>Ga0326727_10021057_pt1 | contig 12842 bp, 3 predicted proteins | sample MB2enrmetagenome_FD_207643 | JGI IMG/M metagenome (GOLD analysis project Ga0326727, IMG submission 207643) | Lab enriched peat soil microbial communities from McLean, Ithaca, NY, United States - MB29MY | ecosystem: Environmental > Terrestrial > Soil > Wetlands > Peat | place: USA: New York...
GTGATCACGACTTTCCCTGGTGACCAACTGACCTTTGGGCAGACCTACAACTTCTCCCTCACCCACAGCACGGGCAAATGGTGGAACTTCGAGTACAATGGATTACTCGTCAGGGGTACCACCGCGTGGGAGAATGGGACATTCAATCTCAACCAATCTGTTGCCGCCGGATTTGGCACGAGTAACTTGGGCGGTCTGCCGGTCAGCGGAGGGCCCATGCAGGTCATGGCTGAACTGGGCAATTCCAGTTTCACCTTCCCGCAGATGAGCGTTCCTTGGGCCATTGGCATCCAGAGACCTGGCGAAAACTGGCCATCGTATCGTCCAATCGATGGCAACGCGAGGCTCTGGAACGCAAGCTATCCACTCGGTATCGAGGGGCAGGACCAAAACTCCTCATTGGTCAAGGACGCAGTGGTTGAGGCTGGTAGCACCCCATTCCCTGGAGTCGCGGCCCCTCTATGGGGTTACGATAACCTGTTAGGCGTCTTCACACCTCAGTTGGCTGCATACACCACTGAAACGGCAATAGCTGGAAACGGGGGAATAGGATTCAATATCACCATGCCCAGCACTTCCTTGAGCCACGGCCAGCAGGAGTTCGCGGGCGTGCAAATGCCGGTCAATTCGACCACTCAGGTCGGTGTTGGAGTGGAGTTCGAGGGAACCTCGGCCGTGCCGTACTACTTCGTCAACGCGTCCAATTCGGAAAGTATCTATGTCTCAGACACACAAGTGCTCTTGGCCGGATCAAGCATATTGTTCGAGGCAGAGGCTCATGCAAACGGTTGGTGGAGCTTCACTGAGAACGGGGCTGCCATTGTGAGCGCAACGGGAAACGGCAGTGTTTACCTTAGGCAATCGACAGCCTCCGCCTTTACTGGGACATCGTACAAGCCCTCCACTGTCACTTTCAGCTCCTCCACCTTCCCTCTCCTTGGTCTCTACGGCAATGGCAGCGTGAATCTGCTCAACGTCACAAGTGCATTGCTCTTCTCGGAGCCTAACAGGGGGTGGATCCTTGCAGATTACGCCAGCGGCTGGTGCTGGAACGCGACGCTACAGGGTCTAGGCGAGGTATGCAACAGCGGTTCCTCATCCCCGGGCATCGAAGGCAACGGACAGTACTACCAGTTGTCTCGGGGGGATGTGCTCCTGGGGGACGCCGTTGCCTATAAGATGCTCACCGAGGGGTCGGTAGTGTGGCCGGGGATAATGAGCCTCAATCTCACAGCTTCACCAAGCACCGTAGTCTCCGGGCAGAATGCGACCATAATTGCGAACGTGAGTTCTCCCTTAGCCTTCCCTCCAGCTTTCAGCATTTCCGGTTGCGCTCTCGGCAAATGCAATCTGGGATTCGCCGTGTCTTCCTACGGAACGTACTGGACCCTTTTCACTGCAAGTTACCAGGCACCAGCCACCGTCTCTACCATCATGGTGAATATCTCGGTCACGGCCATTGGAAATCCGAACTTCCTTACCGCATACAACATGACTGTGTTGACCGTGACGCCCGCCACCAAAACCTACACCGAGACATTCAGTGAAACAGGTCTCCCGGTCGCGACCGGTTGGTCGGTAACGCTAGGGGGCACACTTCACACATCGGCCACGAGCGAAATCACATTTGCAGAGGCCAATGGGACCTATTCCTGGGTTCTCACCAAGATCCCCGGTTACCATGCCGATGCCTACTACGGCAATGTTACGGTTAGCGGGGCGAATGTTTCCATACCCGTCTCATGGTCGCAAGTAACCTATGAAGTCGCTTTCACTGAGTATGGCCTTCCCATGGGTGGCCCTTGGTGGGTCAACATCACGGGAGGAGCTTCGGACTTCTCGGTCATTCCTACACTCTCATTCAGCGAGCCAAATGGAACGTACAACTTCTCGGTCGCCACCGTGCTCAAGGATTTCCAGTCCCGGGGCGGCTCCTTCAAGGTAAGCGGGACAGCACTTTCAAAGACCGTGGTATTCGCCTTGATCGAGTACAATGGGACTTTCGTGGAGGAGGGCCTCCCATCGGGAACGACATGGTCTGTTTTGCTTGATTCTATCTTGCATAGCTCGGTCACCAACACGATCAGCTTCGCAGGGTCCAACGGGACCTATCAATGGACACTTACTGCTATCGCCGGGTACCATGCCAGCGTTTATTCTGGCAATGTCACTATCAGCGGAGCGAACGTCTCCGTCCCTATCTCGTGGTCACAGGTGACCTATCAGGTGACCCTCACTGAGTATGGGCTCCCCTCAGGTACGGAGTGGTGGATCAACTTCAGCGGTGGTCCATCTGTCGCTTCCTACTCCACTGGCCTTCTTACACGTGAACCCAACGGGACATATGCCTACTCCATTGCGACTGTCAACAGGGAGTACTCAGCCCCAGGCGGATCCTTCACGATCAACGGTACACGATTCTCAATGAACCTGACATTCATTCTATTGACGTATCCAGTGACGTTCACGGAAACAGGTCTCCCGTCAGGGACGACATGGTATCTCAACGTCACGGGCCAGTCGCCGCTTGCCTCAACGATAACGACCACGATCATTGACGTTCCCAATGGAACATACTCCTACTCTGTCGAGACCTCTGACAAGGATTATGCGCCTTCCCCCGCCAGTTCCAGCTTTTCGGTGTCAGGTGCTCCGCTTTCCAAGGGAGTGACTTTCTCGTTGGTGACCTACACCGTCACGTTCACTGAGACAGGTATCCGATCGGGCTTGGAGTGGTATCTCAACGTGACAGGTGAGCCACCAGTCCCGTCCACATCCACTACCACAAGCCTCAGTCTTCCAAATGGAACGTACTCGTATTCCATTGCCACAGACCACAAGCAGTACGAACCCTCACTGGCAAGCTCCAGCTTCGGTGTTTCGGGCGGGTCACTCAATCTGACCGTCCGATTTTTGTTGGTAACGTACTTCGTCACGTTCACCGAGTCTGGTTTGCCGTCGGGAACGAATTGGTCGCTCACTGTGGGTGGAGACCAATACTTCTCGACAACGAATGCGATTGTGCTCTCAGAACCCAACGGCACTTACACATACACTGCCGGAGGGGTTCCCGGGTGGACTACTTCTGCCTTCGGTGGGTCAGTGATTGTCATCGGAACAGCGACGAGCATCCCGATTGCATGGACCCGAGTGACTTATTCGATCATGTTCACTGAAACAGGTTTGTCGACAGGGACAAACTGGTCAGTGACGCTGAACGGTGTGCAGCACTACTCCACAGGCAGTGCCATCAACTTCACCGAACCGAACGGCACGTATTCGTTCTCGATCGGGAATGTGACTTTTCACACTGCTTCCCCTTCATCGGGGTCGATCAGCATAGCTGGAGCAAATGTGGTCCAGACCATCTCATTCAGCAGGTCATTCAGAGGAAGTCCATTCTTCATCATCATAGTTGTCGCGGTGATTGCTGCTATCGCCGTAGTGGTGATTGCGCTGCTCGTTCGACGGAAAAGGGGAAAGGCGCAGAGCGGACAGCACGACAAGAAGCTGATCGATGAATCACTAGTCTACGCCTCTCATCCATCGCCCGCCAATGTTCCCCCGCCCACACCCTCTCCAGCGGTAGAGCCGCCGAAGCCAGGGCCCTGACGAGCCTGCCCCTCGAATCGAAGAACCATGCCGATGCGTCCCAGCCTACGGAGAAACTCCTGACCGAGAGGGGGTTCGCAACGGAGGCAAGAGTTCTGCCTAGATTTAAGTGCCAGGGACGAATGGTGGGAACGTGACCGTGACCTACACCCCAAAGCCCTGGGGCAGGAAACGTCGGAGATGGCTTGTTGTAACGGTCATCGCGTTTGTGGCAGCGATAGCGACAATGGCGAACGTTTCCACCACAATTCATACTCGATTCACCTCGGGATCGCCTTCCGGTGCCGTCTCCCAGGCGGCAAGCGGCACGGTCCAGAACGGGACATCGCTTCCCGGGGGGGCTTCGGCCCAGAATTCGTCCGCACTCGACAGGGAACGCTTCATCCTGGACGCGTTGCGCAGGGACAAGATCCCCTCCAAGGACATGCTCCTCCCCAACTTCCTCGAGGAAGGGAACCATGCCGCAGGTCCGGTGAAGGAACTCTACGCGCATGCACCGGCCCCGATGGGTGTAGCTGACATCGGAGTCAGGGACGTCTCGAACCACATGGTCGCGTACGAGCTCAACTCGAGCAGCCTTGAGGGCACGGCCGACATCCAGAGCGCGGATCCGATGTACATGGACGGTCTTAGTCCCGACACCTTCACGATCCAGCAGAACACTAATCTTAACGGTGTGACACTGTTCGGGAATCCAAACTACGTTTTCTGGATGCAGAATACCGTGAACTATACGGTCAGCACTCACAAACTCTTCTTTGAGGGCGCCATATGGAACTCGTCGAACTCAGGGGGTTGGATGTCATCCAACCTGTTCTACGCACACGGCAAGAACGGGACCAACGTGCCTCCTTACTACTATTTTTCGAACGGGCCGACCCTCAATGTTGGACTTCCCTTCCGCGTCAGCCTCTACACCAACTCCTCCATCTGGAAGGATCGGCCGATAACCTACTTCAACTATTCATTGTCCAGCAGTAGCCTCGGCCCCCGCCCCATCTCGGGGAGCTTCGACTATGTCGTGTTCAACTCAAGCCGCAGGGCACCACTGAGCCCCGCACCTGCCCCGTACTTCCAGATCAATGGGAACCACCCCAGTCCAGTAGGCCTCCTCGACGACAGCGAGCTGGACATTATAGGGAACAATGATGCGACTACCACGACATTCTACGGGCTGAACGCAACTCTCTCCATAGCATACTGGAACTCCTCGGCTAATGGCTATACGCCCGACCCAGCAGCGTACAACGCCGGGTCGAACACCGCGGAGACCTCAGAGGGAATCGAATCCTACTGGACGCCGGACACTCCGGCTGTGGCACATATCGGCCCAGGACCCTCATTCATCGAGGGCCTTTGGAACGTGTCAGGGGACCCTGGGGCGGTAAAGGTGACTCAGAAGCTGTCACCGGCCAATGCGTTCCTCTTCGTCAACATGGGCAACACGTTGAACGTGAGTGCATCACAGTGGGTCCCAACTTCCCCCACTGGCACGACCGAGTTCGTCCTTCCAGTAGGCAGCACGTACTACTTTGAATACCTGATGAGCGAATACCAGCCTGCCGGGAGCGTTGTCGACCCCGCCCAAGATGCGGTGTTGAATACGACAATGGTCTTCGACAGCACGTATGGGGTCTACACACCCCTTGTGGCGTGGGGCAACTCGGAGCTGGCCAACATCTCCTCGCGCGGGTCGGGCACCTCCGCTGACCCATACGTCCTCTACAACAACGAGTACGGCCCGCTCTACCCGCAATTCGCCCAGCTGAACGAATATCTTTTCCCCGTCTTCTCGGGGATACTCCTGGTAGGCACAAGTGCCTCCGTGGACATCACTCCGCCCAGCTTCGCGGTCGTCTACCCAAGTTGGTTCTACATGAACGTCTCGTTCCAAGACTACGGTATGCCAGCCGGGATTCCCTCGACCAACAACCTTCAGCTTCAGTTCCTCGACACCAAGGACGTTGCCCTGACCAATGGGACCTCGATAACCGGGTGGTTCTGGGCATATGCTGGGCTCGGGCTCCTGCAATTGTCGAACGTGATGTTCTGGGATTGCAGCAACAGCCTCGTTGCGGGCAATACCTTCAGGGACGAGGGTTCATCCCTCGCATTTTTCGGCGGGACGAACAACACCGTCTGGGGAAATTACTTCCTAGATACTTCTCCAGCGGCAAGTGACCAGTCCACCATTCTGTATGGAGGGATGCTGACGGAAGGGCTGGTCGAGATCGAATCTGGAGACTCAATCTACAACAACTTCTTCTCGGTGCCACTTCCAGCCCTTACATACGCGACAGACCCCACCACGAATGCCTCCGAGATGTACACAGAGACCTGGAACCTGCCACGGCAGCCGTCTACGGACTACCGGTACGTTGACGGGGTTAACCTCACCGGCAGCATAATAGGCACTCGATACCAGGGTGGGAACTACTGGTCGAACTACGGCTCGCAGAGCGACCCGTTCGGGGTCCTCCCATACAATGACGACGGGTCGATACACGTAGGTGGGGACTTCGTTCCGCTGGTCTCGTTCACGCTCTACCAGATCACCGCGTCTGAGTTGGGCTTGCCCCTGGGAGCCCGCTGGTCGATAACAGCGCTGGGCGTTTCCTACGTCTCCCGGGACCAGAACATCCAGTTCTACAGCCCCAATGGAACCTTTGCGTACAATGCGACCATTCCCTTAGGCTATGCTGGGACCACCAACGGCAGCTACATAGTCAACGGACGGCCAACGTACATAAACCTACAGTTCTCACCGCAGTCCCAGTCGTCTTCGCTTTCCCTTTGGCAGGTCGGTCTCCTAATAATGGGACTCTTCGCGCTCGCCGCGCTCATCTTCTTCATCGTCCTGGCCGCGACGGTTCGTAGCTCAGAGAGGATCAAGTACCTGTTTGGAGAATCCCCACCCAACCCCTAGCCTCATTCCCGTCACTGACCATGTGCCCCAGCCTACGGAGAAACTCCTGACCGAGAGGGAGTTCGGCCACGGAACAGCGCGGGGTTGGGGAGAACTACAGCCCCGGTTTCGCGTAGGTCTGTTTCCCAAGGCCCACAAGGCTACTCCGTATCACGCACAAGCGGGGCATGGCACACCGTAACACGGAAATAGCTCCGAGCCGATACAGGATACATGGCCCCGGTCCTGGGGAGGCGTGCCCGATCGAAGGATCTGAAGGATGCGCTTGAGTTGAGCATCCTGCTGGTCGCGTCGTGCCTTGTGCTCAACTCTTTCCTTGCCCTGACGGTGGCCCCGGCAACCACGTCGGAAGGGGCAGCTTCGCAGGCGCCGTCAATGTCCACGGGCCAGATGGCCCCAACCGCCCAGTCCCCCTCCTCGGCTCCCGGCCCTTGGCTCCCCAACCCCGGCAACTACTCGGCGATGGGAGACTCGATAACGACCGCCTACGATGCGAACAGCACGGCCATCAACCTAGGTGAGCAGCCGTACTACTCGTACGGGGTCGGCTGGAACACGACCGTTTTCTCACTCTGGAAGAGGCTGGAGAGCATCTACGGGCCGAATTCCATAACGCCGCACCTCCTCGCGGTCCCAGGGGACAAGGCGGACGACATGGTCTGGCAGGCACTGGATGCGGTCCAGAACCACAGCGGGTTCATAACCATCCTCATAGGCGGGAACGATGCGTGCCACCACGCCGGGTCCACGCCTACGCCCACGCCGGTGTGGAACTTCTCAGAGTCCCTGAACCGCACCTTCAAGATACTGCGCCACAACCTGCCCGCTTCCACGGTCATCTCCCTCGGCAATGTTGTCAACGTGAGCGAGCTCGACACCCTCTTTGCCAGCAACGTGCAGGCCCAGGGCGTCTACTCCCAGGAGTGCCCTATCCTGAACAGCATCGCGCTCGGCAACACCACTGCTACGCAGCAGCTGAACAACATGATCGATTCATACAACAGGATGGAGGTCCAGATTGCGAAGCTCTACAACGTCACCCTGTGGGACATGCACTCGCTCATCTTCGGATCCGCTGATGTCAACACCTTGGACTACTTCCATCCCAGCCCGGCGGGCCACCAGGCGATAGCGTACAAGTGGTGGGCCCAGCTGCCATACGCAAAGATGCTGCCCCGCATGGTGAACCCTGCGTATCCGACCTCTGTCCCGGTGGGAGCGTCGCTTCCCATCTCGGTCGAAGCATGGGACGCGAAGCCGGTAGTCGTGAACGTGACCGCGGTCTACAGGGGGCCCGGGCAGTCGCTCTGGTCGAGCGTGCCCATGAACCTGAGCTCTGGGCTCCCGTGGAATGGCACCTTCGCAGCTGCCCTTCCAGCCAACGCGACCGCTTCCCCGGGGGCGCTTGACCTCTATCTCTCGGCAGATGACTGGACAGGATACAACTCCACGCTCCCTGCTGCCGCCCCCGTGACCTTCTATGCTGTCAATGTGACGGGGACCAAACCGCCTCCGAGCCTATACATCGTCAACTTCTATGTGGAACCGGCGAAATGCGGCCCTGTGAGCTTCAACGGGACCATCCGGGCGAACGGGAGCTCGGCCCAATTCCCGAGAGGGGTCTACACGATGCAGGCCCAGGCGTGCAGCGGCTACGCGTTCGCGCAGGGCACGTTCAGGACGACAGATGGCCGCTCCCAGATCTTGAACTCTCCTTACGGCAACTTCAGCGTAACTGTGAACGGGACCCTATGGGCGAACTTTACCGCAGTGCACTATGCTCTCGATTTCGTGGTCCAGCCAGCGGTGTGCGGACCGATCACGTTCAACGGGACCTCGTGGGCGAACCAGACCAACGGACCATTCCTGAGCGGTTCCTACCCTGCCGTGGCCCCATCCTGCGCCAGCCATACGTTCGGATCGTGGTCTGCCACGGGATTCCTTGTCCTGTCTGGGAGCTCTTCGACCAGCATTTCTGTCACGGTCCTGGGAAATGGGACCCTGACGGCATCCTACAGTGCGGTTGCGACCCCCTCCCCCCTCGTGGCGTTCGGGAACGCGACCATCACTAGCTATCCAGGTGGTTGCGGCGGCGGGACCGGTCCGACCATGGAGGTCGGTTTCATCGGGTCAGCAAGAGGCGGGACCCCTCCTTACACCTGGTCGTGGAACTTTGGTGACGGGAGCGCGGCCGCCAGTGGGCAGAACACAACGCACATCTACCTGAGCATTGCCGACGAGAATGCGACACTGACCGTCACGGATTCATCGGGGAAGCAGGCCATGAAGGTGGTCCCGGTGACCATCGCCTCCAGTGGTCCGACCGGCTGCCCGGTCGATCACGTGAACTCTACTTCTTCAGCTGGTTTCTCCATACTCGGCCTTGGTCCCGCGATGAGCATTGCAGTGATCGTGGTCGTAGTGGCCGCGGCAGTCATTGTTGCAACTGTCGTCATTCTCCAACGCAGGAAGAGGACCAGTCACGCCGGTTCTTTCCCAGGACAGGTCCTGCCGCCACCCTTCCCTCCCACCCCCTAGCCCTCCGAGAATCGAGGTCGGGCGAGCGGTAGCCCGGCGTTCCGCCTTCCGGGCTCGGAATAACCCCGGAAAGTATAAGCCCCGGCGGGTAGTCCCAACGCCCGATGCTTGGCAGCGGCCAGGGAGCCACGGGTCCCAAGGTATTGCTCGGGCGGGACAACGAGACCTCGGCGCTCGAACGCCTCCTCAAAGACACACGGGGTGGAACAGGGCACACCGTCATGGTCACTGGTCCTGGCGGGATAGGCAAGACCTCAATCCTGCGTTGGCTGGAAGGGGTGGCCACCGACCTCAAGATGAAGGTGAGGTGGGGATACTGCCTGCCCGATGCCCAGGAGCCTTTCTTCTCGATGGAGCAGCTCTTCCACCAGGAGGCGGACCCGATCCCCTGGATCATCGCGCCCGGGGCCAACGCCCAGTCTCAGCGGAGGGCCGTGAACAAGCGCGGGAGGGCCCAGGTACCGGCGAGCATGCCGATGGCGTTCCTTCCTCTGTCAGCAGCGAGAGGCCCCGCAGGTCCGACCGAAGGGCGGGCTCCGGCCAACGTGCTCATGGACTATCTCTCCGTCCTGGAGGGGGACGCGCGCGCGACCCAGTGTCTCCTCATCCTCGACGACTTTCAGTGGGCGGACCAGGATTCTGTCCAAGCACTATCCTTCCTCTATAGGAACGTGAATCACCTCCCCGTACTCCTCGCGGTCGCGCTACGGGAGGACGAGGTGCAGGACCCGGCGCTGAGGCGCATCCTCAAGGAGATTCGGCAGGAGGGGCTCGCGACCGACCTTCCCCTCAAGGGCCTTGCAGAGAAGGAGACGCAGAAGCTTCTCGAGCTCATGGTCGCTGATTCGCTAGATCCGCACCGGGCGGCAGAGGTCGCCCGCCTCCTCCTGGAGCAGACGGGAGGAAACCCGTACTTCCTGAAGGAGGTCGTGCATCTGTGGCAGGAGAAGGGACTGATCCGAAGGGAGGACGGGAAGGCGGTGCTCGATGCGAAGCTTCGGCCTGGGGCCGGAGGCGTGACGTTGGGCGTTCCCGACTCCGTATTGAAGCTCCTGCGGCAACGGCTTGACGTCCTCTCCAGGGACGAGAGGGCGGTACTGGATGGCGCGGCCATCCTTGGACAGGTGTTCGAGGTGGTCCCGCTCGAGGACCTCGTCAAGCCATGGAGCGCCAGCGTCCGCAAGGTGCTGGGCATGCTTGCCGAGAAACGAGGTCTCGTCATCCAGAGGGGGAGCGAAGGCACCACGTACGAGTTCGCGCACGCGCTGCTGCGGGACGCAGTAGTCGGGTCGATCTCTGGCGACAAGCGGACCCAACTCTCGGAGCAAGCAGCGGCATGGTGGGTCGCGCACATCCCTGCCGACGTAGAGCGCATCTCTGGATTCTTCGAGGCAGCGGGGGCGCTGGGCAGGGCGCTCACCTACGTGGACAAGGCCATAGACCAGGCCCTGCAGATGCACGATCATGAGCGCGTCCAGAGGTACTTCGATAGGCGGCTCGAGCTCATGGAAAGGGCCGGTGCGTCCAAGGCTGAGTTCGGCGAATGGGGGCTCCAGATCGTGGACAGGCTCACCAACGATGGAGGGAGCCGCTGGGCCGAACCGATAGCCAGGAGCGTGCTCAAGATGGACCCTCCGAGCCCCTCCTGCTTTGCTCTCAAGCTCTACGTGGCCAATTTCGCCTTCAGCACCCACCCGGAGGAAGGCAGGCAGATCCTGAGCGAGGTTGGGCCCAAGATCAGGGAGCTGACAGGAGACCAGGCCAGAGCGTTGCAGGGCAGGCTTGAGGTGGTGATGGCCGACCGGACGTACTCGGATGGTCTGCTCGAGCAGTCAGAGGAGCACGTGAAGGCCGCGCTTGCGCTCCTTCCCGAGGATGAGACCTACTACCTCGGGCGCGCCTACTTCCTGGCCGGCTGGAGCGAAAGCGACAGGAACCTGTGGGTCTCGGCGGTGAGCAACCTGGAGAAGGGCCTGGCGGTCGTTAGACGTGGCAAGGTCTGGGGACTGATGTCATCCTACATGAACCTCGAGGGGACGATCCGCATGCTGAGGGGCGACCTCGGGGCGGCTGTGCTGAACTTCAAGGAGGCCGCCGAGATGTGCAAGAACCTGGGCGCTATGCGCAACTACTCCATCACCTTGTGCAACTACGCATTGAGCAAGATGATAATGGGGGACCTAGACGACGCCGAGGTGATCGCCAGGGATGCCGTGCGGGTGTCAGAGGCCTTCGGCATGGAATACCCGCGCGCATTCGCCTCCCAGTCCCTCGGCGAAGTGCTCGCTGCCAAGGGCCAGGTGGACGAAGCGCTCGAACTCTTCAAGAAGGCGAAGAAGACCTATCTCGCCTCGGGGGCGTCCGACATGAACCTGGAGGTCGACCTCAACATCGCCGAGGCGAGGATCGTTGCCGGGGACGCCGCCGGGGCCAGGGAGTTCGGCAGGACGCTCAAGGATGAGAATGACCTCACGCAGGACCAGTTGCCCCGTTACCTGCTCCTAAAGGCCCGAATAGCGATGCAGGAGGGAGACAAGGACAAGGGCAGGGAGGAAGCCGAGACCTCGCTCAAGCTCTCGGGGGAGAGGAAGCTGCGCTACTGGGAGGGCCGTTCACTGCTGGTCATCTACGAATGGGAGAGGAAGTTCGGGACGCCAGAAGGCGCAGACAAGGCGATGAAGGGAGCTGAGAAGGCACTCAAGGACTGCGGTGTCCACAGCGCGGAACCTTTCCTTCCCCGACCTTCGACTGATGCGTCATCCAGCGTTCCCGGGTAGGTCGAGGACTTTGGAATGCACATAGGTCCCGATGACCTCTGCAGGCTCCGGTGGGTCGACCGCCACTGACAATGCGTCCGGGTCCACTCCGGGCGGAGCGCCACCGAAGCCATAGGCGTAGGTCTGGACATAGTCGACTGGCGCCAGCTTCGCCCTGCCAGCGGGGAGGCCCCGCTGGCAGGTCTTGAGCGCGTGTCAGCTCGGGCCAAGCAGACAGGTAGTGGCCAGCCTTCCGTGGAAACACGTACCATCGAGTACAGGTTGACCGCCATTTACAGATTCGGCAGGCACACCCTTTCTTGACCGGGGCAACTTCCCATTGTCCTTTATCCTCCCCGTCGGTCGGACCGTTGCCCTCCGGTAGCATAGTAGGTGCGACAGAGAGGCTCTATGCAAACCAGAACGAGCGCTACGGGGACAAGGCAGGGGAGATGGTTTGAGCGTTGGGTGCTGTGAGCAACAGATACTGAATTCAGAAAGAGGGTCACTCAAGAATAGTTTGGAAAAGGTTTGGGCCGGCAGGGGATGACCCCCGCCGGCTTGCCGCTAGCTGATAGTTCTTTCCGATTTCCTCAGACCCTACGGGCTGCTGCCCACACTCACGGTCATCGTGAGGCTCGCTCCGGTGCCGGTGAATGCTGGTGTCGAGGCGGACCAAACGAAGTAACTCACCTCAAGTCCCACAGCCGGTGTTGTCGCGGTGTTTGCGGCGCTATACGTGCAGGCGACCGCACCTGTCGAGGCAACCGGTGTAGCTGTTCCCGCGGCAGTTAGGTCAAAGGCTTCGATGGCCGGGGTTGAGCCCGCGCAGGCTGCATTAAGGGTGCTAAGCGCAGGAGCGGTAAGTGCAATGTGTGCTGCACCGCACGCACTCACTGCAATGTCACTTGGAACAACCTCAAAGTTCGCGACAAAGAGGTAGGCGCACCCAGTTCCCGCGAAAGCGGCGGGAGTTCCGGATGTAGCTGCTGCGACCGTCCAACCTCCAG
>Ga0326727_10021058_pt1 | contig 12841 bp, 12 predicted proteins | sample MB2enrmetagenome_FD_207643 | JGI IMG/M metagenome (GOLD analysis project Ga0326727, IMG submission 207643) | Lab enriched peat soil microbial communities from McLean, Ithaca, NY, United States - MB29MY | ecosystem: Environmental > Terrestrial > Soil > Wetlands > Peat | place: USA: New York...
CAAACCGAAACTAACCACGAGGCTATAAGCATAGGCCACCGTGATTGCCAGAGAAACCAGGGTCATCATCCCAGGCGTGCGCTTGATGAACTCCTGTCTTGCCCCTCGCAGAAAGACAATGCCTCCATACAGGTAGATGATGGTGCTGAGGATAACCGGCATGTACCCGGAGTAAGGAAAAACCGGCGGATATATGTGGATAAGCCGCTGAACAGTTGAAGAGTAAAGTATGACGGGGATGGATAATACAAAGACCACCCAGACTCTCAGTTCCATCATTAGGGCGGCGTGTTGAGCGTGGGAACGACGCAAGGGCCTGCCGGCGCCTCTGCCACCTTCGGCAAATGACCTCATCATTCCATGAGAGTTATGTTCAACCTGTGATCTTTCGTACATGTAATACCTTGAGCACACAGCGCTCTAAGTGTATGATACCACTTTGACACTAAATGTTCCATATCCGCCGAGAAAATGTTCGCAACTTCTCTAAACTATGAACTAGCTGGTATCCTTACTAAAAGACGCACACTTGCAGACATAGAATACTTACCCTCATCACCATCCGCCTAAACTAGCGACCTATTGCACGTACAAAGCTTTCATCGGCTGGTACAAAGCTAATCTGTAAGGAAAAAACAATCCAAAAAAACACGCTGACCTATTCACAATCCATTGAAAATCCGATCCGGTTGTGATATGATTGACTCGTAAAGCCTTACGAGTCCATTTCGAGAACCCTGCTTTGTTCGCGCTTATGCCGAGGGGGTTTTGAGCCTACACTCAAAATCAAAAGGGACCGGATACGCGTTGCTTAGTGGCAGCCCGCTCGTCGGGAATCGCGACGCGCGCGAGAAGGCACCCGCCCGTTTTACACGGGTTCAAAAACCTAGTAGGCACGCGGCAATAGCGGGGTTCTTTTATTGTAGGATTCAGGACTGGGATTCAGTGTTGATTACCGTATCCCATAGTGGAGGCTCAACTGATGCGGCAGCCGCACAACGAAACTGAGTCAACAGACCTTTTCGATCGGACGGACGCCCGCCCCGGCCAGACCAACGCCGGAATGCCCTTAGCCGCCCGGATGAGACCCAGATCGCTCGACGATTTTATCGGTCAGGAGCACATCGTTGGGGTAGGCAAGCTCCTGCGTCGTGCTATTGAATCAGACGACCTCCAATCCGCCATCTTCTGGGGACCTCCCGGCTGCGGCAAGAGCAGCCTCGCCGCGATCATCGCGCAGACCACGAAATCCCACTTCGAGAACTTCAGCGCCGTTATTTCCGGTGTAGCAGATATCCGCAAGATCATCGAGAAGGCCAGGGAGCGCACGAAATTCTATGGCCAGCATACCATCCTCTTTGTGGACGAAATCCACAGATTCAACAAGGCTCAGCAGGACGCATTTCTCCCGCATGTGGAGAATGGAGCCGTAGTCCTGATCGGAGCCACCACGGAAAACCCCTATTTTGAGGTGAATTCGCCTCTTATCTCAAGATCGCGTATCTTCAGATTCGAAGCGCTGACTAATGAGCAAATCGAGATCATAATGCGCGCCGCAATGGCGGATACCGAGCGCGGGCTAGGGAAATGGAACGTCATGATTGAAGACGACGCGATGACCCATCTCGTGGACATCGCCAACGGTGACGCAAGAACGTCCCTCAACGCCCTGGAACTTGCTGCGCTGACGGTTCCACCGGACGAAACCGGAAGGCGTCTCATCACGCTGGAGGTCGCGGAGGAAGCGATCCAACGGCGGGTACTGAAGTACGATAAAGACGGCGACAACCATTATGACGTGATCTCCGCGTTCATCAAGTCGATGCGCGGATCGGACCCTGACGCGGCGATCTACTGGCTGGCAAGGATGATCTACGCGGGCGAAGACGCCAGGTTCATCGCCCGCAGAATCGTTATTCAGGCGGCTGAGGATGTTGGAAACGCCGATCCAATGGCCCTGGTCTTAGCGACGTCTGCCGCTCATGCGGTGGAATACGTCGGTATGCCGGAAGCCCAGATTCCTCTGGCACAGGCAGCCGTTTATCTCGCGTGCGCACCCAAAAGCAACGCCTCGTATGTGGGGATCAATCGAGCGCTAAAGGATGTCGCGGAGAAGCGTGCCGAGCAGGTTCCGATTCACCTTCGCGACACCAGCTACCGGGGAGCATCGAAACTTGGGCACGGTCAGGGGTACAAGTACCCGCACAGTTTCCCAGGCAATTGGGTCGAGCAGCGGTACATGCCGGAAGGGATCAAGTCCGGCCCCTATTACGAGCCGACCGAAAACGGCCACGAGGCAAAGATCAAACGGCGTTTGGAGAGTTTAGGTAAAACCGACGTGTAGGGGCGCTTCTTGCTCCGCCCGTGTCTTTTCGGGAAGGGCGCAGCAAGCGGCGCCCCTACAGGAAACCTTTTCTTGGCCTGTTAATGATTTATATGAAGGAAAACGTACAAAACGGTCACACCGTCGTGGTTGCGATGTCCGGCGGAGTGGACAGTTCCGTCGCGGCGGCGATTCTCGTGGAAGAGGGATATAACGTAATCGGCGTAACTATGCAGATTTGGCCTCGGAACGCCGGGATCGAGGATCAATTTGGGCGATCGTGTTGTTCTCTTGAGGCCGTGGAAGACGCGCGGCGGGTTGCCGCAAGACTCGGAATCCCCCATTACGTTATGAACTTCCGGGATACATTCAAGGAAACGGTCATTGACAACTTCATTGATGAATACCGCCGGGGCAGAACGCCGAATCCCTGCGTGAGGTGCAACCGATTCGTCAAATTCCAGAGCCTGTTGGATAAGTCCCGTGCGCTTGGAGCGGAGTTCATCGCGACGGGCCACTACGCAAGAGTGACTTTCGATGAATCATCAGGGCGCCGGCTGCTCAAGCGAGGACTCGACAGCGGTAAGGACCAGTCCTATGCGCTGTACAGCATGACCCAGGATCAGCTTGCCCATACGCTTTTCCCTTTGGGGAACATGGCAAAGGATGAAACACGCCGATTAGCGGCCAAACTCGGTCTTGCCGTAGCAAACAAGCCCGACAGCCAGGAGATATGCTTCGTGGAGAACAAGGATTATCCCGCGTTTCTGCAACGAACCGTGCCCGAGATCGTGAGACCCGGACCAATATTGGACATGCGCGACAAAGTCATCGGCGAACACCAGGGAATTGCGTTCTACACGATAGGTCAGCGAAAGAGGCTCGGTGTCGCTCTTGGTGAGCCGATGTATGTGGTCCGAATCGACGTTGAGCGCAACGCCATTGTCATAGGGCGCGATCAAGACTTGTACCGCTCGGAGTTCCATGCCGAGGATGTGAATTATATTTCTATTGACAGGCCTACAGATGAGTTTGCCGTTACTGCAAAGATTCGATATAATATGATTGACTCACCGGCGTTGCTTTCCATGAACGGCGATGACCGGGCGCTAGTTCATTTTCAGCGACCTCAACGAGCGGTCACCCCGGGACAGGCGGTGGTCTTCTATGATGGGGACATGGTAATTGGCGGAGGCACAATATCCGGGGTCAGCTAATCCGGGACAGCCGACGACCTCCGAGGAAGGCAACTATCCATGATCACAGCTTTGATAATTCTCGCAATCGTCGCAATACCGACCCTCACGATATTGACTGTCTGGTTTGTGTTTGCCTCGATTGCGGAGATGCGAAAGGTCGGGCGCATGTCGGAGGACGCGTCGCATTTTCTGAAAACAGCGGAATCCGAACTTACCAGCACCGCATCGGATCTGCGGGACGTAGTGCGTGATGCCGGCACAACGCTCAGGGATACGGATCGGCTGATCCTGACGACCAGTGAAACTATCGAGCGCGTGGATCATATCGCTTGTGAGGCAGAGCGTCTAATCAACGCCGCCTACATTGCAGGCTCTGTAGCAAAAACAGTTAAATCTTCCACCGCAGGCATAATTAGTGTTTATGAAGGAGTCAAGCAGGGAATAAGATATCTGCGTGGCTCCCAGAGAGCAGAACAAGGGGGTAAATCGCATGAGTAACGATGATGAAAAAAGCGTCCTGTTGAGTATGATGGCAGGAATAGGTCTGGGAGCGATAATAGGTGTTGCAGCCGGATTGCTCTTCGCGCCGAAACCGGGTACCGAGACGCGAGAGGATCTGAAGAAAAGCGCTGAAGAACTTAAGGAAAAGGCTAACGAAGTGTTTGCGGAACTGAACACCACCGTCGATGATCTGGTGGCCAAGAGCAAGGAACTGATAGAAACCACCAAAACAAGGGTTCAGTCAGCGATTGATAGCGGCAAGCAGGCAATGGCGGAAAAGCAGGAAGAGATAGGCAAGGAAATCGAAGAAGCCGGCGCGTAGGCCTTCTGCAATTTGGGGTATAAAGGGTTAACGCATGGGGCTCGGCATCCCGTCGTGGTTTTGCTCGTCCGTTACCTGCGCTCATACCCATCTGTAACCTTGGAATTATGGGTACAAAGGAGTCTCGGGGTCCGGACGAATCGGAGCCCGAGATATTTTGAAACCCAGCAATAAACGGAAAGGTGGCTCTGTATGAACCTTAAAATGAACACGCGGTCGATCAATGACGGCGCATCGCTAATCGATCTCGAAGGAGAGATCGACGTTTACACTGCCCCAAATCTGAAGCAGCAGATAATCAATCTGCTCGACGAAGGCGTCCGACACGTCACCGTCAACCTCACAGACGTGGAATACCTGGACAGCACCGCTCTTGGAGTCCTGATCGGCGGTCTCAAGAGACTTCGAGAACGCGACGGCTCGCTTGATCTTATCTGCCCCAACCCAAGAATAAAGAGAGTATTCGAGATAACCGGCCTTGACAAGATTTTTGATATCTATGCTACCGAGGAAGAGGCAGTGAAGAGACTTCAGGTCAAGGAGGGTACATAAATGGCGGGTGAACAGATCCCCGCGGTCGTTGAACTGAAAATTCCTTGCAGGCCGGAATTCGTAGGTGTCGCCAGACTCGCCATGCTCGGTGTGGCCAGTCGAATGCGTTTCTCTTACGACGATGTCGAGGATATTCGACTTGCTGTAGGTGAAGCATGCACCATGGCCGTGGAACGGGGTGCGGCCGCACAGAAGAATGACACGGTAATAACCATCAACAGCGAGATTTCCGAAGGCAAGCTTAGTATAGAAGTTTGGGATGAAGTCGGACCCATGCAGGAGACATCCCAGGCTTCGGAATCCCCGGAAGACCTGGATCCCGACGAAATCGGCAGAGTTCTCATGGAATTGCTGGTTGATGAGTTCAAGGTTGAACCGACTCCCGAGGGCACTCTCGTAAGAATGGTAAAATATTCAGGATAGGGAGTTGCAGTAAAATGGCTTTACGCAGAAGAGCAGCAACGGAGTTGCTGGTTGACGACGCCGAGACCCTTTTTCAGACATTTGCAGAGTCCAGAGATCCACGCACAAGAAACCGTCTGGTGGTTATGCACCAGAACCTCGTTCGTTTTCTTGCGGGCAAGTTCGCGAACCGAGGCGAGCCAATCGAGGATCTCGTGCAGGTCGGGACTATTGGATTGATCAACGCAATCGACAGATTCGACCCTAGCAGAGGCACCAAGTTCTCCACATACGCCACGCCCACGATAGTCGGTGAGATTCGCCGGCATTTCCGGGACAAAGCTTGGAGCCTGAAAGTTCCGCGCAGGCTGCAGGAACTTAACCTGGCGGCAAACAAGGCGGCGGAGAGTTTGTCTCAGAAGCTTGGGCGCTCCCCTTCCATTCAGGAGATAGCCATTGCGGTGAATGCCTCGGAACAGGAGACTCTGGAAGCCATAGAGCTTGGAAACGCATACGACACGGTCTCTCTGGATACGAAGCTGGCATACGATGGGGAATCCGCGCCATTGTGTCTGGCGGAGTTCGTCGGCGAGAACGATGATTCTCTCGATAATCTGGAGAAGTACGGCGATCTTAATCAGGCGATGGAGTGCCTGGAGCAGAGAGAGAGATCGATCATCTATCTGAGGTTCTTCAAGGACATGTCGCAAACAGAGGTTGCGAAGAAGCTCAATATCTCCCAGATGCACGTCTCTCGCTTGCAGCAAAAGGCGCTCAAACGGTTGAAAGAGTTGCTCATGGATTAGCTCACCACGACCCGATTCCGTAGCTGAGCCCCTTATGGGCGTTCGGTCGCAAACAAATCTCAATAATTAGAATGGGAGCAGGCGCACAGCCTGCTCCCATTTTGTTACTGATATCCAGATGCCGAAGCCCAGATCGGCTCACTCGAAGGATGAGGTATTCACTTCCCTCCTGCCATCCAGCGCAGGCGAAATCGTTCCCTTAGACTTGATGTAATCAGCAACCGAGTCCCGATACGCAACCTTCGATGGCTTGACATCCGTCACATACCTCGTCATGATGTTCAGAAGATAGTCGGTCGTTATGCCCGTATAAGTCGCATCATCGTCTATCGGCTTTCCCGCTATCGTGGCTTCGATCAAAGTCCTGTTTTCCACCTTGTACCGCGCCCCGGAAACCCCTGGTCGTATCCTGGCGAGCAAAGCCTTCAGGTTCTTCCCGGTCACTTTGAACTCAAAGAGCTTGTTATCGAACGGCAGCACTGATGCAAGATCCCACATTATCACAGAGCCCTTGAGAATGTCCGCTCGAGTTCCGCCATAGTTGTTGAACGCAAGATCGGTATGCGCCGCTTCGCGAAACCCATCACAAACGAGGTTCATGATCGGGTTATCACCCTTGTCGTTGTTCAAGAACGCCTCGGTGGCGGTTCCAAGCTTAGCCTCGTACTTTGACTTTATCGGCGCATAGAAACGATCAACCACTTTCGCGGTCACAGGATCCTCCGGAATATCGGACGTGACCGGAATCAGCGTGCCCTTATAGCTCTCCAGGGCAAAATGCCCTCTTTCGCCATCGACTTTGAGGTCGAGGCGCCCCAGTTCCCCGGCCCACTGATAATCGTGCACCACAATGGCTCCGCCAATGCCGGAAGCGCGGCTGTCGTTCAAGTGCTTGATGATGATCGGCACGGGAATTCGAGTATGGGAGTGACCGCCGATAATCACGTCGATGTCCGGCACGGCATCGGCCAGTTTCTTGTCCGATTCTATGCCCAGGTGAGTAAGCGCAATCACGATGTCCGCCTTCTTGCGAAGGTCTGCGGCCTGCTGTTTAGCGGTTGCGATTGGATCGAGATAGTCATAGCCCTCCTTCGCAGCCGGATACGTCGGAGACGGTATGGTAAGCCCGAAAACAGCAATCTTGACGCCGTCCACATCGAAGATCTTATTCGCGGGAAGCGCCAGTTTCCCGGTGCTCCGGTCAACAACGTTCGCGCAAACAACCGGAAATGTCGGCAACGCACAGTTACGGGTGAATATAGCCTTTGAGGTATTGAATTCATGGTTCCCCACCGTCATGATGTCATATCCGGCGGCGTTCATGGCCAGAATATCCGCGGATCCCGAATACTCTACCGAAAATGGCGTCCCGTCCATCACATCGCCGGCATCCACAAAAAGCATATCGTCATGGACTTCCTTCCTGATCCTTGATGCCAGAGTCGCCCTGCGCGCGATTCCGCCAATATCGGTGATATACTTCATGTCGGAGTAGAACTGTCCCGGCGTCTTCACATCCGGATAACTGAACGGGATAATATGCCCGTGCGTGTCACCGGTATAAAGGATGGTGATGGAAACCTCCCTTGCCAGGCAGGAAGTTGCGGCCAGCATCAGCGGAAGCATGGCCAGCAGCAGCCTGATCCGCAATCCAGGCTTCATTGAGGTTGTCATTTGTAGTTCCTTGCGATTGTTTTAAACCGGAGTGGGGATTCCCTAGTTCGGCTCACCATTAGTATTGATTACGGAACATGCAGAATCCTGCCGATAATCCGAAGAATAACCGCCATGTAATCTTTGTGTAATGTTGGTGTAAGAGGCTGAGTGTGTTGCAGAGAAAAGATGCTATCCTTCGATCTTGCCTTCGATCTTGTCTATGATCCGATCGAAAGCATTTAGACGGTGCTCCAACTGAACTCGCTGTTCCTTCAATTGCTGGATATGATGGTCCATGTCGTTGAGGTGTCCTCTGATAACATCGCGCGCACTGTCAAGGGTTATCAGGCAGGTGTGCGGAGCCGCCGTTTGTGGCGTGACGCCGAGATACTGGTCGATCTCGGCAAGCATGAAGGGTGACAGGCGCAGTTCCATGATGTCTTCCATGCTGAATCCGAGGTGCAACAGGCAGCTTATTCCCGTGAGCAGTCTGACGTCCTCGCTGGTGAACTGCCGTTTGCCACGCGGAAGAATTCCAGCATCCTCTGCCTTTATTATCTCCTCCGGAGTGAGGGCGGTTTCCTCGGCTGCCTCTTCAAGTGGGATTGGTTCGGCTGTCATAAGACATTCCTCTTGCGCGGCATTAAATCCGAAACACCGCATCGAGTGTTCTCTACCCCGACAACAGACTATCCAAACCGACTCAACAGGCGATAGTAAATAACACATTCGCCCCTGTTAAGATATCAAAGAGGAATAACCGGGAAGAATGGAGAATAAGTTAGGGGGAAATCCTTCCCTTATCCAAGATTCTTTCTCAGGGAGGCAAATATCATGATCAAGCCCGTACACGTTGAGGGAAGAAAAGCAGCCAATATCACCATCTATACACTTTCCACCTGCGGGTGGTGCAAGAAAACCAAAGCATTGCTCCAGGAACTCGGCCTGGCATACGATTACATAGATGTGGACCTGCTCAACGGAATGGATTCAGATGAGGCCCAGGAGCAGATTAAGAAGTGGAATCCCACCTGCTCATTCCCGACCATCGTTATTAACGGCGAGGAGTGCATAGTCGGGTTCCAGGAAGAACGCATAAGGAGCCTGGCGGAACAATGAGCGCAAATATGGCCGAACGAGTGAACGCCCTTTTCGACCGGCTGAACATGGAGGCCGAGAAGGCCGGTTATCACCTGAATCCCGACCGCGAGTTCGTTAACAACCTGCTTGAGGGCCTGCTTGTAAACGAAGACAGATACGGATACCACTCATGTCCATGCCGACTCTCAAGCGGAGTGAAGGCGCGAGACCTCGACCTCATTTGCCCGTGTGACTATCGAGACCCTGATTTGGCGGAATACGGCGCTTGCTACTGCGCCCTCTATGTATCCGAGGAGGTTCTCCAGGGCAAGAGAAAACTTGGATCGATACCGGAGCGCCGCCCGCCAGGAGGACCGACTGCCCACGAGGTGCATGATGAGGAGTGGGAACCGGTAAAGATCGCCAATCTCCCCTTCCCGGTCTGGCGATGCAAGGTCTGTGGATACCTCTGCGCCCGCCCCACCCCGCCGGAGCGTTGCCCTATCTGCCATGTGACCAAAGAACGCTTCGAGCGGTTCATGTAGCGGATGGTATCAGGTATTAGGTATTAGGTATCAGGTATTAGGTATCAGGTATCAGGTATTAGGTATCAGGTATTGGGTATTGGGTATTGGGTATTAGGTATTAGGTATTGGGTATTAGGTATTGGGTAGCGCTCGGTGCTTAGGCCGCGGAGTCTTCCGAAGCGTAAGCGAAGGCGGACGGCGCTGCCGAAGCCATGAAGGAAGAAGCCAACGCGACTTTATACGCCGGTCATTTAGCTACTCGAACGGGAGACAATGGATATGCCGACAATCACATGCTATGGAGCCGTAAGAGAGATCGGTGGAAACAAGATTCTGCTTCAGGACGGTGGATCGAGGATCATGCTCGACTTCGGCAAGGGTTTCAGCGCCGAGGGGATGTTTTTCGATGAGTTCCTCCAGCCGCGCACCAACTCCGCGCTCAGGGATCTCCTCACGCTCAGGATTCTCCCGCCGATTCCCGGCATTTACCGTCGCGATCTCCTGACGCACGCCGGAGTTTGGCCTGAACTGAAGAAAAAAGGCATTCCCGATTCATCTCGCAAGCTCTTTGAGATCGGCCTCGAGAGCTACGATGACTACACTGCCAAACACGGCCCCGCGATTGACGGAATTCTCCTCAGCCACGGTCATACGGATCACTGCCAACACCTCTGTTTCGTTGATCCCAGGATTCCCGTCTATTGCACTTCCGCCACGCTCGCTATCCTCAAGGCGGCTGAGGAGATGGGAAGAGGCGGATATGACTCCGATATCTGCGGCGTGAAGACCCGCTCCTGGTCAACCTATGGATCGGCAGGCACATTCGAAGGAGAGCTGAAAGTCGCTCCCGATACGGATGGTCCTCCGCGCGACTTCAGGGTCGTCGAGCCGTACAAGCCGTTTGCAGTCGGCGGATATGAGGTGACGGCGATACCGGTCGATCACAGCGTACCGGGCGCCTGTGCGTTCTCCATCAAATGCCCATCGGGAAAGAGCGTTTTTTACACCGGCGATCTCCGCTTCCACGGCAGATTCAGCCTGGGAACGTCCAATCTCACTACCGGACTTCGCGAGTTTGCCAGGAATCTCAGCCCCGATATGCTGATTACTGAGGGAACAAGGATAGAGAGCAACACCAAAGACAATGAATCGGATGTTGAGAAGAAGATTGCTGAGATCGTCTCCGGGAGCGACGGACTTGCCATTATCGACTTCGGCTGGAAAGACACGACCCGCTTCCAGACCATCCGCAATGTAGCAGAAGCGACCGGCAGGAGACTTGCGATCAGCCCGAAGGTCGCGTATCTAATGAATCTCCTGCACACCGAGGATCCTGCCAACTACCCGGACATCACCTGCGACAAAACCGTCTGCACCTACCTCAAGCGCCAGGGCTCGATGGTCTATTCACCGGCAGATTACTCCGCGTTCAAGCACACACTCGGTCTTTGCACTGATTGGGGTCCGAGCAGCAAAGATATGAAGAAAGCCTGGCCCAACGACCTCGATTACATCGAGCCGAGGATGTGTCACTTTAATCAAGGCGTGAGAGCGTACGATGTCGCAGCCAAACCCTCGTCCTACATACTACATGCAGGCTATTTCGACATGAACGAACTCTTCGACCTCGCCCCGCCCGCAGGCAGCATATTTGTCCGCGCGGCCACCGAGCCTTTCTGCGATGAGATGGTGATGGATGAAATAAGGCTTGGGAACTGGCTGAACTTCTTTGGCATCAACGACGGCGCGGGTATTCAGCGCAGTCACGTATCCGGGCATGCAAGCGGCGAGGACCTGCTCGATTTCATCGTCGATATGAAACCGGGGCGGATTGTCCCCATCCACACAGACAAGCCGGAACTCTTCGCCGAAGCCCTCGGCGCCAAATTCGAGGTAACCCAGCCGGAGATCGCTGAGAAGATCAGCTTCTGACAGGGCGGATTTGCGTATGACCGCCGGGATTACAAATCCGGGCTGGACGATGTAGGGGGATTACAGATCCGGGCTGGACGATGTAGGGGGATTACAGATCCGGCGGGATGATATTGGGGGGATGACAATCCCAGCAGGACGATACCGCTTGTCATGCCTGCCGGAACGAAAAGTCAAACGGGTATATACTCGTCGGGTTGACGAATCCGGCAAGCAGAAACTCCCGATATTCAACCCATTTCCGATAAATAATCCATGCTGGAAACGGTGGACGATGGCCTTTATACCTGCTATAATGGTTGCCAAGAGAATTCTAAAAACTTTGCAAGTATTCCGGTCGGAGTCCAGAGCAACGCAGGCAGGGGGTGCAAATGAACGAGCTTAGGCAACAAGGCGATTCACCACCGCCGAACGCCGCCATATCCTATGTAGTCGGCATAGGAGCTTCCGCAGGTGGATTGGAAGCGCTCGATGAACTCTTCACGAACATGCCGGCGGATACAGGGATGTCATTCGTGATCATCCAGCACCTGGATCCCACACACAAAGGGATGATGCCGGAACTACTCCAGCGCGTCTCCAAGATGGATGTCTTCCAGGCGGAAGACGGTATGCCTGTCCGTCCAAACAGCGTCTATGTCATACCTCCCAACAAGGATATGTCCATCCTCCACGGAACCCTCCAACTCCTTGACCCTGCTTCTCCTCGCGGCACACGCATGCCCATCGACTTCTTTTTTCGCAACCTCGCCGAAGACCAGGGCGAACGGGCGATATGTATCATACTCTCAGGAATGGGAACGGACGGCACGCTCGGTCTGAAGGCTGTAAAAGAGAAGCTAGGCATGGCGATGGTCCAGGACCCGAAGTCGGCGAAGTATGACGCGATGCCGCACAGCGCCATCGATACCGGCCTGGTGGATTATATCCTGCCTCCCGGGGAAATGCCCGAGCAGTTGATCGACTACGTGCACCACATTGCCAAGCGCCCAACAGAAGAGATCACTCCGCCGGAGAAAGTCGTTTCAGCGCTGGAAAAGATATTCGTCCTTCTCCGCGACAGCACGGGGCATGATTTCTCCTTTTACAAGATAAACACCGTCAACCGTCGTATCCAGAGACGAATGAGCGTCCATCAGATCGGAGACATATCGCTCTACGTCCGATACCTTCAGGAAAACCCGCACGAGCTTAAACTGCTGTTTAAGGAACTACTGATCGGCGTCACCAGTTTTTTCAGAGACCCGGACGCATGGGATGCGCTCAAAGTACAGGCTCTCGCGCCGATACTCTCCGAAAAGAAGGACGGAGCGATACGAGCCTGGGTCGTGGGATGCTCCACGGGAGAAGAAGCCTACTCCATGGCTATAGTGCTCAGGGAATTGCTGGATCAACAGAATTTATCAGGCACGATCACGGCGCAGGTATTCGCCACCGACATAGACTCTGACGCGATAGACCTTGCAAGACAGGGGCTGTACCCAGTCAATATCGAAGCGGATGTGCCCGCGGAACGATTGAGTAGATACTTCGTGGAAGAG
>Ga0326727_10021060_pt1 | contig 12841 bp, 11 predicted proteins | sample MB2enrmetagenome_FD_207643 | JGI IMG/M metagenome (GOLD analysis project Ga0326727, IMG submission 207643) | Lab enriched peat soil microbial communities from McLean, Ithaca, NY, United States - MB29MY | ecosystem: Environmental > Terrestrial > Soil > Wetlands > Peat | place: USA: New York...
AGCGATCGGCGGCCGCCGGCAAGTCTTTCAGCGGCACGACCTCATTCACCAGACCGAGCCGGCAGGCTTTGTCGGCGGTGATGTGCTTGCCGGTGAGCATGAGTCCCATTGCCAGCTTCGGTGGGATGTAGCGCGGCAGCCGCTGCAACCCGCCCGCGAGCGCCGCCCAGCCGACCCGCGCTTCGGGCAGACCGAGGCGCGCGCTGTCCGCCGCCACGACGATATCGCACGCCAAGGCAATCTCCAAGCCGCCGCCGAGCGCCAAGCCGTTCACCGCGGCGATCACTGGTTTGAACAAATCGAAACGTGAAGTGATGCCGCCGAAGCCGCCTTTGCCAAGCGCCGCCGAAGCCGCCGTGCCGTGCTGCGCGGAGTATTTCAGGTCATTGCCGGCGGAGAACGCTTTCTCGCCGGCGCCGGTGATGATGGCAATCCAGGAGTCCGCGTCCTCGGCGAAATTGTCGAAGGCCGCCGACAGCTCCGCGTTTGCCGGTGGATGGAGGGCATTCATTACCTCGGGACGGTTGATGGTGATGCGCGCGATGCGCCCCTGTTTCAAATATTTGATGAACTCGTACGCCATAACTCCCTCCTTGGCGCGCTCCGCGTGAGGCGGAAACGGTCGGTGGCAGGCCTATACCAAACCATCGGGAAGGCAGAAAGGCGTTGAACCGTCGGCAGAGAGCTATCGGCTTTGGACTATCGACTATCGACTGCTTCTCTCAATGCACACCGCTGCCCATCTGCAGCGAGTAGGGATTGATGCCGAGGCTACGGATGGCCGCCTCCCACATGGCTTCGGGCGGGGTGCCGAAGACCAGCGATTTGGAGACGTCAGCGGTGAGCCAAGCGGAGGCCGCCAGCTCCGTCTCGAGTTGGCCGCTGCCCCAGCCGGCGTAGCCCAACAGGAAGCGGTGCTCGGGATTGGGCACGGCGGCCGTTTCGAGCGCACGGCGCAATACGTCCGAGGAGGCGCAAAGATATACGCCGCACTGCACATCGAGCGTCCCCGGCACGCCGGGATCATAGCCGAGAAGCAGCCAGCCGCGCTGCGGCTCCACCGGCCCGCCGATAAACACTTCGAGGCCGTTGTCGTGCTTCGGCGGTGGATCGAGCACAGCGATGGAGGAGACGAGGGTGTCGGTCTTGCGGTTCACGACCAAGCCCATGGCGCCGTCCTTTTCATGACGACACAGCAATACCACCGAACGAGCAAAGTTCGGATCTTGCATCTGCGGCATCGCCAGTAACAGTGTCGGGGCTAAAGAATCGGCATGCATCATATCAGTGCCTTCCGCCACGCCGCGTCCTCTCTCGTACGGCCCGGGACGCCGAGTCGCTCCCTCAGCGCAGCGACCTTACGAGGCCGCACGTGCGCCGCCTGGGTGAAGGATTCGCAAACTCGCCAACAGCTCCTGCAACACATCGGGATCAACCGGCTTGACCAAGTGGTGGTCGAACCCGGCCTCGCGCGCGCGACGGCGATCCTCATCTTGTCCATACCCGGTCAACGCAACCAACATGAGCTTATCGCAGCCTTCCTGTCGCCGGAGCATTTTGGCCACTTCGTAGCCGTCCATCCCCGGCAGGCCGATGTCCATCAGCACCACTGCGGGACGATGGGTCTGTACCGCTTTGAGAGCTGCCTCGGCACGGTCGACGATCTCGGCATCGTGGCCCCACAGTTCGAGCAGCATCGCGAGACTGCACGCCACGTCATCGTTATCCTCCACCACCAACACCCGCAAGCGTGGTTCGGGGGCCGACTTGTTCGATTCCATGCCTAGGTCCCTTTCACGGCACAAGTTCAAACCGCGGCCGAATACTCGACGCTTGCCGGTAGCAGTCCATGGTCTTGGATTCAACCGAACGCGCCCGGGATTATCGCCCCCCATCCGCGCTCGTGCAAGGCGAATTCGAGCGCGAACCCTCTTTGGAGGTGAATACGAGGCACTTGGCAGAGCAGGTTACGAGGTGCCGCGCGCCTCATCCCTTGGCCGAACCAATCCATACCGTCTGGATGTTGACGAACTCACGGATGCCGTACTCCGACAGCTCGCGGCCGTAGCCCGAGCGCTTCACGCCGCCGAAGGGCAGGCGCGGATCCGACACCACCATGCCGTTGATGAACACCTGCCCCGCCTCGATGTCACGCGCCAGGCCCTTGGCTACGGCGATGTCCCTCGTCCACAAGTTCGCTCCCAACCCGAATGGCGACTGGTTCGCGGCCCGAATGGCCTCGTCTGCATCGCGCACCCGGATGAGTGCGGCGACCGGGCCGAAGACCTCCTCGGCGGCGGCGGGCATCTCCGGGGTGACCTCGGACAACACCGTTGGTGTGAAGAAGTATCCCCGGCCACCGCGCCGCGTGCCGCCCGCCAGCAGCTTCGCCCCTTGCGCGACGGAGCGCCCGACCTGTTGCACGAGATCATCGCGCAGGTCGCCCCGCGCCAGCGGCCCGATCTGCGTCGAACGGTCGGTCGGATCGCCGACGCGCAGCGCCTGCACCGCTTCGACGAAACGTTGCTGGAATTCCTCGAACACCGGCGCCACGACGATGAAGCGCTTCGCGGCGATGCAGCTTTGTCCCGCGTTCTGGTAGCGCGCCCGGACCCCCACCTGCACCGCGGCGGCGACGTCGGCATCCGCCAGCACGATGAACGGGTCGGAGCCGCCAAGCTCCAGCACCGCTTTCTTCAGATTGCGACCGGCGGCCTCGGCCACCAAACTCCCAGCATAGTCACTACCGGTGAGCGTGACGGCAGCGATGCGCGCATCGGTGACCAAGCGGTTGGCGACCGCGCCGGAGACCAGCACCGTTTGAAACACGCCCGGTGGACAGCCGCTAGCGCGAAACACCTCTTCGATCGCCAGGGCGCACTGCGGCACGTTCGACGCGTGCTTGAGGATCGCCGTGTTCCCCGCCATGAGCGCCGGCGCGGCGAAGCGGAAGAGCTGCCAGAAAGGAAAATTCCACGGCATGATCGCCAGCACGGTGCCGAGCGGGGTGAACTCGACGTAGCTCTCACTGGCGGCCGACGGGTGCGGCTCGTCCGCCAAAAAACGCTCCGCGTTCTCGGCGTAGAAGTCGCAGTTCCAGGCGCACTTGTCGACCTCCGCTTCCGCTTCGACGATGGGCTTGCCCATCTCCGCGGTGATGATGCCGGCGAGCCGCGCCCGCTGCTGGCGCAAATACGCCGCGGCTTGCCGCACGGGGGTGGCGCGCTCGGCGAAGGTGGTGGCACGCCACCGGTGAAAGGCATCCTCCGCCTTTGCGAGCGCTCGGTCGATCTCCCCCGGAGTGGTCGCGTCGAACGTCGCCAGCACTTCCTCGGTGGCGGGGTTGATGGATTGGATGTGTGCCTCGTTACCCATGTGTACACCTCCGTTGGCCGCCCCCGATGTTTCGAGCCTTTCGCACCTGAATCAAGTCTCGTGCGTTGCCGCCCACAGCAACTAATCGTGTCGCTCGCGCAGGATCAGTTCGATGGTCTTGCGAGCGCTGTTGCCGACCACCGTCGAGCAGTGCTCTAACATCCCCTGCTCCATCGCCTCGGCCAGCTGTTTCTCGTCGAGCAGGTTGAAGAACCTGCCCATGAGCCGCTCTTGGATCTCGCGGCAACGGCACGAGCCGTACCGGGTGATGAAGTCGCGCTGCAGCTCGCCGGCGAGTTGGTAGGACTTCATGGCGGCGAACGGATCACTGAACTCCTCTCGCTTCCGCCCCTGGACCAGCCCGAGGACCATGACGCCCCCGGTCAGGGCGCCGCACGAGCCATCGCCCGTGAGCCCGATCCCGTCAGCCAGCCCACTGGCCGCGCGGAACACGTCGTCGGCCTTGATGCCCAGGGTGTCGAGTGCCGCAGCCACCGTCGACTGCGCGCAGCCGGTGCAGCGCCGCTCATAATCGCGCGCGCGCTGAAAAACCGCATCCAGGACTTCCTGCGAAACTCCCTCTTCTTTCGGCATCATGACATCCTCCGGCTTATGGATATTTCCTCCAGCCCCCACTGCTCAGCGATTTGGTGCAGTGGCGTGTGAACAGCAGCAGTCGTTTCCCCGTACCATGATGAGCACTGCAATCACGGCCGATCATCTAGCCGACTCGTATCGGGCCTGTCCAGGAACCGCCCTACCTCTTGCAGAAAGCATTGAGGGGAGTCCTGCATTCAGTCCAAAAACCTCTTCCCACGTTGCTAGAGGCCGATTCGCGCTAGACCAGCGCATGCTTGACAGCCGGCCGCGGCTCCGACCAATTTGTCGACACTCCCCCAAGGAGGGGCCAGACGAGGTTTCCTTATGGCGATACGCGGCTGCGGCTCAGGTTTGCTTGCCGCTGTCGTCGCGCACGACAAGCGAATAGACGAGCAGGATCAGCATGCCGCCGGTGATGCACGAGTCGGCGACGTTGAACGCCGGCCAGTAATACCCGCGCCAGTGGAAGTCGAAGAAGTCCGTCACCTCGCCGGAGATCATACGGTCAATGAGATTCCCCAGCGCCCCGCCGAGAATGCCGCCGAGCGCCAGCAGCAACCAGCGTTGCCCGGGCTGGATACGGCGCACGAGCGCGAGCAGCACGCCGACCGCCAGGCACGACACCACCACGAAGAACGGCAAGCGCCAGGCGCGCGCGCCCTGGTTCAAGAAGCCGAAGGCGCCACCGGCGTTGCGCACGTAGGTGATGTGGAACACCGAATCGATCACCGTCACCGACTCGTACAAACCGAAGGTGTGACGGATGTACCACTTGGCGAGCTGGTCGAGTAGCAACACGGCCGCCGCCACGGTGAAGACGAGCGGGTAGTTCCTCATGCGCCAATCGCCTGCGCGACCGCGAGGCAGCGCTCGCACAGGCCAGGATGCGTGGGGTCGCGCCCCACGGCTTCGCTGTAATTCCAGCAGCGCTCACATTTACCACCGCGCGCCCGCTCCACCTTAACCTTGAGCTCGCTGAGGACGGGGCTCACGGCATCCTCGCCGAGCCCATCGGTGAGCTGCACCTGCGAGACGATGAACAGCGCCGGCAGATCGCCGGCTTCCTGCGCCAGCAGCGGCCGCAGCCCGTCGCCCGCGCTCAGCCGCACGCGCGCATCGAGCGAGTGGCCGATGAGCCCCGATTGGCGCGCTTCCTCCAAAGCTTTGGTCACGGCGGCACGCACCGCGAGGAGCCGATCCCACTTGGCCGCGAGCTGCTCGTCCTGCCGCGCCGGCTCCGGCATCCCCGCCAGGAATACGCTCGCAGGCTGCGCGCCGGCCGGCAGATGCGACCAGATCTCGTCAGCGGTGAAGGAGAGGATCGGCGCCATCAGACGCGTCACCGCGTCCAGGATCTGCCACAAGGTCGTTTGCGCCGAGCGCCGGCCCGGCGCCGTGCCCGCGGAGCAGTAGAGCCGGTCCTTCACGATGTCGAGATACAACGCGCTCAGGTCGACCGCACAGAAGTTGATCAGCTGCTGGACCACGAGATGAAAGCTGAAGCTCTCGTACGCCTTGCGGACGCGCCCGATCAGCTCGCCGGTGCGATGCAGGATCCAGCGATCCAGCTCGTGCAGCTGCTCATCGGGGACCCGATCGCGCTGTGGATCGAAATCGTAGAGGTTGCCGAGCAGGAAACGGCAGGTGTTGCGGATCTTGCGGTACGCCTCCAGCAGCGGCGGAAGCAAGCCCTTCGAGAAGCACGTATCCGCGGTATAGTCGACCGAGGCAAACAGCAAGCGCAGGATCTCGGCCCCGTGCGCCTTGATGATCTCGTCCGGGCCGACGACATTGCCCAGCGACTTCGACATCTTCTTCGCCGACTCATCGAGAATCAGCCCATGCGTCAGCACGGCGCGGTAGGGCGCTTGCCCACGGACGCCGACCGACGTCATCAATGAGACCTGAAACCAGCCGCGGTGCTGATCGACCGCTTCGACGTACAGGTCAGCCGGCCAGGCGAGGTCGTCGCGCCCGCGCAGCACCGCCTCGTGCGAGCAGCCAGCATCGAACCACACGTCGAGGATGTTGTCGTCTTTGTCGAACTCGTCGCCGCCGCATGAACAGCGAAAGCCGGTGGGCAGCAGCTCGCGGCTGGATAGTTCGTACCAGGCATCGGAGCCACGCTGGGTGAAGATCTCCTCCACGTGCCGAATCACATCCGGTGTGAACGTGAACGCGCCGCAGCCGCGGCAACGAAACGCGGGAATCGGAACGCCCCAGGCACGCTGGCGCGACAAGCACCAGTCGGGGCGCGTTTCCATCATGTGGTAGATGCGGTCCCGTCCCCACGGCGGCACCCAGACAACCCGATTGATCTCTTCGAGCGCCTTGGCGCGCATCCCGGCATGGTCGACGCGCAGGAACCACTGCTCTGTCGCACGGAAGATCAGCGGGCTCTTGCAGCGCCAGCAGTGCGGATACGAATGCTGCAGGCGCTCGACGTGCACCAGCGCGCCGTGGGCACGCACCTCTTCGACGATGGCATCGTTCGCCTCGAACACCTGGCGGCCGGCGTACTTGCCGGCCTCGGCGGTGAAGCGCCCGGCGGCATCGACGGGCGTGAGGACCGGCAAGCCATACTTCTGTCCGACGGCGAAGTCCTCGTAGCCGTGTCCGGGCGCCGTGTGCACGCACCCGGTGCCGACATCGGCGGTGACGTGCGATTCGAAGAGCAGTCGGGCTGGGCGGTCGATGAACGGGTGGCGGAACACGTCGCGCCCGTCCAGCGGAGACAGATCGACCGGGATTCGCCGCCCGCTCTCTTGCCCTCCGATGGCGGCGAGGAAAGCATCGACGAGGCGCGCCGCAACGATGTAATGGAAACCGTCCACGAGCACGACGACATAATCCAGGTGCGGATTGAGACACACCGCCAGGTTCGCAGGCAGTGTCCAGGGCGTGGTCGTCCAGATCACCGCCGCCAGCTGGCCACGATGCTGCGCCAGTTCAGAGGCATCCTGCGGCCGCGATGCCATCGCCGCCGCCTCGTCGGCCGAACCGGCGAACGGGAAGCGCACGTAAATCGACGGTGACGTGTGCTCGGTGTACTCCACCTCGGCTTCCGCCAACGCGGTGGCGCACACCGGGCACCAATGCACCGGCCGCAGGCCGCGGTAGATGAAGCCGCCCTCGACCAGCTCGCGGAAGACCCGGATGATTGCCGCTTCGTACTCCGGCACCATGGTCAGGTACGGATCTTCCCAGTCACCCAGGACCCCGAGGCGGCGAAACTCCTCGCGCTGGACGCCGAAGTATTTGTCGGCATAGGCGCGGCAGCGGCGGCGGATATCGAGCCGGCTCAGCTGCCGCACCTTGCTCCCGAGCTCCTTCGTCACCTGGTGCTCGATCGGCATGCCATGGCAATCCCAGCCGGGGACGTAGGGGGCTTCGAATCCGGTCATGGACTTGGACTTTACGATGATGTCCTTGACGATCTTATTCAGTGCGGTGCCGAGATGCACGTGGCCGTTGGCATACGGCGGGCCGTCATGGAGCACGTACTTCGGCCGGCCCGCGTTGGTGCGCAAGAGCTGCTGGTAGAGCCCGATTTCGCCCCAACGCGCGACGATGGATGGCTCGCGTGCCGGAAGGTTGGCGCGCATGGGGAAATCGGTCCGCGGCAAGTTGAGGGTGTGTTTGTAATCCATGGAGTGTCTGAAAACCGGGTTTTTCGTCTCATAGCAGCAGCGACTCACGCGTTCAAATTCAGGTTGCTGGTTGCTCGCTTTTTCGTTTCGTCCGTTGAAACGCGCCGTTCGCATTGCGTCTGACACTGTTACTGTCCGGCGGCAAAGGTTCCCCTTCTTCCAGGGGAGGGGTCAGGGGGTACTGGGTGGCAAATTCACCCAGCACCGGTCAGGGGGACCCCCTGGCCCCAGGATTCAATACGGAGTAATCTGGGGAGTATCCTAAATTTCTGCCGTGCGATTGTTTGTTTCCTCGCCGGAGGTCGGCCATGGCCAATTACGAACGTTTGAGTGCACTGGACGCGTCGTTTCTGGGTCTCGAAGACGAGAGCTACCACATGCACGTCGGTAGCGTCATGATTTTCGATGCGCGGCCCTTGCGTACCAGCGGCGGCGGCGTCGACATCGAACGCGTCCGCAATACCATCGAGGCGCACCTGCACCGCGTGCCGCGCTTTCGCCAGCGCCTGGCCTACATCCCGTACGAACGTATTCCGATCTGGGTGGATGACGCGCGCTTCCGGCTCGCCTACCACGTACGCCACACGGCGCTGCCGCAGCCCGGCGACGAACGTATGCTGAAGCGGCTCGTCGGCCGTATCATGTCGCAGCCGTTGGATCGCAAGCGCCCGCTCTGGGAGATGTGGGTGGTCGAGGGTCTGCAGGGAGACCGGTTCGCGCTCATCGGCAAGACACACCACTGCATGGTCGACGGCGTCTCGGGCGCCGACATCATGTCGCTGATCCTGGACCAGGACCCGAGCACAGGGGCGCCGCCACCGCAACCCTGGAAGCCGCGACCGTGTCCCAGCAACGCGCGGCTGGTGTTCGAGGAAGTCCGCCGCCGTGCTGCACAGCCCCCCGAGGCGCTGCAGGCGGCGTACAACGCTCTCCGCCATCCGGAGAAGACATTGCACGAGCTGACAGAGACCGCCGCCGCCATCGTGCGCTCCCTGGCTCCGGTCCTCAGCCCGGTGTCGGCAACCCCGATCAACGTCAATGTCGGCCCACACCGGCGCTTCGACTGGACTGAGATGGAACTCGCCGACTCGAAAACGGTGAAGAACCTGCTCGGCGGCACAATCAATGATGTCGTGCTCGCCACAGTGGCCGGCGCGCTGCGCGCCTTCTTCGTACAGCGCGGCGTCGATCCGAGCGAGCTGGAAATCCGAGCCCTCGTTCCCGTAAGCGTCCGCACCCAAGACGAGCGCAACAGGCTGGGCAACCGCGTCACCGAGATGATCGTGCCGCTGCCGGTCAAAATCAAAACCCCGGTGGCCCGCTTGCGCTTCGTGCAGCAAACCACCGCAGCCCTGAAGAAATCACACCAAGCGCTCGGCGCGCAGGTGTTGGCGGCGATCAGCGACTGGACGGTACCCAATCTTTTGGTGGAAGCGGTGCGTCTCTCATCCAAGGCCCGCCCGTGCAACCTGGTTGTCACGAACGTCCCAGGCCCCCAGATCCCACTCTACCTGCAAGGGGCACCGATGCGCGCCGCCTACCCGGTTGTGCCGCTGTACGAGAACCTCGGCCTGACCGTTAGCCTGTTGAGCTACAACGGCGGACTTTATTGGGGCTTCAATGCGGATTGGGAGCAGCTCGCAGATCTCCACGACTTCGTCCTGGCGATCCAGTCTTCCTTTCGCGAGCTGCAAGACGCGGCGCTCCGGGCACGGCAGCGCGTGGCGTCGGCTTCGTCCCCGCGACGCCGTAGCCAGCCGAAGGTCCCGCCCCACATCCACCAGGCACATGCGGGTTAGAATCGATGCCAGCGAGTTAAGCATGGTTCGCCTTGACCGGCACCCTTCGAGACGGCCGCTGAGAATCCTTCGACACGGCGCGAAAAGACCGCGCCTGCTCAGGAGCGGCCTCAGGGTGAGCGATACCTCATCTCGTGGCAATGCTCTCCCCTCACCTTGAGGAGGCGCCGTCTGTCCAAGCGCCGTCTCGAAGGGTGCGTTCTGAGCAGAATGTCTCTCAACTGACCGGCATTGTGTTTACAATATGAGCATGGATCGCAGGCACCGCATTGAAACCACATTACGGCAGGCACTCTCCCCGCAGCATCTCGAGGTCGTCGATGAGAGCGCGTTGCATGCCGGCCACGCCGGCGCCGCTGGCGGCGCCGGACACTTCCGCGCGTTGGTGGTGTCGGATCGCTTCCAAGGGCAGGACCGGCTCACGCGCCAGCGCATGGTCTACGCCGCCCTGGGTGATGCCATGAAGTCCGAAATCCACGCTCTGGCGCTCCGCACTCTGACGCCCGAGGAGTGGAATGCGTCAGGGGTGAGGCGTAAGGGGTGAGGGGCAAGGGCTTCTGACCTCTGACTCCTGACTTCTAACTTCCCACTTCGCATCATGCCTTCCGTCGCTGCCGGTTGCCTCGTGATCCGAGAAGTTGACGGTCGCATCGAGGTGTTGCTGGTGCACGCGCGCCGCGCCAGCTTTCGGCGGCCGCTGTTCGGGATTCCCAAAGGACTGGTCGAGAACGATGAGGGGCTCGAGGCCTGCGCGTCCCGCGAGACCTTGGAGGAAACGGGATTGCACGTGCAGATCCGCGGAACGCTCGGCAGCGTCCGGCAGAAGTCCGGAAAAGTGGTGCACGCTTTTTGGGCCACGGTCGACAGTGCGGGCGAGACGGCGATCGACGAGCGTGGCCGTTGCCGCGAGCACGATCAGGAAAACGATGTGTGCCGGTTCTATCCGCTTGAAAAGGCGTACGAGCTAATGATCCCGGCGCAACGCGAGCTCCTCGACCGACTGAGGGGAGTGCTGAGTCCTGAGGGCTAAGTCCTCACGGCGTTGGAGCCGGTCCTGCCCTAGTCGTGGAACACGAACGGGACGGCGTTGTAATACCCGCGGACGCTGGCGATGGAGTCGGAGCCGACGGTGATGATGAAGATGCCTCTCACGGGTCGTGCCGTTCCCACACCGGTGGCGGTCCATTCCACCGCGAGCACCCGACCGTTGCTGGTCACGCGATCCAGGTCGTAGTGAAGCTTCGGAAACGTTCGCCAGATCCCTTTCCAGAGCTGTGCTGCCCATCGTGGATCCAGAGGCCGGCCCGACAGCGGATCCTCGTATGTCCCGTCTGGCGCCAACAGTGGCCCCACCTGCTCCCAGCTGTGGCTGTTCACGGAGTCCATCCACGCTCCCGCCCAGCGCAGCGGATGCGTCAGCTCGGCCGGACGCGAACTGCAGGCGGTGATCGAGAACAGGAGCGCAAAGACGGTGAGGCGCAAGGCGTGAGGCGGAAGGCGTGAGCCGCCACCCCTTACGGTCCTTAAACCCCTGACGCCTAAGGCCTCACCCCTGACGGCTCTCACGCCTAGCGTCTTACCCCTCACGGTCCCTAGACCCCCTCACCCCTTACGGTCTCTACAAGTACGTCGACCAGCCACGTCGTTTGATCTCGTCGGTGACCTTGCGTACGTCTTGCGCGCGGTCGCGGGCACAGATGAGCAAAGCATCGGCGCTGTCGACGACGATCAGGTCCGTGACCCCAACCAGCGCCACCAAGCGTTCCGGGGAGTACACAATGGAATTCTTCGTCGCCACCGGGAGAACCTTGCCAACCGCCGCGTTGCCGGCGCGGTCGTGGCCCCAGATGTCGGGCATCGCGCTCCAACTGCCGACGTCGTTCCAACCGAACTGAACCGGCACCACGGCAACCCGCTGGAGGGCATGGCGTGCCGCGGTCAGCGGCTGCATGATACCGACGTCGACCGACACTGACGGCAGACTACGGTACAGCCGCGCAAGCCGCTGCGCGCGTCTGCCGGCGCGTGTCGATGCCCAGAAACCATCGAGGGCGCGGCGCAGATCGGGCAAATGATTTTGCAGCGCTTGGCGGAATACGCTCGCGCGCCACACGAACATCCCTGAATTCCACAGGTGCCGGCCGCTCGCGCGGTAGCGGCGTGCCACCGACGCGCTCGGCTTTTCATGGAAGCGGCGCACCCAGTACATGTTGGGCACATGCCGGGCGATGCGCCCCGCCACCTCGATGTAGCCGTAGCCAGTCTCCGCCCGTGTCGGTTTGATCCCCAAAGTCACCAGCGTATCGGTACACGCAGCGAGGCCGCACGCGGCTCCGAGCGCGCGCCGCAGCGCCGCGCCGCTGTCGATGACGTGATCAGCCGGCACAACGGCCATGATGGCGTCGGGCTGGCGCGCCGCAATCCACTCCGCCGCCAACGCGATGCAGGGTGCGGTGTTGCGCCCCATCGGCTCCATCAGGACATGATTCGCCGGTAAACGCGGCAGCTGGCGGCGCACCTCCCGTCCCTGGTCACGGCTCGTGACGACCAACATGCGTTCCCAGGGAAACGCCGGCAGCAAGCGGCGCACGCTCTCCTGCAGCAACGTGCGCCGCCCGGTAATCGGGAGCAGCTGCTTCGGCAGGCGGCGGCGGCTGCGCGGCCAGAAGCGCGTGCCGTGCCCGCCGGCCATGATGACCGCATAGCGCGGCAGCCGGCGATGATCCCCCTTGCGTGGGCGCTCAGACATTTGCGGCATGATTGAAGGAGCGCGGCGGGAAATCAAGGGCAGCCAATGCCACGCCGACTATTTCATCACCTCACCGCAGTCTCTCCTGGAGAGATTGCAGATGCCGGGAGCGGCTCAACAATCTCACGGTCACCGGCCGGCGAGGTAGCGGCGCAGCGCGTCGCCCCAGTGCGGCATGTCCGACAACCCCGCGGCCAGCAGCGCCTCGTGCGCCAGCACCGAATACACCGGGCGCAGCGCCGGCGCTCCGAAGCTGGCAGTGGTGGTCGGTCCGAAGTCCGGTTGTAGTCCGCTCAGGCGAAAGATCTCCGCCGCGAACTCGTACCAAGTGCAGTCGCCGCTGTTGGTGACGTGGTACAGGCCGAATCGCTCCGTGTTGAGCAGCTCCGCGATCTTCATGGCCAGATCGGCGGTGAAGGTCGGCGTCACGCGCTGATCGTTCACCACGCGGATGGGTTTCCCCTGCGCGGCCAGATGCAACATGGTTTCGACGAAGTTGCCGCCCTTGCCGCTGCTGCCGGCGCGGCCGTAGAGCCCCGAAGTCCGGATGATGAAGTGGCGGCACCTGGCAGCACGCACAGCAAACTCGCCCGCCAGCTTCGAGCAGCCGTAGGCATTCAGAGGCGCCGGTGCATCACTCTCGGTGAGCGGCTCGGTACCGTTACGGT
>Ga0326727_10021063_pt1 | contig 12839 bp, 6 predicted proteins | sample MB2enrmetagenome_FD_207643 | JGI IMG/M metagenome (GOLD analysis project Ga0326727, IMG submission 207643) | Lab enriched peat soil microbial communities from McLean, Ithaca, NY, United States - MB29MY | ecosystem: Environmental > Terrestrial > Soil > Wetlands > Peat | place: USA: New York...
CTAATATGGATTTTTGCACATCCACCCACGCCCTCCTGACCGAGGCTTCACCGCCAGGAAGGGTTCGCGAGGTTGCGGGATTTCTGGTTCAAGCATCCAAGGAGAGCTGATGGGTGATGCCCCTCCAGTGCGCGGCAGGGAAGCGCAAGGCGGCTGCCGGGCCGGGGCCATTCGGGTCTTCCTGACCTGCTGGCTGCTCTACACCGTCTTCTGGACGCCCTGGATCGTGCGCGAACATTTCCCGGCCATCGCTCTGGCCGAGAGCGGTCAACTCAATGTCGAGCGGTACCTCGGCTGGACAGAGGACATCTTCCCCGGACCTCGGGGTGGGGCCTATATCAATAACAACCCTGGAGCCTCGCTAACCGGGGCGGTTCCACTGCTTTTGCTGCGCCCGGTACTCATCCAAGTGGACAATTGGAATCAGCGTTTGCCACGCCGGCCCTATCAAGGCCAGGACGACCCCATCATGGCGCGAATGGCCGTGGAAGGGCGGACATTCTATTTTCTGCTTGTGGCGTTCATCACGGTCGCTTTGGTGATGGCACCCGTGACCGCGTTTGCGGTCGGTTTCCTTTGTGTGCGAGCGCGGGAGGGGGGACTATCCGCAGCGCAAGCGGCCGCCCTGTCCCTCTTATGTGGCCTGGGCACGCCGCTGTTTTTCCGAACCGGCCATTTGAACCATAACCTCCTGGCCGGCGACGCCGGGTTCATTGTGCTTCTGCTCCTGTGGGACCCGGAGGATAAGCCTCTCGGCCCGTCCCGCGCCAGTTTGGCGGGACTACTCACCGGGTATGCCGTGCTGTGCGACTACAGCGGATTGGTGATCGCGGGGGTTACCGCGCTCTATATTTGGATGCGCTCCAATGGAGACTCGCGAAGACGGTGGAGGTGCGCAATCGCGTACCTGGCAGGAATGGCGCCGGGCATCGCAGGACTGTTGATCTACCAGCATTGGGCGTTTGGTTCGCCTTACCTGCCATCGCAGCACTACATGACGCCGAAGGCGGTGACGGCGATCGGCTATCGCGGATTTGGCTTGCCTTCGCCCGCGCTGCTCTGGGCGAATTTCTTCGATCCGCGTTTCGGACTGTTTCCATACTGTCCGGCGCTCTTGCTGGCTGGTCTGGCGCCTTTTGTGGCCCGCGCACGCCGCCGCCTGCCCTCCCGCGAAATGGTTGTCATTCTCATTTACTGCCTGTTGCTTGTGCTGTTCTGCGCCGCGAACCAGTACTCCTGGCTGCAACCGTCGACCGGTTTCCGATACCTGATTCCGATCGTCCCGGTTCTGGCTCTGCTTGCCATCCAGGGAGCGCAGCTTTTTCCGCGCCTGTTTTCGCGAGTCGTCCAGTGGGGAATTGCGATGGTCTCGCTGATGTGGAGCCTGATTCTCACCGGCGCGCATGTAAACGATGTTCGGCTGGCTGCGCAGACTTTTTGGAACCGGCGGTTTGCGCTCCCGTGGATGCTGCGCCTGCGCGAAGCCGGAGTGCCCGTGACGTGGGAGTGGGTGCTGGTTACTTATGCCGTCACAGTTTTGGCCGTTGCCTGCATCTGGGTTGGCCCGGTGACACGCTGGCGGCGCCCTGCTAAAGTGGACTGAATGTCAGAAACGCACAATCCCGCAATTTCCGTGGTCATCGCGTCCATCGTCGGTGCGCCGTTCATTGACGAGTGCCTGGAATCATTGGAAATGCCGGCGAAGAATCTGAGCGCTCAAGTGATCGTTGTGGCCTGCGGGTCTGGCGAATACGCGGCCCGCATCGCGGACAAGTTCCCCTGGGTTGAGGTCATTCATCGCGCCGAGCGGGAGACCGTTCCGGATCTGCGGCGCCATGGAGCGGAGAAGGCGAGCGGAGAGATCGTCGCGATTATCGAGGAGCACTGCGTGGCCGCGGCCGATTGGCTTGAGCAGGTCTTGAAAGCGCACGGGCGCGGCGATTTCGGAGTGGTTGGCGGCCCTGTCGCGCCGGACGGCTACTCCCGGCTGCGCGATTGGGTGGTGTATTTTTGCGAATACAACAACTATTTGCCGCCTTGGCAGGAGGGGGGCGCGCACGAACTGGGAAGCGCGAATATCGCTTACGCGCGCGCCGTGCTCCTCAAGTACAAGGACCAGTTAGGGGCCGGCTACTGGGAAGCCAGCCTGCACCCGCGGCTCTGGGCGGATGGCGTCAGGTTCCACGCCGCTGCGGCCATGGTGGTGCGCCATCGCGGACCTTTCAATTACCGGTACTATCTGCAGCAAAGGTATTGGTTCAGCCGCGCCTTTGCCGGAGCGCGCAGGCTGACGGCTCCGCGCCGCGCCGCCTATCTTCTGGCCTCGCCATTGCTGCCGTTCTTGTTGCTGGCGCGCATGGCTCTGCGCGTGCGAAATAAACATTGCCACATGGATAAGTTCATCCTGTCTCTGCCGTTGCTGGCGCCCGTACTGATCGTCTATGTGGCTGGTGAATTCATCGGCTACCTGGCCGGGCCGGGCGATGCGCTTCTGAAGGTCGAATAGATGGCCGCATTGGACAATCCTCGTTTTTCGGTTGTGGTAGCCATCGTGAGCGACACGACGGGCAGCCCGGACACAGACCACCTGGAGCCGTGTCTGGAGGCGCTCGCGCAGATGCCTTCCGGCTCGTCAACGGAGATCGTCGTCCCGTTTTACCCGGCGGTCAAAGGAATCGCTGCTCTGAAGGTGCGATATCCGCACATAAACTTCGTTGAAGTGACGGATCTGAAGACGTACACCGGGCGCAGTGGAAGCCGGGAGCACCACGATGAGTTGCGCGCGCGCGGCCTGGCCGTGGCGCGCGGTGAGGTGGTGGCCCTGATTGAAGACCACGGCATCGTAACCCCGGACTGGAGCACACGGCTGCTCGAAGCGCACGCCGGAGCTTCAGCCGCAGTGGGCGGCGCAATCGAAAACGGCATGGACAGACCCTTGAACTGGGCGGTCTACTTCTGCGATTTTCTGCGTTACCAGAATCCGCTGCCGGAAGGCGAAACCGCCATCGTGAGCGACGCTAACGTGGCCTATAAGCGAATTGCGCTGGAATCGATCCGGCCCATCTGGCAGGAGATCTTTCATGAAGCTTCTGTAACGGCTGCATTGCGCTCGAAGGGGCAGCAAATCGTCCTTGCGCCGGCCGCGGTGCTCCACCAGCATCGGCAGGGGCTCCGGGTGAGCTCGGCGTTGCGGGAACGGTTTGTCTGGGGCCGGTCCTACGCGGCGACACGCGCCCGGCTTGCGCGCCTTTCTCAGAGAGCTTTCTGGGCTGTCTTCGCGCCTGCCCTCCCCGCCCTGATGATGGCTCGCATGACCAGGATGGCATGGCAGAAGCGGCGAACCATGAACGCATTTCTCAAGGCATTTCCGCTCACCTGTGCCCTGGCGGTGAGCTGGTCATGCGGTGAATGGGTCGGCTACGTCACTGGCCGGGCGAATTCAGCCGGTTCGCAGGCGGCAGAGGCGATTGCCCGCGGTTCACGAACCGCCGGGTAAACTATTCTCCACGAGAACAAGAATCGGCCGGGAGCGCAGGGACAGGCAGCCTCTGCGCGCGGCTTGCGGGAGGCACCATAGCCATGCGGATTGCCGTCGACGCCACCTGCTGGCACAACCGGCGCGGTTACGGAAGGCACGCTCGTGCTTTGCTCCGGGCGCTGGCTGCGTTGGACCGAGACAACCGCTACTCTCTCTTTCTGGATTCGATCGAGGACGCCGAGCCAACACCGCCGGAGTGCGAGGTGCGGATTCTCCGAGCTGCCGTGCCCACATATCGCGCAGCTTCCGCTACCGGCCATCGAACGCTTGCCGACATGGGCCGCATGAGCCGCGCATTATCGGCGCGCGAATTCGACATGGTGCTCTTCCCGACGATCTACAGCTATGTTCCCGTCTTCAGCTCCGCCCGCAAATTGATTATGGTCCATGACATTATTGCCGACACGTATCCCAAACTTACGATCCCCGGAGCACGCGAACGGCTGTTCTGGGATATCAAAGTGCGCCTGGGTTATTGGCAGGCCGACGCGCTGATCACCGTGTCGGAATACTCGCGTGCCGGCATTCTTCAACGCTTTCGAGTGAATCCGCGCAACCTGTTCGTGGTCGGAGAAGCTGCCGATCCAGTCTTTCGCAGGCTTGATCACCCTGTGCCGGGTCCCAATCTGCTTCGCCTCGGCATTGATGGATCCCGGCGGATGGCCCTCTATGTAGGAGGATTCAGCCCGCACAAGAATCTGGAGGCATTGATCACGGCGTTTTCCCGGATCGCCGCGCGGAAAGAATTCTCGGATTTGCAGCTCGTGATGGTTGGCGACACAACGGGCGACGCGTTTCTCACCTGCGTGGGAGCCCTGAAGGCCCGGATCGATGCGCTCGGGCTCAGTGAACGGGTCATCTTCACCGGCTATCTTGACGACGAGGACGTGGTGGTTCTGATGAACATGGCCAGCGTTCTGGCGCTTCCGTCGTTGATGGAAGGCTTCGGCCTTCCCGCCGTGGAAGCTGCAGCGTGCGGCTGCCCGATAGTGGCCACCAGGGAAAGCCCGCTTGAAGGGCTTCTCGGCGAGGCCGGCATTTATGTCGGCCCAGACGAGGCCGGGATTGAAGAGGCCATGGTGCGGGTGCTCTCGAGCGAGGAACTGCAGGCGCACATGCGCGAACGCGGGCTGGCTGCAGCGCGCGGTCTTACCTGGCCAGCGGCCGCCCGCCAGATGATGGACGTGATTCAGCGGGTGGCTTCGAAATGAGCAGACCCCTCAATTTTCTGCACATTACCACGTTCTATCCTCCGTACAGCTTTGGCGGCGATGCCATGCAGATCTATCGCCTGTCGCATGCCCTGGCGGAGAGCGGTCATCACGTCGACGTGATTCATTGTGTGGATTCCTACCATCTATTGCACGCTGCAGACCCGCCTTTGCAGTTTCCCGAACACCCGAATGTGGTGCGCCATGGATTGCGCAGCGGATTTGGGCCACTCTCGCCGCTGCTTAGCCAGCAGACCGGGCAGCCGTGGCTCAAACACAAGCGGATTCGCGAGGTGCTGCGGTCACGAAGCTACGATGTAATTCATTTTCATAACATCTCGCTGTTTGGCCCCGGCGTGCTGGGGATCGACGTCGCGGAGAGTCGAGCGGTCAAGATGTATACCACCCACGAGCACTGGCTGATTTGCCCGACCCATGTGCTTTGGAAATTCAACCGCGCGCCCTGCGATCGCCCGCAGTGCCTGCGCTGCACGATTCAGGCTGGTAAGCCGCCCCAGCTCTGGCGCTACACAGGGCTTCTTGAGCAGATGGCTGGGCGCGTCGATCAGTTTCTGGCGCCCAGCCGATTCACCGCGCAGATGCATGCCGATCGGGGCTTCCCCTTGCCGTTCGAGGTCTTGCCGAACTTCGTCGATCGTGTTGACGATGACTGGCAGAGCCCCGCGCCGCGTCCGCAGGAGGCACCGTATTTCCTGTTCGTCGGGCGGCTTGAAAAGTTGAAAGGCCCGCAAACTCTCATTGCCCTATGGAACAGAGTACCCGACTATGATTTGCTGCTGGCGGGCGCCGGAAGCTACGAATCCGAGCTGCGCGCCATGGCGGCCAGGAATACTCGTATCAAGTTCCTGGGCCCGGTGACGCAGCAGCAGCTTGGCCCGCTCTACTACCACGCGATCGCATGTCTGGTTCCTTCCGTCACCTACGAAACCTTCGGAATGACCTGTGTTGAAGCCTTCGCCAGAAAGACTCCGGTAATTGTGAGAGACTTAGGCGCGCTTCCGGAACTCATCCAGGAGAGCGGCGGTGGGTTGGTCTTTACCACCGACGACCAGCTCCTGACGGCGATTCACAGCCTTGCCCATTCCCCCTTGTTGCGGGCCGAATTGGGGCAAAAGGGTTATGAGGGGTTCTTGCGATCCTGGTGCCGGGAAGCGCATCTGCGTGTGTATTTTGCTTTGCTTCAAGCCGCAGCCCAAAAGAAGTTTGCTTCTGTACCCTGGTTGCCTTAAATCGCTTCCGGCTGCACTCGCACCTCAATGCGATGGCGCACCCTCCACAAGCGTCCGGCGATAAATCTCGATTCCTTTCACCCGAGGTGTCTCGGAATCTGGACGCCAATCCGCGGGGTCCCCCACCAGAGCCGCTCGCAATTGAGCCACCTGGGGATAGGTGCAAGTGGGCTGGACGAGAACAAGAGACACATTCCGATGATCCAGGTAGTGCAATAACTCAGGTGACGAAGCGAAGAGCAGGCGCCTGTAGGCGCCCATCCAGGTGCTGCTCGCAAGGACTTTGCTGGCACGGAGCACTGTATGGACCCGATTGGGGTCCGAGAGAGATGCCTCGACGATCAATGCGCCTTCGTTCGCTTCGTCTGCGGCAATCAACGCCAAACCGTTGGTGTTCAGCAGACCGTTCTTGACCATTTGCCCGTAGCCCCGGTCCGGTTTCGGTTCCACATGAACTGCGGCCCAGGCCATCCATCCGATTGCCGCGGCGCTCACCGCCAGTCGAAGCGCTTGACGGCCGGGCGAGAAGCGCTCGAGCAGCACATGAACTCCGCCCCCCGCAAGCACCGCAATCGCCTGCGTCGACATCAACATGAATCGAGACTCCACTGGAACCGCGACGAGCATAAAGAAGGCCATTGTGGCAGCGATTTGCCCGGCCATGGCCGCCCAGAACTGCTGCTGAGGATTCCGGTTGAAGGTGAGTGTCAGGCCAATCAAGGCGAGAATCGCACAAGGCCAGCCTGAAACAAGTGCAACACCATCTCTGGCATGAATTGTCCAGGGCCAGCCGGGCAGGAACACGCTGCTTAAAATGATGTCCCATGCGCGAGGCAGCATGGTAGGTAAAGATAGGTGCGATGCCTGGTGAAGCAACGGTGGCAAAAACATTGACAACAGTACGAGCGCTCCCGCCGTCAGCCATTTCCATTTCACAATCCGGGAACGCAGCGGCAAAAGAGCAAATGGAAGAAGAATCAGAACGGCCGCCCGCCCATGTGTGAGCACGGCTGCCACGGCAAACACCACGAAGAGATTGCGGCTTCTCCGTGATCCGAACCGCATGTATTCGCCGCAATGCACCGTAGCCCAAAAGGCCAGCAGCGCCATCAGCATGTCGGGACGCACTCCACACAACATGAGATAGAAAACCTTCGAGCTCATCAAGACCGCAACGCTCACCACGGCCGCAACCGTCGAGCTTCTGTGCTGCACCTCGAGATAGACGCTCGAGATCAGGCCCGCGGCGCAAAGGGCCACAAACAGCAGAAGCGCAACCTGGCTGCGCCCTGCACCCAACATCCATATCCCTTCAGCGAGATAAAAAAGAGGGGGCCAATGTCCGATTGCGACTTTTGAATAATGCCCATAGAAAAGCCACGCGAATTGCAGGGGATCATGCGGAAAATCCTGCACAAGGTAGTCGTGCACCATCAAACTGGATACCGCGTGCGCTGGCTCGTCCCAGTCCAGGGCCAGATCCGCCGTGAACGCTCCACTGCGGTATTGGATGACCACCATGATCAACCCAAACAGCAAGCAAAAAGCGGCGTCGCGCAGACGTGCCGGCGTTAACCAGGCGGCTGTGCGAGGAACCGGGGCATCCAATCTGAGTAAAGCCATTGAGCCGGATTTTAACAGGTTGACGACACCACCCTTTCCCGCCAGCGCTACGGGTGCCAGCTAATCGCTCGTGGAACCTGTAGTGTTAGATCTCTTACGCGACGAGTTGCCGGTGGGAAACAATGGTTTCCGGTTTCGGCAATATTGTCTTGAGCTCCTTAGCAACAACCTGGACATGAGGTTCATTGAGCACGTTTCCGTGTTCGCCGGGGACGTCATGAATCTCCAATCCGCCACCCGCAAGGTTCCCCCACCCCAGCACCGAGTCCTCGCGTGTGCCCAAAAGCTCCATGCCTAAGTAACCGCGCTCAACTGCTCGCATAAGCGTGATTTTCCCTGGGAATGTCTGGAGTTTGTAATGCATCATGGCTCGCGCATGAGCTTCTTGCACTTGATAGTAGCGAAGGCGGACGGGCAGGTCTCGACCCGCCAGACGGTACCCAGCAGAGGCTATATCTCGACCTCGCTTAAACAGCTGCTGCCGCCAGTGATCGCCCTTATATATGACTTTGCGCACAAGATAAGGGACACCCTGCTCTCGAATTCTCTGCCACAACCCTCGCATTTTCTCAGTGGTCCCTACGCGCTTGCTGCTTCCTGGAGCGTGAGTGTCGAACAAGACGAGCAGCGCCGGTTCCGAACCTTGCGCATAGAGCTGTTGTGCCATCTCAAAGGCAACAATCCCTCCAAAGGACCCACCCCCGATAGCGTAGGGCCCTTGCGGGAAAAAGGACCGCATCTCTTTGATGTAGGCGGACGCCAGTTCCTCTATCGTAGTTTCAAGAACACCCTCCCCGGCTAGGAGCAGTGAGCGAAAAGCATAAAAGGGCTGGTCGGGCCCGAGAGCTCTCGCCATTGCCTCATAATTAAGCACATCTCCTCCTACACCATGAACACAGAAGAAAGGGATACGGGAACCATTTGGCTGAATGGGCACCAGCGTAGACCATGTCTTCTGTTCCGCAGCTTCCGACTGTTGTGCTTTACGAATTGCGTCAGCGAGCCGGCGCACTGTGCGCGCTTCAAACAGGACTGCAAGTTCGAAGTCCACCTGATAGGTCTTCTTGACCTTGGCAAACAGGCGGACACCGACCAGAGAATGTCCTCCTAAACCGAAGAAGTCGTCATCTAGTCCTACCTGCTCTACTCCGAGCAGGTCTTTCCACCAACTGGCCAGCGTAGTTTCCAGCCCTTCGCTTGCCGGCACCACACTGGGCGCAGTGGCGTCGCTTGCGTGTGACGATGCAGTTACGTTGCGATTGTCGAGTTCTTCGAGAGGCTGGGAGACGGCGACCACCGCAAGCGGGGTACTGGCCAGAAGAATCTGCGTCAAAGCTCGTGCGCCGTCGTGTGGCGCTATTCCAGAAGAATTGAAGACTTCAATTGGCTGGTCCCTGGCGGGCAGAGCCGCATCGAGAGTTGCGGTATACTCCTCCGCGGCCTTTGTAGGATTGGCGATACGGCGCATAGCGAAGCCTTCAATCTCCGCTAACACCTGATTCTCCTCATCGAAGAGTGTGATGTCGAAGGACTCAACCTCGCCACCAAGCAGATTTTCCCGGCGGGAGCGGATGTGGCTGAAGAACCTGACGGGCAATCGCCGGTAGACGCACAGCCTCTTGTAGGAAAACGGAAGGTAAAGATCGTCGGAGGACTCGTAGCCGTCAATCAGATAGAGTGAACACCCTGTTGCCAGATCGAGTAGAGCAGGGTGCATCCGATACGCGAAAGAATCCGCAGAGAATCGATCATCCAACACTAACTCTGCCAGGCCCTCGTGCTCGCCGATGCGCAGCCGCTTGAGACATTGCCAGCGGGGTCCGAAGTCCAAGTAATGCTCCTGCCTTGTGCGGTGCTGTTCGTCGAAGACGATTTCACGTTCGTGGCAGCGTGCTGCGATGGCTGTGCGATCGATCTGCGACGCCGGGCGCGACAGGCAAGGTCCGATGCGACCTGTAGAATATTCCCCCCAGTCGCCGGCACGCGCCAATATGGAGAAGCGGAAGCTGCCTTTCTTCGGCCCAGCTTCCTCTTCGCGTTTAAGCTGGACTCGCACCTCCCTGGATTCAGAAACGTCGAATGTCAGCGGAGCGAGAAAGAACACATCCTGAAACTCGATCGGGCCCTGAATAGAACCGCGCGTGAAGGCCGCAGCAACCATTTCCAGATAGCCGCTTCCGGGAATAAGCGCCTTGCCGAACTTCAATCTGTGTTCAGACAACAACCACTGCTGTTGCTGCGAAAAACGGCTCGAGTACACGATTTTCCCGGGCGATTCCAGGAGCCGTTCGTTCAGCAAAGGATGCAGAGAGGCGGAGCGTGCAGCCATTCCAACCTCGCGCCACGCGCCCCAGCTGATGACAGTTACCGGATCTTCTCGGCTCAGCGCAAAAGCATCGAGAAAGGCATTGGCAGCCGCATAGTCCACCTGGCCCGCTGGAGGGAAGATGGAACTGATTGAGGAGAATAAGACAAAGCAACTCAGCGGCACATTGCGGAGGGCCTCTTCCAGAACCAGGGTTCCACGCACCTTTGGATCGATAACCCTGGCTGCGCTTTCCGCAGTTTTCAGCATCAAAGGGCCGTCGTCGAGAACCCCTGCGGCATGAAAGACGCCGTCGATATGTCCGTAGTGCTCACGAGCTAGGGCGACGATTTCACGCATTTGATCGAGATTCGTAACATCTCCTTGAGCAACCAGCAATCCGCCCGCAATGTTTCGAATCTCAAGCAGCTTTCGAATCTTCTGTTTGTTGTCATCGGTCTGACTGGAGTCGTTCAAAGCGGCTTCCCACTTCGCTTCGGGCGGCATCGCAGAACGGCTTACGAGAACGAGCCGAGCGTTGAATTCCCGCGCCAGATGCTCGGCGACGACCAACCCTATGCCGCCCAGCCCTCCAGTGACGAGGTACACGCCTCGTAGCTGCAAGCGCCGCCGTTCTGGGGCGGCGGACAGATTCAACGGATCGAGCGTCTCAACAAACCGCTCACCGCCTCGAAACGCAAGGGTTGCATCGTTGCCTATGGATGCCATCTCGGCGACGATCTGGGCCGCGCACTCCGTTGCCTTACCGTGTTCAAGGTCCACATCGATACTGTGGCACGTAATTCCGGGAAGCTCTTTGGGGATTACTCGTGCCGGACCAAGTAACACTGCGCGAGCCGGATTGCGGACTGGTTCCTCTGAGACCTGCTGCAGCCGGTTTGAGACCAGAGCAATATCGATGTCCACGATGTCCTGATTGGCCAGCGCCTGGGCAAGATAGAGAGGGCTATAGAAGCTGCGATCCATGGTTTCCGCCAGTGGGAGTTCTGCACTTTCCACGGACCAGAGGTGGAGGATCTTCCTGGGCGAGTATCCGCTCTTGATGCTGTCGGCGACCAGCGCATCATAGTCATCGCGAACGCCCGGCCTGATCGTGTATCGATCCTTTTTCGATTTTTTGTAACCTAAACCCGCGGCGACCTGAATGACATCCTGCTTGTTCGCTCGAAGCTTCGCGCTGATTTCATCTCCCAGGCCAAGAGAGTCATTGAAAACGATCCACGTCCCCGCCGAGCTGGTCGATGCAGGAGTTACCTGTGCCGGCCTCCAGACGCGACGATAGAACGACAGGTTTTTGTCGTCTTCGGGGAGCGAAGCCTGTGCCGGCGTCGCCGCGAACTGTACTTTATCTGGTTCGATCCAACACTTTTTGTGCTCAAAGGGGTAAGTTGGCAACGGAACGCGATGAACGGAACCGGCCGGATTCAGCTTCGTCCAATCGACGCGTACGCCGGAAGCCCAGACCTGGCCAAGAGTGTGAAGCGCGCAGCGAAGGCCCGCGCTTGGCTCCCGCGGATGCGGAAGAGACTGAAATGCCCTTGCCGTTGTCCCGGCCTGCTGACGCGCCAAGGACGTGAGTGCATTGCCAGGTCCGGCTTCAATGAGAAGCCGATCCGGCTTGCGGAAAAGCTCAGCCAGGCAATCGGAGAAGCGAACTGTGTGACGCAGGTGGCGCGCCCAATAGCCTGGATCGGCGGCTTCTTCAGGCTTGATCCACGTTCCGCAGACATTGGAGAGATAAGGAATGCGCGGCGGCTTGAACTCGATGCTTCGGAGCCGCGCTTCGAATAGACCGAGGATGGGATTCATCATCTCGGAGTGAAAAGCATGCGAAGTGAATAGGCGGCGGCAAGAGACAGACTGCTTTGCGAGAGTCTCTTCCAAGGCCGCAATTTCAGGCGTTGGCCCGGAGACCACACAGATGCCTGGATTGTTGACTGCGGCTAGACAAAGAGTACCACTGAGTTTGAGGTCGCGCTCGGCGAGCGAGACCGCAAGCATCGATCCAGACGGAAGACCATACATCAGGTGTCCGCGGAAGGCGGCAATTGCGAGTGCATCTTCGAGCGAGAAGACTCCTGCGAGACATGCGGCCACGTATTCACCGATGCTATGGCCCACCATTGCTTCGGGCTCGACGCCAAGCGACATCCACCACCGTGCAAGAGCGTACTCAATCGAGAAGAGGGCGGGCTGGGTGAGCCAGGTCTCATTGAGCCTTTCCGCCGCAGCGTCTTTTTCGCCTTCCGATGGATACAGCGCCTGACGCAGATCGAGCGCGAGAGGCTGCATGAGTTGTTCAGCGCAGAGGTCGAGAGCTTCGCGAAAGGCCGGCTCGTTCTCATAGAGATCGCGGCCCATATTGACATACTGGGAACCTTGCCCAGAGAACATGAAGACAACACCCGGTGGGGTCCCCGTGGCAAGACCGGAGGCCAGGGACTTGTGCTCTCCCTCCGCAAACGCCCTTACTGCCTCTCGCGAATTCTCGAGGACCAGTGCGCGCCGATAGGGGAACGCATGCCTGCCGACCTGGCTGGTGAAAGCGACGTCTGCCAGATCTAGCTCAGGATGCGCTTGCAGGTGCGTGGCAAGATTGGTGACCATCCGGTCAACAGCGCTGTCGGTCCTGGCGGAAACAACCAACAGTTGATAAGGCTTCGCCGACTGCGCTTCAACTGGCCGCGGAGCTTCTTCGAGCACAACGTGTGCGTTGGTGCCGCCGATACCCAAGGACGTGACGCCTGCGCGCCTGGGTGACCCGGTGGAGGGCCAACTCTTGAGCTGGCTGTTGACATAAAACGGGCTTCCTTCCAATTCGATGTGGGGATTCAGATTCTGAAAATGAAGGCTGGCGGGCATTTGGCTATGTTCGAGGGCGAGCACTGTCT
>Ga0326727_10021069_pt1 | contig 12836 bp, 10 predicted proteins | sample MB2enrmetagenome_FD_207643 | JGI IMG/M metagenome (GOLD analysis project Ga0326727, IMG submission 207643) | Lab enriched peat soil microbial communities from McLean, Ithaca, NY, United States - MB29MY | ecosystem: Environmental > Terrestrial > Soil > Wetlands > Peat | place: USA: New York...
AGTGCACCAGCTCCCGAAGTTCTTCCTTCCCTCTTCCGGCCAACTCCTCCTCGAGCTCCGCCGACAAGTCAAAATGGTTCTCGATGGCCGTCTTCCCCCGCCCCGTTACGAATATCACCATCGGGATTCCGGAAGCGGATACTTCTTCAACCGCATACTGCACCAGCGGCTTGTCCACGATGGGGAGCATTTCCTTGGGCTGCGCTTTGGTGGCGGGCAGGAACCGCGTGCCCAGACCGGCAACAGGCAGAACCGCTTTACGAATCTTCATGAGCACCTCAGCTTCTCTCAGGATGAGCAAGCTTTGCAATGGGCACAGTGTAGCGCCACCGTCCGAGTCGCGTCAACGTAAGGATTCAGGTGTCAGGTGCCGGGTTGGGGGGAATTATGAATTATGAATTGCTTTCCTCATTTCTCGTGCCAGCCGGCCGCCTTCTGCTTCTTGCGTAACGCCCACCTTCTATCTGCTGGGGACTGGGGAAGAACAGTATGCAATAGGCTGTGAGCGGTCGCCAGGGGGCAATTCATAATTCACAATTCATAATTCAGAATTGCCCTAGCCCCTGCTCTCCTGACTTCTTACTTCTGACTTCCCTCCCACCCGCGCACCTATGCTAGCATCTACTGCATGTTGGTTCTTGGAATCGAATCCAGTTGCGACGAGACCGCGGCAGCCATTGTGGCGGATGGCGCGAAGATTCTCTCCAGTGTTGTGGCCTCGCAAATCCCCACCCACGAAAAGTACGGTGGCGTTGTTCCCGAACTGGCTTCACGCGAGCATCTGCGCAAGATCGAGCCCGTGGTCGACGAGGCCTGCCAGCGCGCGCGAGTCGGAATACGGGATGTGGAAGGCATCGCGGTAACGGAGGGACCAGGCTTGGTCGGGTCGCTCCTGGTCGGCCTGGTCTATGGCAAAGCCCTTGCCCTCGCGCTGGCGAAACCTCTGGTGGGCGTGAACCACCTGGAGGGTCACATCCACGCCGTTCTACTCGAAAACAAAATGGCACGCCTCACAGGGAACCCGGTCGAGGAGGCAGAGCTCCCGTCCGTTACTCTGGTCGTCTCCGGCGGTCACACGAGCTTGTTCTTGGTAGAGGAAGGTTGCCATCCGGCCCATTGCCATCCTATCTTCAATTACAAGCGGCTAGGACATACGCGTGATGACGCAGCCGGGGAAGCTTACGACAAGGTCGCGAAACTGCTGGCACTGGGCTATCCTGGCGGACCGGTCATCGACCAACTGGCTCGCTCGGGGGATCCGGAAGCGGTCGATTTCGGCCGCATCAAGATGAAGGGCAACCCGCTGGACTTCAGCTTCTCCGGGCTCAAGACTGCCGTCTTCTACCGCGTCCGCGGCACCCCGCTCGCCCTCGAGGCCGAGCAGCGACGCGCCTGGCGCAAAACCAACGAAAGCGCCCGTGCAGACGAACTGCGCGCTCATTGCTCGCCCCAGACACTTGACCTCATCGCCAGCTTTCAAAACGCCGTGGTCCGCGACCTCCTCGAGCGCACCCTGGCTGCGGCGGACGCCTCGCGAGTTGACTCGGTTTTTGTTTCCGGGGGAGTCGCCTGCAATTCCCTTCTGCGCGCTCGCTTCCTCGAAACTTCCAGGACACAAGGATATCGAGTCTTCTTCCCTTCCCCCGCCTTATCTACCGACAACGCCGCGATGATTGCCGCGGCGGGATACTACAAGCTGAAAGCGGGACTGCGTGCGGACGCGACCCTTACCGCGCATGCCTCGCTTCCACTCGGAACGTAGCGGGAGGATTCAGGATTCAGGAGTCAAAATGAAGGCTGCCATGCTAAGTGGAGCGCAGCATCTCTGTGGTTCGTCGTAGGCTGCTGAATCCAAAAAGCGGAGATCCTCCGCTGCGCTCAGGATGACAGCCAGCAGGCTCAGGATGACAGCGAGCCGCCTCAGCATGACAACATTCGTACCCAGCGTGACTCGCTGACCCTTGACTTCTGACCCCTGAATCCTGAATCCTGATTCCTGGATCCTGTACTACTATGCGCTTTGGTGTTGACACAGGCGGGACATTCACAGACTGCGTAGTCCTCGAGCGAGGCAAAGTTACGATCCTCAAGGTCTTTTCCACGCCGGAGGACGCCTCGCGCGGCATTCTGGAGGGCGTCCGCCGGCTGGGCGAGCCATTTCAACCTGCTGGCCGCCTCGAGGTCATTCACGGCACCACAGTGGGCACGAACAGCTTGCTCGAGCGGCGCGGCGCACGCGTGGCGCTGGTCACCACCGCAGGGTTCGAGGACCTCATCGAGATCGGCCGGCAGGCGCGCCCACGGCTTTACGACCTCAACGCCCGGCAGGCTCCGCCCCTTGTCTCGCGAACTCTGAGGTTTGGCGTCAGGGAAAGAACGGCAGCGGACGGCACGCTTCTTCAGAAGCCTTCAGCAGCGGCAATCACAAGGCTGAGAAGTAAGCTCAAGGGCTTGCATGCTGAGTCGATTGCTGTTTGTTTCCTCTTTTCGTATCTCAATCCCGCGAACGAAAGAGTGGTGGCGCAAGCGCTGAAAGAGCTGCAATTGCACATCTCCGTATCCCACGAGATTCTCCCCGAGTTCCGCGAATACGAACGGCTGGCCACGGTCGTAATAAACGCCTTCCTGGCCCCTAGAATGGGGGAATACCTCAAGCGTCTTGAACGCGGCGTGGGAGGCGATGAAGTAGGGCCGAACGGCGTTCGGCCCTGGGGCGAGCGCCGCTCGCCCCTACCTTACGGCCACGCAGCCGGCCGGGTCTACGTGATGCAATCGAGCGGGGGCATTACCACGGCGGCGCGCGCGGCCCGTGAGCCCGTGCGGACTATCCTTTCCGGACCCGCCGGGGGCGTTGTGGCGTCCACATGGCTTACCCGGCAGCTTGGGATTTCGCGCGCCATAAGCTTCGACATGGGCGGCACCTCCACGGATGTATGCTTGATCGACAGCCAGCCTCGCACCACCCATGAAACCGTCGTGGGCGGCCTGCCGGTGGCTGTTCCCGTGCTGGACGTTCATTCAGTGGGCGCCGGCGGCGGCTCGTTGGCGCGCCTGGACGCAGGTGGCGCCTTGCGCGTCGGCCCGCAGAGTGCCGGCGCAAAACCCGGTCCTATCTGCTACAGGGGCGGCGGCGCCCAGCCCACCGTGACGGATGCCAACTTGTTGCTTGGCCGCCTTGACCCGGACCACTTCCTGGGTGGTGAGTTCCAGCTCGACCTCCGCGCCGCAGAACGGGGCTTTGCCGACTTCTTGCATCGCCATTCGCGAAGGATTGGCTTTAAGACTGTGCCGGAACTCGCAGCCGGCATCGTTGCGGTCTCGAACGCCACCATGGAAAAAGCTCTGCGGGTCATCTCTGTCGAGCGCGGCCACGACCCAAGAGAGTTTGCTCTCATCTGCTTCGGCGGCGGTGGGGGATTGCACGCCGCAGACTTGGCGCGCTCCCTGCGGCTGCCCCAAGTGATAGTGCCTCAGAACCCTGGCGCATTCTCAGCTCTTGGAATCCTGCTGTCTGACGTTATCAGGGATTCCGTCCGGTCTGTTCTCTTGTCTGTACCCGAGGAAGGGAGAGATTCTTCGCAGCGTATGGCGGAGTTCTGGCACGACCTCGGAAAGCGTTTCGCAATTCTCGAGCGCGTGTCGCGTGCCGAACTTCAGCAGGAAGGATTCCCAGCCGAACTGGCACGCGCGGAGCGGCGACTGGATCTCCGCTATGCAGGCCAGTCCTACGAACTCTCGGTGCCTTTTAGGAGAGATTTTCGCCGGTTGTTCCACGAGCAGCATGAGAAGGCTTATGGGCACGCCCATCGGGGGCGACCGCTCGAAATCGTCAACCTCCGCCTTCGCCTGACGATTCGAACGCCCAAGCCGCAACTACGCGCCCGCGCGACGGGCAATCCCGATCCCGCCCGAGCCAGGGTGAAAACAAAACCGGTTTGGTTTGCCGGGCGCTTTCATTCAACACCTCTCTATGACCGCGAGCGGCTCGAGCCGGGCTCACGTTTTGCAGGGCCAGCGGTCGTAGTCGAGTACAGTTCGACCACAGTCGTGCCACTCGACTTCGAGTGCTACGTAGATGAGTATTTGAATCTTATTCTCTCGCCAGCGGAGAACTGACAAACCTACTCGATCGCCCTGCGGGAATCAGCGACGAGGAGCGCTGCATGGTGGGGTCCGAGGAAGGATGGATTTTGGGGGTTCGCTAATATTCTAAGTCAAGAGTCCGTTGAGCCCGCGGAGCGGGCGAAAGAATGTAGCCCACGGCGCAAGCCGTGGGTCAGCAAGCCGCCCCCTCACCCCCAATCCCCTCTCCCGCTCGGGCGGGAGAGGGGTGCCGAAGGCAGGGTGAGGGCTCCTCACCCCAGGGCTTGCGCCTTGGGCTACGATCTTCCGCCCCTCACGGGGCTCAGACAAGCCTATTCACTATGACGCGCATCGACGCCGCAGAACTCGAAATCTTCAAGAACCTCTTCCACTCGGTGGCGGAAGAGATGGGGGCGGCGCTGCGCCGGTCCGCCTTTTCGCCGAACATCAAGGAACGCCGGGATTATTCTTGTGCTGTGTTTGACGGTAAGGGCCGCGTGGCGGCGATGGGCGACCACATGCCGGTTCATCTGGGCTCCATGCCCATGTCCGTTGCGGCAGCCCTGGAAGCCCTCGAACTCGCGCCGGGCGACATCGCCATGCTCAACGATCCCTACGCCGGCGGCACTCATCTGCCGGACATAACCCTGGTGATGCCCGTCGTGCCACGATATAAGACCACCGCTCATCCGCGCCGGAGGCGGCAGCCTGTCTTTTACGTCGCCAATCGCGCCCACCACTCCGACATCGGCGGGGCGCAGCCTGCCTCGATGGGCTTGAGCGAGGACATTTACCAGGAAGGCTTGCGGATTCCGCCGGTGGCGCTGGTTCGGGCAAGAGTCGTTCAGCGCGATGTGCTGGCTTTGTTGCTCGCCAATGTGCGCACACCTGCCGAGCGCGAGGGCGACCTGATGGCCCAGGTGGCCGCCTGCCGCCTGGGAGAGCGCCGCTTGATCGAATTACTCGAAGCGTATGGTGTCCCGAAAATCCGCTTCTGCCTCGAAGCCCTACAAGCCTACTCGGCGCGACTGATGCGGCAAGCCCTCCGGCAAATCCCCGATGGGACATATGCCGCCGAGGATTTCCTGGACGACGACGGGTTCAGCGATAAACCTGTGCCGCTGCGCGTCTCGATCCGGATGAGCCGCGGCCAAGCCACCGTAGATTTTGCCGGCAGCTCTCCTGCCTGCCGGGGAAGCGTCAACGCGGTCATGGCGATTACAATTTCCGCCGTCTTCTACGTTTTTCGTTGCCTGCTGGGAGAGGAGGTGCCCGCCTGCGCCGGCTTGATGGAACCCATCGAAGTACGCGCTCCCAGCGGAAGCGTGGTGAATGCTAAGCCTCCGGCGGCTGTGGCTGCGGGAAATGTTGAGACCTCGCAGCGAATCGTGGACGTGCTGTTGCGGGCGCTGGCCAAAGCGCTTCCTCACAAAATTCCAGCCGCCAGCTCGGGGACGATGAACAACCTCTCTTTCGGTGGCGTCGACCCGCGCACCGGCGAGCCCTTTGCTTATTACGAGACGATTGGCGGGGGAATGGGCGCTCGTCCGACGGCGGATGGTTTGAGTGGAGTCCACACCCACATGACGAACTCACTTAATACGCCCATCGAGGCGCTCGAAGCCGCGTACCCCGTGCGCGTGCGGCATTATTCGCTGCGCCGCGGCTCAGGCGGCCAAGGACGTTTCCGTGGGGGTGACGGCATCATCCGTGAAGTCGAGTTCCTTACCGACGTTCGCGGTAGTGTTCTCTCTGAACGCCGCCGATTCCAACCTTACGGGCTGGCCGGTGGCAAGCCCGGCAAGGCAGGAAAGAATGAGCTCATCCTGCCGGGCCGGATCATAAAGCTCTCTTCCAAGGCTGTGTTCAACGCACCGCAAGGTAGCGTCCTGAGAATTGCAACACCAGGAGGCGGAGGCTGGGGGAAGAGCAGGAGTCAGAAGTCAGGAGTCAGAAGTCAGGAGTCAGAAGCCAGAAGTCAGGAGTAAGAATGGAAATTCGAGAATGGAAATTGGAAACGGGAAGTCCGGAACTCGAAATCCGAAATTCGAAACTCGAAATCCGATGTGTAGCTGGCGATTTTCGACTTTCGATTTTCGAATTTCGATTATCGAGTTTCGGTGTTCCGCAGCATTCTGATTCCTGACTTCTGACTCCTGACTTCTTCAATCCAGAGGAGGCAAAATGGAAGCAATTGATCGGCGAGACTTCATGAAATCCATGGCGGGAGCTGCGGCGCTCGCTGCCCTGGACACGAAAACGGCATCTGCGTCTGAGTCGGGACCGCTGTTTCTTTCTACCTGGGTCCACGGGAAACCGGCAAACGAGCGCGCGGCAGAAGTCTTCAAGAGTGGTGGGAGCCTTCTGGATGCGGTCGAGAAAGGAATCAACGTTCCGGAGAACGATCCGAAGGTAATGAGCGTTGGCTATGGCGGCCTTCCCAATGAAGAAGGTGAAGTGGAGCTTGATGCCGCCATCATGGATGGGACGCGCCATCACGCCGGCGCGGTTTGCAGCCTCCATAACATCAAGAATCCGATTTCTGTAGCTCGCCTGGTGCTCGAAAAGACCCGTCACACCACGCTGGCGGGCGAAGGGGCTTTCCGCTTCGCGCTCAAAATGGGATTCGAACCGCAGTCGCTCCTGACCCCCGAGAGTCTCAAGAAATGGATGGATTGGAAATCCGACCCCCATAGAAAGACTTATTGGGTGACCTCCGAAACCCACGACACCATCGGCATGGTCGGGACTGACGGAAAAGGCCACGTGGTCTCGGGGTGTTCGACTTCAGGGCTGGCGTGGAAAATCCCCGGACGGGTGGGAGATTCTCCCCTGGTGGGCTGCGGTGTCTATGCCGACGACAACGTGGGAGCCGCCTCCGCCACCGGCGACGGAGACCTGATGACCAACTACTGCACCAGCATTTCGATTGTCCACTACATGGCGAGCGGCATGTCTCCCCAGGACGCCTGCATCGAGTTGTTGCGCCACATGGTGAATACGGACCCCAAGAATAAGGACGGAGATTGTTGTGTGATCGCTATCAACAATCGCGGCGAAATCGGAGCGGCTTCCATGAAGTCCGCCTATCGACTCAAGTATGCGCTGTGGATGAACGGCGAGAGCAATCTCCTGGACGCCGTCGCCCTGTTTTAATGTCAGTCGTCAGTTCTCAGTTGTCAGTCGTCAGCCTCTGCCTTTCGAAGTGGTAGGTCGTAGGTGGGGGAAAGCGTCTACGTCCGCCTTCCACCAACCCTTTCCTATCCGACCTCTGCCTTTTGCTCGTTACCCGGCGCTCGTCCCGCAACGGCATGTCACTACTCTCCCTTCTCAGGCCCGCCATTCGTATGCGAAGATACTCTACGAACGGTCATTTCGCCCGCACCATACCAACATGCGACGGGTTTTGGATGGCTGGATATCGTAGTACCCAATCATGGCCTGCCTCTCTTCTGACAGAGAACAGAGAAAAAAGACGCGCCTGTCATGGGTTGAATCTCTCATTGGCACATTCACTCCGCGGGCCGACCTCAAAAATTGTTCGGCCCACGAATCAGAGCATAATGTAAATCAATGAGTTACATTGACAATGTGTCAATTTCAGCAATTTGCTTACTTCGACAAACGCTTGCTAAGCTCGACGATTTCTGGTAGGTAGATTGCCAGAGACAGGTGAGGAACAGTCGAATTTCGTGGTTCAGGAGGAGCACATGGCCATACCCTCACGCATCCGCGATTTCCTGGATTCCGAGAATGTTTCCTATGAAGAACTCCGTCACGACCCAGCCTATACGGGACAAGAGGTCGCACACACGCTGCATCTGTCGGGCAAGAGGTGCGCCAAGACCGTCGTGCTGGATGGTGACGGAAAGCTGGCAATGGCAGTTTTGCCGGCCGCCAACCGATTGAATCTCCAAGATCTTCGGGCAGCAATGGAAGTCACACGCTTGGAGATGTTGGGGGAAGGTGCACTGATCAAGCTCTTCCCAGACTGTGAGCGGGGCGCGATTCCACCTCTCGGCCGTCTCTATGGGATGGAAGTATGGGTGGATCGAACCATAAGCGATTCGGAGAAAATTGTATTCTGCGCAGGCACCCACGAGGATTGCATCCGAATGAAGTATTCCGACTTCGCGAAGTTAGCCCGTCCCCGCATTGGACGGTTTTCGGAAGTCTGGGCCGCCATGGCGGCTTGACCAGTCCGGCCGAATCGCCCATATCGAGCTTGCCCTGCTGGGGCGGCTTAGCCGCGGCCCTGCGGAGCGGCGGTGAGGCTTGGTGCTCACTTTCGCCATTAGGCTGAAGTGTTTCGAACGCGGCGCAAACTCGACTCAGGCGCCGACGAAGGGCCTACGCCCAAAGGGGATGCGCGTGAATAGGCAGTGCAGTGCGCCCATCCAGCTTATACGCGACCCCATCACCCTGAATGGGTTACACTAGGGTTGAGCGGTGTTAGTGTGACATGAGGAGGATTTCATGCTTGTTTTAAAGGAAAAACTGGCGCAGCAAATCCCGGGGTTGAGAGAAGAGGTACGCCAGCTCACTAAACGCCATGGCGATGCCGTCATTTCCGAGGTGACCGTAGCTCAGGCTTTTGGCGGAATGCGAGGGATCAAGGGCCTCGTCTGCGATACCTCTTTGGTGGACCCAGACAAGGGTTTATACGTTCGCGGCATACCCATTGGCGAGTTGGCCCACTGCTTGCCCGAGGAGATTTTCTACTTGCTCTGCACCGGCGAACTTCCCGATAGCGAAGCTCTTGCCAGCCTCCAGCAGGACTTGCGCAGGCGCGCCCAGATTCCCGCCTACGTGTGGGATGTGCTTCAGGCCATGCCGATAGATTCGCATCCCATGGCGATGTTTAACACCGCCATCCTGGTAATGGAGCGCGATTCCGTCTTCCGTCGCCGCTATGCCGATGGGATGCGCAAAGAGGAGTTCTGGGAAGCCGCACTGGAAGATTCCCTGCAAATGCTTGCCAAGCTTCCTGCCATTGCCGCCGGTATCTACCGCATGCACGCACACAAGGGCTCACCTCTCGCATCCGACCCCGGCCTGGACTGGGGAGCCGATTATGCCCACATGCTGGGCTTGCCCGATCCGGAAGGGAACCTCGCCCGGCTCATTCGCCTCTACCTCACCCTGCACTGTGACCACGAGGGCGGGAACGTGAGCGCCTTCAGCTGCCACACGGTGGGCTCTGCCCTCTCCGACCCTTACTACGCGGTCTCGGCTGGGTTGAACGGCTTGGCGGGGCCACTTCATGGGCTGGCCAATCAGGAATGTCTCCAATTCGTTCTCGGAGTGCGCAAGAGATTCGATGGCGTGCCCACTGACGAGCAACTGCGCGAGTTCGCTTGGAACGCCCTCAAAGAGGGTCACGTCATCCCGGGTTATGGGCATGCCGTGCTGCGCATCACCGACCCCAGGTTTACGGCCTTCCACCAGTTCGGGGAGCAGGTTTGTGCTCAGGATGAAATGTTCAGGATCGTGGACAGGGTTTTCGCGATTGTGCCGGAAATTCTTCGCGAGCAGGGAAAAGCCAAGGACCCCTGGCCCAACGTGGACGCTATTTCAGGAGCCTTGCTCTACCACTTCGGGCTGACCGAATTCGACTACTACACCGTGCTTTTTGGTGTCTCACGGGCGCTGGGAATGTGCGCACAATTGATTATCAACCGCGCGCTTGGTACGCCCATCACCCGTCCGAAATCCGTGAGCACGGAATGGATCAAGGCGACTGTCGGACAAACACGGCAGGCTGCTTGAATCGAGGGTGCCACCTGGGGGCGCAAACCTCCTGCAAATTCCTTCCCACGCGCCCCCAAAAAAGAGGAGATTCCCATGGGCCCCAGGTGCAGTAATTGTCCTGTTCTGAAGACTTCTCTATTCAGTAGTCTATCGAGTGAGCAAGTCTCGCGACTGGGGTGTTTGTTCCGGCCGGCACGTTACCGCAAGAGCCAAATCCTCTTCTTCGAAGGGGGTGCGGCCCAGCACTTGTTCGCTCTTCATACCGGTCTGGTCAAGCTAGTCAAGCCCCTCGAGAATGGGAAAGAGCGTATTACCGGCGTGCTGTTCCCAGGTGAATTGTTCGGCCTGGAAACCCTTTCGCAGCCTAACTACCCGCTTACGGCCGTGACATTGCGCGACAGCGAGATCTGCGCCGCATCACGGGAAGAGGTAATCGTCTTCCTGCAATCCAACCCGGAAATCGCACTTGGTATGGTGCGGTTCTTGGTCGCCGAGGTAGGGCGTGTCCGCACTCAAGTCACGGACATGAGCTTCAAGGATGCCAGAATGAAGGTGGCAACCTTTCTCCTATCGCTGGTTGCCTCTGATCCCACCCCCCACAACGGACGTGCGACACTCACCCTGCCTCTTTCAAGGCAAGAGATCAGCGAAGTCCTCGAGTTGTCACCAGAAACAGTAAGCCGCACACTGACAGCATTCCGACGGGAACAGTTGATTGACACACGTGGGCGGCAGTTGGTAATCCAGAATCTCGAGGGCTTGCAATCAGCGGCGCACCGCTGAGTTCGCCCTTTATACGACATTATGTCCACATTCATTGAGCCATAAAACCCACCCGCGGCTCGATATTCTAAAGCCAACTTACCTTCATCAATATCTCGCTAACTGCCGGGCCCTAAAGGAATTGCATCAATACTGCGGCAAGAGGCACTAGGGCGTAGGAATAAAAAAACTAGTGGACGTAGATTGACCTGCGTCATGTAGAATTGTGATTTCTGCCCTCGACACGGGGCAGGAACGGCTGCTAGGTTGCTCATCGTACACTGCGGGTCTTGGGTCCAGGAATCTCGCGATGAAATTCGCTGGAACCCGTTTCGGTCTTGCGTCAGGCCGGTTTATGGGAACGAGAACAACTCAACTCGTCACAGTTGGCTTGCCGATTGGGTCTCAAAAAACGGTGCTTTACTCAAGGAACATGGCATTCTTCTGTGCCGCAGTTCTCATCTCGACGCTTGCCGCTCGCCCTCAAGGTCAATTGCCTTCCCAATCGGCGGAGAGCGTGAACCACCCTGAGCTCCTCTTCGTGCAAGCGGCGTCCGTAAAGGCGGGCAGGTTATCAGAGAGATTCCCCCAAGGCAGCAGGATTGTACGCCTTAATAAGGGGAGCAGCAGACCCGCGAATCTCACGCCGAACTTCTTTGGGGCGGCAGATCCACGCATCTCCTTCGATGGCTCAAAGGTGCTCTTCGCCGGCAAGAAAGATGACGCAGCAACCTGGCAGGTCTGGGAAATGAACACGGATGGAACGGGGCAGCGCCAAGTGACCCACCGCGATGGAGATTGCCTTGCCCCCGCCTACCTGCCACGAGACGAAATCGCTTTTTCCGGCGAAGTCCAGGACGCTGGCGGAAGCCGGGTTTATCAAATCTATGTCGCCAAGCTTGACGGGAGTGATGTGCACCCCATCACCTTTGGCCCGGGTGACTACGAGCTCGAAACGGTACTCCAAAATGAGTTAATCCTGGCTTCCGCGCGTTCACCCCTGCAACCGAGAGGGAAATCGGAGAGTTCGCGCAACCTCTATACGCTCCGGCCAGACGGCAGCGGCCTGGCGGCGTTCCGATGCGACCACCAGCCACCGGCAATTCGCAGCCAAGCCGAAGAGCTTGACGACGGGTCTGTGGTTTTCGTCAAGAACAGGGTGCTTGGCTCCGAAGCGGGGGGCGACTTGGCTGCGATTAGACGTGGCGCCATGCACAATTCGGTTCTGGGCCCAATGAGCGTATTGATCTGGTCACCCAGACAGCTCGAAGCCGCCAGATTGATCGTGGCGCGCCGAGCGTTGGCGCCTGGAGCCGCAGGGAAATTCGACCTCTATTCCTTTGATTTCATCCATGGAAAGTTCCAAGCTCCGATCTACAAGGATTCGGAGCTTTCCAGTATTGAGGCCGTGCCGGTCGCCGCACATCCTGCTCCTCGCTGGTATTGGAGTACCCTGAGCTTGGAAGCGAAGGCGGGCTACTTTATTTGCCTGGACGCTTCGTTGTCCGGAGACGCTCCTAAACGCCGCCTGTCGGCCCCGCCTTCCAAGGTTCGCGTGTTAGCTCTTGACCCGGCCACTCGTAAGGAAAACAACCTCGGGGAGGCGCCCATCGAGCGGGACGGCTCCTTTTACATCGCGGTGCCGCCGGACCGCCCGGTACGTTTCGAACTGCTGAATGCCGAGGGCAAGGTGGTCCGCGCGCAGCAAAGTTGGATTTGGGCGCGCCCAGGTGAGGAACATGGCTGCGTGGGCTGCCACGATGACCCTGCCGTAGCTCCGGAGAACCGCTGGCCGCTCGCACTGCGGCGCTTTGACACGCCCACCCGCCTGGGTGTTCAGGCGCCGCTCGAAGCAGCGCACTGAGTGGCGTAGGGGCGGTTCGCGAAGCGCCGCACGAAGGCTTTGGGGCGCAGGGCGAACCGCCCCTAGAAGAGGAATCGAGAATGAAAGTTCCAGCTCGACAAATCGCCATCATGCTTGCCGCGGCGACCATGGTGGGCGTGGGGTTGAGAGTCACTGCTCAGAACCCTGCGCGAACCACCCAGACCCGCATGCGCATGGCGAGTCAGCAGCCCACTGCTACGGCCGCGAATTCAGCGCGGGATCCCGCCCGGCAGACCGCCACTCCATCCGGTCTGCCCACCTTTGAAGATGTCACCGAAAAATCCGGCATCAATTTCCGGCACTCCTTCGGGGAGCAGAAGCTGAGTTCCATCATGGAGGCCACCGGTTCCGGTTG
>Ga0326727_10021070_pt1 | contig 12835 bp, 11 predicted proteins | sample MB2enrmetagenome_FD_207643 | JGI IMG/M metagenome (GOLD analysis project Ga0326727, IMG submission 207643) | Lab enriched peat soil microbial communities from McLean, Ithaca, NY, United States - MB29MY | ecosystem: Environmental > Terrestrial > Soil > Wetlands > Peat | place: USA: New York...
GGGCCCGCCACGAACAGAAGCTGGCCGACGGCCGCTGGCTGATGCTGGAGGAGCGGCGGACCAGCGACGGCGGCCTGATCGGGTTGCGCGTCGACATCACCGACATGAAGGCCCAGGCGGCGGCGCTGGAGGAGGCGCTGGCCCGGACCGAGGCGGCCAACCGCGCCAAGAGCGACTTCCTGGCCAATATGAGCCACGAGATCCGCACCCCGCTGAACGGAGTGATGGGCCTGGCCGAGGTGCTGGCGCGCACGCCCCTGGACCACTCGCAGCGGGCGATGCTGGCGACCATGGTCGCCTCGGCCGGGGCGCTCAACCAGCTGCTCTGCGACCTCTTGGACTTCAGCCGGCTCGAGGCGGGCAAGATCGAGATCGTCCGCGAGGCGTTCCAGCTCGACGCCGCGGTCGCCGAGGCGGCCGGCCTGTTCGAGCACCAGGCGCGCGCCAAGGGCCTGGACTTCGAGGTCAGCGTCAGCGCCGAGGCCGCCCGCCAGGTGGTCGGCGATCCGACACGGCTGAAGCAGATCCTGACCAACCTGCTCAGCAATGCGCTGAAGTTCACCCACACCGGTCGGGTGGCCCTGAGCGTGGCGCGCAGCGCCCTGGACGACCGTCTCCATTTCGAGGTGCGCGACACCGGCGTCGGCTTCAACCCGCATGACGCAGAGCGTCTGTTCGGCCGCTTCGAACAGGCCGACGGATCGACCACCCGCCAGTTCGGCGGCACCGGCCTCGGCTTGGCCATCTGCCGCCAGCTCGCCGCCCTGATGGGCGGGACCGTCGTCGCCGCGGGCCAGCCGGGCCGCGGGGCGGTGTTCACCCTGATCCTGCCGCTGCCGCCCGCCCAGGCGGCGGACGCGGCCCCCGCGACGGCCGCGGACACGCCGGCGGCGTCGTCATCGTCGATTCGGATTCTGGTGGCGGACGACAACCCGACCAACCGGATGATCGTCGAGCTGATCCTGGATTCGATCGGCGCCGACATCGTCACCGTCGAGAACGGTCACGAGGCGGTGGAGGCGGTGCAGACCGAGGCCTTCGACGTGGTGCTGATGGACCTGCAGATGCCGGTGATGGACGGCCTGACCGCCATCCGCGAGATCCGCATGCGCGAGGTCGCCGAGGGCGGACGCCGCATCCCCATCGTCGTGCTCAGCGCCAACGTCATGCGCGACCATCTGGAAGCCTCGGCCGCGGCCGGGGCCGATGGTCACATGGGCAAGCCGTTCCGCGCCGAGGCGCTGATCGAAGCCGTGGTCCGCGCGGCCAAGGGCGAGCCGCAGCCGAAGGTCGCGGCCGCCTGATCCCGGCGCGTGCAAACGCGCCGATCCCCGCTGTTTTCCAAGCCCCGCCGCTGTCATCGGCGCGCGATTGCGTCCCGCCTGCGCGTGGGCGATGCTCATCCTGGAACGGACTTGTTCACCGAAAAATGCGGCCGCGCCGCTTTGGCCCGTTGACGGTCTATCAACCCTATGGCCCCATATATTCGGGTTGTGGGGTGCTTCGCCCACAAGATGTAGGGGCTGGGCGGTAATTTCACCGTCCGGGTTAATTCTGGGCGCAGGTAGCGGAACATGATGCGGAGTGAGGCGACTCAGTCGGTAGGCGCGCCAAAGCAGGCGCAGTTCGCGGCCACGCGGCCGGGCGAGCGACCGACCTTGCAGCTGGTCAGGAAGGTCGAGGTCGACCGCAGCCGCGACGCGCTGCTGACCGACTTCGGCAAGACCACGCTGGAGGATCGCTACCTGCTGCCGGGCGAGTCCTACCAGGACATGTTCGCCCGGGTGGCCACGGCCTACGCCGACGACGCCGAGCACGCGCAGCGGATCTATGACTACATCTCCAAGCTCTGGTTCATGCCGGCGACGCCGGTGCTGTCGAACGGCGGCGCCGACCGCGGCCTGCCGATCTCCTGCTTCCTCAATTCGGTGTCGGACAGCCTGGAAGGCATCGTCGGCACCTGGAACGAGAACGTCTGGCTGGCGGCCAACGGCGGCGGCATCGGCACCTATTGGGGCGGGGTCCGCTCCATCGGCGAGAAGGTCAAGGGCCAGGGCCAGACCAGCGGCATCATCCCCTTCATCCGGGTGATGGATTCGCTGACCCTGGCCATCAGCCAGGGCTCGCTGCGCCGCGGCTCGGCGGCGGTCTATCTCGACATCCACCATCCGGAGATCGAGGAGTTCCTCGAGATCCGCAAACCCTCCGGCGACTTCAACCGCAAGTCGCTGAACCTGCACCACGGCCTGTCGGTGACCGACGAGTTCATGGAGGCGGTGCGCGACGGCGCCCCCTTCGGCCTGCGCAGCCCCAAGACCCATGAGGTGGTCAAGACCGTCGACGCCCGCTCGCTCTGGCAGAAGATCCTGGACGTGCGCCTGCAGACCGGCGAGCCCTATCTGATCTTCGAGGGCACGGTGAACCGGCTGATGCCCCAGCACCAGCGCGAGCTGGGGCTGAAGGTGCGCCAGTCGAACCTGTGCTCGGAGATCATGCTGCACACCGGCCCGGACCATCTGGGCGCGGAGCGGACCGCGGTCTGCTGCCTGTCCTCGGTCAACGCCGAGACCTTCCTGGAATGGCGCGACCATCCGACCTTCGTCGAGGACGTGCTGCGCTTCCTGGACAACGTCCTGCAGGATTTCATCGACCGGGCCCCGCCGGCGATGGAGGCGGCCAAGTACGCGGCCTTGCGCGAACGCTCGGTGGGCCTGGGGCTGATGGGTTTCCACTCGTTCCTGCAGGGCCAGAACGTGCCGTTCGAGAGCGCGCTGGCCAAGTCCTGGAACATGCGCCTGTTCAAGCACCTGCGCCGCGAGGCCGATAAGGCTTCGCGCCGGCTGGCCGAGGAGCGCGGCGCCTGCCCGGACGCCGAGGAGCGCGGGGTGATGGAGCGGTTCAGCCACAAGCTGGCGATCGCGCCGACCGCCTCGATCTCGATCATCTGCGGCGGGACCTCGGCCGGCATCGAGCCGATCCCGGCCAACATCTACACCCACAAGACCCTGTCGGGCTCGTTCGCGGTCAAGAACCCCTATCTGGAAAAGCTGCTCGACGAGAAGGGCCAGAACACCGAGGCCACCTGGCGCTCGATCCTGGAGAACGAGGGCTCGGTCCAGCACCTGGACTTCCTCCGCGACGATGAGAAGGACGTCTACAAGACCGCCTTCGAACTGGACCAGCGCTGGGTGATCGAACTGGCCGCCGACCGCACGCCCGAGGTCTGCCAGTCGCAGTCGCTGAACATCTTTCTGCCCGGCGACGTCGACAAATGGGACCTGCACATGCTGCACTACTCGGCGTGGGAGCGAGGGGTGAAGTCGCTCTACTACCTGCGCTCCAAGTCGGTGCAGCGCGCGGCCTTCGCCGGCGCCGAACTGGCCGGCCCAGCGGCCGAGCGCTTCGACGCGGCCGAGCGGACCGATTACGACGAGTGCCTGGCCTGCCAATAGGGCGAACCGCCCCACCGACGCGCGTCAAAGGAACGTAAACGCCTCTCAGGCATGCTCGCAGGCCTGGGGACGAGGTCCCGATTCGCCCTGATTCGGGGGGCTCGTCCGGGCTGACGAGGCACGGCGATGCGGACCGGCCATGGTCTGCTGTTGACGCTTCTGGCGGTCCTGCCGGCGACGCGGGCGGGCGCCCAGGCGGTCGCGCCGGCCGATCCCGGCGCCGCCCTGACGAGCGCGGTCTTCGTGGCCAAACCCCTGTCGGCTCAGCCGGCGGCCGACGGCGGCGTGTTCGCCGTCCCCGTCTACGCCGGCTCGGCGCTGGGCCCGGCCGGCCTCGGCGGACAGCCGCGGCTGGTGGAGGGCCAGGGCCTGGCGGTCTGGCGCACCGGCGAAATCTCGACCCCCGCCGCCGGCGGCGCGGTCGATTCGCTCAGGCTTTCGGTCGGCGAAGTGGCCTGGACCCCCGGCGGGGTGATCAGCGCCCGCCCGGCCGATGCGGCCCAGATGGACGCCCAGGCCTTCGACGTCAGCTACGTCCGCGGCTGGCCCTCGGCGTTCAGCGTCTCGGCCGGCGGCTATGACCTGGCCGTCTCGCCGCACGCGGGCCTGGGGATGACCAGCGCCGGCGGCTCGGCCGAGGCGGGCGCCATGGTCCAACTGGGGGCGCGGCTGAAGGACGAGGTCACCGACCGGCTCGAGAAGTTGGGCGTGCGCCAGGTCGACGGCGCCTCGTTCGGCGGCCGCGGCCATTGGTACCTGTTCGCCGCCGCCAGCGGCCGGGCGGTGGGCCTCAACATGGTCAGCGACCGGTTCGGCCAGCTGCAGCGCGCCGGCTGGTCCGCCGAGGGGGCCAGCGCCCTGATCGGCGACGCGCAGGCCGGCCTCGGCTGGCGCCAGGGCCAGGTCCAGGCCGCCTTCGGCTACATCCATCGCGAGATTCGCCAGTTCGCCCCGGTGACCGCCGGCCCGGTCGGGACCGGCGTCAGCGACTCGATGGTGGCGTTTTCGCTGACCGTGCGGCCCCGGTAGCCGGCCGGCTTCAGTCCTTGTGGTTGCCCATTATGTCGCCGCTGTGGGTTCCCGTGGTCGCGCCGCCGCCTGAGCCGCCCGTGGCTGTATGGGTGACCGTCAGCGTGCCGGACTTCATCTTGCCGGGCAGCTTCTTGCGGAGGTAGGCGCCGGTCGGCGCGCCGGAGCCGGCGCCCGAGCCGCCCGAGGTCTGTTGGACCACGCCTTCATTGGCCTGGCCCTTGGCGGCGCCGTCGGAGATCGGATGGGTGTCGCCGGCCAGCGCCAGGCCGGGCGCGGCGGCGAGCAGGAGAGCGGCGATCGAACCGGCGATCGCCAGGCGTTGAACGCGGACCTTGGGCATCTGTCGCCTCCTTGGGGCTGCGCTGTTCGCAGCAATGGGGCGAGCGTGCGCGCGAGCGACTGAATGGTGGCTGAATAGGCGCTTGACGACGCAGCCGACTCTATGTTCTACTTTTGTTCATGGTCGACGCCTTCAAACCCGATGACGCGCCCGACGCCGACGAGGCGTGGCGGATCCGGATGCTAGACGAACTGGCCGAGCTCGGCCTGGAAATGGCGCGGGTGCTGCGGGGCCGGGCGGGCGGCCCGCGCCTGGCCGGCGACGAGGAGGCGGACGCCGGCTTCGTCCGCATTTCGCGCTCGGTGCGGCTGACCCTGGCGCTGAAAGCGCGGCTGGAGGCCGAGCGTCAGGCGCGGCGCAAGGCTCAGGCTCAGGCTCAGGCCCAGGCCCAGGCTCCCGCGGCGCGGCCGTCGATTGGGGAGGGCGCGCGGATGCAGCGCGTCATCCGCGCCCGGCGCGGCGAGGCGCGCAAGGCGGCCGCCGGGCAGATCGCTGAGGCGGCGATCCTGAGCCGCGCGGCCATACCGGGTTCGAGGATCGACGCGGCGCGGCTCAGGGCCCGGCTGGCCGCGCGGCTGGACGACCGGTCGGATGTCGCCGACTTCGCCAACGCGCCGCTGGGCGAATTGGCCGCCCGCCTGTGCCGCCAGATCGGCTTCGCCTTCGACCCCAGTCTTTGGTCCGAGGAGGCGTGGCTGGCGAACGCGGCGAAGGGGCGGTGAGCGGGTTGCCGGTCAGCCTTCCCACCCCGCGGTGAACGGAAACCGCGCCGCCCAGAATTCGGCGAGGGCCGGCTCGGCGTCGACGCGGCGGACGACCTCGCTCATCTTCGGCGCGACGGCGTAGAAGCGCTCGCGCCTAGGGCCCCAGCGGGAGACCACGGTCACATAGAGGTCCAGCACGCCGATCTCCTCGCCCAGCAGATAGCGGCCGGGCGCGACCTGGGCGTCCATCATCGCCCAGCAGTTGGCGATCCGCTCGGCGGTGCGGGCCTTGATCCTGGCCTGTTCGGCCGGCTCGTCGCTGAGCCGCGAGGGATCGTCGCGGATCCAGAACAGGGCGTAGATGGCCGAGGAGACATAGGCCATCCAGCGGAGATAGGCCGCGCGGCGACGGTGCAGCGGCGGCGGCGCCAGCCGGGCCTCGGGATAGCGGTCGGCGAGCCAGATCAGCATCGCCGCGCTCTCGGTCATCAGTTCGCCGCCTGGAAAAGCCAGCGCCGGGACTTGGCGCAGCGGGTTGACGCGAGCGAAGGCCTCGTCGCCGGCGAGCGTGTTCAGATCGGCGCGATCGACAAGCTCATAGGGCAGGCCGATCAGGGTCAGCGCCGCCTCGACCGGGACCGAGCCGGAGCCGGCCGCGCCGTAGATCGTGATTGGCTTATCCACTGCGATAACCTTATCTTGTGAATTGTGGCCCTAAGTCACACCATATCTAGTGGCCAACACCGATGCGGCTGCTAGCGTCCGATCCAGTCTAGTCCGCAATCCGATTCGCCAGAGGGCTCGCGCGCCGATGAAAACCAAAGCCGAATTGCCCGGTCTGATGATCCCCTCGGCCTACAAGCCGTTCCGCTATCCCTGGGCCTACGACTTCTGGAAGAAGCAGCAGCAGGTCCACTGGATGCCCGAGGAGATACCGCTCGGCGAGGACTGCAAGGACTGGGCGGCCAAGCTGAACGACGGCGAGCGCAATCTGCTCACCCAGATCTTCCGATTCTTCACCCAGTCGGACATCGAGGTCGCCGACAACTACATGGAGCGCTACGGGCGCATCTTCAAACCGACCGAGGTGAAGATGATGCTGTCCTCGTTCGCCAACATGGAGACCATCCACATCGCCGCCTATGCGCTCCTGTTGGAGACCATCGGCATGCCCGAGAGCGAGTTCGCCGCCTTCCTCGAATACGAGGCGATGCGGGCCAAGCACGACTACATGCACACCTTCGGCGTCGACACCCACGCCGACATCGCCCGCACGCTGGCCATGTTCGGCGGCTTCACCGAGGGGCTGCAGCTGTTCGCCTCGTTCGCCATGCTGATGAACTTCCCGCGCTTCAACAAGATGAAGGGCATGGGCCAGATCGTTTCCTGGAGCGTGCGCGACGAGAGCCTGCACTGCGAGGGGATCATCAAGCTCTACCACGTGTTCCGCAAGGAGACCGGCTGCGTGACCAAGGCCGTGGCCGACGACATCGTCGACTGCTGCAAGACGGTGGTGGGCCTGGAAGACCGGTTCATCGACCTGGCCTTCGAGATGGGGCCGGTCCAGGGCATGACCCCGGACGACATCAAGGCCTACATCCGCTTCGTCGCCGACTGGCGGCTGCGCCAGCTGGAGCTGCCCGAGGTGTTCGGGGTCAAGGAGAACCCGCTTCCCTGGCTGCAGGTGCTGCTGTCCGGCGTCGAACACGCCAACTTCTTCGAGGCCCGGGCCACCGAGTACTCAAAGGCCGCCACCCGCGGCCGCTGGGACGGGCCGGACGGGGTCTGGTCGGAGTTTGACAAGATGATGAAGAACCGCACGGGCGCGGAGGCGACGCACTGACGCGGCGCGCCTGACCGGTCCGATCTCGATTTTGTCACACGGGCCGGCTAACACCGGACCATGACCCGCCGAATCCTGCCCCTCGAAGGGGTGATGAACTTCCGCGACTACGGCGACTACGCCACCGCCGCGGGCGCGCGCATCCATCCCGGGCGGCTGTACCGCTCGGCCCACCATGGCCGCGCGACCGACGCGGACCTCGCGGTCCTGGCCGGCCTCGGCATCGCCGTCGTGGTCGACCTTCGCCGTCCGAACGAGCGGATGCGCGAGCCCTCGCGCCGGCCCGCCGGCTTCTCCGGCCGGGTGATCGAGACCGAGGTGGGCGATCCCAACGAGGATCCCTGGTGGGACTTCGTGCGCAATAGCGACCTCAGCGAGGCGGCGTTCCACGACTATCTGTTGGGCTATTACCGCGCCGCCCCGTCCGATCCGCGCCTGGTGGAGCTCTATTCGCGCTATTTCGCCGCGCTCGGCGAAGCCGAGGGGCCGGTCCTGATCCACTGCGCGGCGGGCAAGGACCGGACCGGCATATTGGCGGCCCTGACCCATCACCTGATCGGCGTGCACCCCGACGACATCATCGCCGACTACCTCCTGACCAACGAGGCGATCGGCTTCGAACAGCGCCTGCCGCTGATGATGCAGGCGATCGCCGAGGGGACCGGGCGCGAGCCGACGCCGGCGGCGGTCAAGGTGGCCATGGGCGTGGACGCGGCCTTCCTGGCGGCGGCGATCGCAACGATCGAGGCCGAGCACGGCGGCGTCGACGCCTATCTGAAGGACGCGCTCGGCGTCGACGAGGCGCTGCGGGCCAAGGTCGAGGAACGGCTGGTCGGCTGAGGCCGACGTCCGCAATGCTTTCGTGACCGGCCTTTTTGGGATGACACGCCTCTCAATCCCGTTAGATCACGATGATTTTGGATTGAATCCATCCAAAATCATAAAACGTGATCGATTCTAAAGCGTTAGAGCGGGTTGCGGGCGGAAAACCGCTTCGCACTTTTCCTCAACCCGCTCTAGGGTCGCGCGTTCGGGCCGCAGCGTGAACGACGGCCGGGAAGGGAGCGCGCGTGAGCGAACTGATCAACGAGGCCGACCTGATCACCGTCCGGCCGCAAGCCGCCGACGCCAAGGCGCCCCTGTCGCTCGGCGCGGTTTCCTGGTCGCTGTTCGAAGGCGCGCGCAACCCCTATGTGGTGCTGATCACCATCTACATCTTCATGCCCTACCTGGCCTCGACCCTGGTCGGCGATCCGGTCAAGGGCCAGGAGATCATCTCGCGCTGGAGCCAATATTCGGGCTGGGCGGTGATGGCCACGGCGCCCTTCCTCGGCGCCTCGGTCGACGAGCTTGGCCGGCGCAAGCTTTGGCTGGGCCTGGCGGTCGCCCTGATGGTCCCGATGATGTTCGCCCTGTGGTGGGCCAGGCCCGACCACACCGGCCTTTCGGTCACCGCGACCATGCTGCTGGCGACGCTGATCGGCGTGCTGTTCTCCTACACCGAGGTGCTGCACAACTCGCTCCTGGTCCGGGCGGCGGGGCTTGGCGGCGCGCACAAGGCCTCGGGCCTGGCGCTGGCGCTGGGCAACGCCTTCGCGCTGCTGGCGCTGGCCTTCACCGCATGGGCCTTCGCCCTGCCGGGCAAGGTCCACTGGGGCTTCGTGCCCGCCCACCCGCTGTTCGGCCTGGACCCGTTGAAGCACGAGCCCGAGCGGATCGTCGCGCCCATGGCCGCGGCGCTCTTCGCCCTTGGCGCCCTGCCGCTGTTCCTGTTCACCCCGGACGCGCCGTCCACGGGGATCGCGCCCCTGCGCGCCTTCCGCGACGGTGCGAGGAGCCTTTGGCGGATGGTCACCACCCTGCGCGGCTATCGCGACGCGGCGATCTTCCTGGCCGCGCGCATGTTCTACGTCGACGGCATGACCGCGGTGCTGCTCTACGCCGGCGTCTACGCCCGCGGGGTGATGAAGTGGGGGCCGCTGGAGATGCTGCTCTACGGCATCGTCCTGACGGTGCTGGCGGTGTTCGGCGGCTTCGTCGGCCGCTGGCTCGACGCGGGCCTTGGCCCCAAGCGCGCCGTGCAGGTCGAGATCGGCATGTCGCTGCTCGGCATCATCGCCATCCTGGGCATGGCGCCGGACAAGATCCTCTACCTTTGGCCGTACGATGCGGCGACCCACGCGGCCGTGTGGTCCGGGCCGGTGTTCAAGACCCTGCCCGAGTGGGTCTACATCCTGATCGGCTTTTCCAACGCGGTGTTCATCACCGCCCACTACGCCTCCAGCCGCACGCTCCTGACCCGGCTGACCCCGCCGGACAAGACCGGCGCCTTCTTCGGCGTCTACGCCCTCTCCGGCACCGCCACGGTCTGGCTGGGTTCGTTCCTGGTCAACCTGGGCACCAAGATCTTCAGGACCCAGCAGGGCGGGTTCGCGACCATCACCGTGCTGCTGGCGCTCGGGTTCGTGGGCCTGCTGTTCGTGCGCGGCGGATCGCGGCCGGCCAGCGCCTGAGACGGCCATGGAGACCGCGCCGATCGACGATCGCGGCCTGCTGCTGGGCGATGGCCTGTTCGAGACCATCCTGGCCGAGTCCGGACGGCTGGAGGATTTCGAAGTCCACGCCAACCGCATGGCCCGCGGCTGCGCCGTGCTCGGCCTGCCGGCGCCGGAGCGCGAGCGGCTGCGACAGGCTGCCGAAGGCGCGCTGGATGCGCGGGGCCTTGGCGGCGTGCGGGCGGCGGTGCGGCTGACCTGGACGGCGGGGTCGGGCGGGCGGGGCCTCGAGCGGCCCGACCCGCCCCGGCCGCGGCTGATCGCCCAGGCATCGCCGGCGCCGGCGCCGCGGGGGCCGGCCAGCCTCGCCAGCGTCGACATCCGCCGCAACCCGCATTCGCCGGCCTCGCGGCTGAAGACCCTGTCCTATCTCGACAATGTGCTGGCGCGGCGCGCGGCGCGGGCGGCCGGGGCGGACGAGGCCTTGATGTTGAACGTCGCGGGCGAGATCGCCGGCGGCGCCGCGGCCAACCTGTTCTGGGTCGCGGGCGGGAGACTGCTCACCCCGGCGCTCGATTGCGGCGTGCTCGACGGGATCAAGCGCGGCCAGGTGCTGGCTGCGGCGCGCCGGCTCGGCGTCGACGCGCGCGAAATCCGTTCAGGCGTCGAGGCCCTGGCCGCCGCGGAGGGGCTGTTCCTGACCAACAGCCTGATCGGCCTGCGCCCCGTGGCCCGGCTCGACGGGCGGGCGATCGCACCCCACCCCCTGGTCGATCAGCTGATGCAGGCGGTCGAGCCGAGCGGGATCTGAGAGACCTGGCGCGGCGCCAGATAGAAGACGCTGTAGAACGGGATCGCCGTCTTGATCACGATGCCGACCGGCGAGGTGTAGGTGTACTGGGTCTCGGACATGATGATGCTGCCGTTGGCCGGGATCAGTCCGGTGAAGACGGAGTTGGTCAGCACCGTGCCCGGGGCATAGGCGGTCAGGGCGCCGCCGTTGTCCTTGCTCCAGCCCACGGTAAAGGTGGTGTCGGTGGAATTGGCCGTGATGCTGGTCACCCGCATCGACAGTGGCGTGGTGCTGAGCGGATAGATCACCGCCGAGCCGACCGCCCAGTAGCCGGTGCTGCTGAAGTCGCTGGCCGCCACGCTCTGGCACTGGGCCACCAGGTCACCGACCTCCGAGGCGACGTGGCCGGCCTTGCGCTGGGCCAGCATGGCGCCGCAGAGCTCGGCGACGCCGAAGTAGAGCAGGATCAGGATCGGCGCGATGAAGGCGAACTCCACCGCCGAGACCCCGTCGCGGTCCCGTCCCCATCGACGGAGGAAGCGCAGCGCCATGGCGATCAGGTGCCGTTCGCGGAGTAGGGTTCGTTCTGGAACGCGACGGTCGAGGTCAGCAGGGTCGAGCCGCCGTTCATGTCGGCGGCGATCCCATCGAGCACCGGGGTGAACAGCGTCCACTGGTAGAAGGCGCGCACCAGCACGATCTGGCCGGCGGTGCCGGGCGAGAACTGAAGCTGACTGGTGTTGATCACGCCATTCTGGATCGGGCTGGTCTCGGTGATGCCCGAGAACGAGGCGAAGGTGCGCACGTCCACGTAGAGGTTGCTCGAGCAATTGGGCAGCCAGCTGAGTTCGCCGCAAATCGAAGTGGCGAAGGTGGTCGCCGTCGCCCCGCCCGCGGTCTGCAGCTGGCCGGTGCGGATCTGGCGGGCGACGTCCGAGGTCGCATTCTCCAGCGTTGTCGAGACCAGATAGATCATGCTGACCTCGAGGGTCCCCATGACCAGGGCCAGGAACGGCAGGGCGACCATGGCGAACTCGACCGCCGCCGAGCCGCGGCGGCCCTCGGTGAGACGGACGATCAGCCGCATCAGTCTGCTGCGGCGCGCCATGCTGGTCAGCCTAGCCTGCATGGGCGCGAGCTTAGCGTATCGTCCCTAATCGACGTTTAAGGCGCGCATCTTCGCTTCCCGGGAGAAACCGGCGGCGGCCCAGTCAGAATTTCTAATCAGTCACCCACATTAAAACGATGGGTCCGCTGGGATTAAAGGGTAATTTGCCACCACACGCGACCGGCGGCCCGGCGGCCGCCGACAACCGGGGAATTGCGTCATGGCCCAGACCAGCCACCTTTCGCGCCGCAGACTGCTCGGCGCTGCCGGCGGCCTTGGCGCCCTGGCGCTGGCGCGGCCCGGATTCGCCGCCGCGCCCAAGCCGGTCAGCCTGCTCAACGTCAGCTACGATCCCACCCGCGAGTTCTACAAGGCGTTCGACGCGGCCTTCGCCAAGTTCTGGCTGGCGCGGACCGGCCAGAGCGTCACCATCAATCAAAGCCATGGCGGCTCGGGCAAGCAGGCCCGGGCGGTGATCGACGGGCTCGAAGCCGACGTGGTCACCCTGGCGCTCGCGGCCGACATCGACGAGATCGCCGCCCACGCCCAGCTGCTGCCGGCCAACTGGCAGTCGCGGCTGCCGGACAACTCCACGCCCTACGCCTCGACCATCGTCTTCCTGACGCGCAAGGGCAATCCGAAGCAGATCCACGACTGGGGCGACCTGCTCAAGCCGGGCGTCGCCTCGGTGGCGGCCAACCCCAAGACCTCGGGCGGCGCGCGCTGGGTGTATCTGGCGGCCTGGGCCTGGGGACGCAAGGCGGGCGGGTCGGACGCGGCCGCCCAGGCCTATGTCGAAAAGCTCTACCGCACCGTGCCCGTGCTCGACGCCGGCTCGCGCGGCGCCACGGTCAGCTTCGCCCAGCGCGGCATCGGCGACGTGCTGCTCGGCTGGGAAAACGAAGCCTATCTCGCGCTCGACGAGTTCGGGCCGAATTTCGAGATCGTCTATCCGTCCCTGTCGATCCTGGCCGAGCCGCCGGTGGCCTGGGTCGACAAGATCGTCGACCGGCACGGCACGCGGCTGATCGCCCAGGGCTATCTCAACTACCTCTACAGCCCGGACGG
>Ga0326727_10021071_pt1 | contig 12834 bp, 10 predicted proteins | sample MB2enrmetagenome_FD_207643 | JGI IMG/M metagenome (GOLD analysis project Ga0326727, IMG submission 207643) | Lab enriched peat soil microbial communities from McLean, Ithaca, NY, United States - MB29MY | ecosystem: Environmental > Terrestrial > Soil > Wetlands > Peat | place: USA: New York...
TCGCCCTGCAGGCTATGCGGCTTGGGGTTACCGCGGCTGACGTCGTAGAAGTCATCCGCGGTGGTCAAGTACGTTCGAGCGACAGGTTCGGGCACGATGGAAACTCCTTTACTTCAGGTGTTCCCGGATGAACGCCAGCGCCTTGGCGTGAGCTGCCTCGATGAGCTTCTTGTCCCCGCTGTTCAAAGTGTGACTGCCGTCCGGAACCGTAATGAGCTCATGAGGGATCTTCTGGCGAGTCAGCGCTTTTTCCATCTCGACAGATTGTTCGTAAGGTACATCCGTGTCCGCCGTTCCATGGATCAACAGCGTCGGCGGGTAGTTGGCGGAGACATTTCGCACCGGGCAATACGGTTCGAGCTTCTTGCGGCCCTCCTTCGTGGTGGGATCCAGGCCGCTCACCTCGGTGGTCCATAAGCCGTTTTGCCGCAGGTAGAGGTAGTAAGGAAAGCGCTCCCGGCCTTGATCGCCTTCCGTGTGTGTCAGGATTCCATGACCGACGCAGCCGTAGGCCTTTTCCCTGGAAACGAGCCGCTCCTTGCGATAATGCTCCGACGGCTTTGTGTACCAGTCGCCATTGATGTCACCGTATCCCCAGTAAGAAACCAGCGCCTTCGGCCGCGGGTTGACACGGTAGCCGGTCAGCAAAGTGATATAGCCGCCAGCCGATCCGCCGGCGACCACCACGCGCTCCGGATCGATGTGCAATTCCTTCGGCCCTTGCTCGTGCAGCCAGCGCATGGCGTCTTCGACATCTTCGACGATCGCCGGCAGCTTGGCTTCGGGCGCGAGTCGATAATCGAACGATACCAGCGCGTAACCTTCCTGCCGGCAGAACGGCAGCAGTTGGCGCTGGATGGAATCGCGTCCTCCGACGATCAGCGCTCCGCCGTGAAACCACGCGATCGCCGGGCGGATGGTCGAATCGTTCGGGCGATAGACGTCGGCCTGGATCTCCACGCCGCCGACAGTCTTGTACGTGTAGGTTTTCTTACTCGCGTCGGCCGGGGCAGCGTCGGAACGGATGGTCAGACAGGCGGCTAGTGCAGCGAGCATCATAGCAATACCGGCTCGGCTCACAGTCTTCCGAATCATTATCGGAATCCTCCGCTCGGATGTGTCGAGCTAGCAGATGTCCGCATTCTTGCGGATTGATGGATGGATTGCCAAGGAAAAAGCTTCTCGGCCCGCATAGATCGAAAAAAAAGGGTCGGGAGTCGATAGCGGCTATTCGGCCGCAATCGACTACCGACCCCGTATTCTGTGGCCTGCGCCTAGAACAGTGGTGATGCTAACGGGTCGTTGGACCCGGGAGGGCCGGTGTTTAGATCGGCACCTTGCTGACTGAGCGGCACGACCGTGCTCGCAGGAGCCTGCGGCGTTCTGGCAGGAGCGGTCGAAGTGCCGGCGGGAGTGACCGGGCGACTGTATTCTGCGGACGATGTCGTGCCTGTTGAGACGTCGGCCGCCGCGGCGGCGATGCCGTCCGAGCCACCCATGCGCACAACCGATTCTTGGCCCGCACTCACGATCACGTCGCGTTTCACCGTAATGGTGTTTCCGTCGCGGGTGTACTGTGCCGTGATCGAGTACACAAACGATTTGCCCGCGGCCAGCGGAGGACTGACAAATAGACGGACCGACGAGGTCGCTTTCGTGGGCCGACCGTCGATCATGAGCGTGGCGTCGCTCGGCAAGTAGACGCGGATCGTGGCGGCTTTGGCCGCGTCCGGACTGTCAGCCCGAGCGTGCGCGCTCCAACCGGCGAGCGTCAGCCCGGCCGCGACGAGCAACAAAAAGATACGCATGATTGGGTTCTCCTTGGGCGATCGTTCCAAATCGGGGAACGGCTGTCGGTCCCCGCCAAACTCGACGAGGACTCGTGCGAAGCGTGTGATCGGGGGAGCATCGTTGCTGCCATTCGTCCCACCTGTCCCAAGCGGGTCGAATCATTTGCCTGCCGCAATCACCGCGGGCGTGAGTTTACTCCTGATCGAGTCTTTACACAATCCGGACCCTTAGAGGAGAATTTTCCTTTGCCAAATACATTTTCAGACGTCAATCGCACAAGGGGAGACGTGCGGCAACTTGCGATCGGCACGAATAGACGTCCGGTTTTCCTCTCGTAATCTCTTGTGCTCGACTCGTTTGCGTTCGAATTCTCGGGTCTTGGACCACATGGCTGCGAGTGCTAAACCGTTCGGGTGTCCGTTCAGATTTATCGACAGATAGGAAACGGCATCACGAGAGGAAAATTCAAGATCAGCAGGGCGAATGTTACGATTACACCGTTAATACCGGGCTGAGTAGCCCGGTTTGCAAAGATCAAAGAGTTCGGATGAGGCGCCGTCCCGTCGATGCGGAGTACGGCGCCTCTGCGAGGATCTTCAACGTTCATGCTGCTCAGCGGCTCGCGGCGATCAGGTCTGTGACGAACTGCTGGCAGCTCGTGTAGCGATCGGCTGGATTCTTTGCCAGCGCTTTGCGCAACACGAGTCGAATCGCCAGGGGAAACGCTGTGAGGTCGGGCGACTGACTCAGGTGAGCGTCCATGGCGGCACCGCCTTTTCCATCGGGAAAGAGATGGCGACCCGACCAGAGGTACGTAAAGCAGAGGCACAGCGCGTACAGGTCAGACGCGGGGCAGCTCTCGCCTCTCCAAGTCTCCGGCGCCATGTACGAGCTTGTTCCGCAGATTGTCCCGTCGAGGTCTTCCATCGAAAGTTCCTTCGCTAAGCCGTAATCGCCAAGTCTGGCGTGGCTTGCCGCGATGAAAATGTTCTCCGGCTTGATGTCTCTGTGGATGATGTTATTCGCATGCAGGAAGTCCAACGCTTCGGCGACTTCCATCAGGTATCGGAAAAGTTCTTTGAGCGGGATGCTGCGACCGCATGCTTCCCAGCGCTCCTTCAAGTTGCACTCGGCGAGCTCGGAGACGACGTACAGCACGCTGCCATCCGTCCAATACCCGTGAAGGGTAAGGAGAAATGGGTGGCGCAGGTTCTTGATGTCGTCCAGCGCGCGTAGTTCCCGCGCTGCCAGCGGCCGTTCGCGTAACCAACGGATGATCTTGACCACCACGTCGACGCCGCCAGGTGCCTTGGCGCGGTACACGCTGCCGCAGCTGCCTTCCCCGATCTTGTGCTGAATTTCGAATTGCCAACCGATGTCGGGAAGCGTGAGAGGGCCGGCCACGCTCGGTGGCACGGCCGGTTCTTGCGGAACGACGGCGGGGATAGCTAGTTCCGCCGGATCGGGCTTCTTCGTTTCAGGAGCAGTTTGGACGTTTCGATTGCCAGCTGGGTTTTGCTTATCGGTGTTCCACCATCGGCCGCGACTCTGGCCAACTGTGAAAACGATAGTCAAGCCCACCAGCAGGGTGAGCATGGTCGTGACGGCCAAGACCAGAAAGATATCTGGCATGGCAGCCACCGCGTACGGATGCGGAGCGTTCATGCGAGCCTCACTGGTTTTAGGGAGGTAATGAGAAAACACTCGGGGCGAGGTCTGCTCGGGCGAGGGATGAGCCGATGGAGAGTACACCCGAACGAGCAACGATTCCGGACCAAGGAATCTAGCCGCGCGAGCGTTTTTTGCCCGAGCGTGGAAGCGGAGCGAGGGAGGTTGCTTAGCGCATAATGCGCGAGGGCGTGATCAGCCCGGCGAGACCGAATAGGAGAAAAAAACCATAAGCAGCGCATACGAGAAGTCTCCCTCAACTCAGAGGTTAACGCTCGAAGCGCTGTTATCTCGAAGTGCTGCAGGCGAGGCAGACATTCGTGAGGTGCCACAGCGGCAGGTCAACTAGCTGCGGAGATTTTAGTTCCACTTTAAGTAGAATCAGATCGGCAATTTGTTGAAAATCGATGAAGTCCGGCCGACCGGATAAGATCGTCTTTAGAATATGGAGCGCTCGGACGACCCATTGTATCCGTGCGACAAGCGGAAGCCAGAAAACTCAACGTTTCTTGAATCGATTAGGTTTCTTCGGATCGCAGATACCGATCCAGTCAAAATGGCGGCCGGCGCCGTTCAGATCGAGACCGTATCCGACTGCATAATCGTTCGGTCCTGGCAGGTTCGGGAATGCGACGTAATCTGGCTTAATCTCGTATTCCCGCTCTTCGTCATGCTGCTTGTCCAGCAATACCACGGTTTTCAGCAGCTTTGGCTGCAAGCGCCTGAGCCGGCGCTGAGCGATATGCAACGTTCGGCCGGTATCCACGATGTCGTCGACCAACAAAACGCATTTATCGTGTACCGACGACTTCCGAAGCAGTCTGAAGTTGACAGTGGGAGTTTGTCTGTCTTTACCGTTGGCGCTTCGAATCGACACAAGCTCGAGCCGGGTGGAGATAGCTTCGCGCTCGCGTTGCAGAGCGGACTTCATCGGTTGCGGTAACTTGGTTTGATCGCCCGTTCGGGCAAACGCCCGGAGCAGGTCGGCAGTAAAAACCAAGCTGCCGGTCATGATGGAGACAACTGTGATATCTCTTATCTTATCATCTTTCAGAAACTCAAGAATATTATCGGCCAGTCGTTGGACTTCGTTCTCAATCATTTTTCTCGTGAGAATCTGCTGGCCGTAAACTCTGCCAATCCCGGGAACATGTAACTCGATCGGGCGGTTGGGCGACATAGCGATTCCGATGCCGGGTTAATGATGCGCTTTGTGAAGCGCAAGGCGCTAGAACGGCAGTCATCCAAGAAGATATTGTGCAGATGTTGTGATGGCCAGGCTTAAATTCTGTTACTCATAGGTGAAGCAAGACCAGGCTGCCATCGCCCCGCAGCCCCTTTGGAGCCCGTTTATTGGTGACGAGAGTTCAGCCGGGCGGCATGTTCAAACGATCAGCATCCGACTAGAATCACGGCGAGTGTGATAACCGTTCCTGCTGAGAGGTCTTAGCCATGCGGCGTCGGGTGTACTGCTCTCTCGCCGGCCTACTGGCGTTGCTCGGCATGCTCTATTCGAGTGCCCCTCGAGCCGGTGATGCACCCTCCGCTTCGCACGTCCCGAAGGGAGAGGTGAAGCAGTACACCCTGGGGCCTAGCAAGATATTTCCGGGAGCCGTGCGCGACTATTGGCTGTACGTGCCGGCGCAATACGACCCTGCAAAGCCAGCCTGCGTCTACGTCAATCAAGACGGTTTGCAGTACAACGCGCCGGCCGTCTTCGACCAGCTGATTCACAAGAAAGAGATTCCGGTTCTCATCGGCGTCTTTGTCCGCCCGGGCGTGGTGAAATCGGCCTCGCGACAGGCGCTCGACCGGTTCAATCGCAGCTACGAATACGACGGTCTCGGGCCGGATTACGCCCGCTTCGTTCTGGAGGAACTGCTTCCGGACGTCGAGAAGAAGACTACATCGGACAACAAGCCGATTCGCCTCTCGCACGACGGCAACGATCGTTGCATCGCCGGCGCCAGCAGCGGCGCGATCTGCGCCTTCACGGCTGCGTGGGAGCGGCCGGACGCGTTCCGCCGTGTCTTCAGCTCGATCGGCACCTATGTCGGTCTCCGCGGCGGCAACGAATACCCGATCTTGGTCCGAAAAGTCGAACCCAAGCCGATCCGCATTTTCTTGCAGGATGGCAGTCACGACGCGAACGGCTATGGCGGCGATTGGTGGATGGCGAACCAGGAAATGGAGCGATCGCTGACCTTCGCCGGATACGAGGTCAATCACGCCTGGGGCGATGGCGGGCACGACAACCGGCACGCCACCCAAGTCTTCCCGGATGCTATGCGCTGGCTGTGGAAGGACTGGCCTGCGCCCGTAAAGGCCGGGTCGGGATCCATGCAGCTTCGCGAACTGCTCATACCCGGTGAAGATTGGAGGCTGGTGGCCGAGGGTTTCCAATTCACCGAAGGGCCGGCGGTGAATGATAAGGGCGAAGTCTTCTTCACCGACGTGCCTGCGAACAAGATCTACAAGATCGGCCTCGACGGGAAGACGTCTTTATTCGTCTCCGATACGCAGCGAGCGGTCGGCCAGGCGATCGGTCCCGACGGCAGACTGTATGCCGCGGCGGAGGGAGCGGACAAGATTCTCGCGTATGGTCCGGACGGCAAGCCGAAAACGGTTGCCGATGGCATACACGGCAACGACTTGGTAGTCGGTCACAAGGGCGACATTTACGTCACGAATCCGGGGCCGGAGGGGACGCGGCAGAGCAAAGTTTGGCACATCAGCCCCGGCGGAGAAAAAAAGATCGTCGACACCGGGCTGCGACTCGCCAACGGGATCGCCCTGTCGCCCGACCAATCGCTTCTTTACGTCGCCGATACCCGGACGCGTTGGATTTACAGTTACCGAATCGGCAGCGATGGGAGGTTACTGAACAAGCAGCGCTATTTCCACCTCCACGAACCGGACACTTGGGAAGAGAGCGGCGCAGATGGCATGCGCGTCGACCAAGATGGCCGGCTCTGGGTTGCAACGCACATGGGCTTGCAGGTGTGCGATCAGGCGGGCCGCGTGATGTGCATAATTCCGACGCCGAACGGCAAGGTGGCTCATCTCTGCTTCGGCGGCGAAGACTTCCAGACATTGTTTGCTCTCTGCGAGGACAGGGTGTATAAGCGGAAGGTCAAGGTGAAAGGCGTGCTCCCGTTCCAGGCGCCGATCAAGCCGGCGCCGCCAAGACTCTAACGGTGGCTTTGCGCGACTCGCTGCAAAGATTCACCGCGCTTTGGCGAATAACGGGACAAGATCGTAGACCGCTCCGCGGAGAGGGTACATGCTGTTCTCGCTGAATAACGTCACCAAGACCTACGGCAAAATCACGGCGCTGCGGCAGCTGACAGTGAAGACGCCGGCCGGCGCCGTCGGTCTGCTCGGTCCGAACGGCGCCGGCAAAACGACGCTCATCCGCACGTTGCTCGGCTTGATCACGATCGATGCGGGCGGCGGCGAAGTGCTGGGCCTGGACGTACACAAACAACGGATGCTCATTCGGCAATCTGTCGGCTTCGCACCGGAGGATGAGTGTCTTTTTCCCGGATTGGCCGGCATCGATTTCGTTGCGTACGCAGGCGAATTGTGCGGCATGAGCCGAGGCGACGGCATGCAGCGGGCACATGAGGTGCTCAATTACGTCGGGCTGGGCGAAGCACGCTATCGGCCTGTCGAATCTTACTCGACCGGGATGAAGCAGCGTCTGAAGCTGGCCTCGGCGATCGTTCACGACCCGAAACTGCTGATCCTGGACGAGCCGACGAACGGTATGGATCCGGGCGGCCGGCAGGAGATCCTCGACCTGGCCAGCGACCTCGCGCACAACAAGGGTATGAGCCTCCTCTTTTCGAGCCACTTGTTGCCGGACGTCGAGGCGGTCTGTGATCACATCCTGGTGCTGGCGCGCGGCCGGCTCCTGGCGCAGGGCAAGATCAGCGAGCTGAAACTGTCGCACGAACAATCGTTCGAAGTCCGAGTCAAGACGGATGCCGCTCGCTTCGCCGGTCTGTTGGCGGAGAAAGGCTGTCGCGTCGAGCCGCGCGAGGAACGGCTGATCGTGCGCTTGCCATCGGGAACTTCCACCGATCTCCTCTGGGAAATGGCAGTGTCCGCCGGCGAGCAGATTCGTTTTCTGCGTCCGCAGCAAAGCACGCTCGAGGAGGTCTTCCTCAAGGCGGTGGAAGCAGGCGATGAAGCGTTTCGAGCCTGATTTGGACGAACTGGTGTAAATCTCCGGTACTACGACGATGCCGATCTTCGATCAGGGTTATCAACACTGGCGCGGCCCTTTGTCGGGGCATGGCCGGCGCTGGCTGACGATCATGCTGCAGGGTGTTCGCGTTCAATTGACGCGCATCTGGCTGAGGCGGATGCTTTATCTGTCGCTGATACCGGCGCTCGTATTCATCGGATTTATGTCGGTGTGGGGCTTGGTGGAACAAAGAAGTGAAGGCGCTCTCGCTCTAATTCGCAACTTTCTTCCTTCCTCGTTGCTGATGGATCCGCGGGCGCAACGCGCGATGATCTGGACGATCGCGTTTTCGTATTTCTTCAAGATTCAGATGTACTTCATTATGATACTGGTCGCCGTGGCCGGGCCGGGACTCATCAGCAGCGATCTGCGCTTCAATGCTTTGCCGCTTTATTTCTCACGGCCCTTGAATCGAGTCGATTACTTTGTGGGCAAGCTAGGTGTTATCGGCGCACTCGTCGGCGCCGTAGCGGTGGTACCGGCATTGCTGGCCTACGTTCTGGGCCTGGCCTTCAGTCTCGATTTCGGCGTCGTCAAGGATACCTGGCAGATCTTGTTAGGCAGCATTGGCTACGGACTGTTGATCACAATATCTGCCGGCGCGTTAATGCTCGCCATGTCGTCGCTGTCACGGCGGTCGCTGTACGTCGGTGTTTCCTGGGCCGGGCTGTGGATCATCACTGGCTGGGTCGGCACAGTCCTCGAGATCACGTTTCGCGAAGGGCTCACCCACAATATCTACCACGCTGAGATGTCCCGGTGGCTGGCGGCCAATCCGGCACCGGTTGGCGTCCAGGCGCCGTCGCCGTACGAACGGCCGAGTCGTCGCAGGTTGAACTTCGCACGGGTGGGTCCGATGCGACCGAACGAAGAAGGGACGAAATGGCTCGAGAACTGGCTCAAAGCCGCGAAAGAGGCGGATATCAAAGCGCGCGAAAAAGAGTCGGAAGCGCTGCAAAGCGATTGGCGACCGCTTTTCTCTTACGTGTCGAACTTGGAGCGAATCTCCGACTCGTTGCTGAATACCGATGCGGCTTGGGAGAAGATAGGCAAAGCGTTTGCAGTGGCGCAGGGCAAGACCGATGACGGAGACGAACCGACGGACGGTCGTCGCTTTGCGGAGATGATGGTGCCGCAGTACCCGTGGCAATGGTCCGGCGGCGTGCTCGGTGGTTTGCTGGGGCTTTCGATATGCATCTTGACCTTGCGAGTGAAGTCGCTCGATCGGTTGAAGTAACGCCCGTTATCGCATTCGAGGGTGTCTCGAAGTGGTACGGCAACGTTATCGGTCTCAACAAGCTGACACTGCGCATTCCCCCGGGCGTAACCGGCCTTTTGGGCCCCAACGGCGCCGGCAAGTCGACCTTGTTGCAGCTTGCGACGGGGCAATTGATGCCCAGTCAGGGAACGGTGCGCGTGTTGGGGCAACAAACTTGGAACAATCCGAGTCTGATGCGCAACATCGGCTTGTGTCCGGAGCAAGATGCATTCTGGGAGTGGATGACCGGTCTCGATTTCATTCGAACCTGCGCTCGATTGTCCGGCATGGGTCGCCGGCAGGCGACGGCCGCTGCCGAAAAGGCGATGCACGTTGTCGGCATGACCGAAAACATGAATCGGGCAGTCGGCGGCTATTCCAAAGGAATGCGCCAGCGGACCAAGTTGGCACAGGCTCTGGTGCACGTGCCTCCCGTACTCTTCCTCGACGAGCCGTTCACTGGCACCGACCCGGTAGCGCGTCGCGATCTGATCGAAGTCATCCGCGGTCTGGGATCGGCCGGACACAGCGTGTTGGTTTCCAGCCACGTTTTGCACGAAGTTCAAGCGCTGACGCAGAACATCGTGCTTTTGCACCGGGGCCGACTGGTTGCCGAGGGCAACGTTCGGCAAATCCGCGACCTGATCGATCGCCATCCACACCGCATCGTGCTGGTTTGCGATGATTATCGCTCGCTGGCGGCGGAAGTCGTCGCCTGGGACGACGTGGAAGGCGTCAAGGTGGTCAGTCGCAACGGCGCGCCGACGCCCGAAGCATTACGCTCGGAAGCCGCCTCCGACCGACTCCCGGATGCCCCGTCCGCAAGCCTCAAATCGAATGGCCGAGAAGGCTCGATCCTGGTCGAGACGCGCTGGCCCGACGAGTTCTACGGGAAGCTGACGACGCTCGTGGCCAAGGGCGGCGCCCGAGTGCGTGAGGTCTACTCGGAAGACGATAATCTGGAAGCCGTGTTCAAGTACCTGGTAAGCAAATGACTACTGAAACGGTTAACGAGCCTCTCGAGGTGCGCTCCGGCGGCGGATTCGACCCGATTGCACTGAGCGCCTTGTTCTTTCTCACGCTCCGTCAGAACATACGCGGCCGGCGCTTGATCATCCTCTCGGTGTTATTTCTGTTGCCGAGCTTATTGGATGTGATCGTGCGCTTCGCGCCGTTCCCTCCGGCTTCGGACCGGCTGGAATTCATTTTCATGTTCAACTTCATCCCGCATGCGTTGTTGCCGCTGACCGCGCTCCTCTACGCGGCCGGCGTGATTCAGGATGAAGTGGAAGAGCAGACTCTAACGTATCTGTTGCTTCGACCGCTGCCGCGTTGGGCAATGTATCTCACCAAGATAACGGCGACGTGGCTCGTCACTTCGCTCTTGACGGCCGTGTTCACGACATTGACGCTCGTCGTCGTTTGGTGGGGAACTCCCGAATTATTCGACGTCGTTCTACCCATGCGCGCCTTGAAAGTCTGTGCACTCATGGCCTTGGCGCTCGTCGGGTACTGTTCCTTGTTCGGCGCTCTGGGATTGCTCACGCGCCGGTCATTGCTAATCGGCATCGCGTATATCGTCGCCTGCGAAGGCTTGCTGGCGAACATCAACATGGGTGTTCGTCAATTGACAGTAATGTATTACTTCCGCGTACTGGCCGTTCGTTGGCTGTCGCCTGCCGATAACAAACTCTGGCTCGATCGCTGGGGCTTGAAGCTCGATGAAATACCGACCGCGACCTCGTGCGTCGAGATACTGCTGATTGCAAGTGCAGTCTTCTGTTTCTTCAGCATCCTCATGATTACATACCGAGAGTTCCGCATGAAAACGCCCGAAGGCAGCTAGCGAGGTCAGGGTCGTAAGCATCTCGTTCTTTTCCATTCGCCCGCGGAATTCATCATGCTGCCCGGCTGCTTGCTATCGACAGTCGTCGTTCTCGCGGGCATTCCAAGCGATGGTGAAACCAGCCGCGATGAGTTTGCACGAGTGGCGAATCGAATGATCAAAGCGATCAACGCCGCGGAGTTTGAGACGCTGTGCAAAGAATTCAATGAGGAGATGTCCAAGGCGTTCCCGGAAACACGCTGCCGCGAGATCTTCACGAAGTTAACGAAGGAATTCGGGAAGATTAAATCGTTGGATGCGCCGCGCTTCCCATCGGCCGCTGCCGCTTTGTTCGTCCTGCACTGCGAGCACGGCAGCCTCGATTTCACCCTCAACCTGGACGCTATGGCCCGCGTGGCCGGCATGCGCTTTGTGCCGCACGTCGACGAGGTCGTCCCGGAGAAAAACGAGAGCGCGCTCGCATTGCCGTTCAATAGTCGATGGCTCGTGGTATGGGGCGGTGATACGGCTGAGTTGAACCATCACCACGGGGTACGCAGTCAGCGTTTCGCCTTTGACCTGATCGGGGTGGGACCGGACGGCAAAACCTATAAGCAGGATCGCAGCCGCAACGAGAACTTCTACGCCTTCGGCCGCGAAATCCTTGCGCCAGCCGATGGTGTGGTCACCGAGGCCATCGACGGCGTCCGTGACAACGCACCGGGCTCCATGAATCCGTTCTCGGCTGTCGGCAACGCTGTTTTCATTCAGCACGGAAAAAATGAGGTGTCGGTTCTCGCCCACTTGAAGCAGGGAAGCGTACGTGTGAAGGCCGGCGATCAGGTAAAGCGCGGCCAGGTGCTCGGTCTCTGCGGCAATTCCGGGAATTCCTCCGAGCCGCACCTTCATTACCATCTTCAGAACGGCGTCGTCATGCAAGACGCCGCCGGCATCAAGTGTTTCTTCGACAAGCTTGTCGTGACTAAGCAGGAAACCAAGGAGACGAAAACGAACTATTCTCCGGTGAAGGGCGACATCATTAGTTCCGACTAGTATGCAGCAAGCGCCACTCGGGAGACCCTGATAGAATGCTCCTAGGTACAGTGCCGGTCCGTACTTCTCTCACGGGAGACGGCGATGCGATGGTCCTGGAAGATCGCCCAAATTAGAGGCATCGGAATTTACGTCCACTTCACGTTTTTGCTTCTCCTGGGTTGGATCGTTCTGGCGACCTATCTTCGAGACCACGACATCGGCGAGGCGCTGTACGAGACACTTTTCGTCGTGCTCGTCTTTGCGATCATCGTTCTACATGAACTGGGCCACGCAACCGCCGCTGCCCGTTACGGCATCGCGACTCGAGACATCACGCTCCTCCCGATAGGCGGCGTCGCGCGACTCGAGCGCATGCCCGAGGATCCGCGTCAGGAGCTCATCGTCGCCCTGGCCGGGCCGGCGGTGAATGTAATCATCGCCGCCGGCATATTCGCGGGCATGGTCGCATCGTCCGAGCTCAACCTGGCCGAGCGAGCGCCGCAGCTCGATTCATTGACACGCGGCCCGATGTTCGCGCGATTGCTGGCGATCAACATTTGGCTCGTCATCTTCAACTTGATCCCTGCCTTCCCGATGGATGGCGGCCGGGTGTTGCGTGCCCTATTGGCAATGCGAATGGACTACGTCAGTGCCACACAGCGTGCCGCGTCGATCGGCCAGGGCATCGCTTTGCTGTTCGGATTCATCGGCCTGTTTTCCAATCCGCTCCTACTCTTCATCGCTTTGTTCGTCTGGATCGGAGCAGCTCAGGAAGCCCATCTCGCACAGGCGAAGGGTGCATTGGCCGGTATTCCCGTAGCCCAGGTCATGGTCCGCGAATTCCAAGTTCTCGCACCGGAAGACACTCTCGGCGTAGCGGCCAATCATGTGCTCGCCGGTTTCCAGCAGGATTTCCCGGTTGTGCACGAGGGTAAATTGGTCGGTCTGTTGACCCGCTCCGACCTGCTCGGAGCCTTGATTCGTCACGGCGAAACCGGCCAGGTC
>Ga0326727_10021072_pt1 | contig 12833 bp, 10 predicted proteins | sample MB2enrmetagenome_FD_207643 | JGI IMG/M metagenome (GOLD analysis project Ga0326727, IMG submission 207643) | Lab enriched peat soil microbial communities from McLean, Ithaca, NY, United States - MB29MY | ecosystem: Environmental > Terrestrial > Soil > Wetlands > Peat | place: USA: New York...
CACGCGCAGCGAAAGAGGGGACGAATCCTGCTGCGCCACCGTGGCCCTCGGGGAGACGCGCTTCAACAGCATCGGATAGACCACCAGCGTACCGACCACCAGCACCAGCATGCCCAACGCCGCCGCCCCGGGATAGATTGCCACTTCGGAGGCATCCATTCTGATTTCACCGGTCCCGCAGGGCCCGCTTCTGACCTGTGACTTCGGTGTCCCGAAGGGACATCGAAGGCGGAGCCCACATGAGCGTTAACGTAAGCAACCCGCATCCTCAAGCTGCTTGTGTAGGCCTTGAGTCTCAATGGCAATTCCATCATCGTCGGCGAGAGACCGTCCAAGCGGCGCAGGAACCCAGCGCGTTTATCAGTACCAATCCAGGGCAAGCTTGTTCCGGGGCTCTTTCCGAGTGGCGCGTCATCCGCCCAAAACCCTGTCGATGAGTGACTTGGCGATACTGCGCTGGTTGACGACGCGCAAGAGATTGCAACACCGATGAATTGCGGGTAGGAGAAGCCCGAGCGCAGTTGTATCGAGCCATTCCGTTTGCTAGCTTGGCGTAATGTCGGCGCCTGTGCCCGAACAACTCAGCAAGACCATTGAGACCCTTTACCGGTCGGAATCGGGCCGGGTTCTGGTGGGCCCCCTCGGAGATCTGGATCTCGCCGAAGAGACCATGCATGAGGCGTTCGCCGCCGCTCTGGAATTCTGGTCTCAGACTGGTATTCCGGACAAGCCACGCCCCTGGCTGATTTCAACGGCACGCTTCAAGGCCATCGACGTGATCCGTCGGCGCGCGCGCTTCGACGGGGCACAGAGAGATCTTGTTGCCCACATGGAATCGCGCGTCAACGACGCTCCCGGCGGAAATGAAGAGATCGAGGACGATCGCCTCCGTCTGATCTTCACCTACTGCCACTCGACGCGGCGCTCCGGCGATTGAGTCCCGAAGCGGCTTCAGCATAGATTTCTTGGTCCGACTTCTTAGCGGCACGGAGCTCATCGAAAATCTCAGCGACCCTCCGCCTCCGTGTCTCTCGGCCGTGGGGCTCTTGCATGTGGGCAAAAACTCCTAGCCCGTCGCCCGGCAGGACTTCGTTTTGCCCTACCGATCGAGAAACCCAAAAGGAGAAGTTAACATGAAAAATATTTGGGCTGTCATGAAAACCGCTGCTTTAGACATGGGCTGCTAGCAGGTTGCGGAAAAAGGGCATTCCGGGATCGCTCCCTCACGGTCGCGGCTCTGTAAGTGCCTGCAAAAGAACGAGCGCGTTTCTGAGCCGCGCGCGTAAGCAAGCGGTTGACGGGCTTTTTCCACAGCCTGCTAGCGTGCAATATTTGGCCAATGGAAGAGTGACCCCAAGTGGATAGAGGCGACGCTCGGCGACTACTTGCGCGGTCGCGTCTCCCGCCGATTCGCGGGCACACCTCTTCGGTGCCTCGTCTCGGGCTTCGTGGTGTCGGCTGCCTCAAACAATTGCCGAAACCCCTGTTCCAACAGTTCGACGGCCTTCCCCAAGGCGCCAAGTTGCCCAGCCCGGACTATCGCGACGGACGGGTGCAAGTCAAACGATGGGGGACGCAATATTTTCACGGTGTCGATCGAATGATTCCTAGCAATGAAGCGAGCAGGGAGCAGCCCGACACCATAACCGGACTGAACGAACGCTAGCTGCAAATGCATGTTGTGGATTTCAGCCGCAATCATTGGGGTGAAGCCGTCACGCTCCATCCGATCGATGAGGCTTGCCCGAAGCGGGCACCCGGGCGGATTGAGCACCCAAGGTGCTCTGCCCAAACTTTTCCAATCACCGTCAACGTTGCCTGCGGCGCCTTGAACGATCTCCATGCGGTCGCTAGCGATGATATTCGTCAGAAGAGGTGCAGGCGCGGTTCTACCTTCGGGCAAAAGCACGGCTGCAACGTCGAGTTCACCGGCGAGCAGCCGGTGAAATAATTCAACGGTAAGCTCGCTCAACAGCCGCACTCGGACCTTGGGGTATTTTTCAGTCAGCGCCAGAATAGGGTCGATAAGCGTCCCCTCGGCCAGGGGATGCGCGACCCCGATGCGCAAGAGGCCGTTAGGTTCGGCGTCGGGCGACGCAAGAGATTCTAGCGCTTCCGTCCGCTGCAATAGATCTCGCGCTTGTTCAAGCACCCTGGAGCCCAGCGAGTTCAGGCGCGGCGGCTTTACCGAGCGGTCGAGCAACTCAGCACCCAACGCAGCTTCCAGCCTTTGCAACTGCCGGGTTATAGCGGACGGTGTCCGGTATAGGCGATCGGCTGCACGGGCTATGGACCCGGCCTGGGCAAACTCTACGAGGGCGCGTAAATCATCGAGCAAGGGAACCTCCTAAAGTACCCTTAAAACTTCCTCCCAACGAATAGCAGAATCGTGCGGAGACGTCAATATCATTGTGATAATAATGAACTTGTCGAATTGGCGGTTCTCCGTTATAAAGAGTAAGGCCGCCGCGCTAAGCAGGCTGATTGGGACGGCGTACTCGGACATAAAATGCGGGTTGAAAACGGCTAGCCGGTTCGTTGGCGGCAGGGGAGTCAAAAAAAGCCGCGTTTAGACCGGCATTCGGCGTTACGAGCAGCCCGAATCGTTTAAAGTGACGTAGAGGAGTTCCACATGAAGAAGATTCTGACTCAGTACGGAGTGTGCGTGCTTGCGGCCGCTCTGATGGTGCCGATGGCCCAGGCGCAGCCGGCAGGAATGCAGGCCGCCTTCGGAAAAGATGCCGGAACGCTTTCCGACAAATTCACCGGACTCGCGCGCGTTATGTCGGGCAAGTACGACTGGAAGCCCGGCGAGGGCGTTCGCTCCGTCGGCGACGTGTTCAACCTGATCGTTACGGAGAACGGCATGCTCGTCGGCGTGCTCTCGGGCACACCGAATACGGGGGCACGGCCCGCGCCCATCACCGATCCGGAGAAATTGCAGGAAGCTCTGAAGGCTTCTTACGTCAATCTGCAAAAAGCGATTACGGGACTTTCCGACAACGACCTGCAGGCGCCGGTGAAACTGTTCGGAAGAGACATGACGAAGCAGGGCGCGCTGATGCTGATTCTCGAAGATCAACACGAGCATCTGGGGCAGTCGATCGCGTACGCGCGCAGCAACGGCGTGGTTCCGCCCTGGTCTAAGTAGGAGCGCCGCGGGGTGATTTGGCCGCCGCCGATGCGATAACGATCCTTCGCATCCAACGCAACCTGGCAACAGGCGGGCAGGACGGCCAGCCGGAAAAGGGTAATCGGGTCCTTATGAGCTGAATTTGGATTAGCGCAGCGACAATCGCAAAATCCATGGTCGCTGGTAGCCTGATGACGCTGATGCCTGGCGGACAGAGCGCTCCCCAAAGAGGCCAGAACCATCGTCGAGCAAACCTCCTATTTCGCGCTGCCCGGCAAGGCGGAAGACGTCTACCGTGTAAGACTTCACGCCTCCGATGTTCTCGAAAAACTCGGTCTCCTGGCGGCGAAGAACATGGCCTCGGGCGCGTAAATCGTCGAGCAAGGGAACCTCCTAAGGTACTCTTAAAACTTCCTCCCAACGAATAGCAGCATCATGCGGATACATCAATATCATTGTGAGAATAATGAACTTGTGGAATTGTCGGTTCTCCGTTATAAAGAGTAAGGAGTTTATGCTTTTGTGGAAGCCCTGATGCCTCACGCGATTCAAATTCGGCGGACTGGCGGCCCCGAGGTTCTGAACTGGACACCGATCGAGGTCGGTGAGCCCGGGCCGGGTCAGGTGCGCCTGCGCCAGGCAGCGGCAGGCCTTAACTACATCGATGTTTATCACCGCACGGGTTACTACTCGCAGCCGCTTCCCTTTATTCCGGGTCTCGAAGGTGCCGGAACCGTCGAGGCGATCGGGCAGGGTGTGCGTGATCTGAAAGTCGGCGATCGGGTGGCCTATGCCGGTCCCGCCGGTGGCTATTCCGAAGTGCGGCTCATCGAGGCCGATCGACTGGTGCGATTGCCCGATGCGATCTCCTTCGAGCAAGCAGCCGCGATGATGCTCCAGGGTATGACCGCTCAGGTGCTGATCCGGCAGGTTTATCCCGTCAAGGCGGGTGACTTGATCCTCGTGCACGCCGCAGCCGGCGGGACCGGGCTCATTCTCTGTCAGTGGGCGGCCGCTCTCGGCGCGACGGTCATTGGCACCGTTTCGACAGAAGCCAAGGCCGAATTGGCCCACGCCCACGGCTGCAAACACACCATCCTCTATTCCAAAAAGGATTTCGTCGCGGAGGTTTCTCGTATCTCCGGCGGCGAGAAACTGCCGGTGGTCTTCGATTCCGTCGGCAAGGACACCTTCTTACGCTCGCTCGATTGCCTGAGATCGCGTGGATTGATGGTGACGTTCGGACAAGCTTCCGGTCCAACCGACCCTATTGCACCCGTTCTACTGTCGCAGAAGGGTTCGCTCTTTCTGACTCGGCCTTTCCTCTTCCACTACATCGAGCGACGAGAAGAGCTTGAAGCCTGCACTAACGAGTTATTCAATGTGGTGGCTTCAGGGAAGGTGCGCATTAACGTCAATCAGCGTTTTGCGCTCAAGGATGCCTCTGACACCCACAAAGCCTTGGAAGCGCGCGCCACCACCGGCTCCACCGTCCTGATCATTGAACCCACTATCCACAGGAGTTTTTTCATGAGCAAAACTACAATTACCTCGCCGGAACTCACCCCGCCGGTCGGCCCGTTTTCCCAGGCCGTCGAAGCCGGCGGTTTCATCTATTTCAGCGGTCAGGTCGGCCAAGACCCGACGACGGGCAAGCTGGTGGCGGGAGGTATTGCTGCCGAGGCGGAGCGCGCCTTCCAGAATCTCTCGGCGGTTCTCAAGGAGGCCGGCAAGAGTTTCGATGATGTCGTGCGCGTCGGTGTGTTTCTCACGAACATGAGTGACTACGTGGCGCTCAATGGCGTTTACGCCAAGCATTTCAGACAGCCCTTCCCCGCCCGTACGACGATCGGAGTTGCCGCCCTGCCACTGGGGGCCTGCGTGGAGATGGACCTCGTCGTGAAGGCTTGAGTTGGCGCAAGCAGGATGATCTTATGAAATATCCCTTTCACCTCGTCGATGTGTTCAGTTCCACGCCGTTCGGCGGCAACCAACTCGCGATTCTGCCGGACGCCACCGGCATTTCGACCGAGGGCATGCAGAAAATCGCTCGCGAGTTCAACTTCCCTGAATCGACCTTCGTCCTACCGAAGAACGATTCCGCGAACTCCTATCGAGTGCGTATCTTCACGCCTCGGGCAGAGCTCAACTTCGCGGGACATCCCACGATCGGGACCGCCTGTACGCTGGCGATGAAACAGCATGCCCGGACTGTTGATCCCATCCGACTGATTCTGGAGGAGAATATCGGTCCCGTGATGGTCGATGTCGCTCAGCGAAACGGGGGGTATCACGGCACATTGACGTTGTCAGGGAAGATCGACGCGCCTACCGGCGCACCTGCTCCGGCCGATCTCGCCGCCGTCCTCTCCATCGAGCCTGCCGAGGTGAGTCAATCCTTTTTTGCGGGCGTCGGTCTTCCATTCTGTTTTGCCCAACTGACGTCGAACGAGGCTGTCGATCGGGCGGCGGTCAATCGTGCCGCCTGGACAGCAACGCTCTCGCGAGCGTGGTCCCCCAACCTCTTTTTCTTCGCCGGAGATCTACGGGACGGCGGCAACCTCTATGCTCGCATGTGCGCACCCGCGCTGGGCGTCGAAGAGGATCCCGCGACGGGCAGCGCCTGTGCCGCCCTCGTCGGCGCCATGGCATCGAAGCATGATTTTGGCGGGACGGCGTATCGCCTTTCGATCCGGCAAGGTGTCTCGATGGGGCGCCGAAGCGAAATCGAAGCGGAGGCGAGTAAGAGCGGAGGCGTCGTGACCTCTGTCAGCGTTGGTGGCGCCACGGCCTACATCGCTAGCGGCGAAATCGAGGTTCCGCCGTCCGCGCTTGTTTCTTAGACCGTCGAGGGTGCCCCGATGCGTGTAAACCGGCGGCAATGAGTGACCAGACGTGCGGGCTCAGGGACGTCGCCGGCGTTTGCCTCGATGATCGTCAACTTCACGCCGCAAGCTGATTCTGTACGGGTCAACGCAACCTATAAGTAGTCCACGCGGCAAGCGGCCGCGTCGCGGGCATTGCCCGCTATTCACAAGGGAGAAAAATGCTACGGACACTATTTTCAGCGACGATTCTGGCCGGCGCGCTCGCCGGAAGTGCGATGGCGCAGGCGCCGGATGCCGGCTGTGTGTTGCCTTCGGAACCCAAGGGCATTCCCGCCGCGATCGATGCGGCAATCACCGGGCCCGCGGACAGGGATCGAGCCTGCATGAAGGCCCTGTTAATACCCGAAGCGCGCATGATGTTCGTTTCACTCGGCGCGGACGGAGCACCAACCTATACGCTCCAGACCTTGGACGATTGGATTGCCCGCGCCAAAGCCCGTGGCCACGTCACACTGGAAGAAAAGCAGTTGAAATTTCACATTGAGAGCTACGGCAACATCGCGCACTTATGGAGCAGCTACGCGCTGTCGAGCGACGGCAAGCAAGTCGCGCGCGGCATCAACAGCATTCAAGCCATCAAAGAAGCCGGCGGCTGGCGAGTTACGGGCATCATGGTGCAGGCCGAGTCGGCCACTGCGCCGCTGCCCAAGGAATATCTCCGTAAGGGAGGCAAGGCTAAGAGCAGCGAGCCCGGCAATCCCACGGTGATTGTTGCCGCAAAAGATAAAGCGGCAGTCGATCGCGGATGGCTTGATTTAGCGGGCCTGAAGAGTCTGAAGGGTGCGGAGAGCGAGCCCTTCTGCGTGTTCCTGTTTACGCCGACGGCTGAGGGGACCTATTCCCGGATGTTTGCGCCTGAATACGGGATAGCCGAAGACCCGGCGACCGGCAGCTCCACCGGACCCCTCGCCGCATACATGATCCGGCACAAGCTGGTGCCGGGCCAGGCGGGTACGCGCTTCATTAGCGAGCAGGGAACGAAAATGGGCCGCCGCAGCTTGCTGCATGTCGAGGTTCAGGGAGAGGATGACGGGATTTATATCGGTGGTCATGTCACGCCGGTTGCAGAGGCTGTCATGACGCTAGAGTCTTTCGAAGGAGAACTATGCCGAGCGGGGTAATCCGCCGCCGGGGACTGCCACTTTGATGATTTTTCAAGCCTTCGCGCCGGGCACAAGGTCATGCGCGTTGCTGACACAGTTAGCGGACATCCTAAAAGACCAAACCAAGCGGTGTGTTCTCTTAGGCGCCGGGCGGCGCGTTAGGGCGAGCGGCGCAGTCAAGAATCAGTAATGAAGGAGATTGGGTAATGAGTATCGAATTTCTGGGGCATAATTTACGCTATGCGGCACGCAGGTTGCGGCGAAGTCCGGGCTTCACGGCCGTGGCGATATTGACCCTCGCGCTTGGGATCGGCGCGAACGTGGCCGCATTTACTGTCGTGCGGGCCGTGCTGCTCAATCCCTTGCCTTTTCCGCATCCCGAGCAACTCGTTCGCGTCTTCGACGATTTGCGTGGCTCGAACAGCCGCGATGTCGGGATGTCGGCGCCGGAATTATGGGATCTACGGGACAAGTCCGGCATTTTCCAGGACCTCTCGGCGGAGTTGCCCCTCGATGCAAATCTTACCGGCGCCGACCATCCGGAGCGCATCGAGCTGCTTACAACGAGCACGAATTATTTCAGAATGCTGGCGGCGCGATCCCAGCTAGGTCGCCTGTATGCCGAAAACGATGAGCGGCCGGGGTTCATCGATGGGGCTGTACTCAGCGACGGTTTCTGGCGGCGAACGTTCGGAGGCGACCCAAATACTATCGGTAAGAAAATCCGTCTCGACGGTGATCTCTACACGATCATCGGGGTCATGCCTCCGGAATTCCGGCACCCCGGCCGCTCCTTGGCAAGCGAGGTCGACGCATGGACGGCCGCGGGGTTCAAGGCGGCGCCGTTTCCCGCGCCGGCGCAGCGGTCGCAGAGGATGTTGCCGGGGGCGATGGGGCGCTTGAAACCCGGTTTGGCGATCGCGCAGGCGCAGGCGCGCCTGAATGCATTTTCGGACGAGCTGAGCCGGCAGTATCCGACCGAATATCCGGCGCCCGCCCGATGGGCGTTGCGCCTGGTTCCGGTCGAGGAAGATCTCGTCGGCAATATGCGGACGGAGTTGTTCGTGCTGTTCGGCGCGGTGGCGTGCGTTCTGCTGATTGCCTGCGTTAATCTCGCGAATTTACTGCTGGCGCGCTCGGCCGGCCGTCAGCGCGAGATAGCAGTGAGGCTCGCGCTCGGCGCCGGAAAAGCGACGCTGATCGGACAGTTGCTTGCCGAGAGCATTTTGCTTTCATCCATATCAGGCGCCGTCGCTGTGAGCACTCTTGTGCTTGTGAAAACCTCGCTGCTGAAACTGGCCCCGTCCGATCTTCCGCGAGTCAATGAGGTCGCCCTAAGTCCGGGCGTTCTGTTATTCGCATTTTTCGTCTCGATCCTGACAGGCGTTATTTTCGGCCTGGTGCCCGCGCTGCAGACGGTGCGTCCGAACCAGGCAGGCAATCTCCGGGAAGGCAGCCGGGGCTCCGGATCGAGCAAGCACCAGATAAGAATCTTGCGCATTCTGGTTTCCTCAGAAATCGCTCTCTCCCTCGTGCTGCTTATCGGTGCCGGGCTGCTCTTGCGAAGCTTCCGGCATCTGCTTGAGGTGCGTCCGGGGTTCGAACCGCACCGGCTCGTGACGGCAAAAATACGGCTGCCGTTCCCGAATGATCCCGCGGCGGATGCTTATCGCGTGACCGAGAAGCGCGCGGCGTTTTATCAAAAAGTCTTGCGCCGCGTCAGCGCGCTCGCCGGCGTCGAGCAGGCGGCTGTCGGAAACGATGCAAGTCTTCCCATGAACAACTCCCGGGATCAAAGCGCGTTCGTTATCGAAAATCGCGCCACGGACTCGGAGCGCGTGCCGGTCGCTGAAGTGGCCAGCGTAAGTTCGAGCTACTTCGATGTCCTGAAGACTCCTCTGAAGAGAGGGCGGGTATTCACCGAGTTGGACAACTCCAAGGGTCAGCAGGTCGCCGTTGTTAACGAGGCGCTCGCACGCCGGTACTGGCCCGACGCAGATCCTGTCGGACAGCGTATTAAGCTTGGTTCGGGGCAAAGGCTCAATGGCGCATCGGATCTGACCATTGTCGGGGTTGTCGGTGACATTAGATCAGACGGATTCGATGCGGCGAGCGCGCCTCACATCTACCTTTCTGAACCTCAAGCTCCAGCTCATGGATCGGTTGTATACCTGCGTACCGCCGGTGATCCGGGTACCTTGGGCGAAGCGATCCGCCGCGAGGTGCAAGCGGTGGACCCCGGCGTCCCGGTGTTCGGCATCCGAACGATGGACGACGTCGTGGCCAGGACTCTGGCGGCGCGCCGGTTTGCTCTGGAACTCCTGGGCGTATTCGCGGCGGTTGCCTTTCTTATTGCCGCCATCGGTATCTACGGAGTCATGGCTTATACCTTTAGCCGGCGTACCGGTGAAATCGGCCTTCGGATGGCGCTCGGCGCGCAGCGCAGCGACATCCTGAAAATCGTCCTGGGAGAGGGAGCGCTGATGGTCGTGTTCGGAGTGGCGGCTGGGCTCATCGGATCTGCGATATTGACGCGATTCCTGCAGACGCTGCTGTTCGAGATCAAACCTACCGACCCGATCACGTTTGGCGTCCTCACGGCGGTGCTCGTATCGGTGGCGCTATTGGCGTGTCTTATTCCCGCACAGAGGGCCAGCCGCGTTGACCCGCTGGTGGCACTGCACCATGAGTGAGGAGCTACCGGGGAGTGATGGGGATCGCGTTACGGCTCAAATTGCAAGGAAAGTGAATGTTACTTGGGGAGAGGTCTTATGAATCGGTTATTAAGCCGCTGGGTTGGCGCAGCAGTCTTCTGCGGGGCAGCAGCAGTCGCGGTCATCCGATCGGGCACTCCGCCCCCTTTCAGGACTTCACCGCATGGACCCAAGTGTATGCCCGTTCTTTGCACATCTAAAGGGCGACCTCACGGCGAGACTAGGCGGCGTGTTCCCTCGCCTGCTGCGGTGAGGAATGAGCAACGCAGTCAAGAATCAGTAATGAAGGAGATTGGGTAATGAGTATCGAATTTCTGGGAAATAATTTGCGCTACGCGGCACGCAGGTTGCGGCGAAGTCCGGGCTTCACGGCCGTGGCGATATTGACCCTCGCGCTTGGGATCGGCGCGAACGTGGCCGCATTTACTGTCGTGCGGGCCGTGCTGCTCAATCCCTTGCCTTATCCGCATCCCGAGCAGCTCGTGCGCGTCTTCGACGATTTGCGTGGCTCGAACAGCCGCGATGTCGGGATGTCGGCGCCGGAATTATGGGATCTACGGGACAGGTCGGGCATTTTCCAGGACCTCTCGGCGCTGTGGCCCACCAATGCAAATCTTACCGGCGCCGACCAGCCGGAGCGCATCGAGGGGCTTGCAACGAGCACGAATTATTTCAGAATGTTGGGGGCGCGACCCCAGCTAGGTCGCCTGTATACCGAAAACGATGAGCGGCCGGGGTTCATCGATGGGGTTGTACTCAGCGACGGTTTCTGGCGGCGAGCGTTTGGAGGCGATCCGAATGCCATCGGTAAGAAAATCCGTCTCGACAATGATCTCTACACGATCATCGGGGTCATGCCGCCGGAATTCCGACACCCGGGCCGCTCCTTGGCGAGCGAGGTCGACGCATGGTTGGCCGCGGGGTTCAAGGCGGCGCCATTTCCAGCGCCGGCGCTGAGGTCGTTCAGGATGTTGCCGGGAGCGATGGGCCGGTTGAAGCCCGGTTTGTCGGTCGCGCAGGCGCAGGCGCGCCTGAATGCAATTTCCGGCCAGCTAAGCCGCCAGTATCCAAACGATTATCCGGCGCCCGCCCGATGGGCTTTGCGCCTGGTTCCGGTCGAGGAAGATCTCGTCGGCAATATGCGGACGGAGTTGTTCGTGCTGTTCGGCGCGGTCGCGTTCGTTCTGCTGATCGCTTGCGTGAACCTCGCAAATTTGCTGCTGGCGCGCTCGGCCGGACGTCAGCGCGAGATAGCAGTGCGGCTCGCGCTCGGCGCCGGAAAAGCACGGCTGATCGGACAGTTGCTTGCCGAGAGCATTTTACTCTCAGCCGTCTCGGGCGCCGTCGCGTTGATTAGCGTTGCGCTTATGAAAACGGCGCTGTTGAAACTGGCCCCGTCCGATCTTCCGCGAGTCAATGAGGTGGCCCTAAGTCCGGGCGTTCTGTTATTCGCATTTTTCGTCTCGATCCTAACAGGCGTTATTTTCGGCCTGATGCCCGCGCTGCAGACGGTGCGTCCGAACCAGGCAGGCAATCTCCGGGAAGGCAGCCGGGGCTCCGGATCGAGCAAGCACCAGATAAGAATCTTGCGCATTCTGGTTTCCTCAGAAATCGCTCTCTCCCTCGTGCTGCTTATCGGCGCCGGGCTGCTCTTGCGAAGCTTCCGGCATCTGCTTGAGGTGCGTCCGGGGTTCGAACCGCACCGGCTCATGACGGCAAAAATACCGCTGCCGCTCCCGAATGATAAGGCGTTGGATGCTTATCGCGTGACCGAGAAGCGCGCGGCGTTTTATCAAGAAGTCTTGCGCCGTGTCAGCGGGCTGCCTGGCGTCGAGCAGGCGGCTATCGGAAGCGCTGCCAGTCTTCCCATGAACAACTCCCCGAATCAAACCATTTTCGTTATCGAAAATCGCGCCACGGAATCGGAGCGCGTGCCGGTCGCTGAAGCGGCCAGCGTAAGTCCGAGCTACTTCGATGTCCTGAAGATTCCTCTGAAGAGAGGGCGGGTGTTCACCGAGTTGGACAACTCCAAGGGTCAGCAGGTCGCCGTTATTAATGAGGCGCTGGCACGCCGGTACTGGCCCGACGCAGATCCTGTCGGACAGCGTATTAAGCTTGGGCGAACGGTAGCATTTCGCGCAGCATCGGATCTGACCATTGTCGGAGTCGTAGGTGACATTCGATCGGACGGCTTCGATACGGCGAGCGCGCCGTATATCTACGTTTCTGAACCTCAAGCTCCACCCTATGTATCGGTGGTATACCTGCGTACGGGCGGCGATCCGGGTACATTGGGCGAGGCGATTCGCCACGAGGTGCAAGCGGTGGACCCTGGCGTCCCGGTCTACGGCATCCGAACGATGGACGAGGTCGTCGGCAAAAATCTGGCAGCGCGCCGGTTTGCCCTGGAACTCCTGGGCGTATTCGCGGCGGTCGCCTTTGTTATTGCCGCCATCGGTATCTACGGCGTCATGGCTTACACCTTTAGCCGTCGTGCGGGTGAAATCGGCCTTCGTATGGCGCTCGGCGCGCAGCGCAGCGACATCCTGAAAATCGTCCTGGGAGAGGGAGCGCTGATGGTCGTGTTCGGAGTGGCGGCTGGGCTCATCGGATCTGCGATATTGACGCGATTCCTGCAGACGCTGCTGTTCGAGATCAAACCTACCGACCCGATCACGTTTGGCGTCCTCACGGCGCTGCTTGTGTCGGTGGCGCTACTGGCGTGTCTTATCCCCGCGCATCGGGCTACCCGCGTTGACCCGCTCGTGGCACTGCGCCATGAGTGACGATCAAGGCGTGATGCCTCCCCAGGCCCGAGTGATGGGGTCGCGTCATTGGCGGAGCCCTTGCTATCTACCGCCCTTGGGCGACGAAGTTCAGCTTGATTTCCACCGGCGATTCCACCGGCTTGCCATTCAGCATGGCCGGCTGGTAATGCCATTGCAGCACGGCGTCGATGGCCGCCTTCTGCAGCATGGTATTTCCGTGGATGACT
>Ga0326727_10021075_pt1 | contig 12831 bp, 11 predicted proteins | sample MB2enrmetagenome_FD_207643 | JGI IMG/M metagenome (GOLD analysis project Ga0326727, IMG submission 207643) | Lab enriched peat soil microbial communities from McLean, Ithaca, NY, United States - MB29MY | ecosystem: Environmental > Terrestrial > Soil > Wetlands > Peat | place: USA: New York...
GACCCCAGGCGCCTGCTCCCGGCCTGCCGTTCCGGGAGCAGGTCCGTCCGCGGTTGTTGGCGCCTTTGCTCCCTACGTCGCTTAGCCCCGTCTTTCTGTTCTCTGTTCTCTGTTCTCTGTTCTCTGTCCCCTGTTTTTCTATTCCCTACTCCCTACTCCCTGTCTTCTCCGTCCCGATCTTCCCCATCCGCCGCGCCTCCTCCTCCCCGTCCAGCACGCGAAACACGCCTTCGGCCAGCGCCCGCAGCTCATCCTCGCCGGGGAACACCGCGACCGGCGCAATCCATTCCACGTAGCCGCGCAGCCGCTCGACCGCGCGCTCGGAGTGCGCCATGCCTCCCGTTACGAGCACCGCGTCCACTTTGCCTTCCAGCACCGCGGCCATCGCTCCGGCCTCTTTGCCGATCTGGTAGATCATGGCCTCGAAGACCGCCGCAGCCTCCTGATCTGCTGCATCCATGCGCCTTTCCACCTCGATCAAATCGCGCGTGCCCAGGTACGCGTAGAGGCCGCCATCGCCGAAGACGTGCCGGTCCAGCTCCTTCTCCGTCATCGTGCCGGAGCAACACAATTTAATCAACGCCCGCACCGGCAGCGACCCCGTGCGATCCGGCCCGAACGGGCCTTCTTCGATCGAGTTGCTGTCGATCATGCGTCCTTCGCGATGCGCCGACACCGTGATCCCGCTGCCCATGTGGATCACGATCAAACGGAGTGCCGCATAGCTGCGGCCGAGCCCACGCGCGTAGCGCCTGGCTACAGCTTTGGTATTGAGCGCGTGGCCGATAAACGACCGCTCGACCAGCGGTGAGCCCGAGAGCCGCGCGCAAGGTTGCCACTCGTCTGCCGTCACCGGGTCGACAATATATGCGTTGACGCCCGCAGCCTGGGCAAAACGCAAGGCCAGCACCGCTCCCAGGTTCGATGCGTGCTCGCCGCGCCGCGCCACCCTCAGCTCCGCCACCATGACGTCGTCTACCAGGTAGGTGCCGCACTCCATGGGCGGCAGAAGACCGCCGCGCCCAGCCACCGCTTCCCAGTGCTCCGCACCTTGACCTTTTGGAGTAAATCCTGCTTCAGCCAGCGCCTTCTCGATCAGCTCCGCGCGGTACTCCAGCCGGTCCAGCATGGGCCGCCCGCGGAAGCGCAGGATCTCATCGTCTCCATGATGAATGTTGCGCGTGAGCTCCTCGCCCGCGCGCGTAAAGATGCCGAACTTCGTCGAGGTGGTTCCGGGATTGATGGCCAGTACCCGGCCCTTCGCCCGATCCGCCGCGCCAGCCGTTTGGTCGATCGCTTCAGGAGCCACGTTTGCCTCTCCAGCGTCAAAGTTTATCGCGCCTTCCGGACTTTTGCCTGTGCCCATCATCGTTTTTTCCCTCACCCCTTCCCTGTTAACATCAGATTTGCACTCGCCGTCCCGGCGGGATCGTGAAATACACCCAACCGAAAGAGGTAACCGTGGCAGACACCAAAAAGATCGCCGACAAGGCGGAACGCAAGAAACTGAAGCGTACGGCGCGCAAAAAGGCAGCGCCCAAGGCCAAGCGCACCACCCCGCGCGGATCGCTGAAGAAAAAAGTGAAAAAGATGGTCCGCGGCCAGAGCAAGCGGTAAAGCCGTGCATCGTGATTCGTGGATCGTGGATCGCGGAACGCGGTTCGTTCCCATGATCGAGTGGCTGCGAGCCGCCGCTGAACGCTGACCACGATTCACGATTCACGAACCACGCACCACGGAGGCACTGCACTGCCCAGCCAGTTCTTCGCCCGCAAATCGATCGATAAGCTGATTCGGGAGTCGGAAGAACCCGAACACCGGCTGAGGAGGACCCTCGGCCCGTGGTCGCTCACCGCTCTCGGCATCGGCGCGGTCATCGGCTCGGGCATCTTCACCGTCATCGGCACCGCCATCTCCGGCGAGCAGTTTGACACCTCCAGCATGGTCAACACGCCCCTGGCGAGCTACATCATTACGCACACCGCGCTCTCTGGCCGTCCCGGCGCCGGGCCGGCCATCGCGATCTCCATGATCTTGGTGGCCTTCGTCTGCGCGCTCACCGGCCTCTGCTACGCCGAGCTCGCGTCGATGATTCCGATTGCCGGCTCGGCTTACACCTACACCTACGCTACCCTCGGCGAGCTTATCGCCTGGATCATCGGCTGGGACTTGATTCTGGAATACGCCGGCTCCAACATGAGCGTGAGCGTCGGCTTTGCCGCCCACGTCGTCGACCTGCTCGACTGGTTCGGCCTCCATCCCAGCGCGCGATGGATCTCGCCCGCCTATCTTCCCAGCGGCCTCCAGGATCTGTCCGGAAACACAATCTACAACACCGGCTGGCACTTCGGCTTCAACATTCCCGCCTTTCTCATCGTGATGCTGCTCACGGTGATTCTCGTCCGCGGCATCCGCGAGTCGGCCTCGACCAACAATATGATGGTGGGATTCAAGCTCGTCGCCATCCTCATCTTCATCTTCGCCGTCATCGGCTATATTCATCCCGCCAACTGGCATCCCTTTATGCCTAACGGCTGGTCGGGCGTGCTCACCGGCGGCTCCATCATCTTCTTCACCTACATTGGCTTTGACTCCGTCTCCACCGCGGCTGAGGAGTGCAACAATCCCCAGCGCGACCTTCCCATCGGCATCATCGCCACCCTGGTCGTCTGCACCGTACTCTACGTCGCCGTGGCCGTCTGCCTTACCGGCCTGGTTCCGTGGCAGTCCATGGTCGGCGACGCGGCCCCCGTGGTCAATGCGCTCAAGAAGCTCTCTCTTCTGCCCGGCGGCCATCCCCTCTATTGGATTCGCCTTGTGGTCCTGCTGGGCGCGCTCATGGGTATGATCTCTTCGATCCTCGTCTACCAGATCGGCCAATCGCGGGTCTGGTTCTCCATGTCCCGCGACGGCCTGCTGCCCCGGGTCTTCTCCAACGTCCATCCGCTCTTCCGTACTCCGGCCTTTTCCACCTGGGTGGCCGGCTTCCTGGTCGCCATTCCTTCCGGCCTCTTCGACATCGGCACCCTCGCCGACCTTTCCAACATCGGCACTCTCTTCGCCTTCGTTCTCGTCTCCATCGGCGTCATCGTGCTCCGGCTCCGCGAGCCTGGCCGTCATCGCGGTTTCGTCGTCCCCGGCGGTCCTGTCATCCCCGCTCTCAGCGTGATCTTCTGTTTCCTGCTGATGGCTGGATTGCCCATCATCACCTGGTACCGTTTCATCATCTGGCTCGTCATTGGCCTGTTCATTTATTTCCTCTACAGCCGTCACCGCTCCGAGTTTGCCCGGCCCCGGTAGACGCGCGCCGACGATACCCATATGAAAAACTGGCAAAAAGCCCTCATCGTCACGCTCATCACGCTCACCATCGGCGGCGTCTATCTGCTTGTCGTCTTCGAACAGCGCCGCAATCCCGGCGTCACTCCCCAGGCCAATCCCGAGCAGAACCTCACGCCCGACGACGTCGCCATCGTGCGCATGATGTTTCCAACTTCCTTCGACGACGCCCTCAAACTTCAGAACACCAGCGTCTGGATGAAGAACGGTTACACCATGCCCTACTTCCCCTACAAGTCCGGTCACATTGACTTCATCCAAAACCAAGGAAAAATTCCCTCCGCGCAGCGCCTCGACATCAAGAAAGTGATCAAGGCCGCGGCGCCCGCGCAGGTCGACGATGGCATCTCGCACGGCAGCCGCCAGGTTTTCGCTGTCTTTGCTCTTCCCGGCAGCACAAACCTCTACGCCACCGCAATCGGCGTCATCGACGGTAGCCGGGAAGAATACTTCAGCGATGTTCTCTTTTTCTACGACGATCCGCACACGATTTACGACAACTGGCCCAAGAATGTATGGGCCGCCATCGACGCGCACCAAATCCTTCCCGGCATGAGCGAATTGCAGACTCGCATGTCCATCGGCCAGAAAACTCAGTCCGACGGCTCCTCCGAGGGCAACCGCACCATCACCTACAACCAGGCCGGAAAAACCTGGACCATCACCTTCGTCGACAACCACGCCACCACAATCAAAAGCCAGTAGCGCGGCCCCGTGCCCCATCCTTTCGCCGCTTTTCGGCGAAAGGGTCGAAGTGCACGGATTCTTGCTCCCTCGCTCCCTGTTCTCCGGCTACACTCAAAATGTGACCTCGATTCAGGACTTCATCCGCCGCCTCCCCAAGGCCGAGCTGCATCTGCACCTCGAAGGCACCATTCTGCCCGCGACGCTGGTTGAGCTCAGTGCGCGCCACGACTCGCCGCACTTAACCCTTGCCGAAGCCGAGGCCCTCTACCGTTTCACCGACTTCACGGAGTTCATCGAGTGCTTCAAAGCCATCACGCGGCGCCTGAAAGACCCCGAAGACTACGAACTCGCCGCGTGGCGCATGATGCAGCAACTGCACGCCCAGGGCGTGGTCCACGCTGAAGTCTTCATCTCCGTCGGCGTCATCTATATGTGGCGCAACTTCGATCCACGCGCCTTCGAGCCCATCTTCGCCGGCCTCGAACGCGCCCGCGAGCGCGCCGCCCATGAGCTCAACCTCTCGCTCTACTGGATCTTCGACGCCGTCCGCCACTTCACCGTCGAAGAGGCTCAACGCGTCTTCCGCAAGGCCGCCGAGTTGCGCCCGCGCTACCCCTCCATCGTCGGCATCGGCCTGGGCGGCGACGAGCGCCAAGCTGGCTCTGAGGCATTCCATGCCCTGTACACTGAAGCTGCGCGGGCCGGTTTACGCCTCACCAACCACGCCGGCGAAACCACCGGCCCCGAGGCCATCTGGGAGGCGCTTGCCATCGGCTCCGAGCGCATCGGCCACGCCCTTTCCGCCATCCAGGACGACAATCTCCTCCAAGAGTTAAAAGCACGGAGTGCCGCACTCGAATTGAACCCCACCTCCAACGTCCGCACCGGCGTCTGTCCCTCCTTCGCTGCCCACCCCCTGCGCGAGTACTTCGATCGCAGCCTCCTGGTCACGCTCAACTCCGACGATCCCGCCCTCTTCGGCTCCGATCTCGCCAACGAGTTCCTCCTGGCTCATACCCAGCAAGGCTTTACCCGCGAAGAGCTGCGCCGCCTCGCCGCCAACTCCATTCAGGCCAGCTTTCTTCCCGAATTGGAAAAGGCCTTATGGCTGGCCCGAATTAACACCTTTGAGTGAGTAACGTCCCTATTTTCCGCACTGCTCCCGCCTGCCAGCGAAGCACGATTTGCGCTATCATGGTCTGTTAGGAGGCTGTTCTCGATGTCCATGGAAGTTGACTCCCTCACGCCCGTTGAAGAGACACTCATCGAGGAAAAGCCGGGATTCACTGCCCTGCGGGTGATTACCTGGTTCTCTGTCGGGATGGCCGTCGCCGCGCTGGGCATTTTCGTGGGCGCAGAACTGCGCAGCCGCTACCGCTTCAAGAGGCGCACGCCCTATGACTTCTACTCGAACGCCGGCGAGCAGCAGCCGGGAGAATTCGGCGTCGGCATTTAGCACATTGCCATCATATTTGTTGCCCTCGATGCCGCCTTCGGGCGGCATCGCTGCGCTTGGAAGTGACTTCCCGGTTCCAGCTCGCTTTAGCGGGCGTAAGATTCAACGCCTGAATCGCGCCCCCAAATACAGAATCGCCGAAAGCACAATGCTGATCACAATGCACGTTCCCAGCGGAAAATAAAATGAAACATTCTTGCCTTTATATAAAAAGTCGCCGGGCAGCCGCCCCAGCGGCAGACCCGTGCGCGCGGCCAGCAGGATCATAGCCCCCATCAGCGCAATCGCCAATCCCGCGCCCAGCAGCATTTTCCCAAGTTCATTCATCGGCGTCCTATCCGTCACTCACGAGGCCTGTTCCCTATTCCCTCTTCCCTTGTTCCCTGTCTCTTTCACTTCGTCCCGATCAGCCGGATGCGCGCCGTGAACGCCCGCCCCTGAAACTCGCTGAAGGTTCCATACTCCGGCGAATCAACCACGTTGTTCACCACCGCGGGATTCTCGCTGCCCGTCGCATTCTCAATCACGCCGCGCAGCCCCCAATACTGCCCGCGAAAATGAAACTTCCACTCTACCCCGGGACTGAAGTTCACATAATCAGGAAAGCGCTGCGCCCCCGCCGCGTCCACCACCTGTTGTGCGGCATTCACCGCCGTATACGGATACCCATCATGCCAGTCGAGCAGGTACACCAGTTCCCACTGCTTCTTCAGCATCGCCAGCGGAACCGGCAGCCATCCCCAGGAGACCACGCGATTCGGCGTGTCCCACGCCAGTGGTCCGCTTTGCTGCGTGCCCAGCGGCGAAGGCGTCGGCAGATAGTCAAGTGCCGCATTCGTCCGCGCCGAGGAATGCGTGTACGACACATACACCGTGGATCCGTCCGCAAACAACTTGCGCAGATCGACCTCCTCTGAGCGATAGCGATCGAGCCGGTTGTTCGTGAGCAAATAAGTCCCCGCCTGCGCTGTTGGGCGCGTAAGCGCAAAAGTGAACAGGTTCGAAGTCTGCTTCTCAAGAAAGTTCGCGCCCCCCATAATTGACCACGGCAGCGCCCGTTCCGCGCCCACGCTCCAGTTCAACGCCCGCGGCTCATGGAGGGTATTCTGATTGACGGCGAACGCCGATTCGAGCGCCGGCCCCGTTGGCGTCACTCCATCCGCTTCGTAGTACGTGTCGTAGCGAATGCCCGCGTATGTCTGCGCCAGGTACTCCAGTTGCGTGTGCTCGTAGTAGAGCCCGATCCCTGCTGAAATCTTGGTCTTGTCTTTGTCGCCGGGTGGCGCATACACCGCCGCCAGCCGCGGCCCCACCAGCGCCCGCCGCAGAATCTCGTCCCAGTCGAAGCGCAGTCCCGGCTCCAACAACCATCCCTTGCCCCATCCCTTCAGGGGCTGCCAGCGATCCTGAACGTATGCGCCGATCTCGCCGTTGTGCATCGTAAACGCCGGCACCGCCGCAAACACGCTCTCGCGGTCCAGCGTTCCATTCTCGCGCAGATAACTTACCGCCGTCCGCGACTGATCCTGGTTGTAACGAATATGATCCAGGTCCAGCCCCATCTTCACGTCGTGCTGCCCGCCCCAGCGCCGCGGCGCCAGATACAACGCCGCCGTTCCCTCCAGCCGCTGCGAGCGCCCCGTAAGATTCTCGAAGTAACTGCCTTCCGCCATCTCGGGCGTAATCGTGTAGGGCGTGTAGGGCGCGCGCGGCTCGTGCCCATCGCGGAATCTCATGTACCCGACGCCCAAATCCAGGAGTCCGCCGTCTCGAAGACTCCATTGATTGCGCAGGTACGGCAGCCACGCGATGATGTCGCGCTTGGTTGTGCTCGGCCGTGGCGTCAGCGCCGAGATGCCTTCGTAAGGCGAGTGGTAATCATTGAAGAGCAGCCCCGCCGTGAGAATGTCGCTCTGCGATAAATTGATCTGCGCCTTCGTCAGGTTGCTGCCCCTCACCAGCGGGTCGGTATTGGCGTTGGACGGCAGCTCGGAAATATAGATGTTGTTGTACTCCATCTCCACACCGTCGTACCACCACGCACGGTCGCGCTGGAGAGGCCCGGAAAACGTGAATCGCGGAACAAATTTGTCGATGCGGATTCCGTTGTTATCACGATACGAGGGGATGAAATTCGTCGCGTTGAAGCGAAACTTGTTGTCGCCCATGCCGGTCGCGAAAGCCAGCACGCCTCCCGTGGCGCGGCCGTACTCCACCGGGTACCGCGTAGTCTCCGAGTCAATGGAGCGTACCGCATCCGTGCTCACTCGCATGTCCAGCGTGCCCTCGGCCGGCGAGCGCACATCGAACCCGTCGATCGTGTACAGCGTCTCCCACGCCTCGGAGCCGGCTACGTGCACCTGCTCCGAACTATCCTGCACCACGCCCGGATAAAACGGCAGCAGGTAGCGGATGTCGCGCGAAGTTTGAAAAGGAATGTTGACGATCTCCGGCGTGTTCATCGTCGTCTGGTCGGGAATCTCCTGGGTGTCGATCCCCGGCGGCGACGCCGTCACGTTCACCTGCTCATGCACGATCTGCTCGTGCGCCAGCACCACCTTCACGCTGCTCTGGCCGGCTTCGATTCCGCTCGCATCCGTCGCGTAGTACCCCGGCTTCTCCACGTGAAGCTGATAGGGATTCTGCTGCCGCAAGGCGTAGGTGCAAACTCCCGCGAAATCCGTTCGCAGGTGCTCCGGCGCCTGTCCCGGCTCCGTCACCGTCACCTGCGCGCCTTCAACGGCGACGCCGTTCTCATCCACTGCGGTCACCGTCACCGGCGCACGCACCGCTTGCATCTGTCCGCTTGCCATCGCGGCGCAGAACCAGAGCAGCAGGCCCGCCGCGGCCCGCCAGGCGCGTTCAGGATGCAACATCAAGACTGATCGGAACCGGCATCGCGCGTTCCGCCTCGCCGCCAGTATAGCGCCTGTCTCAACTTCGCAGATCAACAGAATGGCCAGACGGACTCGCCCGTCACCGATGCTTGACCAGTCTCATTTCCGAGCCCGCCGGGTTCTCCAGAATCTTCATCCTGGCTCCCGCGGGCGCGGCTCCAAAGCGCTGCGCACTTTCTGAGTAACACGGATCTTCTTCGACCGCGATCTTCGCGCTTGCAGGTCTTCGCTTTGTCCCGCTCTAATCATCTGCCATTCGCATCTTCGCGGCGGCCCGCCCCATAAGTTAAAGCTGCCTGTACGCTTGGTGTCTGCTCCTCTGCGGGCTCCCGCATGTAAGTGGTTTCAAACTCTCCCCTTTGCTGACACAATGGCAATTGCCAATCCAGCCAGCACGATTCCCGCGAGAATGTCAACCAAGTAATGCCATTGGAGTATGAGGATGGAAGGAACAAGTAATGCACAGTAGAGACCTATAATTGCTGAGACCACACGCCACCTGCGCAACCACCACCATGCAATCAATGGCTGCGCTACGTGGAGGGAAGGGAAAGCTGGATAATAAGCGTGGGGCGGATTCGCCCATCCTTGATGGTGATACAACATCGTTGCATTCACGAGAAACTTATGCTGCAGAGAAGAGCTCATTAGTCCGGGAGGCAGCCCGGACGTTATGAATGGTCCTACAGCGGGTAAGAAGTAGCTAATGGCTAATGATATAAAGAATGCCAATAAGATTGCACCATTCATTTGAAATGCCATGTACTTATCCCCGGACAAGCAAAGAAACAAAATCGCCGCCCCGAGCACCCCGGGCATGATGAGATAAAGGTCTTCAGCGGGATGATAAAGAAAGGTACATGCTCGACTGAATTGCACGACCGAATGGCCGAACATCAGAAACGAATCCAATCTGCCAAAGAAAGGGTCAAACTTAGAGCACTGCCTAAAGACAACAATGATAGTAGAATAGGAGAGTGCAATAAGTACCCCAATCAGAAGATATACCCAAAGCGTCAGGGCAGCTAAAACGTTTCTCCAGTTCCCCCCCCTCAGTTGGAATGCTTTGGCAGCTAATGCTAGAATTGCGACGAATATACCAACTTTAAATCCGAGGAATATTACGAGAATGATCGCGAATATTCCTGCCGGAATCAATCGAATCCAATCGCGTTTAAGTTGCATCCAGGAAGACCCGACACCAAGCTGATAAAGCACGGCAGCACAGACAATCGATAACACGAACCCAAACAAAATTGATCCCGGCACTTGCAAATCCAATGCCAGCCCTACGCGAGCATGGATTGAAATAGGTATCAAGACAATACCAGCCAAAACGGTCAACCAGAAAGGAAAAGTTTGCCGGTTAATCTGTTTAATCATCGCTGCCCCTGAACGACTGCTTTTCCGCTCAAGCATCAATACTCTCCGATTGTGGGATCTATCTTCGATTGCGCTACCATCCGGATTGACTATAGCCCAGAGTGGCGAGCCTCGGTTACTAGCTTGAGTTCTGCCCGCCTGCAACTGGAGGTGCCGCCGAAACATTGTCCTAAAGATTCCTCCCCATAGCATGAGAAGCGCTGCAATCGCCACTCCCGCTGGGGATAGCTTTCCCCGCGCGGCCGCGCGCATCCCTTACTTCACAGTTGCTTCGCAATCTGCGAATAGTACTGCTGCATCAACTTGCGCCCTGTCGGTTTATAGCGCGCCGCGCGAACTATCCCCAGCTTGTGACCTACAAAGCTCATGGTCGTCCCTAGCACTCCCAGGCCATACCTCACGCTGCGCCGGAAATTAATCGATGAAGCTTCGGGAAAGTATTTCGTCGGGCAGGAGATTTCCCCGATCCTGAATCCGAACATCACCGCCTGCGCAATCATCTGGTTGTCGAAGACGAAATCGTCGGAGTTTTCCAGCAGTGGCAGCGTCTCCAGCAACTCTCTCGAGAAAGCGCGAAATCCGGTGTGATATTCCGAGAGCTTCACGCCCAGAAAAAGATTCTGAAACGCCGTCAGCAGCCGGTTCGCAATGTACTTGTAGCGCGGCATGCCGCCTTTGAGCGCGCCGCCGCCCAGGATTCTCGACGCCAGCACCATGTCGTGGACGCCGCTGGCCACCATGCCCGCCATGGCCGGAACCAGCAACGGCGTGTACTGGTAATCGGGATGCACCATTACCACAATGTCCGCGCCCGCCGCCAGCGCCTCGCGATAACAGGTCTGTTGATTGCGCCCATATCCGTAATTGGCGTCGTGGATGAACGTCTGCACGCCCAGCTTGCGCGAAAGCTCCGCCGTCTTGTCCTTGCTGGAGTCGTCCACCAGGATCTTGATGTCCACCACGTCCGACAATTCCCGCACGGTTTGCTCCAGAGTCCTCTCGGCGTTGTACGCCGGCATCACCACCGCAACCCGCTTCCCGTTGATCATTCCATTGACTCCTCAAACGGATACGGCGAAACCCCCGCCGGATTCGCGCCCGCCTCAGACTGGTCTGGCTCAATCAGCCACACGCTTCTGTCCCGATAGTACCGGATCAGTTCCAGATCTTCGGCAGGACCCATATCCCTTGCCCAGATAACTTTCGCATGATCGATGTCAGCGCCGTTGTACACCCACTCGTCGATGGGGTGGTGACCCGGCGCATAGCGCACAATCGCCAATTGCCCGCCGGGCAGTTTGCTCAGCTGGGCTTCCACCTGCGCCCGCTCCGTTCCAAAGTGCTCCGGCCCGATCCACGACAGGTTCCAGTTGCTGGGCGGCCATTCCGGCGGAGACACATGCAGCGGCTTCGCGAAAATCCGCACGCCACACAGCGCTACACACAGGAACACGAGGAATCGCACCGCCGTAATGCCCATCGGCATTCCCTCCGGCCTCCATACCCTCATGTGCCGCATGGCCTGCAGTCCAAGAGCATAGAAAGCCGCTGTAAATGGAGCCACGTAGTAGGGCATCAGGTAGATTTCGATGATCATCCCGGCCATCAGTACCAGCGAGCAGATCACCAGAAAGCGAATTCTCCGGTCCAGAAACAGGCGGCGCAGCATAATCAGCGGAGGCAGCAGCGCGGGCCCGGCGTAAAACAGCAGCGCCATTCCCGCTTTGGCCAATGTGAATGGCAAGAATCCCTTCACCGAGTGGATCTTGTTGTAGAAATCCATCTCCTCTTTTTCATAAAAGATCCGCAAATCCTCTGACCGGTACACCGGGGCGGGGCGCACGTGCTGCCAGAAGTAGTACGGAACAATCGCGTAGGTGTCGCGATTGATGGTGTACGGAAGCGTGGTGGCTTTGCCAAATGCCTTCAGGTCGTAGTAGCCCATCCATGCACCCGCGCATACCAGCAGCGCCGCAGGCAGTGCGGCGCGTCTCGCCTGCAACACGGCGCGCCGCCGGTTCTTTCCCTTCCACATCCAGTGACCCAGCATCACTGCAACTGGCACGCACAGCAGCACGCCTTCGTAGGGGCGCGTGAGACCAACCAGCACCACGCCGACGCTCATCAGCAGGCCGTAACGCAAGCGGGCCGTCTTCACCAGGCGCGGTAATGCGCCCAGCATCAGCGCTCCCCCCAGCGCCGCGAGCGTTCCCGCCGTATGGTAGGTGTTGATCCAGTCGCTGAAGAGCCCCAGGCGGATCACCGCAATGATCCCTCCCAGCAGCGCCCAGTTCGGCGGCAGCCATGCCTGCAACATCCACGTGAGAACACCGCACAGAAGACCCGCCGCCGCCAGCAATCCAAACCACGGATGTCCCAGGAGCCTCTGGCCCGCCGCCAGCAGCAATCCCTGCCCGGGAAAGTACATCGATTGATACGTCGGCTGCATGGTGATGTGGATGCTCTCAAAGTGCGTCCACATCGCGGGAGTCGGATTCGCCAGCCGCCCGTGCGCAAACGTGTCGCAAGCCAGCAGAAAACTGAAGTCGTCGGGCACAAACGGCAGTGGAATCGGGAACAGCGGCAGCAATGCCAGCCGCAGCACCACCGCGCTAACGCCAACCGTCGCTGCGGCGAATCCCTTCCTGCGCGCCAGCCGCGCGAAAATCCTCTCCACGCGTGCGAACCATCCAGCGCCAAGGCCGGGCCAGGCGAACGCGCATGCCATCGCCATCGCCATCAAGCCGAATTCGATTCCCACGAATGCCATCTTCGCTTCACTGCCGCAGAGGCGCCGTGCTTCGGCGGCGCGACCTGTTCACCCGGCTGTCTCGTCTTGGCTACGGCCCCGCCGCATTCACCTTCCTGCGCTGCCGCCGCCCGCTTCCATCACGTACGGCGAAATCCCTGCCGGCATGGCATCCGGCTCCGCCAGCCACACCTTGCGCTCTCCGTAGTAGTGGATCAGTTCCGCATCGCCGGCAGGATCTCCATCTCTCGCCCAGATCACTTTGCTGTGGTCGATATCCGCCGCGTTGTACACCCACTCGTCGAATGGATCGTGATTTC
>Ga0326727_10021076_pt1 | contig 12830 bp, 10 predicted proteins | sample MB2enrmetagenome_FD_207643 | JGI IMG/M metagenome (GOLD analysis project Ga0326727, IMG submission 207643) | Lab enriched peat soil microbial communities from McLean, Ithaca, NY, United States - MB29MY | ecosystem: Environmental > Terrestrial > Soil > Wetlands > Peat | place: USA: New York...
TTCGGCGGAGGTGGGTGCCGTGCCGTGGAACTTGGGGTTGTTTTCCATGAACGAAACGCCCTTCCCCTTGATGGTATGGGCGACGATGCAGGTGGGTTTTCCCTTGGTGGCTTCCGCCTCGCGCAGGGCGTTCTGTATGGCTGGAAAATCGTGGCCGTTAATCTCCAGGGTGTGCCACCCGAATGCCCGCCATTTTTCGGCCAGCGGCGCGATCTCCATGATGTCCTTCACGAAACCGTCGAGCTGGATTCCGTTGTAGTCCACGATCGCTACCACGTTATCCACCTTGTGGAAGGCGCCCGCCATCGCCGCTTCCCAAATCTGGCCTTCCTGGACTTCGCCATCGCCCAGCATGACGTACGTGCGCGACGGCCGTCCGTCAAGCCGCGCGCCGAGCCCCATGCCGAGAGCCAGGGAGAGCCCTTCGCCCAACGATCCGCTGGAAGCTTCCAGGCTGGGCATGAAGCGGATGTCGGGGTGGCCCTGATAGATCGAGCCCAACTTGCGCAGCGTGTTCAACTTGTCGATGGGCGTGTATCCCGCCTCCGCCATCACCGCGTAGAGCACCGGCGCGGCATGGCCCTTGGACAGGATGAAACGGTCACGGTCCGGCCACTTGGGATTGGCTGGATCGATGTGCATGTAGTCGAAGTACAGTTCGACCAGGATCTCGACCGCCGACAGCGACCCGCCTGGATGGCCGGACCCGGCCGCGCCGATCATCTCCACAATTTCGCGCCGCACGCGCAGCGCGATGGCTCGCAGTTCTTCCAGTGATTTGGCCATTGAGACTCCCATTTTACCCCAGCCCGGGGAAGTATACTTTGGACAATGTATCCCGACCGTCTGCTCGACCACTTCCGGAATCCGCGCAATGTGGGAGAACTGCCGCAGCCGGCGGTAACGGTGGACGTGTCCAACCCGGCTTGCGGCGACATCATGCGGCTCTCGGCGCGGTGGGAGGCGGGACGAGTGATCGAAGCCCGCTACAAGGTGCGCGGCTGCACGGCATCCATCGCCGCCGGATCGGCGCTGACGGAATGGATGAGCGGCAAAATGCGCGCGGAAGTGGCGGGGCTTCAGGCGGCGACGATCGAAGAAGCGGTAGGCGGCTTGCGGGCGGAATCCCGGCACGCGGCGGTGCTTTGCGTGGATGCGGTGAAGGCGCTGCTGAAGCGGACGGAGTGAGCCGCTATCCGGCGCCCGTCATGCCGCGGTGGTGCGCCGCCGGACCTGCTTTTCGATGGTCTTCAACGACTTCTGCCGCGTGAGAATCAGTTCGTAATCCTTCTGAATATTCATCCAGAAATCGGCGCTTGTGCCGAAGTGCCGAGCCAGCCGCAATGCCGTATCGGCGGTAATTCCGCGGCGCTCGTTGACGATTTGGCTGATACGGGTGACTGGTACGTGCAACTCCAGAGCGAGGCCGTTGATCGAAATTCCCAATGGCTTCATGAATTCCTCACGGAGTATTTCGCCCGGGTGAACCGGCTTACGGGTGATGTTCCGGCCCCCTTCAGGACGCGTGATGCTCATGTCTTTGCTCCTTCCAGGTCCCACGACACAGAGCCCATCGCTCCCACCGAAGCTCCTGACTACGCATTTTCATAACAGCGGCTTCCGCTATAGCGTGTCCGCTTGCCGGGTAGTGTCTGAAAAGTACGTTGAAACCAAAACACCGAGCACTTGCTTTTGGGATCTGGTAGCACCACGGTTCCCCTTCAACGGAACCGAACCCCGCGGTGCCGCGAATTGCTTCACGCAGCCCAAGTCCTCATTGAGGACCTTGGGAATCGGGTCACCGATCATGTCTGGGAACTCAAGGAACTTTTGGCATGAGAGTTGGAAAGGTCACCGGCATGTTCGCCGGTCGTGAATTTGCCGCTATCATTTCATCGATCCCAAGTTCCAGGGCCTCCGCGGTCCAAAACTCATAATGTATATCAAGAAGCCTGTCCGTTGTGGGATCGGTGATTAAGTTTCGGAAGACCTCTGGCAACACTTTTATGTTGCCGGCGCCAGATAGTATGTCTCGAAAATATTTGAAAGTGTTGTTAGCAAGCATATCGGCCGCCTGGAGCGGTGAATAGAACTCATCATCCGCAAAGCAGACGGAGCCGATATATCTACCAAGGTCTGGACGGTCCTGACGGAGTTGCAATATTTCCCTGTATAGCGAAACAACACTTCCTTCCTCTTCATCGATACAGAGAGTTATCCTGTCGGTTACTCCATCCTCATGAAGTCTATTTCTAATTATCCGCAGAACTCTTTGAAGACATGCTATGTGCGGTTTTGGCATAGCGGACTTTCGATCTTGAGCCATAGACCTATAATGCTTGGCGTCTAAAGCCACCTGAATGCCGATCAGCTTCAACTCCCGAATCACGCCAGCGATATCAATCAAAACTTGGTTGGCCGTCGGATCGTCCCATCCCCTAGCAGCGGACTCACCCCAGAACTTGGCCATGTGCAGTCGGGTAAGACCATGCTTGTCTAAGCGGCTCTGCCATTGCGGCATAAACTGTACCCATTGTGTCCCCGTACCCAAATAGCCACACAAGCAAATGGCGTCTTGGTCGTTCCACTTTCCTGCATCATCAACAAATGCGTACGGTTCAATATGCATCACGATGCACCGTCCTTGCCGGTGATTTCGCCTGATCCAATCCGCGTTAAGCCGGAAAAACCCGAACGGGTATCCGATAGCGGGGGCACTCACAGAGCACCTCCAAGATTATCACCCACGCCCTGCGTCCGGCGCTACAATGCGGCCGTACGACCCGGAGAGAACGAATGAAGATGTTTTGGTGGTTGGCAATTATCGGAGCCGTGGCGGGAGCGATTGGGCTGGTATCCACATTTGCTGCAAATGGTGCCCCACAGCAGGCGGCTGGTGCCGCTATCGCCGTGGCTCTCGCCGTGCTGCCATACTGCTTGGCGCGTGCCGTCGAAGGCATCAGGGGCGAAAGAGAGCCAGCCAAGACCATGGACAGCTTCGTTACAAAGCTCTGCCCTGACTGCGGCGAAGCCGTTAAGGAAGAGGCGCGGAAGTGCCGTTTCTGCGGGTTCGATTTCCGCGCGCCAGTCGAAACCTGTGCGGCGTGCCGCAAGCCACTGGACCGAACGGTTTCCAAGAGCTTCTGTGCGGAATGCGGCGCGCCGTGCTGAGCGAATTTAAGGCAAAATTTGCGTCAACGCAAGTTTCAGACGCCACCCATTTTTCATCGCCGCCGCACGGCAGCCGAGGGGGGAACGGGGGAGGACCGAGGGGGGCGGCGGTAGCCGCGTCTCTCGTTCGCGCTCTTTCTCCTGCCGTAAGCGTGTCGAAGCTCAGCGATATCCGACTGGTGCGCCGCATCTCACCACCATCATTCCCAATACCGGCGGAAATAACGAGACGGAGACGAAGTTCGTATCCGCCGCGCAGGCCGTCTACCATGACGCCAGGCATCGCTCCTGTCTCCTGCTGCCGAGGATCCCCGAGAGGCTGTAGGATATGATGGCGGGTTGGCGGAACCCCTATGAAAAAAGCCTTCGCGTTCGGCACCCTCGCCTGCGCGCTCTTCCTCTACTCGCAGACCGAGGAAGCGCGGATCCCGGTCGACTTCCAGGAAGTCATGATTCCCATGCGCGACGGCGTGCACCTCGAAACCGTGATCCTGGCCCCCCGAAATCCCCAGAAGCCGCTGCCCTTCCTCATCGACCGCACTCCGTATGGCGTGCCCTCTAAAGAGTCGGCCGATCGCGGAATGCCGGCGGCGGCCCGCGCGCGGTACGAAAACTACTACGTGGTCACGCAGAATATCCGCGGGCGTTTCCAATCCGAGGGCAAGTTCGTCATGGGACGGCCCCCGCACGACCCGGCCGACCCCCAGGGCGTGGACGAAACCACCGACGCCTGGGACACCGTGGACTGGCTGATCAAGAACATCCCCAACAACAACGGGCGCGCCGGCATCGCGGGCACTTCCTACGACGGATGGACCGCCGTCATGGCCGCGCTCGATCCGCATCCCGCGTTGAAGGCGGTGATCGAGCAGGCCTCGCCCGCGGATCAGTTTCTGGGGGACGACTTCCACCACAACGGCGCCTTCCGCCTGAGCTACGGCTTCGAATACTCGGCGATGCTCGAAACCAGCTCCACCGAGAATTACCGGTTTCAGTTCGATCACGCCGACACCTACGACTGGTATCTCGGGCTGGGCCCGCTCTCCAACGCCGACGAGCGATACTTCCACGGAAAGCTTCCCACCTGGGAAGACTTCACCCATCACCCCGCTTACGATCGCTTCTGGCAGCGCCTGGCGTTCGCTCCTTATCTGAACGCGGTGAAAGTCCCCATCGTCCACGTGGCCGGCTGGTGGGACCAGGAAGATTTCTACGGCCCGCAGACAATCTACGAGAAGCTCGAGCCGCACGACAGCCAGCATCGCAACTACTTCGTGGCCGGGCCGTGGAACCACGGGCAGTGGAACGGGAACGGCCGCCGGCTGGGCTCGATCGACTTCGGGTCGGACACCTCCCGCTACTACCGCGATAATATCTTCCAACCGTGGTTCGACTACTGGCTGCGCGGCGAAGGCGAACTGCGCCTGGCCGAGGCCACTGCCTTCGAGACGGGCGCCAACCAATGGCGCGAGTACGATGCCTGGCCGCCCAAGCGTGGGGTCGAGACGCGGCGCCTGTATTTCCGCGAAGGGCGGCGCCTCGCGTTCGATGCGCCCGCAGGCGCCGGCGGCTTCGACGAGTATGTCAGCGACCCCGCCAATCCCGTGCCGTATCGTCCGCGGCCGGTGCCTCCGACCTATCCCGGGCCGGAGTGGAGGGTCTGGCTGGTCCAGGATCAGCGCTTCGTCGATCGCCGTCCGGACGTGCTTTCCTGGCAGACCGAGCCGTTGGACGCAGACCTGCGGGTGGCCGGCGACATTCAGACGGAGCTTTTCGCTTCTACCTCCGGCACCGATAGCGACTGGGTCGTCAAGCTGATCGACGTGTACCCGGAGGATGCGCCCGAAGATGCGGAGACCAAGACCAGGATGGGCGGGTTTCAACTGATCGTCGCCGACGAAATTCTGCGGGCGCGCTTCCGCAACAGCTTCGAGCGCCCGGAGCCGGTCCCGGCGGGCAAGACGCTGCGCTATGCCATCGACCTGCACACCAACGCCCACGCTTTCCTCAAAGGCCATCGCATCATGGTGCAGGTGCAGAGTACGTGGTTCCCGGTGTACGATCGCAATCCCCAGAAATTCGTGCCCAATATTTTCGAGGCGCTCGCGGCGGATTACGTGAAGGCTACCCAGCGGATTTATCGCACCGGCTCGTCGCCCAGCGCCATCGTGCTGCCGGTGGTCTCCGGAACGAAGCCGTAAGCCTGAGGAGCCAGAAGACAGGAGTCAGCAGGGCCACCGGCGGCGCCGGATTGAATAATCTGTGACTCGGGTTCCGGCCGCCTTGCCAGGGTCCCTTGATAGCTTTGGTTAACAGTACGGAACCGGTACCGTAAACTCTGCTTCTGCGCCGGGGAATGCGTGATACTCTCAAACGGAATTCAATTCTGGCTAGGAACGAAATGCCCAACCATGTCATTGCACTGGCCTACTCCGCTGGCCTGTTAGGCGCGGGATATTTGCTGGCCCAATTGCTTCGGCCCAAGCGCAAAATTCGAGACATGCAGGATCAGCTCCACCAGGAAGCGCCGCCAGAGGCGGAAGCGGCCCCACCGGCGCACGGCATAACGAAAGCGAACAGCGAGTCCAAAACCGGGGCCCCCGAGCTCATCGCGGGATCGGAACTGCGCTACTACAAGCCGTTTGCGCCGGCGGACGGTGTTTTCGACGTTTGGAGCAAGCTCCAGACATTCACCTCCAGCCAGCCGATCGTTGTCCGCTTAAGCCCGAGCGATCACGCCGCCCCGCTCCTCCAGAGCGCATTCCTTCCGGACGGAACGCCTCACGGCAGCAGGGAGATGTTCTTCGGCGAGCTCAAAAACAGCATTTGCCAGGCGGGGCCCGCGGCCTGGCGCGCGGTCCGCAGACTGTCCGCCTTTGGCATTCCGGCATATGCCCCGGAAGCTTCTTATCACTTCTTCACCGGCACGCTGCGCATGGAATTGAAAGGCGTCCAGGTCATGGGGCTGCCCTTCACGATCAGCGCGACGTTTCAGCCCAACCTTGGTCTCATACCCAAATTCCTGACGCAATGGACGGACTATCTCCATTGTGAGATGCCGGCCGGCGGCGTCCCGGCCAAAGAGCGGAATAGCTCGGAGCTGGTGCTTGTCGGCTTTCCCTGGAGTTTGACGGGAATCACTTTATACTCTCATGACCAATCCCTGGCGGAACATGCCTCGAGAATCACCACGGCCATCGTCGATAAGTACGCCAGGTATGTCAGGCAGGATAGCGTCGTGCCGAGGCTGGGCGATCCTACTTACAGAGTAAGCGTTATATCCGATGAGGTTGTCACTATCGACATTCACGAAGGTCTGTCGAAGACGGGGCCGGCGCCAGGCCGGTACCTCGAGATCGAATACCATCCTTCTCCCCACGGGCCTTTGGATGAACTGGCAGCCGGAGATGCGGAATTCCTGGCGTTCGCCAAAGCCTTGGCGGAAATGAAGCGGGAAGATCTCCTGGCGGACGAAGTGGCGGCTCTGGATACTCCGTTTTGAGGCGAAGCGGCACAATCGCCTGCAACCGCTCCCTGACCCGGCGAAGCCGGAACCAACAGGAAACTGTGTACTTGACGCGGAGGCGCGGAGCACGCGGAGGAAGACGCGGAGAAAACCAAAGTCAAAACCCGAGAGCACGGAGCTGGCTGAGAGCGCGGAGAAAGGCAACACCTGCCAGTTTTCGGGACGAATTTGACTCGGTAGGTACTGACGGTCGCGGCTCTGAACGGCAATCGGAGCCGCCACCGTGAGGGAGTGCCTCATGGCCCTACGGGCCACCGAAGTGGATGAAATACCGGCGCGCGCCCGCGCGCATCCATTCCCCGGCCCCTGGCCCCTGGCCCCTGGCCCCTGTCTTTCAGGGGAGCGGTTGGCATGGCTGTTCCGAGACGAGCGCTGCGGGCCTGAGAGGCTGCGCCACGAGCCCTACGCCGCCAGCGGCAGTTCGATCCACACCATCAGGCCGGGCAATGCGTTTTGCGCCCATAGGCGGCCATGGTGCAACCCGATGGCCCGGTGCGCAATGGCCAGGCCCAGTCCCACGCCGCCGGTCGAGCTTTCGCGCGAATCGTCCACCCGGAAGAACGGCTGGAAAATCTTGGGCAGCGCCTCTTCCGGCACTCCCGGCCCGTAATCGCGCACGCAAATGCGAGCCGAGTCGCTGGTGGAAGAAAGCTTGACGTCCACCGCCGATCCATCCGGCGCATAGTGAATCGAGTTTCTGACCACGTTTTCGATCGCGCGCCGCAGCAGTTCGCGGTCGCCGCGCATGTTCAACTCCACTGCGCCATCGAGCGAAATGCGGCAGCCGCGCGCCTCGGCTTCCACCCGGCAATCCTCCACTACTTCGCCCAGAATCTCATCCAGCCGCACATTCTCCGGGTTATTGGACGACGGGTCGCCCTCGGCGCGCGTGACCTGAATCAACGCGCCTACCAGGTCCGCCAAGCGCTGGATCTCCTTTTTCAGGCGCGCCACGGCGGCCTCGCGGTTTTCCGCCGTGCGCGCCAGTTCCGCGGCGAAACTCAACCGCGCCAGCGGAGACCTCAGCTCGTGCGAGATATCCTGCAACAGCCGCCGCTCCGCGGTGAGCAGCGTGCCGATGCGTTCCGCCATGCGATCGAAGGCGCGGCTCAACTCTCCGATTTCGTCGCGCCGGGTGGAATTCACGCGCACCGAAAGATCGCCCGAGCCAAACCGGTCCACCGTGCGGGCCAGGCCGCGCAAGGGCCCCGCAATGTTGACCGCCAGGGGCCAGCAGATCAGCGCCACGGCCAGCAGAATTAACAGGTAATACGGAAGATAGCTCGTCAGGTCCACCGGCGCGGGCAGCAGGACCACCCAGTGGTATTTTCCGTCTTCGGAGGTCACACTCACCACCGCATGTCCGCCGAAACGTCTGGGGAGGGCCGGCCTCTCTCGCGCCGCTCCTATAAAGCCCGAACGATCCTCGCCCGTCAGCAGGTCCCGCCCGCGCGCATCCGTCAGATAATGCGCCCCCGGCATGTCGCGATCCAGCTTCCCGATGAAAGCGGCCAGTTTTGCGGCGCCTCCCGATTCGTATTGCTCGCGCGCCACGTCCAGTTCCAGGTACGGCATGCGGTTAGTCCGGCCGCGGCCAGCATCGCGAAACGAAACAAAAGCGGAAACCGCCACGAAGGCAACCAGCGACAGCAGCAGCGTGCCGAAGCTCCACAGCAGAATCTTGACGTAGACGGATCTCACACGCCCTCGCCCGCCTCGGGAGAATTCGCCCCGGGTGAAAACGCGTACCCCACACCGCGAATGGTGCGGATCATGGTTCGGTCCTCGCGCTCCAGCTTCTTCCGCAGATGGCTGATGTGAACGTCCAGCGAGCGCTCGTACGGCGTGGACCTCCGCTGATACAGGGCCGCTGTCAGTTCGTCGCGCGAAACCGTGCGGCCGGCGGCGCGCACCAGAATCTCCAGAATGTCGAACTCGATCGAAGTCACTTCCAGCGCTTCCCCCTGGTACCACGCTTCGCCCGTCAGAGGATTGAGTTTCACGCCTCCGGATTCCAACTTCTGCGAAAGGGCTGCGTCGGGCTGGCCGGCGCGCCGCAGCACGGCGCGGATGCGCGCCAGCAATTCTTCCGGGCCGAAGGGCTTGGGCAGATAATCGTCGGCTCCGGCGTTGAGCCCCGCGATGCGGTCCGGCTGCGCCGTGCGCGCGGTCAGCATGATCACCGGCGTCTGGCTGCGTTTGCGCAACTGCCGCAATACTTCGAAGCCGTCCAGCACCGGCAGCATGACGTCGAGGATGATCAGGTCGAAGCCGCCCTCGAGCGCCCGCGCCAGGCCGGCCCGTCCGTCGTGAACGGCTTCGATGCGGAATCCCTGCTGCGCGAAATAGTCGTTCATGAGGGAGCACAGCTCGGTATCGTCCTCAATCAGCAGGATGGACTTCATGGATGGTTCCAACTTCTTTTGTATCCCAAATAGAGACCTGGCGGCGGCGCTTTTACAAAACTTAAGATCGGTTCCGTGCGGTTCGCCGAATACTGTAAGTGATGAGCAAGTTGGCGATGCTTCTATTGACGGTGGTGAGTGGCCTCGCGGCGCAGTCCCAACCGGCCAGATCCTTCGTCGGAACGGTCGCGGGTTTCCGGCCCGAGACAGCCGAAGTGGAGGTTAAGCCGGATAACGCGCCGGTGGTCACGGCCAAATTCTCGGCCGAGACCATCGCCCAAAAGGTCGCTCCCGGCGAGAAGGATCTGAAGAAGGCCGAGACCATCCAGGTCACCGACGTGGCCATCGGCGACCGCGTGCTGTTGACTCTCGAAGCGGGCGCTAACAACGTCCGCCGCATCGTCGTAATGTCCGCCACTGACATTGCCAAACGCAACGAAGCCGATCGCCTCGACTGGCAGAAGCGCGGCATCACCGGTATTGTCGCCCGGAAGAGCGCGAGCGAGATCTTCTTGAAATTGAAATCTTCCGCGGGTGACGCCGAGGCTGTGGTCAGCGTGTCCGTCAGCACCAGCTTTAAACGTTATGCGCCCGATTCCGTGAAATTCGCCGACGCCCGGAGCAGCCAGATCGCGGAGGTCGGCGTCGGCGATCAACTCCGCGCGCGCGGCCAAAAGAGCGAGGACGGCCTCAAAGTAGTTGCCGATGACGTAGTCTTCGGAACCTTTCAGACCAAGGCCGGCGCCATCACCGCGGTCAACGTCGAAAGCCAGGAACTGACTGTGAAGGAACTGGGCACCGGTAAGCCGCTGACTGTCAAACTGACTGCCGATTCCCAGTTGAAGAAGATGCCCACGCTGCCTCCGATGATGATGGGCGGCGGACGGGCGGGCGCACCGGGCGCCATGCCGGGACGCGGGCCTGGCGGCCTGGATCTCTCTCAGATGCTCGAACGAATGCCGGCGGCCAGGCTGGAGGACCTCAAGCCGGGTGAGGCCATCGTGGTTTCGAGCACCAGGGGCGCCCGCAACGACCGACTCACCGCCATCACGCTGGTGGGCAACGCGGACATGTTGATCCAGATGGCGAGCATGATGTCCGGCGGCGGCAACCGGGGCGGCGCCGGCATGAACGCAAGCGGGATGGGCGCCGGCGGCATGGGCGGAATGGGCGGAACAGGCGATCTCGGCGGCCTCGGCATGCCCGGGATTCTGCCATAACACATTAACTCGAAGGACAATCAAATGAAACGCAAGCTCTCGATGTTGGTTCTCTGTCTCTCTGCGATAAACGCGGCCCTGGCGCAAACGCCCGCGCCCGCCTCTCTCCATGGCACCATCACCGACCCCTCCGGCGCCCTGGTCCCCGGCGCTCTCATCCAACTGGTCGGTCCTGGCGGCGAACAGCGCAAAACCGCTGACGGAGCCGGCCAGTATTCCTTCCCCTCGCTGCGGCCCGGCAAGTATAACATCCGCGTACTTGCCAAAGGATTCACCGTGACGCAGAGACAGAACTTCGACGTCGGCGCGGCCACGGCATTGGACGTCCAACTCACTATCGAAGCCGAGGCCCAGGTCCTGAACGTCGAGGAAGAGGCCAACCGAGTGAGCGCGGACCCGGCCTCCAATGGCGACGCCCTGGTGCTGAAGGAGAAGGAACTGGCAGCCCTCTCCGACGATCCCGACGAGCTCTCGCAGCAGTTGCAGGCCATGGCCGGTCCCGGCGCCGGGCCCAATGGCGGCACGATTTACATCGATGGATTCACCGGAGGCAACCTGCCCTCCAAAGCGTCGATTCGCGAGGTGCGCATCAATTCCAACCCGTACGCGCCGGAGTACGACCGGCCGGGCTTCGGCCGCATCGAAATCTTCACCAAACCGGGCACCGATACCATCCACGGGCAGGGCTTCATCCAATACAACAAGGAAGCGCTCAACTCGCGGAGCCCGCTGCTCACCGAATCCCAGCGGCCGCCCTACAAGCAGAATTTCTTCGGCCTCAACCTCACCGGCCCTATCAAGAAGCAGAAGGCGTCGTTCGGCTTCGATGTCATGCGCCGCAGTACCACCGAGAATGCCTTCATTCTGGCCACCGATCTCGACAGCAACCTCAACCCGCAAACCATCAACCAGGCGATTCTGACCCCGCAGACGTTCACCATGCTGAGCCCGCGCCTGGACTACGCGCTCTCGACCAACAACAGCCTGACCATTCGTTACCAGGACACGCGCTCGAGTTTCGATCAGCAGGGCATCGGCAGTTTCAACCTGGCATCCCGCGCCTATAACTCCACCAACGCGGAGCACACCGTGCAAGTCACCGAGACCGCCATTCTGGGGCCGACCCTCATCGGCGAGACACGCTTCCAATACATGCGCACGGCTTCCACCATGAACGGCGGCAGCAATCTTCCCGCGATTGTCGTGCAGGGCGCATTCAGCGGAGGCGGCGCGCAGGTGGGCGATTCCGGCAACACTTCCAACCATCTGGAGATGTCGAACACCTGGACCTACACCCACAAGACTCATACCATCAAGTGGGGCGCCCGCGGCCGCCAGAATTACGACGACAGCACTTCCATGAGCAACTTCGGGGGGACCTACACGTTTCTCGGCGGCACGGGTCCCGAGCTCGACGCCAACAACCAGGCGATTGCCGGGACCAGCATCGGTCTCGGCGCGCTCGAAGTCTATCGCCGCACGCTGCTCTTCCAGCAGGAGGGACTGAGCGACGCGCAGATTCGCCTGCTGGGCGGCGGGGCCTATCAGTTCTCGATCGGCGGCGGCACGCCCACCACCGCCGTGCGGCAATTCGATCTCGGCCTGTTCGTGAACGACGACTGGCGAGCCCGCCCCAACCTTACTTTCAGTTACGGCCTGCGCTACGAAGCCCAGACCAACTACGGCGACCGCACCGATTTTTCGCCGCGCGTGGGCCTCGCCTGGGGGCTTGACGCGAAAGGCGGCAAAGCGGCCAAGACCGTGCTGCGCGCGGGTTTCGGCGTGTTCTACGACCGGCTCTCGGACTCCCTCCTGCAGCAGGCGCTGCGCTTCAACGGCGTCACGCAGCAGTCTTACGTGGTATTCAACCCCAGCTTCTTTCCCGCCATCCCGTCGCTTGCCACGCTGGCCGCGAGCGCCCAGCCGCAACAATTGCAGATCGTGGACGGCTCGATGCGCGCTCCGCGCAATTACCAGGCGAGCATCGGGGTGGACCGCCAGATCAATTCCGCCGTGCGGCTCAACGTCAACTACATCAACGGACGCGGCGTCCACCTGCTGCGTACGCGCGACATCAACGCCCCGATCGGCGGGGCTTACCCGTTCGGCGACAGCCAACTGCGCATGCTGACCGAGACCACCGGCTTCAGCCGCACCAGCTTGTTCACGGTGAGCCCCAACGTCAACTATAAAAAGCTGTTCCTGTTCGGGTTCTACGCGCTCTCCTACGGCCAGAGCGACGCCGAAGGACAGCCCGCCAATCCCTACAACCTGCGCGCGGAGTGGGGCCCGTCCAGCTTCGCGGATGTTCGTCACCGCGCGGTGGTCGGCACGAATCTCCCGCTGCCCCTGCGCTTCAGCGTCAGCCCGTTCATCATGATGTCGAGCGGCACTCCGTACAACATCATCACCGGACGCGACAGTATCGGCGACGGCATCATCGCCCAACGGCCGGCGCTGCTGGCGGGTGTGGGCGCGTCCGCCTGCAACGGGGCGAACCTGGTCTAC
>Ga0326727_10021077_pt1 | contig 12830 bp, 15 predicted proteins | sample MB2enrmetagenome_FD_207643 | JGI IMG/M metagenome (GOLD analysis project Ga0326727, IMG submission 207643) | Lab enriched peat soil microbial communities from McLean, Ithaca, NY, United States - MB29MY | ecosystem: Environmental > Terrestrial > Soil > Wetlands > Peat | place: USA: New York...
ATCTGAGGCCGCTCAAGCGGGACGATGTGGCGGCGGAAAACAAGCGCGAGCCGTTCGACCTTGACCAGCTGCGCCAATTTTTCCATTGCCCGTACTATGAAGATTGCGGTCGTTACGACGTCCCTTATCGCCACGCCGACGAAGTTTGGCGATTTTGGCTGCCCCTCCTACTGCTCTTCATGGGTATGCGTCCGCGAGAAATCTGCCAGATGCACGTCAGCGATCTCGGTCGGACGGACAACGGCACGTGGTTTGTCGACATCGTCGCGACGGATGACGAGGACGACGTGACGACAGGCGAATTCAGGAAAACGACCAAGACCAAGACGAGCAGACGCAAAATCCCGCTTCACCCGGAGCTGACCAAAATCGGGTTTGTTCGGTTCGTGGAGGAGCAGCGTCAGGCGTCAAACGATCTCTGCCTTTTCCGCGACATCAAGCGAAACAAATACGGCGATCCGGCGAGTTATCCGCTGCGCCGACTTCGCGAGAAGTATCTGAAAGAGGCGGTTTCCCTACGACCGAGACAGAGCCCCTACAGCTTCAGGCATAGCTGGCGCGACGCGACGCGACGCATCCGAGCGTCCAGCGATTTCTTAAAAGCGGTCGGAGCATGGGCGGGAGCAACGACTACCGCCGACAACTACGGCTCGAAATCGAACCCCGATCTCTACGTCGAGGAGATGAGCAAAATCGCCTACGACGGTCTCGACCTCTCGCATCTCTATCTGAAAAATCGAGATTGTGTGCTGGAGGATGATGGCCGCGAAAGCGAACCCCGCCTTTCATGAGCAGCCGTCTGCCTGACCCGCTTCGGTCCGCGTGGCCGGACTTTGGAGTTTGCGGGATCGGGTCGTCGCCTTTGACGACCGTTAACATTTCGATGCGACAATGCGGCCGGAACAGAGCAGGCCCGGTCAGCGATGGTCTTGAAATGGAACGTTGCCGAGGGCGCTCTTTCTAACAAGAACCAAACCCTCCCGGAAATCACCCCCATACAGGCGATCCCCAGCCCGCCAACAGCCCTCCATGCTCATTCGACGCCTATCCCCTTCATCGACAAGATCAGCGTTGTATTCGAGCCTCTCACGGAGCAAGACGCCTCTAGCCAGAACCCTTCGCTTTCGCGACAAGGCCGGCCGCGCGGCTACGCGACTTTATTTTTCCCCAACATTCATCGCCTCTTTGGTTGTGAACCAGAGAAGCAGCTTGGACACGTTGTTCCATTGCCAGCGACGAAAAGACTTCATCCACTGATAGCGGTATCTGGCGATGAGCCGGATTGCTCCAGCATAACCATGGCACAGAACAAGCGTTCTCACGCGATCCTGGTACTTGCGATAGCTGTTCGCGGACGGGTGGCGATGGACAGCCTGATCGACTACGTCGTAGCGGTGGCGATATTGCAGAAAGTCGAAGCCGTCGTTGGCATGAACGACCTCGCAGCGTTTGAGACGGAACGGTCCAGCGGGATGGGATTTCAAAACCCCATCCAGGGCATTAGTCAACGCATACGCCTCGTCTTCATTGCGAACCGCAATCGCGATGTCGTCGCCGTGGACGACAAGGCGCTTCGCTGGGGAGATTTTCCTCAGCGTAGGTCCGAGCAGAAGGCTCGCAATGATCTGGGACGTGCGTGAACCCTGGGCGAGCCCGGATTGGACCGCTCCGTCAAACGCTTCTATGGTAGAGTAGTGGGGGACGTCTCTATGTATGGAGAGAGGAGCTTCGGGGCTGATCAGGACACTGTTTCGCATAACTGCCTTCGGCAGTCCCATTGCTTCTTCTACGTGCCCTTTCTGCACGGACCTGAAAAAATCCTTGATGTCGGCGAGGACAAAAAAACGGTAGCCCCTGTCGATGAGGTTGACGATCTCATCCGACGCGGCTTCCGCCCCCTTTCCCTTGACGAGATAGTCGAACTCCTCGTTGCCGAACTTGGCGGTCAAGATGTCGGCGACGAGGGTTTGCAGCGCTTTGCGCTTGGGGCCAAACGAGCAGACTGGACGCCAGCCGTTTCCAGACGCCTTGGCCTCGGCCCAAGCCACGATTTTCTCGCCGCAGTCCTTCGAGGGGTCTAGCGCCGTCGCCGTGGCCTTGACCCATTCCGGCGTCAGCTTGTGGGACTTCTTCGCGGAGCGCACTAGGCACGAGAGCTTCGACGAATATGATCGCAGGATCAGCCGCTGAATTTTCCTGGCGCTCGCGCCGTCCCCGCCAACCACCGCGACCCCTAGCCGGCGGAGGAGCTTTTCGTGCCGCTCAGCATGCTTGCGCGCTTTCGCCGCGAACTCGGGGCCGAAGAGACAAGCGGCCTTGTGATAGGCCGACTGGACGCGCGGCGATTGCATTGCTGTATGCCTTCCTGGGGTCAAAGGTCGCGTTGCGTGGTTTCGGATTTTGCGGAGCGATTTCCAGTGCAATCACTTGCACGGCATGCGCATTGTATATACAATGACCATATCGCCGCTAGCCGGCGCGCCTGTTGAGCGTCGAGTACTCAGAAGTCGAACGGACCAAACGGTCCGACAACCACGCATCCAAATCGGCGACGGCGTAAAGGACCAGACGCCGTCCGAGCTTAGCGAAACGGGGACCACCGCCGGAACCCCGAAGTTTGGCCAACGTCGACACGCCCACGCCCAGATACGCCGCTGCCTCCGGGGAACGCATATTCTTAATGTCAGTCACGAGAACCTCCGAAAAGTTAGTGCATTGAAAGAACGTTATCGGAGCGCATCGCTGACCCGCAAGCTGCCAGTGGCGTCCTGGATCAATCCTTGGACCACGACGACCTTTTCAGGTTGCCGCCAGAATGCGCTCCGACAGCTACTAACCCTGCCAGGCGTCAAGGGGCGGCCTCGATTTTGGCGGCGGCTAGGTAGCGGGCAGCGGCGCGAAGGCCAGCCACGGGGCAGCGCTATGGCCCGCTTTGCCCGCGCCAGTTATTTCGAAGCGGCCGCCAGCTTTTTTCGAGGCGTCGAGCACGACTGACCAATGAGAGGGCCGTGAAAAAATAGTTGAGCTTTGTTGAAATCATTATGTTTTTCGCGGGTAAAGCCTGTCAAAACCAACGGAGTTTTAGGGGCGAGGGCGGCATGTCTGAGATCGTTCGTCTGTCGAAGCCGTTCGTCAGCCAGGCTCAGCGCGGCTGGATGTACGCGACCCGCCCCGAGCCGGCATGTTGACAAATCATCACGTTGTGAGTACGGTGGGCAATGGCTCTCAACATGACCTCCGGGGCTAAAGCGGAGCTCCAAAAAGCAAAGCTGGGTAGTCCTGATCAAAAGGTCGCCGAAACCGCCGCCGTGTCTGCCGCGCCGGTCGCCGCGACCCCGTCGGTCGCCAACGCCGCGCCGCCCGCGCCCGCCGCGACCCCGCCGGCCACCAGCGCCGCGCCCGTCGCCAGCCCGCCCCCGCCGTCGCAAACCGCCAAGGCCGACGCACCTGCACCGGTCGCCGACGAGAGCGCCGATAAGCCGATCGTGAACATGCGCTTTGAGGCGGCGCTTTTGGAGCGCGTAGACCAGTCCCGTAAAAGCCAGAGCATCAGCCGCACAGCATGGTTTCACCGTGCCGCTCACAAGGCTCTGGGTGACAAAATAGATTAGTTAGATGGTCATTGTAACACAATGTGGGGGCAATGACTTCACCGTACCCAGTGCAATCACTTGCACGAGATAATCGCCAGCCTGCCCAGCGATGACGACACCCGCGCCTTCATGTCGCGCGCTTTGGTCGCCGGGTTGAGGATGCCGCTCGGGTGTTTCCCCGGACACAGCGCGGATACGGCGGTCGGCGAGCGACAAAGATTTTCCCGTGCGCGTCACCGCACACGTCGGTTCAAATCTCACGCCGAAAACCTGGCAGCCTCGTCAATCCCATTGCGAACGCCGAGATCGAGAACCAAAGTAGGCAGGAGATTGCGGCTCGGCAGGCAGCGAGCGCGCGAGAGCACCGAACGTCGGTGCGCTGTTTGACATCGTGAAAGCCGGCAGGCAGCGAGCGCGCGAGAGCACCTTGCCATCAGTCTCGCAGGAATTGCCGTGACCTTGATCCTCGAACGCCTGTTGAGCCGAATGCGCGTCGCGCCAACGTCGACGGCGGCGATGAGCGCGTGCTCCGCCTCGTCGCCCGGGTTACTCGCGGAGGCCCCGACGGACCGCTCGCCAGATCACTTGATCAGCGTCGCGCAATGGGCCAGACATCTAGGTCTTCCGAGAGGGCGTGTGGGCGACCGCTTGACCAAACTCGGTTGGCCTGCCTGGAGAGCTTTGGGCTTCCCAGGCCCGGATTAGCCGACGCTAGGTGCCCACTTCAATCGACCTTTGGCTGTTCTACGACGTTTACAAGGCCGCCAGCGCCCTTCCCTCGGGTCCCGGCTCTCTCACAACCTACACCATGTCTCGCGGTCCTTTGCGGCCGTCCCTGCGGGCGTGGCTGCCCGCCGCCTGTGGCTCGTCGAGCGCCACAAGCTCGTCTGGGCCGCCTATGTTGTGCAAGGTGGGGCCACAGACGATGGTTGACGTGACGGCACGCCGGCTGGTTTCGCACTCAGCCCTGGCGGAGCCCGGACGCGATCTGGAAGAGTTGGCCCAAGATGCTGGACGACCTGAAGATAGCGTCGGCGTCACCGTGGACGCGAGATACAGCCTAAATTCATGCAATGAATTGCATGATCCCTTAAGACTGTGTGAACCAATCGTCGATATGCTCCCCGCTCGGGGAGACATCGATGCCAACGAAACAACCGTCGGCGGTGCTCAAGAAGGTCTTGAAGCTCGCGGACACCGCAAACGAGAACCGAATTGAACTCGCTTTGGCCCTGTGCGAGCTGGAGGAGGCGAAGCCGGGCAGCGTCGCCGACCTTGTCAAGAAGAGGCCGAAGGAACGGCGGACGCTCTACTACCTGCTGGATGTCGGCAAATGGCTCGCCCCTATAGGACAATCGATTGCGCGATACTCTGAAATCGGCTGGACTAAATTAGCGCTTGTGGCCGAGCATTGCAGGAAGCATCCCGGTACGATGGCGGCGCGCAAGGGACTGGCCCTTGCCGAGAATTACACGGCCAGCCAGCTCCCTGCGGTTCTTAAGGGAGGTCTAAAGCCCAAGACGGGGGAGAAGACGCATCACAGCATCATGTTACGGCTGACCCCGGACCAGTACGAGGTCTTTGAGACCGTCATGAAGAAGTATGGCGCGACGAAGCTGGGCAAGGGCGCGGGCAAGGGCAAGGGGCTCGTCGGCAAAGAGGAAGCCATCATGAAAATCATGCAATTGGCGCTGGCGTGGGATTAGGATGCTTTGTCGAACAGTGGCCTTGCGCTCGCTGCGGCAGTCATTCTCTCTGACCGCCATGAGGTCGAAACCGCCAAAGTGAGACTAATGCCGTGCAAGTGATTGCACGACCCTCGGAGCTGGTGGAGCGACGAGCCGCTCGGCATTTGCTCCCGCCACGTGGACCGCGCTCCGCCTATGTGATTATCTGTGGAGCGTTTCGGGGCAACAGCATGGGCGCGTTCAATCGTGCGGTAATCGGTGTTGCGCTCGCCGCGATGTTGGCCGTCCCAACCACGGCTTCGGCGCGCGCCCTGAGTTGCCACGATCGCCAAGGCTACTACGTCAATTCCGACGGGCAATTGGTTCTTCGGCCGAAATGCACGAACCGGCGCGAGAACGGCGAGACCGCGATCTGCGCTGACGGCTCGCATAGTTTCTCTCGCCATCATCAGGGCACGTGCTCGCATCATGGCGGGGTTGCCCGGTGGGAGTGATCGTCGAAGCATGAGCCCAGAGCAATGCCGCGAAGCGCGTGAGCGCCTGAACTGGACGCGACACGAACTCGCCGTGGCGGCTGATGTCCCCCTGTGGTTCATCGTGGCCTTTGAGGACGGCAAGGAGACCCCGGCCTTCCTCGCGCACTATGAAGTGGCCATGCGCCAGGCGCTGGAGGACGTCGGCATCGGTTTCCCGTTCGTGCTCGACAAAGGCGAGATCGCCGCTGCTGGCATCTCCTATTCACCGCGCGACAAGCGCGAGACCCATTAGGCTGTGGATACGGGCCGGCGCTCTTTATGATCGTTCGCCGCCCTGAGATTTGGGGGACGCAGCGCCCCGGCATCGTGAGGGCAGGAAGTTGGCGCAGGAAAGAACGATCCGCATCAATCGGGCTCCGGTTCTCACCTTGTGGGCGGCGGTCGTCGCCGAACGGCTGGGCTTCGATCGCGATGCCGCGCTGACGTTGGGACGAGCAGTGGCGGGTCTCAACGCCTACTCCAAGGGCGTCTCGCTTGGGCTATTCGAGCCGTCATCGAAGGCGGTAGACGAACGTCTTCAGAAAGCGAAGGTCGGGACCTCTCTGCACGTCGACCTCATGCACCGCGCCGTGCCGGTCACGAGTACGGCCGAGGGTCTTCGAGCCGTCAGCAACGATCGACCGATCACGCCGGCCAGTGTGGAGCGCTACCTGGAGAGCAAGTTCGGCGAAAATCTCGGCCCTGTAAAGCGCGCGATGGCGAAGCTCGCGAACTCACTGCCTCCAGCGGAAATCGCCGCGCGAGCCTACCGACTGTACGAAGAGTTTCGCCCCGCGATCCCCGCCGGCGTCAAAGGCTGGGGCGAGGCCGGCGAGCTTGATCTTGATCTGATCGAGGGGCTTTCGGAGCGCTGACAAACGGTCGCGGCGTCGAAGCTTCGGTCGCCCAAATTGGTGACGGTCCGTCAACGCCCGATCTAGTGCAATTACTTGCACGAACCTGCGAAGGTCAACCTGCGACACGAACAGCTGTCGCTGGAGCGAAAATCATGATCCTCGCGACATTGAGGGACCGCGGAAGTGAAGGTTCCTCGTCGGCGTAGCAGCTGCTCCGATGCCGGCAAAGGCACAGACATTCAAGGAAATCGAGGCGCGCGAGTGACAGCGCGCGTGACGGACGGGAAACCAACCCCAGCGACAACCAAAACGTCCGTGAGCCGAACCAAACGCCCAAAAACGACACTGGCAAAAAGTCGCCGAAGCCCTGATATTCGTGGGCGGAGCGACGGATCGCCGGTCGGCTAACGACATTGTTTTTCGAATGCACGTCACCGCATCGGGGCGGCGGTTCACATGTGAGGCCAAAATCCCAGCAGCAGGCTCAACGCCATTGCGATCGCCAAGTGCGAGAGCCACGATAGATCGACATCGCCTCACCGCTGAAAGCGATCGCGTCGGGCTGTGTGCGATCACGCTGCCGAAGGGAATTTCCGATGGTCCCGTTGCTTGAGCGTCTGCTGCGCCGGATTTGCGCTGCGCCCTTCGAACAGCTTGGGCTTCCCTCGCCCTGCCGGGAGTGGACGGGCGCGGTCGATCGTTTCGGCCACGGTCGGGTGAAGGTCGACGGCCGGAACGTTCATGTGCGACGCGCGATCTTCGCCGCCCGTGGGGTCTCGCTCAGCCCTGACCAGCACGTGATCGCCTTATGCCGAAACAGCCGATGTGTGAACGACGAGCATTTCGTCGTCGGAACGGCGAAAGAAGCTCGCGCGTTTGGGCGACATGGACTTGTTGGGATAAGCGAGCTGTTTGTGGCGGAGCGGATGATCGCCAACGGTGAGGCGACGGCTGAGCAGCTCGCCGGTTGCTGGGAGGTCAGCGAGGCGCTGCTGACTAGCGCGATGGCGAAGTGCAGCTGGGAAGGTCAGATTTTCAAAAAGGCATCATGACCCGATCGGGGCGCGCCCGCCGCGCTGATGGTTTCGTACCGTTCGACTGTCGTGGCGGCGGAGTGGTCGTCGGCGGGCTGAACGTCCGGTATCCATGTGCACCGTGAAAAGGCGGCGCTTTTCAGCAGGTGCAAGCCCGGGCCGGGTAGGTAAGGGAGGTCGAACGGTTGTAGGCTAGGAAATTGGGGGGCCATCTCGCCCTGCCAGCTGATTTCTATGCTAAGCTAAGCCAATCACGCCATGGGTGACCGGCTCGGTCCGCTAGGGATGACTAGCTTCGACTTGCCAAGAGATTGCGCGAAGTCTCCGATGGAAATGAGCTGCCCATTTGTGTTGAGGTCGTGGCTGTCGACAAGTGTCTTGACTAGCTTTGCAAGTTTTTTCTGGTCACTTCGTGGCAGTGGCAGCCCGAGGGGGGTCTGAACCTCCGCGGCCGGAATGATCTCGCCGCCTGCGATGACGGCCTGGACACGCCAAACGCCGTCACACAAGATTTTCCCGTCGGCTTCGGCTAAAAAGCAGAGGATAAGGTCCCCTTCCTTCGATCCCCATTCCCGCGCGTCCCAGAAGAAGGGGTATTCATCGCCGGGTTTATGTTTGAAGTTGGGGTTGAACCGGGTCTTGTACATCTTGACTTGAGCAGTCGTGGGGGGTTCAAAAGTGTAAATTACAACCTTCAAACTTCGGTCACTTAGCGATCCTGGGTCTTCCAAAAGCACCTGTAGGAAGGAGCGCCGGTCTCGTCGTGGCCGCTGCTTCCGTCTTTCCAGCCAGAGTTTGCGAAGCTCCTTCAAGTCATCCTTGGTGACCGGATTGCCTTGTTGATAAATAGCTTCGAACCATTGGCGTGCAACCTCAATGTCTTCCGGCCGCTCGGTGAGGTAACCAACCTCAAGGCCAACTGAGACCTCTTCTCCTTCTTCACCAAGACCGTTCGCCGACGCATTCGCGGAGCTGATAACAACTCCTTTGTTTCCAATATAAACTTTTGCGTGCAACCTAGGGACATCGACGATGGCCACGTTGCGTTTCAGCAAGTCGGCGAGAGCGGAAGGATTGCAACCGCCGCTTCGGGCGTCGCAGGCGACGCGGCTTCCGCTCGCGGCAGGCGAAATCGAAAGCCGTTTGCAAGCGTCGTGACCCCAAAATGCCACCGCCATATCGGCATGCTGCCCAGCGACGATGTTTTGTATCGCCGCGGATAGCGCGGAGCCGTGCACAAAATTCATTGTTCACCCCCTGCTTAAACGCGGTCGCGGCCAACGGGCGCGGCTTTCAAGACACGGAATTTAGGATGCTCCTTTCGTGCCAGGCGATCAATACGGACGTTCGACGTCACCGAGTTGAACTGGACGTCCGGTATCCACCCAGCCTGTATGAAAACTCGGGTGATCGATCGGTCATGCCAATCTTCACCGAAAATTCGAGCATTCTGAGCGACCAGAAGTGCGCCAAGCGCCGAAAATCGTGCTGAGCGCGTCCGTTTTCAGGCGAATGCGGAGTTTTCACGCGGCCTCGGTCGAGAGCCGCCGTTCACGGCACAAGCCGCTCTGCACTCCTGTTCATCTGCAAAATCACAGCTTTACAGCGAAATCGAAGCAACAATTCCTTGATTTCATGACGGCATAAGCTATTGTTATCGTAAGGATATTTTCTTGCGAGCCGGCGTACATGAATGATCTGTTTCCAGGTGCCGGCCGAATGCCCACCGACGACGACCACTCGGTTCGGCCGACGATCCCGCAGCCCCTGGCGGTCGACCCGTGGATCGTCTCGTCGATGCTCCAGAAGTCGATCCGCCGAGGCGATGCCGATCTTGCAGAGCGCGCGGCGATCACGCTCCACCGGCTGCGCGGCAACGGGATATGGCGAAGACTGATTGTCATCGGGTTCGAGGATATCGGCGTCGCCTCAGTCGAGGCACTGATCCAGACGACGGCAGCCTGCACGGCCCCCAGCTGGCGTGCGAACGTCGAAGGCGGCGATCAGCGTGTGCTCTGCCTGCTCGCTCGGTTGCTCGCGGAAGCTCCGAAGGACCGGTCGCCAGATCACCTGATCGGCGTCGCGCACAGCCATCCGGCATTGGAGGACGCACGGCATCGCGTCGGGGCGCTGCCGATCGCCCAGCGCCTCGACCTCGTCTCGAACGCGAGCAGGCCGTTGCCTGAGCGCGCCGTCGCCGCTTGGTATGCCTCTGGCATTGAATGGGGGACCGAGCGGCGCGCTGGTCGTGGCGACCTGCCCAGCTTAATGTCGGCATTCCGGCATCTTGGGGTCCCCGATGATCTGGTCACGGCGACCCGCATCGCCGCGACGCGCACCCGCGAGCCGATCGTCGTCATGACGCCGCTGCTCTGGCTCGCCGCATCGGCGACCGGGGTCCATCGCATTGTCGAATGCTCTCTTCCGCCCGTCACGATGATCGGCGACGTCCCGAGCTACGCCTTCGACATGCACACGGCGGTCGGCAAGGCCGCGATCCATCGCTTTGCGCGCGAGAACCATGCCGTCCGCGACGTGCTGGCCGCCTACGTCCCCGAGCACCGCGCGAAAGACGCCGCCTGCATTGCCGCGTTCCACGTCGACGCCGCTCCGGTGTCCCGCCGCTTCGGCTGGGGCGGATCGGCCGAGCTGGAGCGCCTCGGCGTCGAGGCTGACATGATGACGGCCGGCGTCCCGCGCGAAGGCATCGCGCCACTGCTGAATGTCGTCCTCGAAAACCTCGACCACCTCAACGCGATACGCGCGAAGCTGTTCTCCGCCGCGCGGAGCCAAAGGGGGAGCGCTTCTCAGGCAAAAAGTTGGAAACGGCCAGGAGTTTAGAGCCATGTTCAAAGAAACAGCCAAAATGATCTATGCGAACCTCGGTCTCGCGACCATCGCCCGCAACAAGCTCAAGACGAGCAACCCCGATGTCGCGTGCGAGCTGGTGAAGGTCCCGGCAGGCGTTGAGATTGTGCGTTCGACCCCGGTCGAGCCGGTGGTTGTCGTTCCAGAGGTCGAGCCGGAGGCCAAGGTCGTTGTTGCGGGCGAGACAGTGGCCTTCACCGTCCGCGTGCGCTCGATGAGCGCCAAGTGGATCACGCTCTTCGAACCGATGCCCAACGGCACGATCTGGGTGTATCGCTCGCACGTGCTGGCCATCAGTCACTTGCCCGACAGCGACAACAGCGAACTCGTCGTTTCGTTGAAGATCGCCAAGAAGAAGGGGTGGGCGGTCTAAAGGTAAGCCGCAGCGTTGGGCTGGCCCCACGCGGGATCGTGACGGCATCGCGCGGGTCGAGGAGTGACGCCAACGCGCTGCTGGCCGAAGCCAGGGATGAGGGCCGCGCACCCCCAACCCCGCTGCCGCAGGTGCCGCGCGAAGCATGAAATGGAGGCACGCCTCGCTTTCGCGTCCTGCTCCGACGAGCCTCAGGAACGACAACAATGACCACTACAGAGGGAAAGCTGCCTTCATGCCGTCGCAGGCTTAGGCGGCCCGGCAGCCGTCTCCCTCTTCCAACGCTTCATCTTTGACAGGTCGAAATAGACATCAGAGCTGCCAGTCACGACATGCCGGCAACTCCAAAGCGCGGCCCTGAAGCCAGGACCGTCGGTGACGCCGTCCAAGAGAACCAGCAGTTGCGGCACGCTGAGGAACCAGCAGTTGAAGAACGGCTGCTTGAGCTCCCTCTGGCCGGGATAGAGCGCCGCCACCTGCTTGCGAATTTCGACTAGCGCCTCGTTGATTTCATCGAACTTCTTTTTGAGGGTTGCGGCGACTGGTGTGAAGCTCGCGTTCAGGGTCGCTTCTAAGAACTGTTTCAGAAGGGTCCGATCCTGGAAGCTGCCGAAGTCAAACAGGGAGACCGCGACCCGCTCGACCTCGCGGCCGTTTAGCTCAAGGCGCGTGGTGTTCCCGTCGCGCTTAAGATCGAGGTGGCCATAGCGACGTAGCCGCACCTCGTGCCATCCGGCCTGCGCCTGGGCGGCGAGAAGGCTGCCCGCGAGGTCCAACAGCAGATGGGCGTCGGACCCCGCTTTCGCGCGCCGAGTGAGCGTCTTCTTCTTTACCTCGGAGAAGATCACTGTCTCAGGGGCCTCGATCACGAGATCGCACTCTCCATGCTCGTTGCCGCAATCATAGTCGCCCCCGCCGGTGGGGACGCCGTGTGACGCGAACTCCTCTTTGAGGAAGCGCTCGACCGCCAAGCCGACTTTGTCGTCAAGGCCCTTCGTCTCCAATCGCAGAGGCGTCAGCAGCGCCTCTAGGCAGGCGGGCGCGCAGACCGAGCGATCCAGCAGGATGAACCGGCGGCCCGATCCGCGAAGCAGCGGACGCAAGAAGAAATCGTGACCCGCCTCCTTGAGGTCGGGGTTCTCAGGGACAGGCGCGTCTGTCGGCCGGGCGAAGTTCCGGTTCGCACCAGCGGGCGGATGGCTCAACACCTCGTCAAGAATTTGCGTCGCGACCTCACGCGGGACCCCAGGGCAGGCGCGCCGGATACTGGCCTCGTCTACAAAGATCGGCCCTCGTACATCGCGGGCGGGATCGAGCAAGCAGCCGATGATCTCCAGCACCTGGTCAATCGACCACCCCGCCTTCGTCGGCGCGCTCGTGTTCAACCAGTCGAACATGCCGCGGGCAACCCTGACTATGTCCGCCGGCCGCGTCTGCGGTATGCGAAACAGCGTGTCGTAGACCGCCATCTCCTGCAGATACGGCATGAGGGCGGTGGCATCCATCGTTCCGTAGAAGTTCGGCGCATAGGGCTGCACATCGATGACGGCAGCAAACGCCTGCGACAGACCGCAGAGCCTTCGCCATTGGTCGTCAGTATTGAAGTAGGGCGCTCGGCCCTGCGCGTGTTTGGCCGCCAGCTGGATCAGGTAGCCCCAGGGTATCTGTGGGACACCTCCCCCCGACGTCGAAACGTGCGGAACGACGTGATAGCGCTGCTGATCTGCGTCGTAGCTCGGCGAAATTGTCGCGAAAATCCGCCGCGCAACGTTAATCCCGCCCATGGTGGCGACAAGGTCTTCAATCGCGGCGATCAGCGCCGTTTCCGCGGTTTCCTCAAGACGCAAGCTGCCCGGCTCCAGCCGGATGGCGAACCCAGCATCACGCAAGGCGCGCGCCGCC
>Ga0326727_10021078_pt1 | contig 12828 bp, 27 predicted proteins | sample MB2enrmetagenome_FD_207643 | JGI IMG/M metagenome (GOLD analysis project Ga0326727, IMG submission 207643) | Lab enriched peat soil microbial communities from McLean, Ithaca, NY, United States - MB29MY | ecosystem: Environmental > Terrestrial > Soil > Wetlands > Peat | place: USA: New York...
GCTTTAGTTTCAGTAAGAAGCACGTTTAACCCTGATGACTACGCTTTTGATATGTATGGGTACTCAATTACCCCATCAAATCGTCTAGGTATGGGAGGGTGGTTAAATCCGTCGACAACTTACCCGTTTCAGGTAAGCACTTTGCCCGAATTTAGCCTGACTGATTGGGCTCTTTACTACCCTACGTATGATATGGGCGTAGCCGCCGATAACAATCCTCACGTTTTTACAGTATGGTCATCTACAACGAACACAATAGGCTTCGGCTTAGTAGACTACGCACATAAAACTAGCGGAAGTTTAAGATCAGGCTTTGCCGGAACTAGCACGGCTCAGGAAGAGGTGATTTATACAGAGGGCGGAACAGGTTTTACGCAGTGGTCTAGGATTCGGTACTTGCCTACTGGCGGTAACATGCCTACAATAACTCTAGGTTCAGTTACGCCGATAACACCGCCATACGCGTCAAATATTATGTGGTTATGATGGGAGGGTTCAAATTGATAGGTGCAACTGTTACAGTCATCAACAACAGCAACGCATCTTACACGATAACCTCTCCCTCTTTAAATTATTACGTTGTTACTATAACAGGGGGAGAAAACGATTACGCCGTAATTCAATCATACGGCGCGATTGATACTGCGCTTATGGACAAATCAACTTTCACAAATCCATGAATTAGATGAGAAACGAAGAACTGATAAAGGCCGCGATTCGCGAAGATAGCGTTAGGGCGCATCACGGCATCTATTGGTATGGTGCGCAAAATGGCCGCCTCCTTTTCCGAGATAAAAAGAATATCGCCGTAGGGAACTTTTACACCATAGTCTCTATTCTTCTCAACGCGCTCAATCAGGTACCAACATCTTCTACAGTAATCGGGCAATCAGGAACGGACTCTATAAACGTTGCAGGTACTTACACTTCAGAGGGGGGAGGCAGTTATCAGGCGGCTACTACAATAACGGCTAAGGTTACGAACATCGCCGTAGCTAACGGAACAGATACTACTACCCCTACTACTCAAACCATGAACACGTTGGTAACAGTTGCTACAGGGCAAATCGCAACATCGATTACGGCCGAAACAGGGTACATAGCAATCGTAGCGACTACTCCAGCAGGGTCAATAGGTACACGCGTGATAGGCGAGATTGGCGTTCAAATTCAAACAGGGGGTACATCGGTCGCGCTGTTGTCAAGGATCGCTGTAGCAGATGGCGCGAACTTAGGGAACGGATCAGGCAACACAGTAACAGTTCAGACGCAATTTGCCTATACGTTTACCGCAGTCATTTATTTATAGGTACTATGTGATGTTTAAAAAGATGATTATATGGCGCTCCCGAAAGCAACTAGTGTTGCCCCATCTTCGGCCGGTTTATTTGGTCAACTCGAAGTAGCCGGTGCGAACCTAGCTAGCGGAATCGAAAAAAGCGTTTCAGGGGTAGCTTCGACTATAGAATCCTCCGTTAGTGGAGGCGTCAAAGCAGTAACAAAGGCGGCGAGCAGCACAGTATCGAGCGTAGAGACTGCCGTAAGCAGCACGGCGGTAAGTGCGGCGAAGGCTGTAAGCGGCGCGGCTGTGAGTCTAGTTTCTGGCGTGGAGAATACGGCGCTGGGCGCTGAAACCACCCTTGCACATGCCGCGCAAGGTGTAGCTACAGATATTACGGGTGTTATCGCAGGCGTCGAAAAGACCGGAGCGAATATAGTAGGGGGCGTAGAGAACTTTGCAGGTAGCATAGGCTCGGATATAACCGGAGCCGCCGCAGCCTTCGGCCAAGACCTCAGCACCGGACTAGGTAATCTAGAGACTGGCGCGGCGCAGTTCGCGGGAGGCGTAGCTTCGGATATAGGCAGCGCGGTTACAGGCCTAGAGCAGGGCGCAGCAGGCCTAGCTAACGATCTCAGCACCGGACTAGGTAATCTAGAGACTGGCGCGGCTGATGTAGTTGGGGGCATAGAATCAGGTATAGGCGGCGCAGTAGGAGGTTTAGAGCAGGGGGTAGGAGGCGCTGTCTCAGGGATCAGTACCGATCTGTTGCTCTTTGCAGGCTTAGCGGTGGCGGCCTTGTTGGGAGGCCTCTATTTGCTTCGTGGTGGTAAGAAATGATGACCCCTGTAACGTTTGACCCAAGCTGTTTCGAGCCGTGCGGCGACGATATACCGATACAGGCCGCGCCCTCCCAAGAATCTTATGGAGGAAGCGAGGGGGTAATATTACCGCAGGCGTATGAGGCAACACAGGGGGAGACGGCGCAGCAAGAGGTAGACAACAAAAAGTATCTAGTTTACGGCGTGCTGGCCGCAGGCGCGGGAGTAGCGCTTTATTTGGTGTATAGGGCTGTGAAATGAGAGCTAAAAATTCGCGTTATGGGTCTGATAAGGCGATTCAGATAGCCGGAGGCGGTTTTATGGTCGCAACAGGCGCGGCGCTTACGGCCTTCGGGATCACCGCAGAGGTAGGGATACCGCTAGCGCTGGGAGGCGCTGCGGTGCTGGCGGATGGCCTACAGAAAAGTAGCGGAGGAAAAGGCGACGCTCAAAAGACGCACGACGAAGAACGCGCTAAGTTCAGAAAAATGGTAAAGGGTGCTAAGAGTGAGGCCGAAACATGAACGTATGCTGAGTTTCAAAGCAGGAACCGAAGCGCGAGAGGAACGCGACGAGATAGCGGAAAAGCTAGCTCCGGTGTCCGGTGTCAAAAATAAATACGCAGTAGCTACCAAGATTGTAACGGATAGACACGTTAAGGAGCCTAAAGCCGCGCCTATCAAAAAATCGACGAAAAGGGTAGGCAAATCGGTAAAAAAGCATAAAGGCTTAAAAAACCTCCGATGGTAGAAATGGCAGACAAATATCTAAAGGAGGTAGATCGCAGCATGGGTAAATTTGTCGCTGTGTGGAATAGACGCTTTAAAACCGATACTGGCCAGCACCGCGCGGTAGCCCTGAGCGAAGATATGTACCGCACCCTAGAGAAGATAAAGCCCCTGCTGCATCACCTAAAGGAACTGGATAAGCAGGGAGATAAATATTTCAAATGATCGCATGGCAAAAGGTATCGATGACCGGCTACTCAGCATAGAGCAAAATCTTATAGAATACAACGGACGGCTTACGAAGATAGAAACGATAGTGAGGGCTGGCCTATGGGTGCTTGCGACGCTGGGCGTAGCTCTCGCAGGGGCGATCGTTACGATTGTGGTTATAAGGTGAATTACATGAGTGTAGAAACGAAGGTTTTAGGGGGATTGATGGTACTAGACGTCGCGCTGATAGCGCTGGGAGGTATATCTATTCCGGCAGGTATGCCGGCGTGGGTCTCTACTGCCTTCTTTGTGGTAGGCTCTATAGGGCTGGCGATAAAGGCCGGCCTTGCGCTAGAGAGTTCAGGCCTCACTACGGGAACAGTTACGGCTCCGGCTGCGCCTACGCAGCCGAGCGAGCCTACAACGCCGAGCGAACCCACCACGCCAGCAATACCTACAGGGTTCAATACAACGCTGAGCGGAGGGGCGACGATAACGGTCGCCTATGGGGAAACATACGGAACGCAGGACACTTTAGCAGGGGTAACCGTAACCGTAGGGTCTCCCCTAGCTGCGCCGTTGGTGTATGCAGGGCAGACTATCCCAGCCGGAGCGATCTATCTAGGAAACAGCCAGTTCTTCAAGAACGGCACCTATTACGGCTAACGCTGAGGGCGAATCTCAGATCACTTGGGGGGAGGCTTTAGGCTGTTCCCTCCCCCTTCTTTTGTATAGTGTGTTATACATTTGGGAGGTGGAGGACTCGAACCTCCCCGAACAGGCCTAACCCGTCTTATTTCAACGGGTCTTAGCTCTGGTTACTCTACCTCGAGCTAGCCTCCCGAGGATAAACTAACAGAGTACCACAGGAACATTTATAGACGTAATTTGTATCGTCTTTCCACTTAAACGTAAAAACGTGTGTATGCTCTTTCTTCGGGGTCTTGGGGTTCTTCTTTCTAGCGTTCATACCCTCCCTTTTTAAAGGCTCTCTGAATCTTGATCAAGATACGATAACGCGCTTTCAGGTCAACCTCTTTTAGAAGATCCAACGGTGCATTTATATAAATTAACGCGGGGGGATTAGAAAAAAGTTCATCCTTCTCTATCTCTTCTATCTGTTCGCAAATCCAAAGATATAGATTGTCTATTTTAGTTTTTGTCATGGGTACACCGATTTCTCTCTTTTTATAGCATCAGTATTCTCTCGCAGCACGCCGGCCAGCTTGTCTATGGCCTCCGCTACTACCTTCTGCTGCGCCTCCGTGCGAGCTAGGGGGGGGAGGGCGTCTAGCTTAGGCTGCCAGAAGGCCTTATAGTCCTCTTTTGAATCTCGGGCCATAAATTCGAAAAAGATACGCATCTTCTCCCTATTGGTGGTTATGCTTCGCTACAGGATAGTGTATGTGCGCGAAAAGGCCTGCGGCGGCGCACTTCTCGGAGAGCCAGCCGTCCAGCCACTTACCGCGCGGTAGTTCGTCTAAACGCGTCAAATCGGCCACTTTTTGAGCTAGAAGGGTGATTTTAGTCGCACCCAGCGACCAGTAGGGGGCGTAGGCTACGCCCTGTTTGATCCAGCGCTCGCTGGCGTCGCGATGGGCGATTACCGGCTCTTTGAGGTTCGTAGACTTAGGGTAGAGGTAAAAGGCCTGAGCGCAGATCGAATGGTCGCACTTGATAAGCCAATTCACCATATCGATCGTAGGTACTACGTCATGCTCTATAATGACTAGCTCCTCTCTCAACCAGTTCTCGCGCAGCACACGGACGTATTCGTGGCGCTGATCTGTAGTTGGGAGGCGGAGGCAGTTAAAGCGCATATCCTTCAGAGTTCCGTAAAGAAGCGTGGTCTCTAACTGATCCTCCGGCCTCTCGTTGGGTTTGTATGGGAAAAGTATTAGGGTCATACATCCCAGCCTAGTTTTTTGAGGTTTTTCCGCAGTTTTCGAACTTTGTAATCCCGATAAACGCTCGCGGCGAGCCACCCCCACATAGCCGTTATAACATACCATAAATCTGAAATGAGGCGGGTCATGTTTCTATCACCCCTGTTATCCCTAGACTTTTCTGAGTTCCGTAAGTAGGCCTACTGTTAGGTTTCTGTGTGTGAACTGTTAGGACATGTTTACGCAACGTAGCTATGGACGTAAAGACTCTCCCGTGCTTACCCCCGTTTTCGTCAAAATGACTAAAGCAGTCTCCGAAGGTACATTCAAAAGGTACTTTCCGAACTCTACGCGGCCTCTCCGAAGGGAGGTAGGGGGCGGCGAGTAGCTTAAACTGTAGGGTTTTTTTTGTCATCTTGCACACCATCTATTCTTGATACATCAAGGACTCTACGGCCGGTTACTTTTTCGGTGAGAACTGCGTAGATAGTTTGTATGAGTATCCACTCTCTAGTTGCGTTTTTGTTCAAGTTATAAATTTCGTTCTGAATTTTAGCATATCCGAGTAGGGAAAAACCTAGATCTACTTCGCCTTTTAGTATGACTTCTTTTAATTCGTCTACACTCGTCATTTTATCGCCGATACTAAATAGTCCGGTTACTTTTTCGGTGAGAACTGCGTAGATAGTTTGTATGAGTATCCACTCTCTAGTTGCGTTTTTGTTCAAGTTATAAATTTCGTTCTGAATTTTAGCATATCCGAGTAGGGAAAAACCTAGAAGGACGCATAATTCAGAACTGGGCAATTTTTTTAAATCTACTTCGCCTTTTAGTATGACTTCTTTTAATTCGTCTACACTCGTCATTTTATCGCCGATACTAAATAGTAAATTCTCCTCAGAGCAGGCCTCTCTACCTGCACGTTCTTAAACCCTACCCCCTGCAAGCAGGCGACTATCTCCCTTTTCGACCATGACTGGCCTAGCCGAGATTCCTTCGTTGGGTGGCCTAGACGTCCAGTTAACAGCAGCTTTAGGCGCTCCTCCCCCTTCTCCTTATCGCACCCCGAGAATAGGCCTAGCGGAACTCGAAAGTTCGGTATCTGAAAAACTAGCACGCCCCCCTCTTTCAGCACGCGGTAAGACTCTTTGATGTAGGCTCTGGTAATATCGCGCCGATCCGCTATAAAGTATTTGCCCGAGTTCATGTACCCTTCATAGCCGAAAGTTCCGTGTGCGAATACGATGTTAAACTGGTTCTTTGAGGAGGGAATAGAGCCGTTGCCGTCGACCTTATGAAAGGCCGTGTTTACGAAGTTCCTAGAGAGACTGTTCGCAGCTTCGACCATGCCCTCGCTTACATCTATGCCTATTAGTTCGTAGACTTGGGGTGCGATAAACCGAGCTAGACGGCCTACGCCGCACCCAATATCTAGCACTCTATCAGAGAGCCGAAACTCTCGCCCCTGCGACCTCTTTAAGAACGCCTGCATCTCCGAGACGCTGGAAAACCCCAGCTTATAAAACTCGATCTCGTTGCCTTCGAAGTAAGGCGACACGTTTTTAAAATGCCACCCTAAACTTTGTGTTGATGTGTGCATATTATACCCTGTTTTATCTCTACATTCTAAGCAAAGGGGGTGTGCGGTGAGAGAGGAAAAATACTGGGTGGTGATCTCGCCGCCGCACCCCATACAAAACACTTTACCGTTGGCCTGTTGCGCCGTGATCCCCTCTAGCCTGAGGATAGAGAGGGGCGATCTGGCCTGTAGAGGTTTAGTTGTCATTCCTTCGCCTCAGCCTTCGCCTGCGCTGAGATCTGGGCGTCTCTGTAGATCTCTAGCTCCTCTAGAAAGCCCTTGCCCGTATCGCGCTCGTAGAGGGTCGCGGCATAGGTCATGTCAGACTGTAGGGCTTTGTACTGGGCGTCCTTTTTATTCATCTCGATTTCTACCCCCTTCTCAAAGGCTCCGTTTTTGAGGTAGTTTTCATCTGCGCGTTTGATTAGATGTTCGAAGTATGAGTCTAGGCTGTTACAACCGGCTACACCTGCGGCCATTATCCATTTTACCTTTACACGTATCAAAACTGTGCGTTCTCCGTCGTCTTTTCGCTCATTCGTCATAAAAATGCACATACTTTTTTTGGGGGTTCAAATACTTAAATCTTCCTATCAAAAAAATGCACATACTTTTTTTTGGGGGTTCAAATACTTAAATTTTCCTATCAAAACTGTGCGTTCTCCGTCGTCTTTTCGCTTATTCGTCATAAAAATGCACATACTTTTTTTGGGGGTTCAAATACTTAAATCTTCCTATCAAAAAAATGCACATACTTTTTTTTGGGGGTTCAAATACTTAAATTTTCCTATCAAAACTGTGCGTTCTCCGTCGTCATTTCGCTTATTCGTCAAAAAAATGCACATACTTTTTTTGGGGCTTCAACTGCTTAAATTTTCCTATATATATATATAGTTTTGAGTATGACGTCATTTTGGTTATTTTTATATCGTCATTTAAAACTATATATATATATAGTTTTCCGCTAAAGACTACTCTACAGTAAAAAGAGAGGTGCATTTTTTTGCCAAAGAGTATAACTTCCATAACAGTTGACGAGGGAATAGTCAAGAAATTAAAGCAAAAAGGACGCAACATTTCGAAGATATGCAACGCCGCATTACTAGCCGCAGATGTAGAAAATAGCCTAGAAATTGAAAAAAAGCAACTTTTATTAGAGGAAGCTAAAAAAGAGTGCAACTATCAACCTTATTTTGACGATCCCATCATGAGCGACGGCGCGGCCTACACGCTGCTGGGAAATAGGGGGAGCTACTACAGAAAACTAACTGTAGAAGGGATAAAACGCAACTACCCTGACTGCAACATAGACGATCTCACAAATTACCTAGCTAAGAAATATGGGTTTACTTCGAAGGGGGCGCGGTCTCCACCACCGCTCCCTTCTCAGTCTCAATCTGCATCGCCCTCTCCCAATCCTCTTTAGAGTACCCCTCAGTAACTTCGCATAGGGGGCAAATCAACCATACATACGTCTTGCCTCTCCCCTGCGCTAGCTCTAGGCTGGTGTTCTTGCACTTCGCACAGCGCCAGCGCGGCGCGTCTCTCACAACTTCGAATTTTGCCTCCATGATAATCACATCGAGCCGATGTAACCCCCATTTTATTGTTCAACACTCGATAGGCAACTTGGCCTTCGCCGCCGTGCATCGCAACCCATTGAAGGTTAGGGCTAAACATCAGTTACTCGTGTCTCTCTAAGCGTTCCGCCTCCTTTCTCTCAGAGGCCTCTATGCTTTGAAATATCCGCTTGATCTGCTTAAACAGGGTCATCACGGCGTAGAGCCAGCTTAGGCCTGCGCCGGCCAGCGCACCAATGATAAACCCGATGATGGTAAAAGCTAGGGTCCACAGAGGGGGGAGGAGCATCAAATCGCCCTATGCCACGCCTTCTTTCTCCATAAGGCGCACTTCTTACAGTAAACGTCCACAAATCCGTTCCAGTTCTTACGCGTTTTAGCTACTAGCGACGTATGAAGGTTAGGGCAAAAATAGAAGAACTTCACGCGAACCCCTTTATAACTGTGTTCTCGTGCGTGAACGTGTTGAGTTGTATGTATTTGTGTTCGTCGAGAACAAAACCCTCTATCTTTTGCTCGTGTTCGTCTTTGCCGTATATCTCGCGCCGGTACAGGGGGGTATCAAATCCGGCCTGCTCTAGTTTAGGCCAATCGTTAGGGTGGCACCCATGCCCTACTATGATGTAATGACTCTCGGTAAGCAGCCGAGTATCAAGGTTCGCCAGCCGCTTCGACTGCCAGAGAAGGCCTATATGCCGACCTGATCCGGCGTTGATAAGGAAATTTGCCAGATAGTCGCTCTCGCGCTGCGCCTTGATAAAGAGGTCGAGATCGTCTGTAACGGCTAGTTTGTCATGCTCCTTATAGACGGCATGAAGGAACTTATCCAGCATTTCGGCGTTGTATTCGTTTATTCCGGCCTCATAGACGTAACCATGATTGGCGTATTGGTTCTTTGCGTCTAGAATCCAAATATCGTTAGGCTTCGCAGCGTGCGGCTTCGCCTGTTGCGCGTAGCCTATAAGCTGCTTTGTGAGATAGGTTTTACCTACGCCTTTTCTACCTAGAAACCCCACAGAGTCAAAATTCCACTTCCACGAATTTAAAAGGTTATCCATGTTCTCCCTAGTGCGGACTCAGATCAGCGTTACCTGTTCGCCGTATGTGCTGATCTGATATTGCCTGTGCTTCTTCTATAACGCTCGAATATTTACGCTCTCCGGTCTCCTCCCCCTCCGCGCCGCCCCCCTCCTCTGCGGCTGCGTTATCGGCCAGCGCACGCTTAGTCTTAGACGTGTAGTACCTAGCCGCCCTTTTTCCTATATGCGCTGCGAGCGTAATCCCGAGATTGATCACGTCTCCCCATTCTGATTCTATGTTTATTCGGTTATCGATAATCTCTTTAGTATCAGCGTAAGTTTCGGTGTAGTCCGCGTCTATCTCTGCCGGCTGCATCATTTTGTTAAGGTGTGTTTTCTCATGAACCCAGCGCTCCACGTCCGCGATCACAAACCCTATCCTCCCTAGCTTGATCTTGAACTTCTTCCCCCCCTTACTGAACCACCCCCCTTTTTTGCTCCCTCCCTCTGCGGCCTTCTCAACGCGATCCTTTTTCTCCTCCTCAGTCTCCGCCTTTTCTTCGGTCTCTAGCATAGGCTCGCTCTTTATCTCAACGGCCTCACTCTTTACTTGAGATAGCGGCGTAGCTGCGTTTGAGGGCGCCATTTCCTTCGCCGCCTTCGCTTCCTCTGCCTGCGCCCTAGCTCGCGCCGCCTCCTTTTCAGCCTCTACCTGTTTACCAATCTCTATAAATTCATTCTCCGTTCAATCACTCTTTTAAACCAATTTTTAAGCGTAGCCTTCGACGGCATCTTATACGAAGGCAAACCTTTGTTTATTGCTATCCAATCTTCTATACCTTTGTCCGTATTGTTCGTTATAAATTCTGCAAAATTCTCTCTTACGTCGTCAAAAACATGCGCCATTACACGACCCATAGAAATTCCTGAGGTACGTTTTTTATCTTCATTATTCCCTGCTTAAAATACTTCATGCCTTGCACATGTAGCGCACGCGCCTTTTGATCCTCTACTTTTCCCTGTAGAAAAATCATGAGGAGAATACCGGCGGCGCAGTAGTCATGCCAGAATATCGCCATAGTGTTATCAACTTTTACGCCATTTATCAGTTGCCTATGGTCTCCTTTACCCTCAGTTCGAATTTCGACGGCCTCCTCGCACACGAAACAAATAGCTATAAATATCCTCCCTCAAAATTGCTGAAACTTCCGAACATTCGGAACTTTCGGAAATTCTAACGTGCAATCTATAAGCATTAAAGTATTTAAATTAAGCGTAATGGTGTATGGTATGAAAGTAGATAACCTTGTACCGAAGATTCATAAATCAGGAGCGGCCTTCTCGAAGTCCGCAGAAAAGGATATGATAATTGGCGCAGTCTCCGGCATAGTGTCCTCACTCGTGGTTGTACCTAAGCTCAATACCTACATTCAGAAATACACCGGAAACGAAAGATACACCGGCCTAGTCGATCTCGGGATCGGCATCGGTCTCATATTTCTAGCTATGCACCTGTCTGACGGATGGGCTGCACTAGTGATAGGCATGGGTGCGGCGTTCATACTCGAAGGGGTAACGCGCGTAATATTCCCTACGCTCGCAGCGCAGGGTACGGCATCGGGAGCGCCTGCAATAGTGAGCGTGCTGGCTCACTATGGGGTCGCGTGATCACAAAATCATGGTAAAAAATGGTGTATGAAATGGCGTATGCAAGCACGAAGGCGCAGGTTGGTTCTCAGAACATGTTCGTAAGCTGGACGTTCACAGCGTCGCAGGCTACTAGCACCCCTACTATAGGCTCTATAGTTCAGACGCTAGGCTCTGCTGGGTTTACTTCGATAACAGTTCCGAGTACCCTAGTGTACCACCTCAAGGACGCATCCGTCGCAGTCTCGCTTTCGGGCGGAACTAACGGCGTTGATTTCCTTTGGGATGTAAACGTCGATCAGCAGAACCAGAACGTCAACGGCAACACCGCGCAGGAGGTATCTAGCAACACCAGCAGGATAAACCCGTTCATAGATGTACCGGTTACGCTTTTGCCTACGCAGCAGGTTTACTTCTACGCCTATCCGGCCGCTACAGTCGCGACTACGGCGCCTACGGCTGCGCTTGAAACACTGATAATCAGGCTCACAGTAGAGCCGTATAGCAGCTTCAAAGCTCGCATGAGGGGAGGTAAGTAGTCTCTCCCTCGTGCAATAGAGGGAGAAACATGGTAGATACCCGAGACCCTGATGACCGCGCCTTCGTAGCAGAGCCTAAAGCCGCGCCTTCTACAGAGATTCAGGCCTCCGGATCGCTAAACCCCTTTACGATAGCTAACACCTATGCGGTCTCGGCGTCGCTTTCTACCGCTATCAACTATCAAGTAGGGCAAGCGCTATGGTTGCGGTCTTTCTCAATCGCGCCTCTATCTAGCACGATAAGCGTAGCCTTCTTTTTCCGTTATGGCAACTGGACTATAGGGGGTAACCCTCCGGTGGTAAACTCTACGCTCACGCTCGCAGGGGTGGCATACAGTAAGAACTTTAAGGACGGGACCGGCCGTTATCCTCAGCTAAATTCGGGCGACGTTATACAGTTGATTCTTATCGCGTCCGGCTCAGGCTACGTTTCTGTAGATATAGACGCCGAGTTCGCGGTACTGTTTTAGTGGTTAGATGGCAGAAGGAGCGTTTTATCCGCTGCAAAGCAGCGGTAGTGGAGGAGGAGACACGATCACCAGCCCTAACCTCACGATCACAGTAGGAGGAACTACTACAGCTACTACTCTCGACATAAATCTCGCTAATGCTAACGTCTACACAGGGCGGCAGTCAGGCGCCATAACTGCGAACCTACTAGCTACTGGCGCAGTAGACGGAACCACGATCACACTTTCGAGCGGCGCAGCTACGCTAGGCTTAGGACATTCGAATACGTGGACTGTTGCACAAATCTTTACTACTATCATAAATCAGGGAGGGTATCATTCTAACGTAACTGTAGTCTCAACTACGCCCTACTCTATGGTAGGAACCGACGAAGTGATACTAGTAACCACCGGAGGCTCGGCGATAACTGTAAACCTACAATCGGTAGCAGGAACGGCAAAAGGGCGTAAACTCATAGTGATTCAAACGGATGGCGTCGGGTCCGTAGTTATTGCAGTAAACGGATCAGACACTATAGAAGGTTCTTCGTCAAAGACAATATCGGCGCAGTACGGCAAAGTAGGGCTGGTTAGCGATGGGGTCTCCACGTGGTATGATCTTGGCACCGGCGGCGGAATTTGATATTTGGTGTATTATATGCGAACAAAATTTTGTGATTGGTGCGGCCAGCAGATAACATCTAGTTCTCTGCCTCAGATAAGTGTAGCTGTTACAGCCCCTACGCCTATGACCTCCCCCGATCTGTGTAGCTATGCGTGCGCGGCTGCATGGTTGCAGAGCCGAGCAGATCAAGACACATCAAACGGCGTTACCGGCGAGTTGACAACTGCAACAGAGCCTACCACGATAACAGTCTCTCCGGCTGCAAGCGCTCAGGCTGGCGTAACCTCAACTGCAAAGTAGGTGCTGTAACAGGATAGGCCTAGAAATGCCCAGCTTTGTAAATGACGATAACGGGAACGCGCCTCGTTACTATCTACCGATTCTACTCTCGGCTAATGACGGCTCCGGTTTTCAGCAGCAGGTAGTTATAAACAGTTCGACCTATTCCGCGTATGAGGCCAGCAAC
>Ga0326727_10021080_pt1 | contig 12826 bp, 12 predicted proteins | sample MB2enrmetagenome_FD_207643 | JGI IMG/M metagenome (GOLD analysis project Ga0326727, IMG submission 207643) | Lab enriched peat soil microbial communities from McLean, Ithaca, NY, United States - MB29MY | ecosystem: Environmental > Terrestrial > Soil > Wetlands > Peat | place: USA: New York...
ACGCAGATAGTCCACCTGGAAAGGGCCATGGTGTCGATAGGCTTCGACGAGATACGCAGGATCGTGATGTGCCTCGTCTTCCTGAAAGAGATGCTGGGACGGTGGAAGCTGAGCCAGGAGGACCTCGCGTCCCTCTGGAGCCATACCCTTGCCGTTGCCTGCGCGGGCAAGGTCCTTGCCGAGAAGACGATGACGGAGGACCGGGAGAAGGTCTTTACCGTCTCGATCCTCCACGACATCGGGAAAGTCCCCCTCTTCCTGTACGGCGACCGCTACCGCGAGATGCGCCAGGAGGCGCGCGTCACGGAGAGGGACATCTGCGCCATGGAGAGGGAGGCATTCGGCATCGACCACGCGGAGCTGGGCCATTTCATCGCGGTAAAGTGGAGGTTCCCCGAAGAGTTTGCCGCTGTGATCCTGAAGCACCACAGCCTGACGGAGAACGCCGAGCCACTCATCGATATAGTGACAAAGGCCGACATGTTCATAGAAAGACCAAGTGTGGACCTTGGTCCGGCCGGCGCAATCCTGCGGGAAGAAGCCGACAGTATAAAGGCCGAAACAGCGAGGGTCGCCGAGCTGCTCGGGGTGTCCTGATGCAGGGGAAGGACCTTCCCGCCCAGTCTCTCCTCTTCCAATGGGACTTCTTCGAGAGGACAATCAGCAACTACTCCATCATCATACGCATGTTCCAGCATATGGAGACGGAAAAGGGCCTGCTCTCCCGTATGCCCAGGGTATTCGTCGAGGAGACTCTCTTCGATAGCTGCCAGCTTGTCCTGAGGGGCGGAGGGACGCAGGGTTTTTTCGCCCTCGACTGCAAGCTGCGGGAGATAGACTGGGAAGACCTGGAACGGCAGAAGGGCAAGTTCTTCTCCCCTGCCGTGATCGCGGACGCCTTCGGCTACGGGACGCTTTACGTCTACCCCCTCAAGCGGTCGATACACGTCTTCGGATACCTTATTCTGGGCAAGAGGCAGCCGGTCAGCCTGGACGCGAACATCACGCGGGACCTAGAGCTCCTCTGCGAGATCATGAACCGCTTCATCCTCCTCAACATGCGCATAGACGAGCTGAAAGCCGCTGAGGACGCGAAGGTGCGCACCCTCGACTCGCGTCTCGCCACGACGAAGACCCTTCTCGAAAACATCATAGACCAGTTTCCCCATGCCATGTTCCTCCTTGACAAGAGCGGGTCGATATGTTTTGCAAACATCAACGCGCGCGACCGGTTCATGGACGGCAGGGACCCTACGGGGGAGAAGCTGGAAGACGTGCTGCCCGGGGTCGAAAAGGGCCTTCTGGGGAAGGACTTCGTCCTCCAGGGCGAGCTGCACCACAGGCAGGGAGACGCTTACAGCCTCTATAACCTCGAAAGCTATCCCATAAAGGACGAACAGGGTAAGACCGCGTTCAAGAGCATCGTCCTGAAGGACGTGGCCGACGAAAGGGCCGTCGAGGAAGAGAACATATACAAGGACAGGATGGAGAGCATCGGCAAGCTCGCCGGGGGTGTCGCCCATGACTTCAACAACGTGCTGACGGGGATACTCGGCTATGCCTCCCTCGTCAAGAGGGCTGCGCCCCAGGAAGGGCAGCTCGCGCGGTACGCCGAGGTCATCGAGAACTCGGCGAAGAGGGCGGCGAGCCTGACCGAGCACCTCCTCAACTTCTCGAGGAGGCAAAGGGCAAAGACCGTAGACATGGTCGATATCAACAACCTCCTCGGCGACGTCCTCTTCCTGGTCCGGGAGAGCTTCAGGACCATCACGGTCGAGAAGGAGTTCGAGGAGTCCCTGCCTCCGGTCAGCGGCGACGCCGGCGAGCTCCAGCACGTCTTTCTCAACCTGTGCGTCAACGCCAAGGACGCGATGGCCGAGGGCGGCACGCTGACGATCAGGACACAGAGGGCCTTCGCCGGCGAGAACGGGTACGTGGCGGTCAAGATCAGGGATACGGGACCCGGCATCGATGAGGCCGTAAAGGCAAAGGTCTTCGAGCCTTATTTCACGACCAAGACCGGGGGGACCAAGCTCGGCATGGGCCTCTACCTCGTCCAGAAGACGGTCAAGGCCCACGGCGGCTTCATCGAGATGGAAAGCGAAAAGGATAAGGGGACGACCTTTACCCTCTATTTCCCCGTTGCGAAGGCCGAAAACGGGATGGTCAGCGAGCCTGCCCCCGCCCCGGAGCCCGGCCTTCTGAAGGGGACGGTCCTCGTCGTAGACGACGAGGAGGTCGTGAGGGAACTGTTGAAAGGCCTCCTTTCGAGCGAAGGCTTCGAGGTGCTCCACGCTGCCCACGGGGCTGAGGCCGTCGAGATCTTCAAGGGCAAGGCAAGGTCGATAGACCTGGTGATCCTCGACATGATAATGCCGGGCATGAAGGGCGAAGAGGTGCTCAAGAGGCTGCGCCGCATGTCGAAGTCGCTCAAGGTCATTATATCGAGCGGCTTCATGACCGAGGAGCAGCGCGACAAGCTCAGCGAGTACGGCGTGGACGGCTTCCTCGACAAGCCCTACGGCGACGCCGACGCAGTCAAGGCCGTCAGGTCGGTAATGACGAGAAGCAAAGTAGCGTAGAAAGGCTGCAACGCCTCATACCGGTTTTTTCGATGCTGCGGCTATCCTCCTCCGCACCTTTCTCCATGACGGGGTAACGAGGAAGCTCTCCTCCATGTTTTCCACCATGCGAACGAATTTCTTGAGGGGCACCGCAAAGGTGAGCGCCTCCGCTGGCACGCAGGGGCGCGCGGAGACGTCGAGCATCCCGAGGACTGCCCGGGGCTTCTCCGCCTCTTTCTCAAGCCACGGGTATTGCACGATAGTCGAGCAGCCTGCGCCGAAGGGGGAGAAGACGGCGTTCGGGTCCGCCTCGTCGAACCCTGCGAGGGTAAAGAGGCCGGAGAGAACGTCCGGCGGGGCGAAAAAGAAGACCACGTCAGGGTAGTCCGATTCAAGGAGCCTGTCCCACCGCTTGAACACGATGAAGTCGCCCGGCGCCTTGAATGCAGGCTGCCTCTTCATCGCTTCCCTCACGAGGTCGGGCGATTTCTTGTACCGCTCCCCTTCCAGCTTCCCCGGTTTCCCGTAGGAGAGGAAATATTCGAAATCGGGCATCAGCTCGCTGGAGAAGCCGAGATATCTCCTGCCCCCCGCGCAGCCGATCGCCTCTGCGTTGAAGGCCACGTCCTTGCCTCGCCGCGCCCTGGCAAGGTCGCCGATCAGGCACCTGTGGTCCGCCGCCGGCTTCGGCATCTCCGTCCCCGGCGGCCTTTCGCCCGTATAGAAGAACGATACGGGGAGGTCGCTGCCGGCAAAGTATTTTTTCCAAAGGCGCTCGAATTTGTCCTTGATCGTCATGTCCATGGATGCCTCCTTTCAGATCGCGCAATCGTCGCGACATCTAAAGCGAAAAGCGATAGGCAAAAAAGCTAGACCAATGCTCTTTGCGGCTGGACTCGCGACGCTGCGCGGTACGGAACTCTTGTTTGCGCGAAGCGCGAGAAAAACGCGCTTCGCGCGTTGCGCGTAACGCATCACCCCGCAGTTAGCTCTTGTATATACTGCGCGGCAAAGCTCTCCGGCCGCTGGCCGCCGCATTTATAAGGCGGCGGCAAGAGCGGGCTGTACTGGATCCCCGCGTTCGATATTAAGTATTATAAGACTTTTAACAACAGCGAGGAAAGTTCGCTGTCCAGCGCAACTCTTTGCGTCTTTCCCCTGTCTCCTCGTCATATGCCGCGCTCGGCAAGCTCCGTCAGCTTCCGGAGGTCCGCGCGGATCGCCTCAGGGTCGAAGGCGTCGCCGCCCCATTTCCACAGAAGGAGGCCGGGGTTGTAAGCGAAGCCGAGGGGCCTCGTGATCAGGCGCGCACACAGCGGCGTGCGGGCCGAGGTCACGAAAAGCGCCCGGAAATCGACCGCATCCGAGAGGGCGGCCATAGCCTCCCGCAAGGCTGCGTCGAGGAGGCCGATGTCGCCGCCCCGGTAGAACCTGAAATTGCCCCGGACGGGGTATTCGAGGAGCAAGTATGAGCTTACCGGGCCTTTCCTCTCGTCTCCGTACACGCTGTAACGCATCGTCCGGCCGCCGACCTTCCCCGAAAGCAGAAGCGTGCGCAGGAAGAACGAGACCCGGCAAGCGCCTGCCTCGCAGAGCGACCTGCCGACGGACAGGTACTTGGCGTGGTATCGCCTGTATCGAAGACAGGCGCCTGTCGCCAGCAGGGCCGCGATAAAGGCGAGACACGCGGCTACGGCCGCTATCGTGCTCATACGGTAAAGCCCCCCTCCAGCACGACCTCGCCCGTCTCCAGGTCGAAGATCTTCACGGCGCCCGCCTTCGTATCGAGGATGCCCACCGTCTTGCCGTAAGAGCTCGACGGATTGGGGATGGTCGGCGTCCCCGGGTTGACGATCAGGCCATCCCCTGCCTTCTTTATGCGCGGTACATGGGTGTGGCCGTGCACGAGGACGGAAATGGCGAACCGTGCGACCAGAACCTGGAGGTCCCGGTCGCTCTTGCCTTCCCCGTGGACGACGAGGATACTTTTGCCGTCGATCTGGAGGAAGGCGTAAGGGGACAAGAGGGGCGTGTTGAGTACTAGCTGGTCGACGTCTGCGTCGCAGTTCCCCCTTGCTATCATGATCGGCACAGCCAGCCCGTTGATCTGCTCGGCGAGGGCGGACGTATTGTATCCGTCGGCAAGGGGGTTTCGCGGACCGTGGTAAAGCACGTCGCCCGCGTGGAGGATCATCCCGACGTCCCTGAAAGGCCCCTCCAGCGCCTTGCGGAATCCCTTGACGGAGCCGTGAGTATCGCTGACAAGGCCGATCTTCATAACTTTATCCGTCTCCCCGGTCTTTTGGCGCTTTTATTTAGAGCTTCCGGACGAGGACCACGCCTCCCTTCGCCTCGGCTGCGTACCTCCGCGAGTGCCTCAGCTCGTGGACGAGTTGCGCCGGGTCGTCCACCGTGAGGATTATCGTCCCCGTCTGCTTCAGATATGTCATGGCCCTCTTGAGGTGCGCCCTCGCGAGCTCCTCCGGGGGGAACCGCTCATCCCAGATGTAGGGGAGGGCCGGCCGGGTAAAGATCAGGTCGAAACCGTCGTTCAGAAGGAACGGGAACTCGACCTCCATGTGAAAGAAGTGTTTTTTTGCGGCCATCTCCCGCGCGGCGGAGTACCAGGCCTGCCTCCTTGCCGCCTGCCAGAGCTCCTCGTCCCCTTCGATATTATAAGCCAGCTCATTTATCTTCTCCGGTTCGAGGGCAGCGTCGAAGTACGAGGCGGTCGCCAGGTCCATGACTTCCCCGACCCTGCCGAGGACCGTGCGAAGTCGGGCGTCGACCTCCCCCTTCACCGCCGCGTCTTCCTTTATCCTGCTGGAGAGAGTGGAAGAGAGGCGCTCCATATCCTTGAGCCGATCCATTGCGCCGGCGAGTGGTTCGAGGGAGTCTGCCGATACGCTGAGGAGGGGGTTGCCCAGCCTGTAGTTCGGGGCTACCGCGCCGAAGCGGGAGCGCATCCCGTTCTGCAGGACATCGAGGGGAAAAACCTGGTTTTCGACGCCGTGGAGCATGGAGCCGAGGATAAAACGGTGGAGAAGGGGCTCGTTCTCCCATTCGGCTATGAAGGAACGCTTCTCCCCATACGGCAAGAGGAAAGAAAGGTACGACACCGTCTCGACGAGCCTTGACGCGAGCACCCCGAACCCCGGCGTCATGTCCAGGACCCTGAGGGATAAAAGGGACTCCTTGGTGCGCTCCCCGCGCGCGGCGCCGACGATCGTCTCCTCCAGGTCGATCTCCGGCTCGCTCCCCTCGACGAAAAGATAGCTGAAGATGTCGCACTGGTCATGCTCGCGCACAGGCGCCGGGGACACGGGCCGCGGACCCTCCGCGCCCTGCGCGTACCGGGCGCCGTCGCCTGCACCCGTCAGCCTGCACCCCGGGAAAAGCCGTGTATAGAGCGGAAGAGCCATGGCGCTCGCCTGCCCCAACAGGTCCGCATCCATGGCATGGATGGCACGCCGTTTTTCGGTGAGGTAGGCGGCAAGCTCCCTCCTCTCCTCTTCAAGGAAGGCGCCGAGAGTCCCGCCCAGGCCGGCGCAGGAGAAGACCTGGCAGAAAAGATGGAGCGCGGCCTCGTCGCCGTCCGCGACTGCCTTTTCGAGGTCGATCTCGACGAGCTGTTTTTCGAAGGCCGACGGCCTTTTCAGGAGCAGCCAGCTTTTGCCGTTGGTCAGTATGCTCCAGGGCGTCCCGGACTTTTTCGAAAGGTAAATCGACTGGTACAGGGGTATGCGGTTCTCAAGCTCCAGGTGGAACCCGCCGATGCCCTCCTGCAGGTTCCGCCCGTAGCGCTTCACGAGGAGCACGGCAAGGGCCCGCGCGTAATACTCTTTTGTGCCCCAGTAGGGTGCGCCCCCGGCGCGCTCTTCTTCAGACCTGAAGAGGGCGAAGTCCGGCGGCAGCATCTTCTCTTCGAAGAATTTGGGCTTCGACTCGAAGACGTAGCCGAGCACCCTCAGGATGGGTTTTACGAGGCTGGTCTCCGTCTGGATCTCGCTCGCCCTTGCCCTCATGCCCTCGAAGTCTTGCACAATGGCGGAAAGGGCGGCGCATTCCCCGGCCCTGCGGGGGAGGGCAAGCAGGCGCTCGGCGAGAGCGCCGGATACGAGTGTGTTCCTTACAAGCCGCGGGACCATCTTCTTTTCCGAAGGCCCTCTTATGGGTTGTTAAGCTGCCCTACGTCGATCCACTCGGCGAGCATCGAGGCATGGTCCGGCTCCAGATGGCGGGTCGAATAGAGAAAGACGCAGCCTGTCCATGTCGTCGTCTGCTCAATGTCGCTATAGTCCGCAGTGCCGCTCATGCGCTCCACCTCGCCCTTGACGTCCTCTGCCGGCAGGTCGAACGGCGGGCCATCTCATAATAGCACAAAAGAGGAGGCGGGGGAATGCGCTCGCGGCCGTCCCGAAGGCGGCTCAAGGCGAAGATGGCCGGGGGGTACCGATGGGCCGCGCCTAGAATATGGCATTGGCGCGATCTACATGCTAAACTATTTCATGGACGACCTCTACGAGGCTGTAATCATCGGCGGAGGGCCGGCAGGACTGACTGCGGGCATCTACCTGATGAGGGCCGGCATACGGACGGTGCTCCTTGAAAAGCAGCTCACCGGCGGCGCCGCCCTCAATACCGAACACATCGAGAACTATCCCGGGTTCCCCGAAGGCATCTCCGGCGCGGAGCTGATGGGCAGGATGGCGGAGCAGGCCAGGCGGCTGGGCCTGGAGATAAGGGAGCTCGCGGGCGTAGCGTCCGTTACGCACGAGAACGGCCTGTTCGAGACAAAGACGAGCGATGCCTCGTACAGGTCCGCAGGCGTTATCGCCGCCATGGGGACCGAGGCCGCGAAGATGGGCATACCCGGCGAAGATGCGCTCCTCGGCCGGGGCGTCTCCTATTGCGCCACGTGCGACGGCATGTTCTTTCGCGGGCTCGAAGTGGCCGTCGTAGGCGGAGGGGACTCCGCCCTGTCCGAGGCGCTCACCCTGGCCAACATGGCCTCCAGGGTCTATCTGGTGCACAGGAGGGACAGGCTCAGGGGACAGCAGATGTTGCAGGACAGGGCCACGAAGCACGAGAAGATCGCTCTTCTTCTCAATAAAGCACCCCTGGGCATCAACGGCGTAAGCCAGGTTGAGTCGGTCACCTTGCGCGACACGCTGACCGGCGAATCGTCGGAGCTCAAGGTGAGCGGCGTCTTCCTGTATGTAGGGTCGCGGCCGCAGACGGCCTTCCTCGGCGACCTCGTGGACAGGGACGAGGCGGGCTTCATCGTGACGGATGAAGGCCTGGAGACGCGGACGCACGGCCTTTTCGCCGCAGGCGACGCCCGGAAAAAACCGCTCAGACAGATATCGACCGCAGTCGGCGACGGGGCGCTGGCCGCGGTAAGCCTCGAAAAGCTCGTGCTGGAGAGAAGGTGACGGTGCTGGTCGGTTTTTGTCCGATGCACTCCGCATCAACGGCTCACCGCATGAGGAGCTTCCTCGCTGCGGCCTTCCTTCTCCTTGTACTGGCGGCCGATGCCGCCGCTGCCAGGCGGGAGGTCGTCCTTTACAGGATCGGGGAGGAAGGCCAAGAGGCGTGGGCGCTCCTCGGGCAATCCCTCGAAAGAAAAGGCTATGGGGTCGATATAGAGCAGGGGGAGGCAGATATCGACAGGCACGTCGAAAAGGTGAGCAGGATTAACCGGGGCGGGGGCACGGTCTTCGTGGCAGTAGAGATCGTCCCGGCGGAGAAGAGCCTCGTCATGGTCGCGGAAGCCCCGGAGCGCAAAGCGGAGGGCCGGTTTCTCTCGATCACGGAGATATCGTCCCGCTTCTCTGGAGAGTCCGACAAACTGGCGGCCTGCCTGGCCGATTCTTTCGATGTCAAGGTTGTGCATCTTCCGCTTTTCCCCGTCCTCGGCGTCGCCATGCCCGCCGTCGCCGTGAAGCTCGAATTGAAGACGGACGATGCGCCCGATGCGGTATCGAGGCTCACGCAGGGGATCGAGAAATATTTTTCGGAAAGGACCGGTAAATGAGAAGCAACGGCAGGCTGAACGACAAGATAAGGGACCTCAGGATAAGCAGGAACTTTCTCAAGTTCCCCGACGGGTCCGTCCTCGTCGAGATGGGCGAGACGAAGGTAATATGCGGAGTGAGCATCGAGGAAAAGGTGCCCCCTTTTCTGAAGAACTCCGGCAAGGGGTGGCTCACGGCCGAATACTCGATGCTCCCGAGGGCGACGCCGTCCCGCAACGTGCGGGAGTCGGTGACCGGCAGGGTCGGCGGCAGGACCCATGAGATACAGCGGCTCATCGGCCGGGCGCTCCGCGCAGTGGTGAACCTGGACGTCATCGGCGAGCGGACGATATGGGTGGACTGCGATGTCATCCAGGCGGACGGCGGCACGAGGACGGCCAGCATAACAGGGGGCTTCGTCGCCCTCGTCGAGGCCCTCTGGAGCCTCAAGAGAAGGGGCATCATCGAAAAGATCCCCCTGCGCGACTCCGTAGCGGCCGTCAGCGCGGGCATCGTCGGGGGCTCGGTCCTGCTCGACCTCTCGTACGTGGAAGACTCGAGCGCCGAGGTGGACATGAACTTCGTCATGACGGGCAAGGGCATGCTCATCGAGGTGCAGGGCACCGCCGAGAAGCTCCCCTTCTCGAAAGAGGTCCTCGACGTGATGTACGAGTATTCCCTGAAAGGGATCGCAGAGATCACCCGCGTCCAGAAGATAGCCCTCGGCCACCTGTTCCCCTCCATCTGAGGGCGGAGCTAACCGGATGCGGCCGTGATCGTTATAGCAACGGGCAATAAAGGCAAGTTCGGCGAGATCGCCCACTACCTGTCCGGCATCGGCGAGGGCCTTCTGTCGCTCGCCGACCTCGACGCGTCATTCGCGGTCGCCGAAGACCGGCCGACGTACCTTGAGAACGCCTGGAAAAAGGCCAGAAAGATCGGCAACCGCTTCGGGATGAAGACCCTCGCGGACGATTCCGGGCTTGAGGTAGAGGCGTTGAACGGCGCGCCAGGCGTCCATTCGGCCCGTTACGGAGCGACGGACGCGGAAAGAATGGAGAGGCTCCTCCGCGCCCTCAAGGGCGTAGAGCAAAAGGACAGGGGCGCGGTCTTCAAGGCGTATCTGGTCTATTACCTGCCCGAGGTTGAGCAGACGTTCATATTCTACGGGAGCGTCAGGGGTTATATAGGCTTCGAAAAAAGAGGGGGGCTGGGCTTCGGCTTCGACCCGGTGTTCATGCTGCCGGCCATCGAAAAATCGCTCTCCGAGCTGGGCATGGAGGAGAAGAACAGGGTAAGCCACAGGGGGCAGGCCCTCGCGGCGTTCAGGGCGTTCCTCGGCATATAGGCTTGCGGGGGCTTTCCTCAAGCCCCTTCCGGAAGGACCGCGCGCCTTTTTCACCGCTCGGCTGTTCCAGCAACCTTAGGCAGCGGACTGCTTATCAATAAGCCACTTGCCTGCCATAAATAAGGCGAATTTTTGCGCGTGGTGCAGGTCAAAGCTATTAACATGCCATTGGTTGTATGAAGCGAATAATGCCGATCGAAGCGGTAACGTAGTTGAAATGCTGAGCTTAGGCGCAGCCTTCTCCGCCAACGTCTTCACCTACCAAGCAAGTGTCCAGCCCGCGCCACAAAAAGTGAGAATTACCGCTTCAAAGGGTATACATGTCCGATGTAAGCGGACTGGTGCACAGCGCCCACCGGATCAGCCTCAAGGGGGAATCGATGAGGAAAAGAAAGGCATCGTTGACACAACAGGAGGAAACGACGTAACGTAGGGAGAGGTGTGCGCTGAAATAGCGAGGCATTGCGGTCCCCCACGGAACAGTAATCAGCCTCGTCTGCGCAGGTCACGCAGAATATGGAGAACATTGCATCAGTGACGCGACAGCTGAGGCACTGCGCGACAGCCGTGAAGGAGACGGCAAAAGCTGGCCAAACTATCGTCCGAGTTGAACCAAACCATAGGCCGGTTCAAGGCGTAAAGCATGACTTCTGGCTACCTCGCAACATCTTGGTTCCTTGGGTCCCGGGAAGGGATTTCGATCTTACTTAGACGATACAGCCTTTATAAAATCATTAGATGTGGTAACCCATCCAAAAAGGGCTTCCACGTTCCAGAGCGTTGCCTGCTGGGTAATCGGAGGCCCGGCGTTGTTAGTGCCGTCAGAGATAACAATAGGCCAATAATCGAGGAAATATCCATCCCGTAAAGTCGATTCCAGGCAAACGTTCGTTGCGATGCCGGTGAACACCAGGTACTTTATGTTGAAGGTCTTCAGAACAACGTCCAGGTTTGTGCCTCTGAAACCGCTATACCGTGACTTCCCGATGACCACGTCGCCCGGCTGCGGTTTCAGTTCGTCCACCACCGCCGCATCCCAGCTTCCTTTGATAAGGAACTTGCCTTTGTACTGCGGGTTTTTATTCATTGCCACAAGGCCGAATTCCTTATACCAGTTCGGGGAACCCGGACCGCCGCTGTCCGACATATCGGCCGCATACTCATAAGTCAGGTAAATAACCTTGGCCCCGGCAGCCCTTGCCGCCTGAGTCGTCTTCTTGATGGTCTCGATCACTCCTTTTGCTGCTGATATGTCCTGACCCACAAGGTCGAACATTCCTCCCTTGGTTGCAAAGGCATTCTGCATGTCCACTATTATGACCGCTGTTCTGGCCACATCGATCTTGACCGGCTCCGGCTTGGCCGGTATGCTTATAATCTTCTCGCCTGCCTGAGCAGGACCGGAAAATCCGGCAAATGTAAACAGGCAAACCAAAATGGTTACAACAGCTTTTCCACTGGTCATCTTCATTCTCGCACCTCGCATCTCCCGTTAATAATTTGGAAATCTGACGCTCGTCTCCCAGGACCCAATGAAACCCATAACATTGTACCGCAAAACTCGGCAAACATAAAACGTTCTAATTGTTCCTGTATGCTTTAGAGCACAGAAATTATGCAATAACAACCAAAAGTGTTCGAAGATCCCCTGGATGCTGCGTTTTCCGACATGCTCGACAACGCGAACGAGGCTAACTTGATAAACAGCCACCCCCGGGGTGTGGCTTACCCGTGCGACTGCACCATTGCGACTCGAAATGTTCATCTTTCTTGATCGAGGATAGGCGCGCGATTCCAGGAAGAAGATCGCGGGCAGAAAGCGACAACGATCGGCGAAGATTACGCACCCGCAAAAAACCTCATTCGTCTCCGCCTGCAAGAGCTAATTAAGTTCCTATCGGTAATGAGGCGAGATAATCGCTCTTTGGCGATCAGATGGCTAGGTCGCAGCTCCGTTAGCCGCTCCGCAAGTTTTCCTTGACACGGCAAGCCTTTTTACTATAAATTGTCCTGACAACATTGTTGTGACAACGGTCCCCTGTCCGCGCGGCGCGTCCGCCCGAACCGGCCGGGCCGGCTTTTATCCGGAAAGGCTTATTCGACGATGAAAGTAATCTCCCTCGACGACACCCCCGGATTCTGGGTATACCGCGCCCACACGCAGGGGAGCAACCTCTTCAGGAAAATGCTCCAGACGGCGGGCTACGACCTTACGCCGGAGCAGTGCGGCGTGCTGATGAGGCTCAGGGAGTGCCAGGGGATGAACCAGAGCCAGCTCGGCAGGAGGCTGCTCAAGGACCGCCATAACATCACGCGCCTCCTCGACCTCCTCGGGGCGCGCGGCTTCGTCGAGCGCAGGGCCGACGAAGCGGACAAGCGGATATACCGCATTTTCCTTACGGAAGCGGGGTGGGACCTCGTTGGCAAGCTGGCGCCCCTCGTGGACGACTACTTCGGGCACATGCTTGAGGGTCTCACGGACGAGGACGTGTCGGTCATGCGGAAGACACTGGGACGGATAATCGGGAACCTGGAAAGGAACGCGTAACGGCCGGAAGAGAGATCGACCTGGCCGTGAAAGGAGCGGGATGCGGGGCATGAAGACGGTAAACGTTGGCGGCGGTCGGCTCTTTGCCTGCGCGGCCGTTCTCCTGGCGGCGGTGGCCCTTCTCGGCGCCGGATGCAGGAAGGCGGAGACGAAGGGGCCTTCAGCGCCGGTCGTTGAGGTGATAAGGGTAATACAGAGGGACGTGCCCGTCTATACGGAATGGACGGCCAGCGTGGACGGCTACGTGAACGCCACCATCCGCGCCCAGGTTCAGGGCTACCTCATCTCCCGCGACTATAACGAGGGCGATTTCGTAAGGAAAGGCCAGACCCTCTTCAGGATCGACCCC
>Ga0326727_10021081_pt1 | contig 12824 bp, 9 predicted proteins | sample MB2enrmetagenome_FD_207643 | JGI IMG/M metagenome (GOLD analysis project Ga0326727, IMG submission 207643) | Lab enriched peat soil microbial communities from McLean, Ithaca, NY, United States - MB29MY | ecosystem: Environmental > Terrestrial > Soil > Wetlands > Peat | place: USA: New York...
TTGCGATTTTTTTGGATCGCAAAATTTGATGTTTAGGGAGATCAATCGATGAAGAGCGCAACTAAGAAAGCCCCCGCCAAGAAAAAGGCTGCTCCGAAGAAAAAGAAGTAGCTATGGCGCTGCCCTGAGAAAGGGCATGCAAACAGGTTTTACTCCGAGGCCCCGGTTTCCGGGGCCTTTTTCATTATTTCAGGCTTTTCTCTCCCGGTTCTCCTGACGCTGCAACAACACCCGGTACGTCTCCCCCATCCCAAACAGCAGCGTCTTGAGCTGCATCCGCCGCCGCAACTCGTCGGCGGGGTGCCCTCTGGGCCCGGAGTTCAACGCGGCGGCGAACTGGTCGGCCTCGCCGGCCGTCACGATCGTCCGCGCCAGCGTCTCGAAGCGCTCCCGCCGCAGGCCGCAAGCGGCGCCGCATTCTTCGAGAGCCGTGAAGTTGACGTGCGCCGTGATGTCCCGCTCGCCGGGATCCTCGAGCACATCCTCCCGCGCCATGTGCCTCCGGTACGCCATCAGCGTTCCAGCCGGGAAGCGGACGGACTCCGCGCGCGTGTAGCCGTAGTCCACGGTCAGCGCGTAACCGGATTCGAGCGCGCGGCCGATTCGCTCCATCCAACCGAGCGCCTCGAGGTTGGCTTCGTACCAGCGGCCTTCTTCCGGCGGAGGGAACCAGCGGCGCAGGTATTGCTCCACTTCTTCACGCACCGCGCCGCTTGTCTGCCATCGGAACCGCCCGTCTTGGAACTCCACGCGCCGCTCGCGGAACGCGCCGTCCCGATACACCGCCACCTCCACAGGCAACGCATCGAAGAACTCGTTGGAGAACACGACGCCGCGAAACTTCTCCGGCAAATGGCCGGCATCGATGTCTACCGGGATGTACGCCCACTCCGAGAACGCCTCGGCCATTTCGCGGCGTCCCGCGCCCAACTCCACCACCGTGAACTCCCGCGGTTCTCCCATTTCGCGATAGAGCTGCCGGATGCGAGCCGCCATCAGAATGCCGAAGACCGGCTGGATCTGCTCCGCCGTGAAGAAGTCGCCGTGCTTGCCGAATGGATCGCTGGGCGCCCTCTGGGCACGGCGATAGTAGCCGTGTTCGGGGTGGTAGAGCGCCACCTCCATGAAACGCCGGAAGGTCACCGGCCCGTTGCGGCGGATTTCGGCGGCCAGCAACTCGCCCGCTGGTGTCGTCACGGACTTATGCTAGCGTGAAATCAAGCCATGGCGTTGCCCCAGACGGTCCGGGTGAAACTCAGCTCCGAAGTTGCCGAGGCCATCTCCATCACGCCCGTGGTGCTCCAGGAGCTTCCCGTGCTCGAACTGGTCGAGCACCTGCTCGGCATCGCCGGAAAGGATGAGTCGCGCATCCGCGAGATGCTGCTGCGCGGCACCGTGGCGATCGGCGCCACGCGGTTCCGCTGGGCGGGCTGGGATGCCGATCGCGAAAGCCTCCGCGAGCTGCTGGCGACTTTTCCCGACGCCGATCCCGCGCGGCCCTTTGCCGCCGCCGGCTGCATCCGCGCCACGCTGCGCGGAGGCCGCCACGCCATAGAGATCCCACGCGAGGCCGCTGCGCGCAAGTCGTTGTTTCAGCGGAAGACTTTCTGGGACCTGCTGATGGAAGTGGCCAGCGCCTCCCGCCCGGCCTATTCCGGCTACTCCTACCGCGACCGCGCCGACCGCTACCTCCGCGAGTTCACGCCCGCCGAAACCGAATGCGTCCGCGCCGCTGCCTCCGAGGTGCGCTACAGCGCGCTCCGCGACCAGATCCGGAGCGTGGGGTTCACGCAAGCGGAGTTGTACGTGACGCGGCCGTAGGGGCCGGGCATACCCGGCCCCTACTCTTCGGCCGCCTCTCCCGTGTCCTCCGCCCGGTTCTCGAACTTCGTCTGCGCGTGCAGAAAGACCAGGTTGACCGTTCCCACCGGCCCGTTGCGCTGCTTGCCGACGATCAGCTCGGCCAAGCCCCGCAAGTTCTCGTTCTTCGGTTGGTAACACTCTTCGCGGAAGACGAAGGCTACCACGTCGGCGTCTTGCTCGATGGATCCCGACTCGCGCAGGTCGCTCAATTGCGGCCGATGATCGCCCTGGCGGTTTTCCACCGCGCGGCTCAACTGCGAAAGCACCATCACGGGAGCATTCAGCTCCTTGGCCAGCATCTTCATGCCTCGGGACAGCGCGCTGACTTCCTGGTTGCGGTTCTCGAAGCGCGCGCCCGCCGTCATCAACTGGAGGTAGTCCACAATCACCAGCCCCAGGTGATGCCGCTCACTCTGCAAGCGGCGCAGTTTGGCGTGCATGTCCATCAGGTGCGCGCCGGGGGTGTCGTCGATGTAGAGGGGCGCCTGCACCAGCTCCTGCAGCGCGTGGTTGAGTTTGCGCCGTTCCTCCTGGTTGAGATACCCCGCGCGGAACTTCTGGCTGTCCACGCGCGCCGCCGAGCAGAGCATGCGCGTCAGCAGCGACTCCTTCGACATTTCGAGCGAAAAAATCGCCACCGTCTGTTTGTTCTTGAGCGCCACGTGCTGCGCAATGTTGAGCGCCAGGGCCGTCTTCCCCATGGAAGGGCGCCCCGCCACGATGACCAGGTCTCCGCCATGCAGGCCGCCGGTCAATTCATCGAACTTGGTGAACCCGGTGCCGATCCCCTTGATGCGCTTGCTGGGGTCGAGGAAAGCGTTGAGGCCGCCTTCGTAATCCTCCAGGATCTGCCCGGCGTTCAGCAGCCCGGACTTCATCCGCGCCTCGCCCAGCTTGAGCAGCGTCTCCTCGGCGCCGGCCAGGATCTCGTCCGGCTCCTCCTCGCCCGCAAGCGCCCGGTTCATCATGTGCTGTGAAGCGAAGATGATGCGCCGCAGCACGGCCTTGTCCTTGACGATTCGGATGTAGCTGTCGAGGTTCGGAATCTGCGGCAGCCCGTCGTCCAGCTCCACCAGGTAGCTCAAGCCGCCGCAGGCTTCCAGCTCATTGAACTTCATGAGCTCGTTGGCCACGGTGATGCGGTCGATTTTTTCGCCGCGCTCCTGCAGCTCGCCCATGCGCTTGAAGATGCGCCGGTGGCTCTCCAGGCTGAAGTCGTCGGCCTCGAGCGTGCCGGCGGCCTGGACGTACAGAGCGTCGTCAAGCAGGATCGAGCCGAGCACGAATCGCTCGGCGTCTACATTGGTGGGAAGACCCTTTTCAATCGCACTGGTCGCTGGCATGGCGTGAATGACCTAAGCTAACCTCCGGAGCGCCCGCGGTCGAGAAGAATCTTCGCGCCCCGTTTTGAGTGGTTTACGCTCCGTATAAAACACGGCCCGGACCGCGAAACCCGCGTGTCGTCGAAGTGCTTTGAAATCAGTCGATGCATTTCGATTTCCGCAGGTGTCCACAAAACATCCACAGCCTTTCGACAGGCTAAAACATCCCCTACCCTATATGTTTTATCAAATTCGCGACAATCCTGCATAATCGACATTGAGGAGGAAATAACGAATGCCCGATTGGGCCATTTCGAGCGGCATGTGGAACGCCATCTTCGGCCTGGGAGCGCCCCTGGCGGAGAAGATCCTGCGTCCGGCGATCGTGTACATCTTCTTGGTCGTGTTCCTGAGGGTTTTCGGCAAACGGGAGCTAGCGCAGCTCAATCCGTTCGACCTGGTGGTGCTGCTGTCGCTCTCCAACACTGTGCAGAACGCCATCATCGGCAACGACAACTCGCTAACCGGCGGCTTGGTCGGCGCCTTCGCGCTGATGGCCATCAATTACCTGGTGGTGCGTTTCCTGTTCCGCCACCGGCGCCTCGACCAGGTCTTCGAGGGGAAACCGACGGTGCTGGTCAAGGGAGGCCGCATCGTGAAGCATGCGCTCGCCAAGGAGTTGCTGACGCGCGCGGAGCTGATGACCGTCCTGCACCGTCAGGGTTTCACGGGGCTGGACGAAGTGGAGCAGTGCGTTCTCGAACCCGGCGGAACGTTCGCCATTCGCCGCAAAGTGCCGCCGCTCGAAGAAGTCCAGCACCAGGAAGTGATGCGGCGCCTCGGCGATCTCAGCGGCAAGCTGGAACTGCTGCTTCAGCAAAGAGGCGGCCCGGTATAATAGATAGTGGAGGAATGGCCGAGTGGTTGAAGGCGGCGGTCTTGAAAACCGTTAACGGGGAAACTCGTTCGGGGGTTCGAATCCCTCTTCCTCCGCCATAACAACTCATTTTTATCAATAGCTTATAGGATACGCAGGATGCGCGGCTGCAATACGTGTGGCATCCTCGGGCATGATCGCTTTGTTCCGCCGCCACGTCGCCGCGTGCAAATTCACCTCCCGGAAAGACCGTTTCTGCCGCTGCCCCATCTGGGCCGAAGGCACCGTGCACGGCGAAAAGATAAGAAGGTCGTTGGATCTGCGGAACCGGGAAGCGGCCGTTCGCCTCGTCAGGGAATGGGAAACCCACGCTCCGCAAGGGACGCTGTCGGTCTCGGACGCGTGCGACCAATTCATCTCCGGCGCGCAGGAAGAACGGCGGAATAAGCTTTGAAGAGAATCGCCTCTGATGGTATGATGTCTCACGCGGGTGACGATTGAGGTGAACGGCAATGCCAACGTACACACAGGCCGACCGGCCGCTCAAGATCACTACTCCACTGGGCCCGGACGTCGTGTTGATCACCAACTTGCGGGGTCGGGAAGCCATCTCGCAGCTCTTCCAGTTCCAACTCAATCTCATAGCCGACAGGCAGAGGCTGAGCGACATCCGCTTTGACAGCATCCTCGGCCAGTGCGTGACCGTGGAAATGACCTTGCGTACGGGTGACACCCGCTATTTCAACGGCTTGGTAAGACGGTTCACTCAGGGCGTTCGCGACGATCACTTCGTGGCTTTCCGCGCTGAGGTAGTGCCCAGGCTGTGGGTTCTTACCAAAAAGGTCCAGAGCCGTATTTTTCAACACATCTCGGTTCCTGACATTCTGAAGCGGGTGCTCTCCGACCACCACGTCGACTACGAGTGGAGTGGAACCGGAACCTACTACCCCCGCGATTATTGTGTCCAGTATCGCGAATCGGATTTCGATTTCGTGAGCCGGCTGATGGAGGAGGAGGGCATCTATTACTACTTCGAGCACTCCGCTGGCGAACATCGAATGATGGTCACCGACCAGGGGAACGTGCATCCACCCGTTTCCGGGGAATCCACGGTCGTCTACCAGGAAATATTCGGCGGCTTTTGGGAGGACATGCGGATCAGGGATTGGGAGAAGAGCCAGGAGCTGCGCTCTACCAAGTACACGGTTTGGGACCATAGCTTCGAACTGCCGGGTAAACACCTCGACGAAAGCGTGCGGACCATGGCTGAGGTGAATGCGGGCAGCATCAGCCATAAGCTCGGTCTGCTCGACAATCAACCGGAGATCTATGAGTATCCCGGGGGCTACGCCAAACAATTCAATGTCCCGGAGGATACCAATCTGATACCCGAAGTCAGAAGCCGAATCGTCCGGGTTCGCATGGAGGAGGAGGAATGCGCCGGCCTGGAAATCGCCGGCGCCGGGGATTGCGGCAATTTTGCGCCGGGGCATAGGTTCACCCTGAAGGGACATTTCAACGGCGACGGCGACTACCTGCTGACCAGCGTGGAACACGACGCCGTGCAGTCGGGATACCGAAGCGCGGAGCAGGACTCGTTTCACTACGAAAACCGCTTCTTTGGCATGCCCGCCGGCCTGCGATTCCGGCCGCGGCGGGTCACCGCCAAGCCCTTGATCGCTGGCATCGAGACTGCGACGGTGACCGGCCCGTCCGGCGAGGAGATTTTCTGCGACCGGTTCGGCCGCGTCAAGGTGCAGTTCCATTGGGACCGCGAGGGGAAGTTGGACGACAACAGCTCATGCTGGCTGCGGGTGGCGCAGCTTTGGGCAGGCAAAGGTTGGGGCGCGTTCTTCTGGCCGCGCATCGGTCATGAGGTGGTGGTGGCTTTCGAGGATGGCGATCCGGATCAGCCCCTAATCGTCGGCAGCGTCTACAACGCCGATAATATGCCGCCGTACACCCTGCCGGCCAAGAACCAGCTTGCCGGCATCCGGTCGGCCACCGTGCGCGGCAGCGCTCACGAGAACTATAACGGCATCGTATTCAATGACGAGAAGGGCAGTGAGCACCTGGGGCTTCATTCCGAGCGAAACATGGCCCTGAACTCGGAGTTCGACAAGATGTTCCACGGAAAGAACAAAGGTGAACGGATCGCGCGCGCCAGCGTGCACACGGTGGGCATTCTTCCCGGCGGCAGCGGCAGGGGCGACAGCGGCGGCGGCAGTGGCGGCGGCGAAAGCTTCGGAAAGGGCAGCACCGTACCGGCCCAGCACGAGGAGACGGCTCCGGGCTTGAAGTCCGACACGGTGATCGGGATGGCCCAGACGGTCACATTAGGCAGTGACTATACGATGGTCATCGGCAGCAAAAGCGACGTCTGCCTCAACCCGTTTGGTCCCTTTTATGGTGCGGAAGGGATTGGGCCGTTGCTGGCGGGTGGCTTCGGCGGAAACATGGATTTCCTCATCGGCTCGAAAACGGAGTTTATTGGGGGCCCGACCTTCAGCATGGATCTGGGTGACGAAGTTCTCAAAGTGGACCGAAGCGGTTGGAAATGCCCGGTTCTCGTGGCGCTGGGCGAACTTCTGTTTCTCTTGTCGGGAACCTGGGTTTTGTTCCATTCCTATTGTGATGAGGACTCCGCGCGTGCCGAATGTTCGGGAATCAGTCAGGGCCTTTCTTTTGTTCTCCTGGCTGCGATCGTAAAGAGCGGGAAGCTCTACGCGAAGAACGTTGAGAATAAAGCAGACAAAGCCCACGCCGAGGTGAACCTTGCGAACTTGATTTCGGAACGGGGGTTATCGAAGTTGGAGAAGCCGGAGCCGTAGGATACTGGCTTTCCGAGAGCCAGATCACGAAACCCGGCACTGACAAGTAATAGCGAGGAGCATTCATGCTAATGGCTGCACAGAACAAGGGCCTCGGTGGTGGGACGGGGGGCGGCGAGGGTTCCCACAATCATATCGAGAATATCAGTGGCGGATATCGAATCCAGGCGAACCAGTTGGAGCTGCTCAGCCGGCCTCCGATACCTCCGGTGGCGCCAGACCCCTGCAGGATTTTGGTGCTGGCCTCGGATTACGGCGTCGGCGGCCAGGTGGAAGTGAGCGGCAACCAGAGTGTCCGTATCACTGCCGGGCCAATGACCCTCCCGCCAACTTCGTCGGACTCCAGCAACGGGGTCGAGATCGTTGTGGGGGAGACCCAGAACGTCACCATCCAGCGCGGCCTTTCGCCAACGGATCAAAAGATCGAGATGACGCCGGAAGGGATCACCATCGACGCCGGCATGGGGACTTTGACGCTCAAGAGCTTGACCCAGATCACCCTTTCGGTGGCGGAAGGCTTGGCCACCATCACCTTGGGACCGGAGGGCGTGAAAATTCAGGGTTTGCTCATCCAAATCAACTGAAGCCGGGGAGACCACATTTGTGAGCAACGGGCCGATGGTCGCGATGGAGGCGCTGGCAGCCGCCGATATCTGCGCGCGCTTCGACGCGAACAAAGAGGCGCTGGCGCTGCTCCGCGAGGGAATGGCGCCGGGGGAGTTCGTACAAGCCCTGATGGCCAGCCGCCAGTACGTCAACGGGATCGATTTCATGGCCCATGCCCTGCCGGCGCGCGAAGGGGTCTGGTGGGGCTGCCTGTGCGTGCAGCATGCATGCGGCGCCAATCTGACAGCGTCGGACAGGGCCGCATTGCTGGCCGCCACCAGTTGGGTGGTGTGGCCCACGGAAGCCAACCGTGCCGCGGCGCAGGCTCCCGCCGAAGCCGCCGGACGGGCTTCGGCCGCCGGCGCCGTGGCCATGGCGGCGAACCTGGCGGGCGCCGCCGGCCCGGTTCCGCTGACCCCGGCGAAAGCGGTTGCCAATGCGGTGAAGCTGGCCACTACCAAGGGCGATCCGGCCCGGATCGCCGACACCCAACGTCTGTTCGTGGAACTGGGAATCGGAGTGGCGGAGGGACGATTTACATGGCCCAGCGGCTAAAAAGAGCGCTCCGCCGGGAGCGGCGGATTACGGAGGATTGAGTTATGGGGCAGCCGGCTGCGCGCTTGTCGGATCCGCATACGTGTCCGATGGTGACGGGAGTGGTGCCGCACGTAGGCGGGCCGATTCTGCCCCCGTGCTACCCCATGGTGCTGATCGGCGGCTTGCCGGCCGCCCGGGTGGGCGACATGGCCACTTGCGTCGGTCCCCCGGATGTCATCGTCATGGGTTCCTTCACGGTCCTGATCGGCGGCCAGCCGGCCGCGCGGATGGGAGATTCTACGGCTCACGGGGGCGTGATCGTGATGGGCCTTCCAACGGTCTTGATCGGCCCATGACCGCTAAACGAGTGCAAAGGAGTTCGCGAGATGAGCGAAGTCACGGCGGAAGCGGCTTATTCCATTGCTTACGAGAAACAGTCCGATGAGGAGAGCAACCGGACGTGCGGCGCCGCATGCCTGGCAATGGTGTACCGTTCCCTGGGGATGGAAGTCCCGCAGAGCCAGATCTGGCCGGCGATAGCCAAGGCTAACCGGTTCGGCGATACCGGTTCCACGACCCACCTGATGGTCCGCGATGCCTTGAGCCGCGGTTTTGACGCGGTGGCCATCCAGGCGCGGCACCCGTGGTACGTGTTGCGGATCTGCCGGGACGCCGGCATCCGCGTCATCCTGAACCATCGTCTGCACGCGGAAACGGCAGGCGGCCACTACACCGTAATGGTCGATATCGGAGAAGAGGAGGTGACTCTGCACGATCCATTCCTGGGACCGTACCGCCGCCTTTCGCAGGCCGAGCTGACAGACCTTTGGGAGGCGCGTCCCAACTCGGAGATCGGGGGTAACACACTGATTGCTATCGCCGCCCGCCTGCCGGCAGAGGCGGTGTGCGGAATCTGCGACGCGCCGATCCCGGCCAGCGTCGCTTGCCCGCAATGCGGCGATCCGGTGGCGCTCAGGCCGGCGCGGGTCATCGGCTGCATCAGCAAGGCCTGCATCGTCCGGCTTTGGCATTATGTCTGCTGCCCGTCCTGTGACTTTATGTTTGACTTCAGCGCCGCTCCGCCGCAGGAGGCCGCCGAGGCTGAGAGTGCGTCGCCTCCGGGGAAGCCGAAGGATGCGGCGGAAGATCCCTTGAACCTGGATGAGGTGTTCGGTCAACTGGATGAGTTCTGCGCCTTCATCCTGGCAATGCCGAAAGCCGCGGGCAACCCGGACGTTATGAAGCAGATCGCTCTAATCAAGGGCAGCAAGGAGAAGCTGAAAGTGGCACAGGCCGAGGAACTCGCCATTCAAAAAGCGCAAGAGGCGAAGATGGCCGCAATGCTTCAGCAGGCGCAGCAGAAGGAGGAAGCCCACCGCCAGAAGATGGAGAAACTGACCACGCCCTCGCCGCCCCTGGATGGGAACGCTCTCGGCCGGGACCTACTGAGAAACGTGGGGCTGATCCGCTGAAGTACGGCGCGGGAAATCTACTTGTCGGGCCGGGCCTGCGTGAACCTGAAGTTGGCCAGCCACACCTGTGAGTTCCCCGGTACATGAATCCCGAAGCGTCCGCCTGTGAAGGGCCGGTCCGGATGGTTCCAATCCTGCAAAGTGACCGGCTTTCCCTGCTCGTCGACGAGCATCGTTACAAGGTGTGTCGGCTCGACCACCAGGTTCACCGTGAAATGGTCGGTCTTGACGCCGTGCCGCTTCCGATCAGTGATCATCCGTCGACGGTTGTTGGTGTATTCGCTCGAAGTGAACGTCTGCTTGTCGATCTCGAAGAGAAGGTAGTTGTGCGGATCGCTGTAATCGAGGACCCACTCAACCTTGGACTTGGCGCGCAGCGTAAACTGGAAAGTCCCCGCCGTAGGAGTACGCCGGTACAGAACGAAATCACCTCCCCGTCGCGTGAACCATTCACCATCGGGCGTCCACGGTTTCTCCCAGTCCGCTGCGTCCATCTGAAACACTTCCGGCGGCTGGACGATAGGCTTGACCGGCGTCAGTTTCAACTCAGCCGTTTGAGTGACGCCGGCCGCGACCGGGATCGTGACCGACCCCGCGCTGTAGCCTGGCGCGCGGCCGGAGAGGACATAGGTGCCTTCCTCGAGGTTCAGCGTGGACGAGGGCGCGGGCCGCGGCGCTTCGCCGGCGCGCCCGTAAGCGACCTTCGCCGAAGGCGGCGACACCTTAATGTGAAGCTCGCCCAATGCCGGAGCGGCCGTGCGCCCGGGCACAGCAGTTTCGGCCGTCACCGGCTTGTGCTCCAATCTCGTCGGGGCGGCTCGATGCCGCAGCAGTAGCCAGGAGGTCAATGGACCGGCCAGAGCAAGAACCGCGATCACCGCAATCAGGGCGCGTGGTGGAAGTCTGCGCCCGGACCTGAGTGTGTGCGGTCCGGGGACATCCTCGAGCTCCGCTGCCCACGCACGGGAAGGCTCCGATGTTCCGCTCTGCCCGGCGATTGCATCGGCTGTGTGCGCGGCTTCGGATTCCGGAGACACGGCGGGCACGGATTCGGCCGCCTCGGGAGCGCCGGGAGCGGGCGATGGAATGGCGTCCCGGCTCAGAAGCTGAGTCGCGCCGATCGGTCCGGCGGCGCTCGCCCCGGGCCCGGCGGCCCGTTGCGGCGCAGCCGGTGGTCGGGCCATCTCACCCGACCTGCTTTCCAAGGTGGCCCGAAGCTGGAGCAATCGTGGCTCGTTCCCGCAGAACGAAAGGGCGCTCTGTAGCTCTGCCGCCACACCGCTCTGGTCGCCGCTCGCCTGTGCCTGACGGATGCGCACCATCGCCTGGCTCAGATACTCTTCCCGTTTCAGGTCATCCAGCAGGGCCAGCACCCCTCTGGCTCCCGCATGAGCCGGGTCGCAGCCCAGCGCGTGCTGAATCAGAACCTCGGCCGTGTGCCAATCGGTCGCGAGCAAGCTTTGTGCCCGTGCGGACAGCCTGTCCACGAGGCTCCGGCGAACCGGCTCGCTCCGTGGGTCCAACTGGTGGGCCTTCCACAACAGTTCCAGTCCTTCCTCGAACGATCCCTCCGCAAACAGTTGTTCGCCCCGTGCCTGGAGCCGTTGGGCTTCCTCACAATGCTCCGCGCCCTGCCGCGCCAGTTCCTCGAGCGCTTGCAACTCGCCATCTCCCGGGGACTCTTCCAGCGCCCGCCGACACGCGTCCAGGGCCCGCCGGTATTCGCCCGCTTCCATGCACGCGTCGATTTCCTGCGCCCAGCGCGCCTTTGATTCCATCCGCGTCTGCTGCTCCCGCCGCTTGATTACGCGGTCGGTCTCGAGCTGCAGCCCGGGATACCGGTGGTGTATGGTGCCCAGGATCTCCCACTGCCCGAGCGCATCGTTGAACTGCCCATTCTCCTCGTGATAGCGGGCCTTGGCCACGATTGCGCTCACCAGGTCCAGCCGCTCACCCATGATTTTCCGAAGGCGCTTAAAGTGCGGCTCGTCGGGATAGCGCTCCGCTGCCTCATTGATGATGCCGACCTTGCGTTCCAGGTCGGTCTCCGCTTCCAGGCGGCGATCGATTTCCGCGATGTGAGCCGAGAGGTGCAGCCGCTGCTGCTCTTCCGCGTCGAACTTGAGGCTCTGGAACAGAGCGTGCGCTGGGTACTTCGCGAGGAACCGATCGCTGATGGCGAGCGCCCTGGAGAAGTTCCGGTCTTCCAGGTGCTTCCTGGCCTCCGCGTAAGCATTGCGGATGGCCTCGTATTCCGAGCGCACGTCGTTGTAGAAGCTCTGATAGACGTTGGCGCGGCCCTGGCTCTCCGGCGCGCGCCGGTCCATATCGATCACCTGCTCCAGCTTGGTAACGGCCGAGCTGAGGTCCCCCTTCTGATGGGCCTCGACCGCGGCCTGGTACAGCCGCTCTTTTTCCTGCAGGCTCCGCCGGTACTCCTGCTCCCGCCGCTCGATTTCGGAGAGCAGCCCCGTGGCCCGCGTGTCCTGGGGATGAATTTGCAGGATGTTCTGCAACGCCTCGCGCGCGTGCCCGAACGCGCAATTCTCGGCGTGCTGCCGCACCAGCCGGAACCAGCTTTCGATCTGCGCTTCACTGCGCGTGGTTTCGATCTTCGCCCGCAGGCTGAGCGCCTCCGTGTTTCCCGGGTCCAGCTCCAGGGTCTCCTGGATTTTCTGCAGCGCCAGAGGATATTCCTCCACTTCGAACCGGCTGCGCGCGGCTTCGAGCAATCTGCGGACTCGCTCCTGTCGGGCCGCCGCGTCGATTTGCATCCGCAGCAGCTTCACTTCCGGGTCGAGGTGGCCCTCCGCCTCGAGCTCGGTGACGATCTCCAGGGCGAACTGTGTATCGCCCTGGGCGAACGTGGTCTTGGCTCGCTGGATTCGCGGCCCCAGGTGAGCGGAGTCGAAGTATTCGATCGCCTCGCCACGATGCGCCTTCTCCAGGCACTCGGCGAACTCCCGAGCCGTCGCAAAGCGATGCCACGGCTGCTTGGCCATGGCCTTGTGAATCACGCGGCTGACGGACTGGTTCACGGTCGGATCGACGTCGGACGCGCCCGGCGGACTCTCTCGAAGAATCGCCTCGACAATCTCCCCTTCCGTCGGCCGGTCAAACGGTCTGCGCCGCGTGAACACCTCGAAGGCCATCACACCCAGAGCGAAGATATCGGACGCCGGTGACGGTGGCTTGCCTTCGATCAGCTCGGGCGCCATATAGTACAGGGTTCCCTTCTGTCCCGTCATTCCCGCGCTGACCATGTGGGCAATGCCGAAGTCGATAATTACCGCGGAGTAGTCCGGCATGACGAAGA
>Ga0326727_10021082_pt1 | contig 12823 bp, 12 predicted proteins | sample MB2enrmetagenome_FD_207643 | JGI IMG/M metagenome (GOLD analysis project Ga0326727, IMG submission 207643) | Lab enriched peat soil microbial communities from McLean, Ithaca, NY, United States - MB29MY | ecosystem: Environmental > Terrestrial > Soil > Wetlands > Peat | place: USA: New York...
CAACCTGCGTTGCATTCATTGTCGCGCCACCGCTACGGAACTCTCATCAACTAATGACCTACCTACGACCAAAGCCCTGAACATAATAAAGCAAGTCTCTCAGTTATCCCTACCTATACTAGTTCTAAGCGGTGGCGAACCTCTTTTTCGTAGCGACATTTTCGAATTGGCCAGCTACGCGCGCGATTGCGGGTTGCGCGTAGCCTTGGCGACCAATGGAACATTGGTGGCCAAGGAAGTTGCCCACAAGATCGTGGATGCCGGCGTGCGCCGCGTCTCCATCAGTTTAGACGGAGCGGACGCCGCTACCCACGATGCCTTTCGAGGCATCCCGGGAGCATTTGATAGGGCCCTGCGCGGCCTGCGAAATTTGAAAGACCTCGGCATGTCCGTGCAAATCAATATGACCATCGCGCGCCACAACGCCCACCAACTTCCCGCCGTGCTGGAATTGGCGCGGAAGCTCGGGGCGGACGCCCTCCACACTTTCCTCCTGGTTCCGGTGGGTTGCGGCGTAGACATTGCCGAGGAGCAGATGGTCCCGGCCGACGAATACGAAAGAATTCTAAATTGGTTCTACGACCGCGCGCAGGAAGGCGGAATAGAATTGAAAGCCACTTGCGCACCTCACTACTTCCGCGTCCTGCGCCAACGCCGTGCGGCCGAGCGCCGCGCCGCCTCGCTGCCTGAGCCCGCTTACGGCGGCAATGGGCAGGAGATCGGCCCCACGGAAATGACCATGCCCGGCTCGACGGGGATCGGCCTGCACCCGCACGCCCGGCCTGCCGGAGCCGGCCACCCCGATAGCATGCAGGCGATGACCAAGGGCTGTTTGGCCGGCACGGGCGTCGCGTTCATTTCCTATCAGGGTGAAGTTTATCCTTGCGGCTACCTGCCGGTTCTGGCAGGCAATCTCCACGAGCAGAGTTTGGCGGAGATTTGGGAAAATGCCCCTGTGTTTCAGCAACTCCGCGACACCGGCAACTTGAAAGGCAAGTGCGGTTATTGCGAGTTTCGTAATGTGTGCATGGGTTGCCGCGCCCGGGCGTTCGCCGCTACGGGAGACTTTCTGGACGAGGAACCCTTCTGCGTTTATCAACCGCGTACCGTGGAAGCGGTTCGCAGCAAGAAGGAGGAAAGCCATGCTTCAATTCACTGATCTGGTGCGCGGGGGAGAAGCAGTGCGGGACATCAAACAGAAATTTCCCGAAACCGTATCGGTCTTTGACCAATTCGGGCTGCGGCCTTCCTGTGACGACTGCTCCATTGAAATGGCGGCCCGCAAAGTCGGCGCTTCCTTCGAGGACCTGCTCGTCGAAGTTAACAAAGCCATCTATAAAAACCGGGGAGTGACTGCCCGGGCGTCTTGAGGCCCGACCGCCATGGCCAGTGCCACTTCCATCCTTCACCCGCTGAATCGCTCCCGAGGGCGTTCGTTTTTCCTGCCGCGTGAGCACGGGGCCTGGGGAATGCTTCTCGTTCCCCTGGTCACCGGCGCCGCTGCCGGCAATCCCCACGGGGAGCGGATCGTCTGGGTTTTGTTATTCGCCGCGACTGCGCTAGGTCTCTTCTGTTTGCGGACCCCCGTGGAAGCTGGGCTGGATATATCAGCATTGCGTCCGCAAAACGATGGGGAGCGGAGGCTCATTCTTTATTCCATTTATATTTATTCCTCCATTGCCCTCTTGGCCCTAGCAGTCCTCATTTTGTGGGCGCACGCTTACGGACTCCTACTGTTAGGCGCGGTCGCGGCGATAGCTTTTCTTCTTCAGGCCGTCCTGAAACAACTCGGCCGGGAAACCCGCATGAACGCCCAATGGACGGGCGCCATCGCCTTGAGCTCCACGGCGGCGGGAGCATATTACCTGGCGACGGGCCATTTCGGCGCGACGGCCGTAATCATCTGGTTGGCGAACTGGTTCTTCGCCGCCAACCAAATTCATTTCGTGCAACTGCGAATTCATTCCGCCCGAACCGCGACGCTCAGGGGAAAGCTTCGCCAGGGATGGGGGTTCCTGCTCCACCAAGCCGGTTCCCTGCTTTTCCTGGGATTGATTTGGCGAGCCGGATGGCTCCCCGGCCTCATTCTGGTGGCATTCGGGCCTTTATTCGTCCGAGGATTCGCGTGGTTTGTCGAATCACCCCGGCCACTCCAGGTCAATCGGCTGGGGGTCAGCGAGTTACTTTATGCCATCGTCTTCGGGATTTTTTTCATCGTCGCTTATCACCCGCAGATTGGGTAGCGATAACTTCTCTATGCGCGAAAATACGACCGCGGACAACGCCCGTTCTCACAAAAGAGCCTCGTTGGGCGTGGGCCCAATGTTTCCCCGTTTCAGTCAACAGGATATCGCCGACGATAGCTTGGGAGGCCTCATCGAGATGGCTCGCTTGGCGCCCTCGGAATGGAACCTGCAAACCTGGCGCTGGATCGTGGTGCGCAGCGATGCTGCCAGAAAATATCTCGAGGCGGCCACTTACATCAAAGTGCCCCTCAGTTCGGCGCCCGTCATTCTGATCTGCCTGGCGGATACCCTGGCCTGGAAATCCGCGCCGCAGTATATGCAGGAGATGATTGCCAGCCGGAAAATCACAGAGGAAGAAGGCCGTGAGGCCCTGCGCCGTCTACGTGAATACTATTCCTCCTCTCCCGAGATTGCCGAACGCACCGCCCTGGCCAACGCCTTTGTGGCCGTGCACCAAATTCTTCTGGGCGCGGCGGAAAGCGGTCTGTCAGCTTATTGGGTGACGGAATTTGACGAAGCCAGGATCAAGACCCACTTTCACATTCCCGACCACTTCCTGGTGGCCGCACTGCTACCTATCGGCTACCGCGAGGAAACGCAGGCCCCGGCCGTCTCCAAACTCCCCTTGGGCACGTTCATATACAAAGAGAAATTTGGCGAAACCCTCGGTCCCACACTTTAGCCGCAAGCCTATTCATATATTCTCCGTCGTACACTACTGTCAGCCAACCAGTGAAAAGGGAAACACAGATTCGAAAATGAGCTGGAAACATATCTCGGTTCTCGCATTCCTGGCAGCAGCGGTGAGTCTTGTCTGGTTGGCTTTCCAGAATGCCCTTTTGGGTGCCGGGCCGGTGACGATCGCCATCCAGATTGCAGCTTGCTTCCTAATGGGCTGGGCGCGCCTGACCTTCGGCTTCCGCAGCTTCCATGCGGCGGCCAATCCCACCGCCGGAGGACTTGTAACCCGCGGCCCTTATCGGTATCTCCGTCATCCGATTTATTCGGCCGTGCTGTATTTCCTCTGGGCGGGCATCGCCGCGCATCCCTCACAGACTCACATTTTGGTTGCCTTGCTGGCCAGCGCCCCGCTTGGCGTCCGCATGTTCGGGGAAGAGCGATTACTGCTCGGGAAGTACCCGGAATACGCAGATTACGCCCGCCACACTCGGCGGGTATTGCCCTTTCTTTTCTGAGGGTGGAATGCAGTTGCTCCTGCCGCGCCCCTCCACCGAACATCCCATCCGATATAACAGCCTTTCGGGCAAAACCCTTGCTCGCGTACATTTCAAAGTGCCTGCGAGTAGCTTGAGTCGCAAAAGGGACAAAAAGCCATGCACAAATATGATTGACTTAGCAACGAATCTTCATATAATCAATCACGACTGAGCATGATGGCTTTTTCGATGCAGAGTTCTAAACCCAAGGACCTGGCGCCCAAACGCTTGGAGCAGCTTCGTGGTATTCTCGGCCAGGACCGCGTGGTGCGCGTTGAGGAGCTCACCGAGCAACTCGGCGTCTCATCGGCCACCATCCGCCGCGACTTGGGCGAACTGGAAAGATTGGGCGAAGTGCGTCGGGTCTACGGCGGGGCCGTCAGCACGGGAGGCCGCCTCGACGAACCGCTGTTTGACGACAAGACCTCCGTCGCCGCCGCGGAAAAGCGGCGCATTGCTGAGGCCGCGGTGAAGTACGTCAAGCCCAATGACACGATTTATTTGGACGGCGGCAGTACGGTTTTGGAGTTGGCGCGCCTGCTGAAGGATCGTTCCAACATCAACATCGTAACCAACTCGCTGCGTGCGGCGGTGGAACTGGCAGGACGGGGGCCGCGCCTGATTCTGGTGGGGGGCGAACTTCGCCGCCTTGCCCAGACCACGGTGGGGCCGCTCACGCGCTTTATGATTCAGGAGCTCCACGTAGACAAGGCGTTTATGGGCACCATCGGCCTCAGCCTTATTGAGGGCCTCACCACCACGGACCCCACCGAGGCTTATACCAAGGAGTTGGTGATGGAACACTCGCGCGAGGTCATTCTGCTTGCCGACAGCAGCAAGGCCCACAAGATTTCTTTCACCCGCGCAGGCCGGCTGGAGAAGGTACGTGTGCTCATCACCGACCGTCTGATCGACCGGAAACTATCGAAGGAACTGCGCAAGCGGGGGATGGAAGTGGTGCTTGCATAGGAAATGCAGTGGCGAGAGGTTGGTAGAGAGGCGAGCTAACCACTAACCACTAGCAACCAGCCACATCCTTTTGGAGAACAAATGACGCCAGCTTATTTGCAAGATTCCAGACCTGACTTTGCTCCCTTTGAGATCGAGTGTGGGACGATTCCCGCGTTTCGGTTCCAGGGTAATCTTCAGAGTGAACTGGCGGCGGGGCGCATCAACGGCGCCACGGCCACCGCCCTGCTGGAAGACATGCTCATGATTCGCGAACTGGAGGAAATGATCGTCACGGTGCGGTCCGGCGCTTACGAGCCGCTGGCGGGCTTCAATTATCGTGGTCCCACACACGTTTCCATTGGCCAGGAAGGCGCTTCCGTGGGAGCGTGCAGCGCCCTGATCCTGAAGGATCACATCACCAGTACGCACCGTGGCCATGGGGACAGCGTGGCGCGCGGGTGCTGCGCCATACGCGACATGACGGACGTGCAATTGCGGAAGCGCGTTCCGCAGTCGAAGGCAGTGGGGCGCGAAGAACTTCTCGAACAGGCTCTGGAAGAGCATATCTATCGCACCATCGCGGAATTGTTCGGCAAAGAGGATGGCTACTGCCGGGGACGCGGCGGCAGCATGCACATTGCGGACTTCACGGTCGGCCACCTGGGGGCGAACGCCATTGTGGGCGGCGGTGTGCCCATCGCCACCGGCGCGGCGATGGGTTTGCGCTACAAGCAAAACGGTGGTGTGGTGTGTTGCTTTGCCGGGGACGGCGCTTACTGCAACGGCGTGGTTCTGGAATCGTTGAATTGGGCGGCCCAGGCGCAATTTACCAATGAAATTGCCGGGGACCGGCGTTTTGGCGTGCCGATAATATTCTTCGTTCTCAACAATCACTACGCCATGACCGGCCGCTCTGATAACGAAGTGATGGGAATCAGCCACGTGGCTCAACGCGCCGCCGGATTTGCCGACAATCGCATGCACGCGGAGATCATCAATGGCATGGATGTGCTGGCCACTCGCGACGCCGTCCTGCGGGCGGCCCAGGGCTGCCGCGAGGGCAAGGGGCCTTACTTCTTCGACGTGGACACCTACCGCTACTTCGGCCACTCGTTGAGCGATCCTCGCAACGAATATCGCACGCGCGACGAAGAGGCCGCGTGGAAAGCCGTCGATCCCATCCTCACTTTTGAAAAGCAGCTCCTGGAATGCGGCGTCTTGGATCAACAGGGAATTGCCGCCGTCGAGAAGCGGGTTCGTGAGCGCAATGCGCGAGCGGCGGTTCGTGCCGCGCAAGCCGCCGACCCTCCCCCGGCCGATGTTATCAAGTACATGTACACGGACACCTTCGTGGACAAGGTGCCGCCCGAGTTTGCCAAGGTGGAGGTCCTCGAACCACTTCCCCCCATCAAGCGCGTGAACGGCGAAATCACCTACCGCGACGCCATCAAGGAAGCAGTGATTGAAGAGATGCTCCGCGATTCGCGCGTCATTTTCTACGGTGAAGACGTGGCCGAGTACGGCGGGGCTTTCAAGCTCTCCAAGGGCCTGCTGGAAATGTTCGGCCGCGCGCGCGTTTTCAACGCCCCCATTTCCGAAGCGTGCATCTGTGGTACCGCCGTAGGCGCGGCCATGATCGGCTTGCGGCCCGTGGTGGAATTGATGTACATGGATTTTCTGCTGATGGCGGGCGACCAGGTGGGCAACCAGGCGTCCAAGTGGCACTACATGTCAGGCGCGCAGGTGGAAGTGCCCATGGTGTTGCGCGTCTCGGTGGGCGCGGGGAAAGGGTACGGCGGGCAGCATTCGCAAACCCTGGAGTCGACGGTAGTGCACGTTCCCGGACTTTACGTGGTCTACCCCTCCACCGCTTACGATGCCAAGGGTCTGATGAAATCCGCCATCCGCGACAACAACCCGATCATGTTCGTCGAGTCGCAGGGGCTTTACAACGAGAAAGGCCCCGTGCCGCAGGAGGAATACCTCGTGCCCTTGGGGGTTGCAGATGTGAAGCGCGCCGGCAGCGATATCACGCTGGTCGCTTACGGGCCGGCGGTTCCCGAAGCCTTGAAGGCTGCCACGCGCCTGCAAGCGGAATCGGGCGTAAGCGCGGAAGTGGTGGACCTCCGCTGCCTGGTGCCGCTCGACATGGAGACGGTACTGATGTCGGTGCAAAAGACCGGGCGCTGTGTGGTGATCAGCCAGGCCGTGAGCCTGGGCAGTTTCACGGGCGAGGTCGCATCCACGATTCAACACGAAGCTTTTGATTATCTCGATGCGCCGGTGGTGCGGGTGGGCGCGAAAAACGGCATCGCTCCGCAATCGCATGTGCTGGAAGCGGTCTTCTATCCACGGGTAGAGGACATCGTCGCGGCAGCTCGATCGATATTATAAAGACGAAAATCGAAACTCGAAATTCGAAACTCGCCACGAATTTCGAGTTTCGATCTTCGAGTTTCGGCCTTTCGAGGAACAACTGCATGGTTAAAGCTGTGGTCATGCCCAAACTAGGGCAATCGGAAGAGACGGTTAAGATCGTCCGCTGGCGCAAGCAATTGGGCGAGACCGTTGCCAAGGGCGACATCCTTTTCGAAATCGAAACTGACAAGGCCGTGTTGGAAGTCGAGAGTTTTTATGAGGGCACTCTCCTGAAAATTGTGGCGGGAGAGGGAGTGACCGTCCCCGTGCAAACCACGGTGGCTTTTGTGGGCGATCCCGGCGAGGCGGTTCCGGAAGTTGTGCTGCCTCCCATTCTGTCTGAGGTCCGAGGTCCGAAGCCCGAAGCCAAGCAACCCCTCACCCGTCCCGCTCAGCGGGACACCCTCTCCCCAAGGGAGAGGGTTACGAATCAGAGGCCCAGCCCTCTCCCAGGGGAGAGGGTACCCGAGGGACGAGGGGGGGTGAGGGGTCCCTCCCCGCCTGCGCCCGCCGTTGCCGAGCTGCAGTTATTCCGAATCAGTCCACGCGCCGCGAAGCTGGCTAAAGAGTGCTCAATTGATCCCACTCCCATTGTGGGCACGGGCCCCAGCGGGCGCATCGTGGAGCGCGATGTGAAGCAGTACCTGGAAGCTCAAGGTTACGGCTGCCTGCGCATCACCCCCACCGCGAAAAAACTGGCGGCGCGCGAAGGAATCAATCTGCTCAGCCTGGCGCCGAAAGAAGATGGCAGCCAGATCTCCGTGGCCGACATTGAGCGCATCCTCGCAGAGCGGCCCAAGCCCCTGTCTCGCATGCGGCAGATCATCGCCCAGCGCTTAACAGAAAGTTACACCCACGCGCCACACTTCTTTGTGACGGTATCTGCCGATGTGACGGAACTGGAGTCCCTGCGGGCGGAGCTGAAAGCGCAAGGCACGTCGTACACGATTACGGACTTTATTCTGAAGGCCGCGGCGCTCGCCTTGGAACAAATTCCCGTCGTCAACAGCACCTCCGATGGCGAGAGCATCCGCTGGCACAGCAGCATTGACTTGGGCCTGGCGGTGGCGCTGGAGCAGGGGTTGGTGGTGCCGGTCATCCGCCGGGCCAATGAACTGACCCTGGCGGAAATTCACGCGCGGGCGCAGGAGCTGACCGCCAAGGCGCGGGCGGGCCAGCTTACCCCCGCGGAGATGACCGGAAGCACGTTTACGATTTCCAATCTGGGCATGATGGACGTGGAGAACTTTACCGCGATTATCAACCCCGGCGAGGGCGCCATTCTTGCCATTTCCAGCGGCGCCAAACAGCCGGTGGTTCGAAACGATCAGGTCGCGATCCGCACGATGATGAAGATGACCCTGTCGAGCGATCACCGCCTGATCGACGGCGCGCTGGCGGCGCGCTTCCTGAACTCGATTCGAAAAACTCTTGAGGAGATAAGCCTGTGGCAGCGTTCGATATAGTGGTGATTGGCGCCGGACCCGGTGGTTACCCCGCGGCGATCCGCGCAGCGCAACTGGGCGCTTCCGTGGCGCTGGTGGAGAAGGAAGAGTTGGGGGGCACTTGCCTGAATTGGGGCTGCATCCCCACCAAGACTCTGATTGCGTCGTCGGAATTGTTCGCGCGCATCAAGTCCGCCGGGGCGATGGGCCTGCGCGTGGATAACGCCTCTTTTGATTATGCCGCCATGGCCGACCGCAAGGACCAGGTGGTTCAAAAGCTGCGCAACGGCGTCAAGCAATTGCTGAAGGCCAACGGCGTAACGGTTTTTCAAGGCAGCGCGTCGTTCCAGAGCCGCAATCGTATTCAGGTGGACCCAGCCGTGTCCGGCGGGGAAACCGTTATCCTGGCCGCCGGCAAAACGATTATCTCCACCGGTGCGGCCTCCGCCATGCCCGGATTCCTCCCTCGCCATGAGCGGGTGGTGGAGAGCCGGGGCTTTCTGGGCCTGCGAGCGCTCCCTGCCACGACGCTGATCCTTGGTGGCGGCATCATTGGCTGCGAGTTTGCCTGCATGTTGGCGCAACTGGGCGTGCAGGTGACGATGGTGGAGCTTTTGGAAGACATTATCACGGGCATTGATGCCGATGTTCGCCGCGAGTTGCGCCGCCACATGGAAAAGACTCTTGGCATCCGCATCCTGACCGGCGTGACGCTGGAAGAAATCGCGGCGGATGATCGCGGGGTGCGCGGCCGGGCCGGACAGGAAAGTTTGGAAGCGGATTTGTTGCTGGTGGCTCTGGGCCGCAAGCCGGTGACGAGTTCGTTGAAATTGGAAAACGCCGGACTGGCTCCCAATGAGCGCGGCTTTCTCGATGTCGACGCCTACGGCAGAACGCGCGTCGCCACCATTTATGCCGTGGGCGACGTCACCGGCGGCCCGCTGCTGGCCCACGTCGCCACCTCTCAGGGGTTGGTGGCCGCTGAGAACGCCTGTGGCCGTTACCTGCACAAGAACGAAACCGTGGTTCCCAATTGCATCTTCACCACACCCGAAATCGGCACGGTCGGCCTCGGCGAGCAGGAGGCCCAGCAGCAAGGCAGGAAGATCAAGACGGGGAAATATCTGTTTGGCGCGCTGGGAAAGGCGCTGGCCATCGGCGAGCCGATTGGTTTTGTGAAGTGGGTGGCGGATGCGGAGACGGATCAACTTCTGGGAGCGCACGCCGTCGGCCCCCATGCCACGGACCTCATCGCGGAAGCGGCGGTGGCCATTCGCGCGGAACTAACCGCCGCGGAACTTGCCCACACGATTCACGCCCATCCCACCCTGGCGGAAGCCTGGATGGAAGCCGCCCATGCCCTGATCGGTGAGCCCATTCACTCCGCGCCGCCGCGCAAATCCTCGTAGGGGCGGCCCTCGTGGCCGCCCTCACATCGGTCCTGCCGATCGAAGAGGGCGGGCACGAGACCCGCCCCTACGCCGCGAATTCCGCTCCGCGCTCGGCGAACAATTTCTTGAGAATGGACCGGTGACACCGTTCTTCATTTTCGCAGTAGCAGCCCACGGAGAAGTTGGTCTGATGGGAAAGCGCCGACAGCAGATCAAGCAATCGGGCCGCTTCCGGCTTGTTCATCTCGGCGCGGTATCTGCGCTCAAACGTCTTCCACGACTGCTCGTCCCGCGATTGCTGCGCGAACGCCACCAACTCCGCGCTGGGGGCCAGATTGGGCAGCCACACATCGTAGAAGTCAAGCTTGGCGAATTGCGTCTTCGGCACTCCCCGCGGCGGCCGGCGCACCGTTCCCAATCGCAAGCCTTCATTCGGTTTCCTCGGAGACCCGAGCTTTATAACTGCAATCGGCATGTGAGTTCTCCTTTTCCAAGCGGCCAAAGCCCTTCCGGCGAACGAACACGCAGGTGAGAAATCGCGGTTCGGAGCGAGTGTAGCGCAGACCTCCGCCTTTGAGGTCTGCGGTTCTTCCCGCGACTCGCGCTCCAGAACACGAGGGCAAGTATCCGCCTTTCAGATTTGTGGCTCTTGCGAATGAAGAGCCGCGGACCCCAAAGCCGGGAGTCCGCGCCACCCGGCTCTACTGGCCAACGAGCGGAGGGCTTTCCTGATTAGCTTCCTTTTTCTCTTCGAATCGGATAACCCCCGACTGATCTGTAAAGTAGTGAGGTAATCCCCTGTCGAGTGTGGTTGGGTCAGCTTGCGCCGTGTACGTTACAATCTTCCCCGTTCTGTCAACTGGCCCGGCAACGTAGGTGAAACGGTAGTGTGGGTTTGTTCCCGAAGCCAAAGCTCTGCCGATCAGTCCTGCCGCTTTTTCGCTCTTCTTGGCGCTGAAAAACAAGAATTCAGTTTCCGGTGGCCCCATGACCGCGAGTGTTGGGGGAAAGCCCCGCTTGTACGCAGCCGAATAAGCTTTAGCTGCTGTGTTTATAGCCCGAAGCGAAATCACAGCTGAGGCATTCCATGATGCAGGTCCGTTCCAGTCAGTTGATTTCGGCATGGCTATCCAGCCCAGCAATCCCAGATAGCCCAAAATAAGGCCCGCCGTTGCAAATCTCCCCCCATGGAGTCGCCCCGCGCTTCGTCGGATTGAACCCCTCGCTTGATGGCCGAAACTGATTGAGAGCATCCCGGTGACTGGTGGTAACCAAAAGATGCTGAGGACGAAAAGATTACTCAGGAACTCTCCCCCGGGAACAAATGAAAGGACTCCCGCCACTGCTATGAGAATGAAAGGGACTAGGCCAAGGACAAGGCTTGCGGTAGCTTCGCCGCTTCTTCGAGACGGTTGTTTGATAATTTCAGGTGACGGGGCCTGGGCGGAGGTTAGCAAGCTGCCGCATGAATGACAGCGGGTGTCTACACCCGCGATTTCTTTCCCACAGCTTGGACAAAGCACAGAGCACCTCACGCCTGTCCTGCGTCCGGAATTCTAAAGATAGCTTAACGCCCTTCCGTCTTCACATCCAGTGCCAGGACGTTGGCAAACTCACCCGGCGCTACGGAGGGCAGCGAGACCACCACGGCTGCGCCCATTTGTTTGAACTTCAGTTTGTGCTGCGGGGCTGCCAGCAGACGTGCGCCGGTGACTTTGCCTTTCACGTCCTCGAGGCGGAAAGAACCCTGGGGCCAATCGAACAGGTGAATATAGATTTTTCCGGGCTTGGTGGTGCAACGCCAGCCCGTGGGCTTTTGATATTGGAAGTGGGCGTCATGGATGGCGGACGACTTCAGCTCCGCGCCAAACGGCGTGGGGCCGGTGCCATAAATGGCTTCGCCATTCACCTGGAGCCACGCACCCATCTGTTGCAGCACCTTCACGCTTTCGGGCGGAATCACGCCCTCCGCGGTGGGGCCGACGTTCAGCAGGTAGTTTCCGCCTTTGCTCACGATGTCGACCAGCCGGAAGATGAGGGTGTCGGCGGGCTTCCAGTTGTGGTCATTCTTCTTGAAGCCCCAGGTGTCGTTGATGGTCGCGGGAGTCTCCCACGCGCCCTCCAGAACGTGGTCCGGCACGGCATTGTCTCCCATGGAGGAATAGTCGGTGCCCTGCTTGATTCCCAAGCGCCCATTGATCAGGCAGTCGGGCTGAACCTCGCGCACCAGATCGACAAAGCGCTGGGCGCGCGCGGGCGTCATATTGAGGGGCGTGTCAAACCAGAGGAGCGCGATGGGCCCATAGTTGGTGAGCAGTTCGCGAACCTGGGGAAGTGAAACCTTGTTGAGGTAGTCATCGAAATCGCCCTGCTGGGCCGGGTCCCACTGTCCATTGATGACGGCGCCGCCGGGATGATGCCAGTCCTGTGCTTGCGAGTAGTAAAAGCCCATGCGCAGCCCTTGCTTGCGGCACGCCTCGGACAACTCCTTCATGGGGTCGCGGTGAAAAGGCGTGCCGTCCACAATGTTGTAGGTATCCACCTTGGTGCCGAACAGGCAGAAACCATCGTGGTGCTTCGGCATGGGCACCATGTACCTCATGCCGGCTTGCTTGGCCACCGTGGCCCACTCGTCGGCATTGAATTTTACCGGATTGAATTGCGGGGCCAGCAGTGCGTACTCCGCCAGCGGAATGTGCGCGCGGTTTTGGATCCACTCGCCGATGCCGGGAATCTCCTGGCCCTTCCACTCGCCGGCGGGAATCGAGTAAAGGCCCCAGGTGATGAGCATTCCGAACTTGGCCTCGTGGAACCATTGCGTGCGGCGCGCCACGTCCGGATCGACGGGCGTCTGCGCCGCCAGTCGCGCCACCGGCGCGATCATCAGAGCCCCGGCCAGCAGCGCTCGCATGCCGGCGCGGAGGAACAATCGATGGATTACATTTGAAATCATAGGAAGACTCCTTTGGGGGATAACGACGCGCGCGATTGTGGCACGAGTTGCGGCGGGCATCAACACATTCGATTTGGTTGCCTGCGTTGATGCCTCTGTGCGAAGCACCTTGGAGTGCGGCGGCTCGACGCCGCTTTTGGACTGCGGGAGCTCGCTCCCGCTCTTTCTACCGCTGACTCGTCAGCGGTGGGTGATTCGCCGC
>Ga0326727_10021084_pt1 | contig 12823 bp, 9 predicted proteins | sample MB2enrmetagenome_FD_207643 | JGI IMG/M metagenome (GOLD analysis project Ga0326727, IMG submission 207643) | Lab enriched peat soil microbial communities from McLean, Ithaca, NY, United States - MB29MY | ecosystem: Environmental > Terrestrial > Soil > Wetlands > Peat | place: USA: New York...
GTGATTAACAACAAACAGATTGAAGATCTGCCTCTGAATGGGCGCGATTATCTGCAATTGGCGAATCTGTCTTCCGGCACGACCCCCTCGTCGCAGGGCGTGAGCATCGGAGGCCAGGCCGGTACGCAGGTCGCATTCCTGCTGGATGGACAGGACAACAACAATCAGCAGATTTCGACCGGCCATTCAGGTCAGAAAGAAGTAGTAAAGCCATCGGTTGACGCCGTTCAGGAGTTCAAGGTGGTTACCAACGGATATTCGGCGGAATATGGCCGTTCATCCTCGGGCGTGGTCAGCGTGGCCATTAAATCCGGCTCAAACCAACTCCACGGCAGCGCGTTTGAGTTCATCCGCAACGACGTGGTGGATGCCAAAAACCTGTTCGCCACCTATAAACCCCCGTACAAACGCAATCAGTTCGGAGCCTCCGCGGGTGGTCCGGCCATTCGCAACAGCACTTTCATTTTCGGCGACTTCGAAGCCGCTTACATTCGACAATCCACCACCACGCTCAGCACTTTGCCCACCGCGGCGCAGAGAGCCGGCCAGTTTTCGAGCACGATTATCGATCCGCTCACCGGCAGTCCCTTCCCCGGAAATCAAATCCCGCTGACCCGCTTCGATCCGGTTTCGCTGAAGATTCTGAGTTTTCTTCCCTCGCCCCAGACCGCGGCGGCCACCAGCAATTACAACTACCAGAGCCCTTCGAACCAGGATACGCACCGCTACGATCTGCGCATCGATCAAATCGTCAGCGACCGGCAGAATCTCTTCTTCCGCTACAGCGAGCAGGTGGCGGACAACGTCGTCTCGTCGCCTCTGCCGCCCGATAACGGCCAATACTATTCGGGCGGCGGCGCGCAAGCCACCAACAGCAAGAGCTTTGTGGTGGGGCATAACTGGGTATGGTCGCCCAGCGTGGTGAGCTCCGTTCGCGCGGGCTGGAACGATCTGGCGTGGACGAATTACTTCCCCAGCCAGTCGTTAACCGGCATTGGCATTCCGGGTGTCCTCGATGCCAATCCCGGATTTTCCAACGTCGTGATTACCGGCTATCCCAGCCTGGGTGTGACCAACGTGCCCAACGCCGACGCTTCGCAGGACCGCCAGCTCTCGGGCGACGTCACCTGGTCGAAGGGACAGCACAATCTGAAATTCGGCATACAGGCTTACTGGCTGCAGACCAACTTCCTGAGCTCCCAGCTCACCAGCGGCGTTTTCGACTTTGACGGTCAATACACCAAAAATGCCCTGGCGGATTTTCTGATCGGCGCGGCCTATGCGAGCAGCCTGTCGAACTATTCGTATCTCGCCCTGCGCTCGGCGTGGACGGATTTCTTCGTGCAGGACGACTGGAAGGTCAGTTCGCGCCTCACACTGAACCTCGGGCTGCGCTATGAACTCGACCCGCCCGCCGTGCAGAAGAACAACACCATTTCCAACTTCGATCTGGATTCCAATCCGGGCCATCCGGTTCTGTTGCCCGCTCTGCCCGGCGGAGGCATCGCCGCACGTGCGCTGCAGAATGTGGACTACAAGCAGTTCGCGCCGCGCGTCGGGGTGGCATACAGCCTGGACAGCAAGACGGTCATTCGTGCGGGCGCCGGGACTTTTTATTCCAACCTGATCACAGAGGGCGGCATGCAGTCGATGGAAATCAATCCGCCCAACAACATTCGCACCGGTTTCACCACCAACAAAGCGCTGCCGCCGACCCTGATCCTGAGCAACGGGTTTGCGGCTAATGCGCTGAGCCTCGCCAACGCCTCCAATGTGCAGTTGATTTCCTACGACCGCAAAGGTGTCACGCCCACGGACTACCAATGGAACTTCAATATCCAGCGCCAACTGCCCGGCGGCATTCTGCTCGAAGCCGGCTACTACGGCAACAAGCTGGACCATATGTGGCGGCAGATCGATGGTAATCCGGCGCCGCCCGAACCGGGTAACATCAACGCCAACCGGCTCTACACCAGGACGCTGGTGCCGGGCACCGGCGACACCATCACGCTGGGCAGTGTGGTGCGCATCCAAAAGGACGGCTGGAGCGCGTACAACGCACTGCAAACCAAGATCGAGAAGCGCTACTCGAATGGCCTCACCTTCATCGCGTCTTACGCTTACTCGAAGACGCTCGCCCTGGGCGACACCTCCGGCGTGCAGAATCAGCTGGACTGGTTGGCCGACAAAGCAGTCTCCAGCCAGGATATGCGGCAACACTTTACGGGCAGCGCGGTTTACCAGTTGCCGTTTGGCCGTGGCCGCGAATTCGGCTCCGGCTGGAATCCCGTAACCAACGCCGTTCTCGGAGGCTGGAGCTTTGCGCCCATCGTGACGGTAAGTACGGGATTGCCACTCAATATCACCGTCAACGGCAATCCATCGAACACCGGAAGCGGCGTCGACCGCCCCAACGTGGTGGGAAAGTGGCAGCTCGCCGACCCCACCGTCGCCGAATGGTTCAACACCGCGGCCTTCGTGGCCAACGCCCCGTATACCTATGGCAACGCGGGCCGCAATATCATTCGCGCGCCGGGGTTGGTGAATCTCGATCTGGCGCTGCACAAGTCGTTCCGCATCACGGAACGAATCAGTGCGCAGATTCGCGTGGAGTCGTTCAATGCCACCAACACTCCGGCTCTGGGCGCTCCCAATACTGTGCTGGGAAACGCGCTGTTCGGCCAGATCACCTCGGCGGGATCGGCGCGCGATAACCAGCTCGGCCTGAAAGTACTTTTCTAAATCAATTCGAAAGAAAGAGGAAAAACTTATGAAGAAACTGATTTTGATGACGCTGCTTGCCGCGGCAATCGCCTTTGGCCAGTCGGGCGCTCACGGCCAGCAGAGCAAGAAAGGACCCGCGTCGCAGGCCAAAGTTTTGACGCGCGCCGAAATCGACAACTTGCTGACCAAACCCGACCAGGTGCTGATCATCGATGTGCGCCGGCCGGACGAAGTAAAAGACATCGGCGGATTTCCCGTATATCTGAGCATTCAGATCGGCGATCTGGAAAAGAGCCTGGCGTGGATTCCGCGCGACCGCACCATCATCGCTCTTTCCAATCATGCGGCTCGCGGCGGCCGCGCGGCGGACATCCTGGCGAAGGCCGGGTTCAAGGTGGCGGGCGCGGCGGGCGCCGAAGACTACGAAGCACAGGGCGGCACGCTGACGAAGATTGTGCCTCCGCCGGCGCCCAACCCGAACGCGAACGCGAGCGCGAAGAAGTAACAGAGGATTAGTATGCGACTACTGAAGATCGCTTTGGCAGGCATGCTCCTGGCGGCGCTGCCCGCACTCGCGCATCACTCGTTTGCGGCGGAATACGACATCAATCAGCCCATCACGCTGAAAGGAACCCTCACCAAAGTGGAGTGGACCAATCCGCACGGCTGGATCTACATCGACGTTAAGGGTGACGACGGAAAGGTAACCAGCTGGGCGATCGAATTCGGCTCGCCGAACGCGCTGTTGCGGCGTGGACTCCGCAAGACCGACCTGCCCATCGGAGTCCAGGTCACCGTCAAAGGCTATCGCGCCAAGAGCGGCTTGCCCACCGTCAATGGCTCCAGCGTAACGCTGCCGGATGGAAGGAATCTATACACCGGTTCGTCGAACCCGGAGGCCGCGGGAGCGGAAAAATGAGTACGCTCAATCTGGCTGTGCTCGCCGCCCTGGGGCTCGCGCTGTGGGTGGGAAGCGCCCCCGGAGCGACCCCAACGCCTCCTGCGGCAACGGGCATTCCGCGCGGCGCCGACGGCAAACCGGACTTCTCCGGGATCTGGCAATCGCTGAGCGGCGCCGACTATGGCCTCGAGCCGCACCTTGCGACGAAAGACGAGCCACCCGGCGCCGGCGTGGTCGAGGGGGACCAGATCCCTTATCAGCCCTCGGCGCTTGCCCAGCGCGCGAAAAACTTCGCCGCGCGCGCCACCGCCGATCCGCGGCACAAGTGCTTCACCCTCGGGACGCCGCGCGGCATCTACGGCAGCGAGCCATTCCAGATTTTCCAGCGGCCGCGCGACCTGACTCTTCTCTTTGAATTCGGTCACCCGGTGCGCACCATCAACACCAACGGCACCGAACATCCTGACGGCCACATCGATTTCTGGCTGGGCGATTCCCGCGGTCACTGGGACGGCGACACCCTGGTGGTCGACGTGGCCGATTTCAACGGAGAAACCTGGCTCGACCGCGTGGGCGACTTCAACAGCGACGAACTCCATCTGGTGGAACGCTGGAGCTACCTCGATCGCAACACCATTCGCTATCGGGCTACCTTCGAGGACCCCAAGGTCTATACCAGGCCGTGGACGCTCGAAGTGCTGCTCTATCGGCGCCTGGAGCCAAACGTTCAGATCATCGAGAACTATTGCGCGACGCAGGATTTCGACGAATACTATCCCGTGCCGTCTGCGAAACAGGAGAAATGAGTTATGAGAAATTGCCGGCTAATCCGCCGTTACACGCGTCCGCTGTTCCTCCTGGGCGCCTTGGTCATCGCTTCGGTCACAGCCTCCGCGCAGGGCATGCAAGGATGGCGCGAGACCTCGTTTGTGCCCACGCCGAAAGGTGAGTGGACCGGACCGCGTCTTCCCGACGGGCAGCCCGATGTATCCGGCCATTGGTCCAACACCATCGGCAATCACAACAATCTGACGGATCCGCAGGGACCGCTTGGCGCGGATGACGAAGCGCCCCAGACTGCTCGCCAGAACGCCCGGCAGCCCAGGCCCCGCAGTCAACGTGCGCCCAGTCGCATCAGCGACCCGCCCGACGGCCAGATACCGCTCCAGCCCTGGGCGCGCGCCAAACAGCAGGAGTTTCTGAAATTCCTCAACAATCCGATCCGGCCCGAGTACGTCGAGCCCTTCGCGCGGTGTGCGCCCGGCGGCCCGAGCAAGTCTTTCATGTGGCATGGCTATGAGATCCGCCAGTATCCGGGATATGTGGTTTTCCTCTTCGACTCTGGCAACCGCGTGATCCACCTTGACGGCAAGCCGCACCTTCCCTCGAACCTCAAGCTGTGGAACGGCGATTCCCGCGGTCACTGGGAGGGCAATTCGCTCGTAGTCGATACCACTAACAACAACTCCAAGGCCCGGCTGGGGCGGACCGGAGAGTTCGTCAGCGAGAACGCCACCATTGTGGAGCGCTTCACCTTCGATCCATTCACCATCACCATCCCGAACCGCCGCATCACCGACAAGACTCCGGCCGATGACTGGAACAACCTGACGTTTCCCGCCAAACACGCCGGCGACGAACCGATCATCGAAGCTTATGAACGTGTCTGTGTGGAAGGGAACGGCGATCACGGACTGGTTGTTTCCTCGAAGTAAATTCCGGCCCAACCATGCCATCGCCCTGCCGGTTGTGTGAATATGGAGCCGATGAAGAAAGTCCCTTCTGGCAGCCTTGGCATTGGCGGCGGCGCTACGAGAGGAACGGTATCGTTCATATGACGTTTGCCGCGCCGATGCGTGTGAATCGGGAGGCGGGCAGCGCCATCGCGGCAGGAAATATTCGCGGCGCCCAGCTTCCCTGCGCAACGGGCCGACGCGGGCGCGGCAACGCTGATGTTTCGCTGAATCGCGCCAACCCAAATCGAGCCAACCTATGAACGATAAGAAGCGCGTACTGATTCTCTGCACCGGAAATTCCGCCCGCAGCCAAATGGCGGAAGGATTGCTCCGGCACGATGCAGGCGATCTCTTCGAAGCAGCGAGCGCTGGAACCAGGCCAAGCTCGGTAAGGCCCGAAGCGATTGCCGTAATGGCCGAACTGGGGATCGATATCTCCAGCCACCGCTCGAAGTCCGTCGCCCAATTCGACGGAGAAAAGTTCGACTACGTGATCACCGTATGCGACAGCGCGCGCGAATCCTGTCCCGTCTTCTTCGGAGCGGCCACCAGGCTGCACCGCAGCTTTGACGACCCGGCGGCCGTTACAGGTTCCGAGGTTGATCGCCTCGTAGTCTTCCGGCGCGTACGCGACGAACTCCGCGCTTACCTCCGCGAATTCGCCATCCAGGCCCCGAAGTAAGCCTGCCGCTTCTCTACCTGTATTTTGATTCCGTCTCTACCAATTCCCTGGTATTTCCCGTCCGGTTGTCCGTGGCTAAGCTCGGATTTGACGGCTCAGATCGTATGCCCCCAATCTGGAACACCATCGAGTCGTTCTTCAAAAAAATCAGCCGAAAGCCGGGCGGCGCCGCGGCGCCAATGCCAATCGTGGCTCTCATCCAGGACCAGCACGATCGCAGCCTGCTCACAGCCATCGGCAAGAGAGACCATCTGGACGTCCACTTTGCCGACACCTGCGGCGAAGCCTGGTATGCGGCCAATCGCCTGCAATCGCCCGTGGTGCTCTGTGCCCGCGATGTTCCCGGTATCGAGTGGCCGGACGCAGTACGCATCCTCGCGTTGGCAGTGCCCCGTCCATGCGTCATCCTCACGTCTCCGGTAGCGGACGATTACCTTTGGAAGGAAATCGTGGCCAGAGGCGGTTACGATGTTCTCGCCACGCCGCTGCGCGATGCGGACGCCTCGCGCTCCATCAAGCTCGCGCTCTCATACTGGAAAAATACTTCCCGCGGCCACGTAGGCCTGCCCGCCTTCAGGAAATGATTCCCTTGCGCACGGCGTAAAGCACCAGATCCGCGAAGTTGCGCAGATTGAGTTTTTCATGCAGATTGCGCCGGTGCGTCTCGACGGTATAGGGGCTCAGATTCCACAGCGCGGCAATCTCTTTATTCGACCTCCCCTGCGCCAATAACTGCAGAATCTCCTTCTCCCGCGCGGTGAGCAACTCATAGCTGTCGACAAATCCATGCGTGCGGATTTCGCGCACATAGTCCTCCGCCAGCATGCGGCTGATTTCCGGGCTGAAGAATGTCTTCCTGGCGCTGACCGCACGGATGGCTTCGATCAGATCGCCTTCCGCCGAATCTTTCAGCAGATAGCCTCTGGCGCCCGCTCGCAGAGCGCGCAGCACGTAGGCTTCATCGGCATGCATGCTGAGGATCAGAATAGCGGCATCGGGAAGTATTTCATGGATGCGCTGAGCCGCCTCCACGCCATTCAGCTTCGGCATGGCGATGTCGAGCACCACCACCTCCGGCGCTGCCGCCTGCGCTTTCTCCACGGCTTCGTGTCCGTCGGAAGCCTCCGCGACCACGCTGAAACCGGCCTGCGTCTCGAGCAGCAAACGCAGTCCCCGTCGCATCACCACGTGATCGTCGGCCAACAGGATTCGTAGTGGTTTCACGTTAATGTGGAACAGGCGCTTCCGCCTGTCCATTCTTCTTCATTTTGGCCTGTCACAGGCAACTCGATTGTGAGCATCGTACCGCCGCCGATCTCTGAATCGATCCCGAATGTCCCGCCCAGACGCGCGACTCTCTCCTCCATGCCGAGCAATCCCAGACCCTTCACCTGCCGGACATCGAAACCAACGCCATCGTCCTGAATGCTCAGAATCAGCCGGCCATTCTGACGATGAACGCGGATTCGCACCGTCGTGGCATGCGAGTGCCGTTCGCAGTTGTGCAGCGCTTCCTGAACCACTCGGTAGAGACAGGTTTTGTATCCCTCGGGAAGATCGTCGCCGGTCAGTTCGGTCGCCACGCCGACGTCCATCGACGTGCGTTTCGACATCTCTCTCGCCTGCCAGCGCAGGGCTGGAATCAGGCCCAGATCGTCCAGCATGGAAGGGCGCAGCAGCAATGCCATATTACGTACCACGCGCACCGTCCCTTCCACCAGGCCTTTGATGGATTCGATATTGTTTCTCGATGCCGCGGGCGCCTGGGCATCCAGCCGGATCGAGAGATTCTTCAATTCGACGAGCACCGCCGATAATGACTGGCCGACTTCGTCATGCAGTTCTATCGACAGCGCCCGCCGCTCCGCTTCCTGTGCCTGCACGAGTTTGGCTGAAAGATTGGTCAGTTGGCGGCGCGCTTCCGCCGTCTCGTCGTACCGGAGCTGCGCGTTCTTCTCGATGCGCAGGATGTGGCGAGTACTGAAAATCGCCAGGCCGAGCCCAATCCCCAGCGCGGCGATCAGCGTCAGACTCAACCGCGTCTGAAACTGCACGAGCAGATCCTCCACCCGTTGATTGCCGGCATTCATCTGCCGCTCGTTGAGATCGCCGATATGGCCTGCGATATCGAGCATGGCGGCGCGCCGGGGAAATACGTCATCCCGCAGAAACGTGTATCCGCGCGTGCGCCGCTCCTCCGCGCTCCAGTTCAGACTCGGCCCCAGCACGTCCCAGTAGCGCGATAATTCCGTCGTCAGCGCCGCGTAGGGAGGCCGCTCTTCCGCGTTGAGTTGCCGGCCATACGCATCGAGCGCCGACTGCATCCTGCGCCGCACGTCTTCGAGGCTGGTCCGAAATGCGTTAGCGTGCGCCGGTTCCGGTTCCAGCAGATAATCGCGCACGTAAGTTCCTGAGAGATAGAGCTCGGATCGCAGTTCATTCAGCGTGTGATTGCGAAACAGAAACTGGCGCCGGATCGCGTCGCCCTCCCGCCGCACCTGCCGCAGCACCAGCAGCGCATCTCCGCCGCTCAGCGCCATGATCAGGAGCAAGCTCCCAAATCCGGCGATCAGGGCAAATCGAGCATTCCGAAAGCGCCGTTCGGCGCCTGCATTCGGCATAGATCCAATTCCAGACTACTGCGGAATTCTTCATCTATGCACGTCGACTGAACAAATTCGCCCCCCTACCTGAGTTTTTTACCGGAACATACCAACTGTCAGGGATAGAACGTTTGCGCTCGAAAACATAGATTGAATGGCAGGAGAGTTGCGAGGTTGCCCTTAGCCCCGGAGAGCTTTGTCCGCATGAATCCCTGGAGATGCGCCCTTGCGGTCCTGGCGGTTGGCCTGACGATTGGATTGGTTGGGTGCGGCAGCAACCAAGTCAACGTGCACGCCGATGCGGGGAAAACCACGACGGTAGAGGTCGGCGTCACTCCCGTCAAATTCATGCCCCTGTCTCGCACCCTGACGATCTCGTCAGAGCTGGTGCCTTTCCAGGAGATCGACGTCTATGCCAAGGAATCCGGCTATGTGAAGCAGCTTCTGGTGGATTACGGAACGCGCGTCAAAGCGGGCCAGCTCATGGCGGTGCTGGAAATTCCCGAACTCGAGCAGCAACTGCAACAGGACGACGCCGCCATCCAAAGCGCCGCCGACATGATCACGCACGCCGAGCATGAGCTCAGTCGCTACCAGGCGCAGCACAAGGTGCTTCAGCTCGAGGCCGACCGGCTGAGTACCGTGGCGAAGCAGCAGCCCGGTCTCGTAGCCCAGCAGGAAGTCGATGACGCGAAGGGTAAGGAACTCGCGGCTGAAGCCCAGGTCGAATCGGCGCAGTCGAATCTTTCCGCGACGCAAAGCCAACTGATGGCGGCGAAAGCCAGGCGTCAACATGATCAGGTTCTCTTCGATTACTCGAGGATCACCGCGCCCTTCGCCGGCACGGTGACGCAGCGCTACGCGAATCTCGGCACCTTAGTCCAGGCCGGCACCAGTTCGACCTCAAACGTGTTGCCACTGGCGCGGCTGTCCCAGGATGACCGGTTCCGCCTGGTAATCCCCGTTCCGGAATCCTATGTCCGCTTCATCAGGATCGGCGATTCTGTTGACGTAAACGTCCCCGCGCTCGGCCGGAAATACACAGGAAAGGTCGCTCGTTTCTCCGTCGATGTTAAGCAAGACACGCGCACCATGCATACCGAAGTCGATATCTACAACACGGACCATAGCCTGGTTGAGGGTCTCTACGCCGAGGCCACGCTGGCGCTCGATCGCAAAGATGACGCTATTGCCGTGCCGCTGCAGGCGGTCAGCCAGACTGCCGACAAGGCAACGACCGCGGATGTCGTGTCTCCCGCCGGAACCATTGAAGTACGCAACGTAAATCTGGGCATCCAGACAGATAAATACGCGGAAGTGCTTTCAGGCTTGCGTGCGGGTGAGATGGTGGTGGTCAGCGATCGCAGCAGTCTGAAGGCGGGTCAGCCGGTGCATCCAACCGTAGTTCAGCTTCTGCAAGCTCCAGGGCAGGATCAGTAAGCTCCTATGCCCGGCTTCTCCATTCGCAATCCCTACTTCATCGTGGTGTTGTGTCTTGCCTTGGTAGTCATCGGCATCACCAGCATTGTTCGCATGCCGGTAGATCTTTTTCCGTCGATCGATATTCCAGTCGTCGTCGTCGCGACGTTTTACAACGGCATGCCGCCGGTCGATATTGAAACCGATATCACCAATCCCCTGGAGCGCTGGTTCACCCAGGCCAGCGGACTGGAACACATGGAGTCCCGCTCCCTGCTGGGCGTGAGCATCATCAAGGCGTACTTCCAACCCGGCACCAGCGCGGATGCGGACGTAACCCAGCTCTCCAATCTGGCCCTTGCCGATCTCAAGCGCCTGCCGCCCGGAACTCTGCCACCGCTGGTGCTGAAGTTCGACGCCTCCAGTCTTCCCGTCACGCTGGTTACCGTTAAAGGCGAGGGCCTCAGCGAAACCCAGCTTCACGACCTCGCGCAGTTCCAGATACGAAATCAGATCGCCATCGTCAACGGCGCGGAGATTCCCGCGGTATTCGGCGGTAAATACCGCCAGGCGATGGTTTACGTCGATCCCTTCAAGTTGCTCTCCCGTCAGTTGAGCGTTATGGACGTCGTGAATTCGCTCAACGACAGCAACCTCATTCTTCCCGCCGGCGACGTCAAGATTGGACCCACCGATTTCTACGTTTACTCCAACAGTTTGGTGAAGAATGTCGCCGATCTCAACAGCGTTCCGCTCAAGACCGTAGGAACAAGCTGGGTTTCGGTGGGAGACGTGGGCGAGGCCAAAGACGCCAGCCAGCTTCAATACAACATCGTCCGCATCGACGGCCAGAAATCCGCTTACATTCCCATCATGAAGTCGGGCGGCGACAGCAATACCATTCAGGTCGTCAACGACGTCCGCGATCTGACCGCGCATCTGTTCGACCTGCCCAAACAACTCGTTACCAGCATCGTCTTCGACCAGTCGGTTTTCGTCAAGGAAGCCATTAATACGGTGCTGCACGAAGGCGCCACCGGGTTGGTCCTGATCGCCGTCATCATCCTGATTTTCCTTGGCAGCGCAAGGGCCACGGGCGCGGTGCTCCTCTCGATTCCTATCTCCGCCATGGCTGCGTTCGTGATTCTTTTTATGCTGGGAACCACTATCAACACCATGATCCTGGCGGGCCTCGCGCTGGCCTTCTCGCGCGTGATCGACAACTCCGTGATCTCGCTCGAAAATATTTACCGGCATCTGGAAATGGGATCGCCTCCGGCCGTCGCCGCGGAACAAGGCGGATCCGAAGTGAACCTGGCCGTGCTCGCCGCGACCCTCGTCGACGTGGTGGATTTCTTCCCCGTCACCCTGCTGTTCGGTGTGAGCAAATTCCTGTTTTCGGCACTCGCCCTTTCGTTCGTTCTGGCCATGCTGGCTTCTTACGTGGTGGCGATGACGGTGATTCCGCTCTTCTGCGCGCGTTTCCTCAAAGCCGTTCCCGGTCACGCTACTCCGGAAGAGGGAGGTCACGGAAGTGGAGACTATGTCGACGACGAGAGAGAAGACCGCTCATGGGGTGGACGCTTCAACCGTGCTTTCAACCACGGCTTCAATCGCGTCCTCGACGTTTACGAGCGCGCGGTGCGCGGCGCTCTCAGGTATCCAGGGCTCACCGTAGCCGCGATCGGCATCCTCTTCGTGGCCAGCCTCGGAATCTATCCCTTCGTGGGCCGCGCCTTCTTTCCACAAACCGATGCCGGACAGTTCACCATGAACATCAAGGCGCCGACGGGCACACGGATCGAAGTCACCAATGAATATGTCGCCCGCATCGAGAGTATGATCCGCAAGGTGGTCGCGCCGAAGGATCTCAAAATGGTGTTATCGAACATCGGCGTGGTCAACGATATTTCTTCGCTCTACACCACCAACCAGGGACAATACACCGCCACCATCCAGGTCGCGCTCAACGCCGGGCATAGTGTCGGCAGTCTCGAATACATGGACCGCGTCCGCAGCCGGCTGGCTACCGAGTTCCCCGACATCCGCGCCTTTTTCCAGAGCGGATCCATGGTGGATGCGATTCTCAACTCCGGCATGCCCGCCCCCATCGACGTGCAGGTCAACACGCGCGATCTCAATCTCACCTACAACACCGCCCAGGCTCTCGCCCAACGCATCCGCCGCCTGCCTGGCGTAGGTCAGATCTACATTCCGCAGGACATGAACTATCCCTCCGTGCGCCTGGACGTCGACCGTGTTCACGCCGCCGAATTGGGGCTGACTCAAAAAGACGTCGTCGACAACGTCATCACCGCGCTGAACTCGAACATCATGATCGCGCCCAACTATTGGGTCGATTACAACACTGGCAACGATTATTTTCTATCCGTCCAGTACGCCGAACACGGCAAGGGCGCCATCCACAATCTGGTCGATCTGAAGGAAATTCCGCTGCGCGCTCCCAACCTGAAACAGCCGACTACCCTCGATTCCGTGGTCAAACTGGTGAACCTGCAGTCGCCGACCGAGATCGATCACTACAAGATCCAGCGCGTGGCCGATGTGTACGTCACTCCCGTCGGCGAGGATCTGAGTAAACTGACCGCCGCCATTCGCCGTTCCATCGCGGACGCCAACCTGCCATCCAACATCCGTGTGACTCTGCGCGGCATGGTCAACGGCATGGATCAATCTTTCAAGAGCTTCGGTATCGGCTTCGGCCTCTCCTTCATCCTCTTGTTCCTGATCCTCGTCG
>Ga0326727_10021085_pt1 | contig 12822 bp, 12 predicted proteins | sample MB2enrmetagenome_FD_207643 | JGI IMG/M metagenome (GOLD analysis project Ga0326727, IMG submission 207643) | Lab enriched peat soil microbial communities from McLean, Ithaca, NY, United States - MB29MY | ecosystem: Environmental > Terrestrial > Soil > Wetlands > Peat | place: USA: New York...
CTGCCGCCGCCGCTGACATGTGCGAGAGTCCCCCCAACAGCTAGGCCGGTGGGCAGGAAAAAGCTGGTGTGGGCCACCCGGTCCATGAGTTGCATGATGGCCGCAGCTTCGAGTGGCGGGAAGGCCAGCAGCAGCAGGAAGGCGGTGACGAACTGCGCCCACACAAAAAAAGGCAGCCGCATCCACGTCATCCCCGGCGCACGCAACTGGATGATCGTAGCAATAAAATTGACCGCTCCCAACAGCGACGACGTGATCAGGAACACCATGCCGATGATCCAAAAGGTCGTCCCATCGGTCGGAATCGTAAGCGATACGGGGGGATACATCGTCCAGCCGGTCTGGGCCGGACCACCGGGAATGAAAAAGCTCGTAAACATGATCACCCCGCCAATCACGTAAGCCTGGTAGCTCGCCATGTTGACGCGCGGGAAGGCCATGTCCGCCGCTCCGATCTGCAGCGGGACGACATAATTGCCGAAGGCCGCAAACGCCAGCGGCACGATCGCCATGAAGACCATGATCGTCCCGTGCATCGCGCCGAACGAGTTGTAAAGGTCCGGCGACACAATCCCCTTGGCCGCCATATCGCCGAAAAGCCCCGCCAGCAGCGGGCCGATGACGGGCACCGCCTCGCCCGGGTGGGCGATTTGCCAGCGCATGACCAGCATCAGGCACAACCCGAAGAACAGGAAACACAAGGCGGTGACGCCGTATTGAATGCCGATGACCTTGTGGTCCGTCGAGAAGACATAGGTGCTCCAGAAACCCGCCTCCTCGTGGCGAGCCTCGTGCAGGTCGGGGTATGGGATGGACGGCGCCGGTGGTTGCATATCACTATTTGATCTTGTCCAGGACCGTCACCGCCAGCAGCAGCGGTAGATAGAGCAGTGAAACATAGAATAGGTGCCAGGCGCGTGCAATGGTGCGGTCCCGGGTGAACTGGAAGGCGAACCAGACAAAGGCCAACCCGAGGACCAGCGCACCGGAAAGGTAAATGAACCCGGTCAAATGAAACAGGAACGGACATGCGCTCACCGGCAGCAAGACGAGCGTGCAAACGACAGCCAGCCGGGCCGTGTGGCGGCCTTGCGGATCAATGACCGGCAGCATCTTGAAGCCCGCGCGGGCGTACTCGTCACGGTAAATCCAGGCGATGGCCATGAAGTGCGGCACTTGCCAGCAGGCCTGAATGGCGAACAGCGCCAGCCCGTCGCTGCTCAATTCCCCGCGCGCCGCCGTCCACCCGATCACCGGCGGCAGCGCCCCCGGCACCGCGCCCACCAAGGTGTTCAGCCACGTAACGCGCTTGAGCGGGGTATAGACAAACAGATAGCAGACCAGCGAAGCCGCACCCACCACGCTCGTGGCGAGATTGACTGCCTGCGCCAAATATCCCAGCCCGACGATGGCTGACATGCAGCCGACCGCCAGCACAGTTTGCGGCTTCAACCGCCCGGATGGCAGCGGGCGATCTTGCGTCCGGCGCATCTTGGCATCGTATTCGCGCTCCAGCAATTCGTTCAGGGCCGCCCCGCCCCCAGCCAGTAGCGCCGTGCCCAGCAGCACCTGGCCCATGAGTACGAAGTCCACCGGCCCGCGCGAACCAAGATAGAACCCCACCACCGTCGTCAGCAGCACCAGACTGGTGAGCCGCGCCTTAAACAGGTCGGCATATACGGCCAGCCACCCTTTTTCGACTGGAGCGGCTTCGGTGATAAGTTTTGCCGTTGCTTTCATCGTTATCGGAGACCGGCAGCGCCGGAAGGTTGCGGTTCGAGCATAGGCAGAGACGGCGCCGAAGCGGGGGCAGGTATATCCGTCACGCGACGACCGAACCCCTGCTCGCGATAAGTGATGATGCTAATCATCGCGCCCAGCGCCAATGCCAGCGCGCCGACAAGCACATGGGCGGTCGCAATGTCCGCGGCTTTGTTCGACCATATCGTCGCCGCCCCCAGCAGCACTTGCGTTAGAATCAAGCCCAGCCAGCCCAAGGCCAGGCGGCTCAAAAGATGCCTGCCGCCAAGCCCGCGCCAGGCAGACCACGCGGCGAAGGCGACCGCGCCAAGAATCGCGAGCGCAATAAACCGGTGCGCCATTTGCAGGCCGATCTGAAAGGCGGTGATCTCGTTGACGGAGGTGATCTCCATCCGCTGCGCATTGTAGTGTGCGACGGAAGCGGCATCCATTGCCGGCCACAGCCTGCCGTAAGCGAGCGGGAAGTCGGGAATGGCCAGGCCGGCGTGCTGATGCCGCATTGCCGCACCCAGGGCCAGTTGGCCGAGGATCAGCAGGGTCGTGAGCAGGAACAGAGTTGAGAGTTGATGGTTTATAGCTGAGGGAGTTCGGGCAGGCGGCGCCTGCCACCAGCGGCTGGTGAACAGTGCTATCGCGCACACGAGCACAAAAAACAGTTGCGCCAGCGTGGCGTGAAAAATACCGAGCGCGTCCTTGTATAACACCACTCGTAAACCCCCCAGCACCCCTTGCAGGATGACTGCGACGACGGCGCCCAGCCCGCACCAGCGCAGCCATTTCGGGCTCGGCTCGCAGCGCGGCCAAACCCAGCTTGCCCCGAACAATGCCAGGCCCGTCAGACCGACAACCAATCCATCCGTCCAGGGGCGGGGCACGGCCACTGCCAGGCAGGCGCCGACCACCACCAGGAGCAGCCCGCCCCAGCGCATGACCGGCCGCGCGTTCCGACCGTAGAGCCACAGGGCCAGCACGACCGTCAACAGCCCCACACCCGAGGCCACCAGCCGATGGGTGTGCTCGTAGAAAACCCCTCCCACCCACTGCGACACCGGGAAGAAGAACATGTTATAGCCATTCGTATTCGGCCAGTCCGGCACGGCCATCCCGGCGCCGTGACTGGTCACCAGGCCGCCAGCCCCAAGCAGGCCCAGCGTGGCGACAGCGGTCAGAACGGCGAACCCGTGCCGGCTGGAGCGCCGGCATGATGCCGGCTTTGTGCACTCTGGCGGTCTGAGCCGCCTATCTGCCGACCCTCCGGGTGTGAAGCTGTCAGTCGACGGGGAACTCATAAAGTGAAGCTCCAAGCCCTAAGCCGTATCCATGCAGTTGGGAATGGGGAGCACGCCCGCCCCGGGCGTTGCCATCCGGCGCCCTCGCCGGATGGCTCCCTCGCGTGCAGAATCACCGAACGGTGAGTGCGTTCAGGCGGCCGAAAAGGTGGCCGCCGAGGGAGCCAGCCACGGTGCCCGGGGCGGGCGCGCTCCCCTCTCACAGCATAGATACGGCTAAGGCCGAAGCCCGAAAGAAACCCGAACCCCGAAGTCCCTAACCCAGGTTTGTTGCAACTGGATCTCATTTATTGTGCATGGGCTTGCGGTTCAGGCCAGACTGCCGCCACGGCGCCGAGCGGCCGCGGCTGTCCCTGGTCCTGCAATTCTGGAAGGCCGAATACCATGGGCGCGCCGTCACTTCACCTCGAGCGTGAAGTCCGCCTGGGTCGGCTCGCCTTCCTTGACCTCAATTTCCTTGGTTACCGTGCCCGCCTTGCGATGGGCGGCCTGAAGCGTGTATTTGCCGGGCGGGACATTGGCGATCTTGAACGCGCCGTCCTTGCCGGTCACCGCAAAGTAGGGATGATCGAAAATGCTGACCCACGAGAACATCCACTGGTGGACGTCGCACTTGAACTTGAGGAAATTCTCCGGATGGGAAAAAGTGAAGGTCAGGTCCGGGCCGTTGGGCAGTTGGGCTTGGTTCTTCTCCTTGTTCTCCGAGCCGGGGCCCGGGACGTCGTGCACGTTGTGCAGCACCGGGTCGGAGTTCCGGACGATGATCTTCTGGCCCGTCTGCACGGCGAAGATGGACGGCGTGTATTCGCACCCCTTCTGGTCGAGGACGACCGACGGCGCCGCGGTGCCCGTGGATTTGCCGCTGATCCCTTGCAACGAAACGACCACGTCGGCCAATTCCCCTTTCGCCCCGACCACGTAAAAGTGCGTCGTCGGGACCGTCGTGTGCATCTTGCTGCATGTCGCGTCTTCCATCATCGGGGTGATCTCGATCTCTTTCGGCGGCGTGCCCTTGAGCGTGACGGTCCCGGTGATCTCGCCGGCGAAAGCGGCGGAATGCCCTGCCATCAGCCCGATAACAATAATTAGCGTGGATAATCTCATCACATTTCCCGGTTCCCTATTCAGAAAAACCAAAAGAACGTAGCACAGAGTCTCGGGCGCGCAAGCGACACACCTTTTACCAACTCTTTACATCCGTCTGACAACTCCCCGGAAGGACTGGGGTCTATTGGAGCAAGACCATTCGGTCCCCGGCGCGTGGCCGGGCGATCGCGATGCGAAGAAACATGCTAAACGAAAAACAAACAATGAAGACCAAAGATCTATTGACCATTGCAACCGCGGCCCTCGGAACCGCAGCCCTCACCGTGGCCGCGTTTTGGGTCCGCCCCCTGGATGCCGGCAATGACGCCGACGCCCCGCCGCCCCAACTCGCCAAGTCCCTCCTGATCTCGCACGGAGTTGAGCTGGCGCTCGCGCCCGCCGGCGGCCGCACTTTCAAGGCCGGCGACCAGCCGGAGTTTGCGCTCACCGCCATCAACACCACAAGCCAACCGGCCAGCGCCTCGGTTTGCGTCACCATGACCGCCTCCGCGCCCGCCGACCTGTTGTCACGCGTCATCCGCCTGCCGTCGGTGCTCTGGCGGCAAGAGCAGATCGTCTCGCTCCAACCCAACGAGACGAAAGTCTATGCGCTATGCGCCAAAACCAACCTGCCGCCCAAAAGTGTCATTGTCGTCTCGCTCCGCGACCTCGAACAGACCTCGTCTCGCCCGCCGGCGGGGATTGTAGCTCTCAGCTTCTCCACCGCCGTTGATGCCCCGCTGCCCGTAGTTGCTTCAACCCGGTAACGCAGCCTCCGCTCAGTTCAGCGCCGGCTAGGCCTAATTGCCCCTCATGCATCACGCATCACGCATCACGTTTCACGTTTCACGTTTCACGTTTCCCGCCTCCCCCTCCACCATGCTCCGCTGGCAAACACTCCTTGGCGTCATCATCGGCCTGCTCGCTGCCAGCGCCATCCTTGCCCTCACTGGCAGCCCCGAACCAAGACCGTTCCCCTCCGGACCAATTCTCTCGGAATGCGACGGCCACCTGCGCGAACTGGTGCTCCAGTACGAACCCGCCGCCAAACCCATCGTCGCGCCCGTCTATCGCGACTTCCTGGGCGCCCTCGATCGAGACGTGACCGTTCATCTCGTCTGCCCTGATCTTTCGGCGTTCGACGATCTCGTCGCCGCCGTCGGCCCGGTCCCGTGCAGCGTCACGCCCATCCTCACCGGTCACCCCATGACCGCCTGGTCGCGCGACCGCTGGGTGGCCCTCACCCCTGCCGCAACTGGAGGCGCCACCACCCTCTGGAGCCCGCGCGGCGAGGCGGGTGAGGAAATCTGGCCCGCGCGCGCCGGGGACGAGCGGATCGGCAGAGACATCGCCGCCGCCCTCACCCCGTTCGTCCACGCGCGGCGCAGCGGCCTTTACTTCGACGGCGGTGACTTCCTGGCCGACCGCGAGACCGTTTTCGTCATGCCGCGAGTCTTGCAGCGCAACCTCCAGCAAACCGTGCGCAGCCGCGCGGAGTTCGTGGGCCTGCTTTCCCGCGAACTCAAGCGCCACGTCATCCTGCTCGATGAAGCGCCCGACCACCACGCCGGGATGTTCATGGCCTCCGTCGGCGGCAAGACCATGCTCGTCGGCGACCCCAGCCTCGCGCGGGAACTGATCGCCGCCCAAATGGCTCAACCTGGCCCCGCGGCGACAAACGAATTTATGAACCTGCCCGGCGGGCCGGATTTCACCCCCCCAACGCAACACCTCTTCGATTCCGTCGCTGCCCAGTGCGCTGAGGCCGGCTACCGAATCGTCCGCATCCCGGTGGTCCCCGCGCAGGACGGGCGCACCTACCTCACCTATGTCAACGTTCTCATGGACCAGCAAGGCAGCCGGCGCTTGGTCTATCTTCCTTTCTATCGCGGCGTCGAGCGTCTCAATGCCGCCGCCCGCTCAGTGTGGAAAGGCCTCGGCTACGAAATCCGCCCCGTGGACTGCACGACCGCCTACGAGCATTTCGGCTGCCTCCATTGCCTCGTCAACGTCCTGACCCGTTCCTGACCCTCCAGCCGCCCGGCGCGGTCACCTCGGGAGGGCGAGCGTCCCCGCGAGCCCTGCCTCCCCGAGATTCCCGGTAACTAACAACCCCCGGCTTTCGTCTTGAACCTCGGAACGATTGCGCGTACCAATGGCACCCATTCAGCGCCCGAGCGCACAGATGACGAGCTTTATGAACATGACGAAACAGACCTTGTTGACTTTGGCCGCCGTGGCTGCCGCGTTAACCCTTCAATCACCAGCCCCAGCCGCCGACATCAACAGCCCCACCCCGCCCGCTCCCGGCGAACGCCTCGCCGCCCTGCGCGAGCGGATGCAGGAGACCGCCCGCGAGCTCAAACTAACCCCCGACCAGATAGAAAAACTCCAAACCATCGTTCGCGAGCACATGAACGAGCTTCGCGAGTTGCGCCAGGACAACACCCTCTCCCCGGAGGAAAAGCGGCAGAAGCTCATGGCGGCCCGCGAGGAGATTATTGCCGACGTCAAAAAGGTGCTCACCCCCGAGCAATTCGAGAAGTGGAAGGCCAGGCAAGGGCAATTACTCGGCGGTCCCGCTGGACCTCTCGCGCGCCTCCACGAGACCCTCAACGACCTGAACCTGACCGACCGGCAGAAGGAGCAGCTCACGCCTCTCTACCTCGAACAGATTGAAAAGCTCCGCGAACTCCAGCAGGACTCCAGCCTCTCGATGGCCGAGAAACTGGCCAAGCTCAAGGCCATGCACCAGGAAGCGGCCCCCAAGCTCAAGCAGGTCCTCGACGCCGACCAGTACGCGAAGTGGGAAAAGGGCGTCACCCAATGGCTGGACCAGTTGAAGCAACGCCTCCAGGAACAAAAGCAGAACTAGATTCCTCCAGCTTCAAGTCTGGTTGTATCGAGGCCCAGACTTGCCGCGCGAACGACAGCCTGGGCCGTTACCATTTGCCATCTGCTTTTGGCGATTGGCAATGGGCTATTCCGTCTAAGGCTGCCTCGCTGGCCCTCATCTCCCCCGCTCCTCCAACCGCTAGCCTAACCCGGCGCCTCGCTTGAAACCGCTCCTCCTCATAACTTATTCTGGCACAGCATCTTAACCAGTATCTCGGACGCCTCACAGCATCTGGATGAATCTACCAGCACCAACCCCGCAGCACCACCCAAGTAGGTGGCTAGCAGTGCAATAGTTCCTTGATAGTTCCCTGATAACTCCCTAATAACTCCCTAATAGATCCATAATAGTTCCATAATAGCTCCCTGATAGCTCCATAATAGACCCATAATGATTGCCTAATAGAGATACTAGGCTCGCTCGCCTGATACTCCAGCTTGAGTAAGTTGGCTACCCTGGGAGTACCCGGCGCAGTGCGCCCGCCACGAATTTCCTGAGCTCCTCTGTCAGCATCGAGCCGAACTTCAACTGCTTGCCCTCGCGCGTCTCAATTACGATATACGTCTTGCGCTGGCGGCCACCGTCGCTCTCGCTGGCGACGCTCACGTCGTCGCTGGGGATGATTTGCTCACGCTTGGGACAAATTGGGGGCGCCATACGCGTTGCCGGCCCATTTCACGGCACGGAGGGTATCCCGGTGCCCGTCAGTGTCAATGGCCAGGCCACGCGCCCCGCCAGCCCCTCCAGCCCAGTTCACCGTTGCAGCCATTCGTGAGCCGTTTATATTAGCCCCATGAGGAATCTGAACATTGACTGGAGACGTTGGTTTCCCGGGCTCGCCTCCTTCTTTCTGCTCAGCGTCGGCATGGCTCGCGCCGCGGAACCTACCGCGTTTGAACTGATCAAGGAAGGCAACCGCTACCTCGGCGAGCAGAGCAAGGACAAGGTGATGCAAATCCGTTCCGAGAAATCCGTCGGCGGCCTCGTCCCGAGCGTTTGGCACATCGTCTATTTCGACCCTGACGCGAAGTCCAAACGCGTCGAGGTCAAGTTCGGCGGCGGCCGGCAGATGGGCGAGAAGCGCGCCTGGCACCCGCTCGGCGGCGGCGGGTCGGTGGATAAAATCATGGACCTCGCGAAGCTCAAGATTGACTCCGACAGCGCCATCAAGATTGCCACCGCCGAGCCCTTGCTGGAGAAACTCACCATCAAAGCCACTGAACTCTGGCTCGAAGGCGGTGCGACGGCGCCCGTTTGGAAAGTGCGTCTCTGGGCCGCCAAACTCAGCAAGCCGAGTGTGATGGCGGACCTGGGCGACATCTTCATCTCGGCCGAGAGCGGCGCGGTGATTAAAAGCGAGTTGCGCATTGACAAAGCCGCCTAATACGCTGCTGGTCCTCCAGGTTGCCACTGCTGGCTACGAAGGGCCCTAGCCTGCCCGAGGCTACGGCGGAGACACCCGCCGGCTGCACTCCAGGCCCACCTCCCAATTTCAGCCATCGCCTAGGCAAAAAAGGGTTGGGAATTGCCAATTGGGTTGTAGCCGCTTTTGCTGTCGTGGCGGAAGCTCTCTGAGCTATATTTCAACCACTTTACTATGCGCTTTCTGCCCCAGGAAATTGAGAGCCGGCGCGAGTTCTTCCGCGCCGCGGGGCGCTATGCCCTGCTGATGCTCGTCGGCGTGGCCGCCGCCTTGGCCGCACGGCCTCGAGGGCCGGGGGGGCAGCGCTGTGTAAACCAGGGCATCTGCAGCAGTTGCGGCATCTTCGCCGCGTGTGGCCTGCCCCAGGCACTCTCCGCAAAACGCGCGCAGGAGAAAGGTTGATATGAAGAAAAAGAATGAGAGCATCACTCGACGCGATTTCCTGAAGGAAACCGCAGGAGGCGCAGGCATTCTCGCTGTGGGCACCGGCTCCCTCGCCGCCTCGCTCGGACAAAGCCGTGCCGCCAGCGCCGGCAAGGACGCCAACCCGTTTGCCTACGATGTGGAACGTCTGCGCAAGACCGACCCGAAGCTCATTCATTACCAGCAAGTCGGCTCTTTCCGTAGCCCACATGAGGACTCCCGCCGCATCGCCATCGGCCCCGACGATCGAGTGTATATCGCCGCAGCCAACTATGTGAGCGTGCTCGACCGCGACGGCGCCCGCATCACTGAGATCGCCTTCCCCACCGAGGCATGGTGCATGACCGCGGCGGGTGACGGGACCATTTACGCCGCCGTCCGCGACCACGTGGAAGTGTTCGATCGCACGGGGAAGCGCCTCGCCGCCTGGGACTCGCCCGGCAAGCGGACTTGGTTCACCGGCTTGGCGGTGCGAGAGAATGACGTCTTCGCGGCTGACGCCGGCAACCGCGTCGTCCTGCGCTACGACAAGTCAGGCAAGCTGGCCGGCCGCATCGGCGAAAAGGACAAGGAGCGGAACATTCCCGGCCTGATCGTTCCCAGCCCCTATCTTGGTGTGGTGCTGGCGCCCGACGGCTTGCTGCGCGTGAACAACACTGGCCGGCACCGCGTAGAAGCCTATACCGTCAACGGCGACCTCGAGTCCTCCTGGGGCAAACCCTCGAACTCCATCGAGGGCTTCTGCGGCTGCTGCAACCCGATCGGCCTGGCCCTGCTCCCCGACGGACGCTACGTCACCTGCGAGAAGGGACTGCCGCGCGTGAAAGTCTATTCCCCCGAGGGCGCCTTCGAATCGGTCGTGGCCGGCCCGGAATCCTTCCCCGAGAACGCAAAGTCCGGCATCAACAAAACCCGGGCTGACTGCATGTTGGGCGGGCTCAGTGCCGCCGTGGATTCGCAACAGCGCATCTTCATCCTCGATTTGGTCGTCAATGATGTCCACGTCATGAAGCGCAAAGCGTGAACGTGAAACCCGAATTCCGAACCCCGAAACCCGAAAGAAACCCGAAGCCCGAAATCCGAACCCGGCTGGCTGCATTGGGGGTTTTGGAACACGCTTCGACGGCACTGATGCTCAGACTCCTGGAGTATCTTTTCCCACATATCCCCCTTGGCCCCCGTTCTTCGGCCTTCGGATTTCGGCCTTCCTTCGGCTTTCGGACTTCGGACTTCGGACTTAGCCCCCCGCTCTCAAGTCTCCAATGACCCCCCCTTCCCCCCTTCCCTCGCCCGTCACCCGTCGCCAGTTCCTGCGAAGCGGCGCGCGCGCCGCAGCGTTGGCCGGCTTGGGTGGCTTGGTGGGCGTCGTGGCCACGCGCAGCACTGCCAAGGGCACCGTCTGGCAGATTGACCCGCAGAAATGCGTGCGCTGCGGCAATTGCGCCACGCATTGCGTCCTCGAACAGTCCGCCGTGAAGTGCGTTCACGCCTACGCCCTCTGCGGTTACTGCCAACTGTGCACCGGCTACTTCGAGCCCGAGCCGAACGACCTGAACACCGGCGCGGAGAACTGCCTCTGCCCCACGGCGGCCATTAAGCGGACCTACGTCGAGGACCCATATTACGAATACACCATTGATGAGCGGCTTTGCATCGGCTGCGGCAAGTGCGTCGAGGGCTGCAACCGTTTCGGCAACGGCTCGCTCTTCCTGCAAGTGCGGCATGACCGCTGCGTAAATTGCAACGAGTGCGCCATCTCCAAGGTCTGCGCCGGCGACGCCTTCCGCCGCGTCCCCGCCGACCAGCCGTACCTGCTGAAGACGACGAGCCGTTGAAATGAACGAAGAAGGCGGAAGACAGAAACCAGAAAGCGGAGACGCGGGCGCCAACGGCCCATGCGCCCAGGCGATAGGCGATTGGCAATTGGCCATTGGCCATTCAGGAGCAAGGGTTCCCTCGGCGTGCAAATCCCTAATCGCCAATCCCAAATGGCCAAACGGAGACGCGGGCGCCAACGGCCCATGCGCCCAGGGGATTGGCGATTGGCAATTGGCTATAGGCTATTCGGGAGAAAGGGCTCCCTCGGCGTGCAAACCCTTAATCGCCAATCGCAAATGGCTAATCTGGCTGGGTGCCCTCCTGCTGTTCCTGCTGCTGGCTGGCGTCGCCCTGGCTGAGCAACGCTTCCCGCCGCCGGATTTTGAGAGCGGTCACAAGCTCCCGGCTACCACCACGCCCGCCGCCCGGGCCGCCCTCCTGCAGTATCTCGATGTAGCCGTGCTCGCCGCCTCGCTCGGCCTCGCAACCTGGCTGGTCTATAAGAAGCGCTCGCGCAAGGGTCTGATGGCGCTCTCAGTTTCTTCGCTCCTCTACTTCGGATTCTGGAAGAAGGGCTGCATCTGCGCCATTGGTTCCTTGCAGAATGTCGCGCTCGGCCTTTGCGACCGCGGATATGCGGTACCACTGGCGGTGACCGCGTTCTTCGTCATGCCGCTGGTAGTCGCACTGTTCGCCGGGCGGACCTTTTGCGCTGCCGTCTGCCCCCACGGCGCGTTGCAGGACCTGGTATTGCTGAAGCCGGTGAAGCTCCCACCCTGGCTCGAACAAGCTCTGAGCGTGTTGCCTTACATCTACCTTGGCGCGGGCGTGCTCTTCGCCGCCACCGGCAGCGCCTCCATCATCTGCCAATACGACCCCTTCGTGCCCATCTTCCGGATGAGTGGACGCAGCCTAATGGTCCTGTGCGGCGCGGGGCTGCTCCTGCTGGGAGTGTTCGTGGGCCGGCCTTACTGCCGGTTCCTCTGTCCCTACGGCGCGCTGCTCAAACTGGCGGCGATCCTCGCCAAGTTGCGCGTGCGCGTGACGCCTGACCTCTGCACGCAATGCCGCTTGTGCGAAGCTTCGTGCCCCTTCGGCGCAATGCGCGAGCCCCAAACCAGCCCATCCGGCGCGCAGTCATTAACCACAGACCGCCACCGCCTCGCCTGGCTGCTGGCGCTCCTGCCGGTGCTCCTTCTTGTCGGCGCGTGGCTCGGCTCCCAATTCAGCGCGCCCGCCTCTCGGCTCCATCCAACAGTCAGCCTAGCCGACCAGCTCGTTCGTGCTGAGGGAACCCCGCCCAAGCTCGGCCTGCTGACCCCAGACGACCTGGCCCTCGACCGCGCACGCCAGGCACCGAAAGAAATCCTGACCGAGGCGGCCGCCATTCGGCGCAAGTTCGCCACAGGCGGCTGGATCTTTGGAGCGTGGGTTGGCCTGGTCATCGGTGTGAAGCTGATCAGCCTCTCCGTCCGCCGCCGCCGCACGGACTACGAGCCGGACCGCGGCGACTGCTTCGCCTGCGCGCGCTGCTTCGAATACTGCCCCAACGAACTGGTCCGCCGCGGCCTGATGCCGGCGGCTGCGCCCGCTATAACCGGAGTGGCCACACAAGGCCCGGTGCCGGCTCCTGTCGAGGGCACCGCTGTATGAACCGGCGTCTAGTACAAGGCAACGATTTAAACGCTCGAACCTCGATGGTCTGCACGCCAGGAGTGTCGACGCCGAGGTCGCTTTGCGAAAGCTCCGCTAGGAGCGCCATGTTTATAGCCAGGTTACCCCGAGGGAACCAAGCTCCGTCAGGAGCGGCATGTTGTCTCACTCCATCCTGCGGAACGGGTGTGCCGCTCCTAACGGAGCTTGCGACCAACTTTGCGGCGCAAGGCTATAGACATGCTGCTCCTAACGGAGCTGTTCCGTCGGTTTGGAATTGCGAAGTGCTGAGACTGAGTGGATCTCTCCTCGGGACCCGACTGAACCTCGCTCATCGGAAGAGCATCACCGCAGGCCACGGCCCGTACGAAAGGAGTTGCTCATGCTGACCGCGCGGCCCCAAAGCAGTCCATCGGCGGCCCGCCGCAACTGGTTAATGGCCGCCTGGGTGGCAGGCGTCTTCTCCGTCCTGG
>Ga0326727_10021087_pt1 | contig 12821 bp, 12 predicted proteins | sample MB2enrmetagenome_FD_207643 | JGI IMG/M metagenome (GOLD analysis project Ga0326727, IMG submission 207643) | Lab enriched peat soil microbial communities from McLean, Ithaca, NY, United States - MB29MY | ecosystem: Environmental > Terrestrial > Soil > Wetlands > Peat | place: USA: New York...
CGACCGCGTGGGCATTGACGAAGCCGGCCATGTGCGCGGCGCGTTTCGCCCCACCGGGATCGCTCCCCAGTTCTCCGACCGGCTCGCCGTCGCAGGATGCCGGCTGAACCCGGCGCTGTTCAGTTCCGCTCTCGAAGTCTAGCGCGTAGCGTGGCAGCGCGGGCGTAGCGCCGGCGTCCCGCCGGCGGTTGCGAGGCCATCTTGGCCTCGCCATCTGCGGACGCGCTCGCAACCGCCACGGCTCAATGTCCTCTTGCCGAGCGGCCCTGATAACCTCTGTAATCCCCCGGTGGCGTTCCCTGCGGCCAAACCGGGCTATACTAGTTCCTACCAAGCAAATATGCCGCTGCTTCTCGCTCTCGTCACCTTTATTGTCGTCACGATCATTGTTTTCGCGCTGGTCTCGTTGTACGACGAGCGGACGGCTCGCGCCCGCACCTTGCGCGACCGACTCTCCCGCGTCGACGAGAAAGCCGAGCAGCCACAACCCGAAGCCGCCTTTCTGCGCGATGAGATGCTCAGCAAGATTCCGGCCTTCGACACGTTTCTGCGCCGCTCGGATCGCGTCTCTGAGTTGCAGAAGACTCTGACTCAGGGGAACGTCGATATCCGGGCCGGGAACTTTCTTATCCTGTGCCTGGTCTCCGCCGTGGCGTTCGCGCTGGTTGCGTTCTTGTTCGGCGGTAAGGTTGTGTTCGGATGGGCCGGACTTCTGCTTGGCTTCTTCATTCCGTACGCCTGGGCTTCGCACATGCGCGCCAAGCGCTTTGCCAAATTCGAGGAGAAGTTTCCGGAGGCGATCGACACCTTGGCGCGCGCCGTCCGCGCCGGCCATGCCTTTACCACCGCGCTCGAGATGATCGCTAATGAGATTTCCGAGCCGGTGGCCAGCGAATTCCGCCAGCTCTACGAGGAGCAGAAGTTCGGCCTGCCGGTGCGCGAGGCGCTGCTCAACCTCACCGACCGTGTTCCCCTGGTCGACGTCAAATTTTTCGTTACTGCGGTCATGCTGCAACGCGAGACCGGCGGCAACCTGGCCGAGATTCTCGACAATCTTTCCTACGTGATTCGCGAGCGCTTCAAGATTCTGCGCCAGGTGCGCGTTCATACGGCGCAAGGGCGGCTGACCATGATGCTGTTGATGGCGCTGCCGCCGGCCATTGTGGTCATCATGCAGATCATGAATCCCGGGTTCATCCAGCCGCTGTTTACGGACCCCATCGGCCACGCGTTCATTGTCGGAGGCATCACGTTGCAGACGATTGGCTACTTCGTGATTCGCAGAATTATCAGAATTCAGGTGTGAAGGAACAGAAGTTCTCAGTTGTCAGTTCTCAGTAACGGCCTTCTACGAGAAAGCTGCGGCCTTTTCGGGCCGATGGGAACTAAGATCGAGCTGGTTTTACTGACAACTGAGAACTGACAGCTGATTTTATGGCTCTTCTTGTTGCTGTCCTGGTTTTCGTGACCATCGCGGTGATCGTGTTCGCTTTTGGCGCGGCCGCGGTTGCCCCCTCGTCGGTGCTCGGTTCGCGCCTGCGCGAGATCGGCTGGCAGCGGCCGAAGGCGGAGCAAAAGCCTCGGGTTCGCGAACGCATCCAGGACGCGCTCGAGCCGCTCAGCCGCGCTCTGCCCATCTCACCCGCCGATGTCTCCAAAACCCGCGCCCTGCTCATTCAGGCCGGTTATCGCGATGCCAAGCACGCTGCCATCTATCGCAGTCTGCGTTTGTTGTTTGGGACTTTGGGTTTCCTGACCGTCTTTGCCATCTCCGGCTTCAGTTCCCCCTTCCTACTCGTGGGCGTGCTTGCCTTTGGCTTCTATCTGCCGCGCTTCCTTCTCAAACGAAAAATTGCCGAGCGCCAGCGCAGCATCCAGCTCGGCCTTCCTGACGCTCTCGACCTCACCGTCATCTGCGTTGAAGCCGGACTTCCCCTTGACCAGGCCATCCACCGCGTAGCCGAGGATTTGCAGTATGCCCATCCCGTGCTCTCAGGCGAGTTCCATCTATTTGACCTTGAAACCCGCGCCGGCAAACCACGCGCCGAAGCGCTGCGCAATCTCGCCGCCCGCACTGGCGTCGAGGATGTACGCTCGCTGGTCGGGACCCTGGTGCAGACGGACCGCTTCGGCACCAGCGTGGCGCAGGCGCTGCGCGTGCATTCCGACTCGCTGCGCACCGAGCGCCGTCAGCGCGCCGAAGAGGCGGCCGCAAAAACCACGGTCAAAATGATTATTCCTCTGGTGCTGTTCGTCATGCCCTCACTCATCTTCGTAACCGTCGGACCTGCCGTGATCCAGTTACTGCGCCTGTTGACGCCTATGGGCGGCCACTAAGAAATGAAGGTGTCAGGTGTCAGGTCTCAGGAAAAACCTAAAATGTGAGGACTCGGAAACCGGGGTTTGAGACCGTGTGTCCGGAACTTGAGAACGCGCAGCACGGCCGCAGATCCCTTATCCTAGCTCTGCAGTCTTGGGTTTTTCCTGACACCTGAGACCTGACACCTGATACCTTATTCAGTGCTTCAAGCCCTCAATCGCACTCGCAACACCTGCCTCGCCACTAAGGTCGATTTGGCCTGCACGCATTGGTCGCGCTTTCGTGGACTTATGGCCACCAACCCCGCCAGTTTCGCGCCCGGCCGCGGACTGCTGCTTTCTCCCTCGCGCGGCATTCATACCTTCGCCATGCGCTTTCCCATTGACGCTCTCTATCTCGATGCCAACCAGCTCGTCATTCACATCGAAGAAAACCTCCGCCCGTGGCGGATCGCCCCGATCAAACTGGCCGCCGTGCAAGTCCTGGAACTCCCGGCTGGCACGATCCGCGCTTCGCAGACAGCGGTAGGCGACCTCATCGACATCTCCAACGCCGCCTGATCCAGATCGCCCCCAGTTGCCTGCGCGCCAAATGCTGCGGCCCACTGTTTAGCCGGAAAGTGAGAGCTTTTCCTGAGACCTGACACCCGACACCTCCCCACTACTGGCCGGAAGCCCGCCAGCTCTTGTAGGCAGCGCTCGGGTATCCGGTAAGACGAAAGCCGCCATGGCCTTTGTGGCGAATGTTGAGGCCAATCAGCAAGGCGGTCATCTGCTCGACAATGCGGGCGTTCTCCAGCTTGCCGCCGTCAAGAGCGCGAAGTTTCGGAATTATGGCCGTGAGTTCCATGGCTGTTTGAGTAGCGTTTTTGTCGTCGCTGCAAACGATGACGTCGCAGTCAATCTCGTCGTCACCGTTTAACAGTTCCGCGGAAACGTTCTGGAAAGCCGCCGCCACGGAAACGCCTTTGGGCAGCAGTTCGGCAGTCTGCTGCGCCGCGGATCCTTGCCACACTCCCAACGTGCGGCTGGCGCGGCCGCCGACACTCGCGGCCAAAGGAACCGTGGTATCGATGACGATGCTGCCCGGGCGGAATGCGGGCTTAAGCTGCTGGAGCAGCGCGGCCGCGCCGGCAAAGGGCACGGTCAGCACCAGCACGTCGGCAGCGGCCGCGGCAGCAGCGTTCTCCAGACCAGAGACTCGGCCCTGCGCGCCGGCGCGTTTGCCTATGGCGTCGGCCATGTGCTGTGCGCGCCCGGCATCGCGTGATCCGATGATGACCGTCTCTCCGGCTCGAGCCCAGCGCAGCGCCAGGCCCATACCTTCAGGGCCGGTTCCTCCGATGATTGCAATTGAACGGCTCATGTGTCCTCCAGCTTATGTCCTCCAGCCTATTCCCCAAACCTAGGTTCTCACGCCCACCACTAGAGCGGCAGTTGATTTTTATGGAAGTTCCGATCCAAGCCCCGGGCCGTATGTCTATAGAAGCGGTTCCAGATCGCGCGCGCCGTGGACAACACGGATTATAAGAACCTGGTCACGATCAAGCCTGTAGAAGAGCAGATGCTTGGGGAACCCGGAGATGGCCGTGCGCCTTAGACCATGAAGTTCGGCGGCATGGAAATGGCAGGGCGTGCCTGCGCTGACCGATGCGACACGCGCATGATGGCCGAGCTGACAGCTTGTTCCCAACGTGCGGCCAGGGCCTCGCCGGATTGGGCGGAGTACCAGTCGGCCTGTTCGACGATGTCCGTCGCAGCCGCGTCGCTGAGGACGAGGCGATACTTCTTCACCTCTTCATGGTACGTTCGCGAAGGGCGCCAACCAGACCCTTGCGTCGAATTTCCGCCACGCTCAGTTCTATTTTGGGACCTTTGGCGGCGGCGATGAGGCTGGCTTCGAGATCGCCGATTCGGCGCTCCTTGTCTCGCCGAATCAGCTCGCGGACGAATTCGCTGGGCGTTCCCCAGTCTCCGGAGGCAACCTGCGCTTCAACGTATTCTTTGAGCGCTTCCGGGAGCGAGATGTTCAGCGAGGTCATAGACATGATTTCATAATATGACAGTTTGTGAAGGTCAACAAGAGCTCCGTCGGAGCCGGGGGTGCCCTGTCCTTGTCGCGTTTTTCGCGACAGGGCGGAGGATTTTGACTTTGACAACGGGTGAGATCCTCGGGATTTAGGGGGGAGGGGTACCACACAGTAAACAAACGGACCTCGAAACCTGAGACCTGACGCCTGTTACTCAATCGGCTCGACTAACAGCTCATCGCCGCGGGCTGGGCGTTCCGGCAACTGAATGCCGACAATGGCCACCAGCACCAGCAGGATGCCCACGATTTGCACCGGCTTCAACAATTCCCCCAGCGCAAAGGCCGCGATCACGATGCTGAAGACAGGCTCCAGACAACTGGCGACAATGGCGCGTGTCGGCTCCAGATGCTGCAGGCCGGCGAAGTAACAGGAGAATGGCAGCAGCACGGACAACACCGAGAATACGCCCATGAATGCCCATTGCTCGCGCCCGTAGTGTGCCGCCAATACTTTCCATGGTGGATTCACCAGCAGCCAGAAAGCGGAGGCCGCAGCCAGCACCCAAAACAGCACCTTCCAGCGGTCATAGCGCGCGAGCACGCTGTGGCCGCCGACATTGTAAAAGGCAAAAGAAAATGCGGCCAGCAGCGCCGCTGCGACTCCCAGCGGATCCAAGCGAAGGCCGCCCGAGCCCACAAGTCCTACGGCCAGGGCGCAGCCCGCGACGGCAAGCCCAACCGCCGATGTTCGGCGCCACGAGGGCCGTTGCGCTCGCCTTGCCACCATGTAAAGCAAGACCCAAACAGGCGCAGTGTACTGGATGATGATGGCGGTGGCGACGCTGGTACGCTGGATGGCGAAGTAGTAAAGATAATTCGAGGCTGCAACTCCGAGAACGCCGAGGAGGACGAAGCGGAGTAAGTCATGCGGCGGGACGCGGAGGGCGCCGGCTCCACGGCGCGCCAGCAGGGCCGCCAATAACACGACGAGCGAAAGTGTTACCCGGCTCTGCGAGAGAATGAGGGGATCGATCGGAGCCAGAGAATTTCCGCCGGGCAAGAGGCGTCCGGTGAACGCAGCTCGGCCGAGAGTGGCGGAGATTCCCCAGAACAGGGCGGCGCTGGCAATGAAGAGATAGCCGCGCAGCGGGTGTGTGCGATGGGCTGGCATTATGCTCCGTGGTCGGTCGCGGTAAAAGCGTTTCTGAGCAAGAATTGTTACCTCAGCGGCTGAAGCCGCGTTGAATGCAATGCTATAACCGCAGCGCTGAAGCGCTGCGCCACCCAAAAATCAGCGCGCACCATCTAGTTCTTCCGCAATCTCTGCCGACACGCCCGAAGGCGCGAACCTGATTTGCAACACAAGCTAGCGGCGGTTGTCCGTTGCCGGCTCGGGATGGATCAATACCCGGAACAACTCCGGCGCATCCTGCTTGAAACGGATCTCAAGCGCCGTCTGCACGTCGTGTACGCGAGAGAGCGGCATATCGTCGGGCAGCGTGCAGTGGCAGGAAACGTAAAGGCGATCGCGGATGCGCTTGAACTGGAACTCGTGAACGTCCATCACCTCGGGGAATTCTGTCACCACGCCGCGCAGACGCTGTTCGATGCCAGGCTCGCGCACAATCTGCTCACCGGTCTCGATCGTGGCGGGCTCGCTTTCGATGTGCGTGAGGATGGTGGTGATTTCGGGGATTTCGGCTCTCATCTCGGATTCGAGGCGAGTGACCTCGTCATGGGCATCTTTGATGCTCAGCTGCTCGTTCAGTTCGAGGTGTTGCTCCACATGGAGTTCGCCGCCAAGGTCCTGCACGCTGATGTCGTGCACATTGAAGTTGTGCCGCGAAGCCACGCCGCGAATGCGGTCGAAGATATTTTCCGTGTTCCTTGCGCGTGGCACGGAATGCACGACCACGTCGGCATCGGGGAGGATCTCGCGCACGCGCGCGGTCACGGCGTCGGAAACCTGCCCAGATCGTTGAAAGGTGAAATTTCTCGCCAGGCCGAGGGAGACATCGGCGAAATAGCGACTGCCTGACTTGCGGATGCGGATGCGGTCCACCTCGAGCACGCCATCCACGGTTGCGATGCGGTCAAGGATCCGGCCGCGGGCCCCGGCTGGCGCAGCATCTAACAAGGCGTCCATGGTCCGCCGGGCGAGGCGCCAACTCACGGTCACCACGACGCCGGCCACCATCAGCGCCGCGATGGGATCGGCCTTCAGCAGCCAAGGGACCCCGAGCGCGCGGCCCGCCCACACCAGGGCCAGGCCCAGAATCACCACGGCGCTCGACCAGACATCGGTGGAGAAGTGCAGCGCATCGGCTTCCAGCGCCTGGCTGTCATATTTTTTCGCCATCTTCGCCAGGGCTCGCGAGCGCCAGAGATCCACGGCGATGGAGAGAATCATGACTCCGAAGGCATAGGCGCTCGGCTCAATCTCAACCGTATGGAAGAAGAGCCGCTCGAAGGCTTCGTAGACGATCCAGGCGCAAGTCAGGAGAAGCAATCCGGTCTCGATGAAGGCGGAGAAGCTCTCGACTTTGCCGTGGCCGTACTGATGGTCGGCATCGGCGGGCTTGTCGGAGACGCGAACGGAAAAAAAAGTGACGAGGGCGGCGATCAGATCGAGCCCGGAGTGAGCGGCTTCGGAGAGAATCCCGAGGGAACGCGTGGCTAAGCCGACGACAATCTTGAGGGCGGTAATCACCAGCGCCGCCAGCACCGAGTTGCCAGTGACCGCACGCTTTTCCTGCCGCATCGACCCCGGGCTCAAGGTGGCTTGCGTCTCCGCCATATCTGCCATTATCTCCATGGTAAGGGCCTACGCCAATTCCAGATCGTGTTCTGGATTGGCGGCTGAAAGATATTGATCGCAGAGACCACCGGGGATTCGCGGAGGGCGCAGAGAAAAGCGGGCAGAATTATGACACAGCCCGATCGCTTAAGCTCTCCACTGTTGGCGACTGCCATGCTACGATAATCTGCTTGTCGTAACTCTCTTGGAGGATCCATTGTTATGCGCTTTCAGTTTCTAGTGTGCCTGGCGCTTGCCGGTATCGCCTGTGCACAGAGCACCCAACCATCGACGCCGCCCGCCAACTCGGCGCCCGCTGCGGCGCCGGCAGCGCCCGCGGCGCCCCAGGCTGCGCCGGCACCGGAGCCGCCCAAGGTTAACCCCGACGATCCGGTGGTAACCATCAAGGGTTTTTGCGCCGACTCTTCATTGAAGGGCGATGATTGCAAGACCGTTCTTACCAAGGCCCAGTTCGAGAAACTCACAGAAAATATCCAGCCCGGCATGGCAGCTCCCATGCGGCGGCAGTTTGCCAATCGCTATGCCCAGGTTCTGACGATGTCAACGGAAGCCGAAAAACGGGGCCTCGATAAGAGTCCGCACTACGAGGAGGCAATGCGGCTGGCTCGGATGCAGATCCTGTCACAGGAACTGACCAAGGCCTTGCAGACCGACTCCGCCAATGTCAGCGATCAGGAGATGCAGGACTATTACGATAAAAATAAACCCGCGTTTGAACAGGCCACATTTGTGAAGATCTTCGTTCCGCACGCCAAGAGGGAGGAGCCTCCAGCCGCGGCCAAGGATAAATCGAAGACAGCCACACCAACCAAGACGGCCGCCAAGACGCTGAGCCCGGAAGAACAGCAGAAGGCCAATGTGGAGGCAATGACGAAAGAAGCTAACTTGCTGCGGGAACGCCTGGTTAAGGGCGAGGACCCCGACAAGCTGGAAAAGGCGGCCTTTACGGCTGCAGGGCTTACGGGAAATCCACCTCCGACCAAGATGGAGAAAATCCGCCGGAGCAGCCTGCCGGCTTCGCAGCAATCGGTTATGGAGTTGAAACCGGACGAAATTTCCGAGGTCATCGCCGATCCCAGCGGGAACTACATTTACAAGCTGGTGAGCAAGGACGAGATCCCGTTCGATACGGCGAAGGCGGAGATTCACAACCAACTGTCGGGCCAGCGTTATCGGGAATCGATGCAGAAATTCCAGGGTAACGTCGACTTGAACGACGCGTATTTCGGTGCGGGCCGACCGCCGGGAATGCCGATGATTCCGCGTGGTGGACCGCCGCCAGCGAAGGACCCTGACAAGGACTAACGACTAACGTTCACGACCAAGATCGCTTGCAATGGACAAGGTCAAACCAACTATCCTCATAACCGGCGTCTCGGGAAATCTGGGGCGCCGGCTTCTGGAACAGCTTTGCGATTACACGACGGTGGGCATCGATCTGGTGCCGCCGACGGCGCCGCTTGAGCGCTTTGTCTCAATGGACCTGGGGCGCGAAGAATCGACGCGCCAAATACACCTCTTACTTCGCGAAACTAAGCCCGTCTCGGTGGTGCATTTGGCGTTTGTCATCGATCCGCAGCGCACCGGAGTGATCGATGTGGACCGGATGTGGCAGATCAACGTCGCGGGCACGGCACGAATTATGGAAGCGATCACGGAGGCGAACCGCGCCGGTGGAACCATGGTGCGCCAGTTCATCTTTCCGAGTAGCGTGTCGGCGTATGGACCGGATATGCCGACAGCAGTGACCGAGGACGCGCCTCTGGAAGCGCATACCCTGCCCTACGCGATTCACAAGAAGGAAAGCGACCTGGTGGTGCAGCAGCGTGCGCCTTCGCTGCGGGGCTGCGGAGCATTGATTCTTCGTCCCCACATTTTCGCGGGGGCGACCGTCGAGAACTACCTGATGGGCGCGTTCCGCGGCACACCGAACGGCAAGGGAGCGCGCGCACAACGCATGCGCCAGGCCGGCAAACGCCTGCCTTGCATGCTTCCCTACGGACAGCAATACCTGGCCAATAAAATCCAGTTCGTGCACGTTGATGATATGGCGCGGCTGATCGCGTGGCTGCTCAAGCGCGAGCCGGAGCCGCAACGCCTGACCATTCTCAATGTCGCCGGACGGGGCGAGCCGATGACATTCGCGCAGTGTATTCAGGAAGCCCAAGCCAAACTGATTCGCGTACCGGGCAAATGGGCGATGCGACAGATACTGCAATTTCTATGGAACCGCGGAATCTCCTCGATTCCGCCGGCGGCGGTTCCCTACATGACGGGCCAGTACATTATGGATACTGGACGCCTACAGGCGTTCCTGGGCGACGACTACGAACGCGTAATTACGAAGACCAGCTTCGAAGCGTTCGTCGATTCGTTCCCGGAACGAGCCTCGTCGTCCTGAGTTCTTTTTGTAAAGGATGTCATGAGACTGGATCGGCTTTTTCGCGACGGGCCGCAACACTGAGGCTGTCATCCTGAAGCCTGAGTCCTCAGCGAGCTTCCGCCTTTCCCATTTCAGAACCCGTCCCCCGCCTTTTCCCCTCTCGGCATCTATTAATCCTTGACTTAAGCTCTACCAATCCAACCTAATGGAATTACAAGGCCGACGCGGCAGCGGTAAACAGCCAATCGCTCAGCCGATCAAGTGGGGTAACTAAGAACTGAGAACCGGGAACTGAGAACTGTTAGTGGGGAGAAATGTCATCCGAATCGCACTAAACCAAATTAAATCAAGACTTTACCTATAACTAAAATGCAATCAATACTTTACCCCTAAGTCCATGATTCCATTAGACCGGAAAATGGGGGGTGGGGGGGTAGAGCCAAACGAAGGCGGCCAAGCTCATAGCTTTTCCTGACGCCTGAGGCCTGACGCCTAAGAAACATCGAGGACTAATCAATGCCCGAAAACGAAGCACCACGTTGTCAGCACACCAAAATCAATGGCACCCGTTGCGGCTCGCCCGCACTCAAAGACAATCTCTTCTGTTACTACCACCAGCATACCCACTCGGTCGCCTGGGATTAACCTCAAGCGCCTTCAGCCCCTGGCTCCCAAGCCCGAAGAGATCGTCACCGAGCCGCCCTTCGACCCGGTTCAGAAACATCGCGAAGAGGAAGAACGCTTGCGCGTCGACGATGAGGCGTTCATGGAAATGGCCCGCAACCTGACACGACCTCGAGTCCCAGAACCTGCACCTGCGCCTGCTCCAGTTCCAGCCCAGAATCAAGAGTCCGCCAATCCAACCTCGGCGGCTCATTCCGCCTGCAATGCAACCGCCGCTTCCTCAAAGGATCCAAATGCCCAGGCCAACTGCGCCAACGTTCTTCCGCCCGGCACAATCCAGGCCTGCATCGATCCACACACTGTTTCCCCGGCTCCGGCAGTCAACAGCGGCGTTACAGCAAACCATGTGCAGAGGAAGAGGCGAGGGATCAGGAATTCACTGAGAACTGACAACCGGAAACTGAGAACTACTACAGCTTTCCCGAGTACAGCCCCGCCACGCCAAACGTGTAAGGCGTCCACGCGGCCTCGGAAAAGCCCGCTTGCTTCATGCGCGAGAGCATCTCTTCGGGCGCGGGGAAACGCTCGACCGACGCCGGCAGATAGGCGTAGGGGCCGCGGACTCCGGAGATGACCGTACCGATCGCCGGCAGAACATTCTTGAAATAAACGCGGTAGACGGCGCCGAGCAAGCCGTGCGGTTCGCCAAAATCCAGGATGCCGCACTCGCCGCCGGGACGCAGTATGCGCGCGATCTCGCGAAGACCAGCATCGTAGTCGGCCAGGTTGCGGAATCCGAAGGCTGAGGTGACCAGATCGAAATGGCGGTCAGGAAATGGGAGGCGCAACGCATCGGCCTCGACCCAACGCAGGGCTGCCGTGTTCGCCGCATGATTATCCGCGGCGCGGCGAGTTCCCTTCTCCGACGCGAGCTGCAGCATGGCGTGAGAGAAATCGGCGCCGAGAATATTTGCGTTTCCTCCGCGAGCACGGCGTTGCAAGGCGAAGGCCATGTCTCCGGTGCCGCAGCAAAGATCGAGAACGCGGGCTTCGGGGCGTTGCAGAATGGCATCGAAGCGACGCGCCGTGCGCCACCACCACAGGCGGTCGATATTGAAAGAGAGAACGTGATTCAGCAGATCGTAGCGCGGGGCGATCGAGGTAAACATCTCGCGCACCGCTTTCGCAGCCGATTCGCGGTCGGAAGCGCCGGCTGGAGCTGACCCAACAACTTTTTCTTTCTCGGCTGGATTCATTGGCGGTGACAGGATCCTCATGACCTCAGCAGCTAAAGAGTTTGCTGAAAATCTCGCTAGCTAAGTATTTTGCTGAGAATCTCGCTTTTGGGTGGCGCAGCGCTTCCAGCGCTGCGATAAACCCTTTCCTTTTTGTCGGGGCTCTAGCCCCTGAGGTAACGCGGCCGAGTTTTTCAGCAAACTGTTGAGTCGGATTTTGAACAATGACTTTTACCGCAGCCTTAGTTCCTCGCCAGCTTCCGAATTTCCTCGATCGCTGCGCGCACCGCGGGTTCTCCGACATCGCTCGTGATTTCGACCTTGCCGATCTCGCGCGGCAGAACAAAATGCACGGCGCCTTGGCGAGTCTTCTTGTCGAACTTGAGCCGCTTCAGGATGCTCGCCGGCTTGATGTTCATTCGCGGCAACTCGCCCAGCGCCAGCACCGCGTTCATAATTCGCCCGGCCGTAACGCTATCGAGCTTGCCCGAGGAAAGCGCGATGTGAGTTGCGGCCAGAAGTCCCCATCCGACAGCTTCTCCGTGCAGCAAAAGCTTGTACCCGGTTTCCGCTTCGAGCGCATGGCCGACGGTGTGGCCGAGATTGAGCACCTGCCGCAACCCGCCTTCGCGCTCGTCCGCGCTCACGACGGAGGCCTTCAGCCGCACAGAATCGGCGATGAGTTTCTCGACGACCGACGGCTCACGAGCGAGGATTTCCTTATGCTGCTCTTCGAACAAGCGGAACAGACCGGCGTCTCCGATAATGCCGCATTTGAGAGCTTCATAAAGTCCGGCGCGATATTGGCGCATCGGCAGCGTTTTGAGAACAGCGGGGTCAACCAGCACCGCGCGCGGCTGATGAAAAGTCCCGAGCAGGTTCTTGCCCGCCTGAAGGTTGACGCCGGTTTTGCCTCCAATGGCTGCGTCGAGCTGCGCGACCACCGTGGTTGGAATCTGGATCACGCCCACGCCGCGCATATAAATCGAGGCCAGGAAACCGGTCACGTCGCCAACAACGCCGCCGCCGAACGCTATCAGCATCGCGCCGCGGTCGGCGCCCTGCTGTACCAACTTCTCCGCCAGTTTCTCAAGCGTGGCCAGGCGTTTCCAACGCTCGCCGTCGGGCATTTCGAGAAGAGTGGTTTCGATCCCCGACGCCGACAACGAGTCCAGCAGCACCTTGCCCCAGCACTTTCGAACCGGCGGCACGGTCACGACGAAGGCGCGTCGGTTTCCCAGCAAACCACCAAGATATTCGCCCGCGCGCGCCAGCGAGCCAGCGCCGATCAACACCTCGTACGGACGCGACGGCGTGGCCACGGGAATGCGGATCATCAACGTCATGATAGCTTATGTGGCTCGGCTGCCAACGACGCCACCATGGAAACGGCCAGCACCAGCAGCACTA
>Ga0326727_10021088_pt1 | contig 12821 bp, 10 predicted proteins | sample MB2enrmetagenome_FD_207643 | JGI IMG/M metagenome (GOLD analysis project Ga0326727, IMG submission 207643) | Lab enriched peat soil microbial communities from McLean, Ithaca, NY, United States - MB29MY | ecosystem: Environmental > Terrestrial > Soil > Wetlands > Peat | place: USA: New York...
TGACGCCGATCAGGCAATCGCCCTTGAGCCAGCGCTTGCGAATGCGCGCGTTGAGCACCGGCGCCTCGCGGCGCGGATTGGCGCCGACGATCATGATCGCGTCGGCCTCGTCGACGCCGGCGATCGAAGAGTTGAAGAGATAGGAGGCGCGGCCGAATTTCGGATCGAGCTTCGAGCCGTCCTGGCGGCAGTCGAGGTTGACGACGCCGAGCGCGTCCATCAGGCCCTTCAGCGCGAACATTTCCTCGACGCTGGCGAGATCGCCGGCGATCGCGCCGATGCGCGCTGGAGCCGTCGTTTTCGCCTTGGCGGCGATCGCCGCGAAGGCCTGCGCCCAGGTCGCGTTTCTGAGCTTGCCGTCGACTCGCACGTAGGGGCGATCGAGCCGCTGCGTCTTCAGCCCGTCGACGACGTGGCGCGTCTTGTCGGAAATCCACTCTTCGTTGATCGCCTCGTTGACCCGCGGCAGGATGCGCACCACCTCGCTGCCGCGCGAATCGACGCGGATCGCGCACCCCAGCGCGTCCATCACGTCGATCGATTCGGTCTTCACGTACTCCCACGGCCGGGCATGGAACGCGGTCGGCTTGGAGGTCAGCGCCCCGACGGGGCAGAGATCGACGACGTTGCCCTGCAATTCGGAAGTGAGCGCGCGTTCGAGATAGGTGGTGATCTCCATGTCCTCGCCGCGCCCGATCGCGCCGAGTTCTGAGACGCCCGCGACCTCGGTGGCGAAGCGGACGCAGCGCGTGCAGTGGATGCAGCGGTTCATCGACGTCTTGACCAGCGCGCCGATGTATTTGTTCTCGACCGCGCGCTTGTTCTCGGCAAAGCGCGAGGCGTCGACGCCATAGGCCATCGCCTGGTCCTGCAGGTCGCATTCGCCGCCCTGGTCGCAGATCGGGCAATCGAGCGGATGGTTGATCAGCAGGAACTCCATCACCCCCGCCCGCGCCTTGCGCGCCATCGGCGAATTGGTCTCGACGACCGGCGGCTCCCCCTTCGGGCCGGGGCGCAGATCGCGAACCGCGGTCGCGCAAGACGCCGTCGGCTTGGGCGGCCCTCCCTTCACCTCGACCAGGCACATGCGGCAATTGCCGGCGACCGACAGCCGCTCGTGGAAGCAGAAGCGCGGAATCTCCGCCCCCGCCGCCTCGCACGCCTGGAGCAGCGAATAATCGGGCGGAACGTCGATCTCTTTGCCGTCGATGACGATCTTGGTCATGGGGCCTCTTCCAGCCTCGGCGCCGCCGTAACGAACAACTGTCTCAGCGCGGATGGGCGACTACGGTCATCGCCATCCAAAAGCAACCCGGCCAACCGGCGGCGAGAATAAGTGCGTTGACGAGACCCCGAACGCTTCGATGCGCTCGCATTCTCTTCGCCGTCCAAACGCAAAGGACGGCCATTATCGCGAGCCAGACAAGCGCCGGCCAGCGAAAGAACATCCAGATGAACTCCGACGCGCTCGGCGCAGCCCCGCCCGGCCTGTTCACTTCGCTCACTGCGATCGGACCCGCAATTGAGCCCGAAGCATCTTGAAACAGCCCGCCGACGACGCCTATGGGCAAGAGCGTAAGCAAAATGATCGCCCAGCCGGTCCACTCCCCCACGATCGGGAGCCATAGACTGACCATTAGGGCCGCGACGGCCCATACCGCCCAAGGCGTCGAAAACCTCCGAGCGCTTTGCGCGCCTTGCGCGAACAATCGATTGGGGAGCAGGCGCAGGCATCGCCGCTACTCCGCCGCCGCGCGTACGGGCTCGCCGTGCGGATTGGCCGCGTATTGGTCGATGCGCCTTTCGATCTCGGGGCGGAAGTGGGCGATCAGGCCCTGGATCGGCCACGCCGCCGCGTCGCCGAGCGCGCAGATGGTGTGGCCCTCGACCTGCTTGGTGACGTCGAGCAGCATGTCGATTTCCTTTTTCTGCGCCCTGCCCTCCGCCATGCGCGTCATCACCCGCCACATCCAGCCCGCGCCCTCGCGGCAGGGCGTGCACTGGCCGCAGCTCTCGTGCTTGTAGAAGTAGGAGATGCGCGCGATCGCGCGCACGATGTCGGTCGACTTGTCCATCACGATCACCGCCGCGGTGCCGAGGCCGGAGCGCAGCTTGCCGAGCGAATCGAAATCCATCGGGCAGTCGGTGATCTGCGCGGCGGGAACCATGCGCACCGACGATCCCCCGGGGATGACCGCGAGCAGATTGTCCCAGCCGCCGCGCACGCCGCCGCAGTGCCTGTCGATCAGCTCGCGGAACGGGATCGACATCGCCTCTTCGACGTTGCATGGGCGGTTGACGTGGCCGGAGACGCAAAAGAGCTTGGTGCCGAAGTTGTTGGGCGCGCCGAAGCCGGCGAACCACGAAGCGCCACGCTTGAGGATGGTCGGCGCGACCGCGATCGATTCGACGTTGTTGACCGTCGTCGGGCAGCCGTAGAGCCCGACGTTGGCCGGGAACGGCGGCTTCATGCGCGGCATGCCCTTCTTGCCTTCGAGCGATTCGAGCATCCCGGTCTCTTCGCCGCAGACATAGGCGCCGGCGCCGTGATGGACAAAAATGTCGAACGGCCAGCCGTGGACGTTGTCCTTGCCGATCAGCCCGGCCTCGTAGGCCTCGTCGACCGCCGCCTGCAGGCGCTTGCGTTCGAGCGCGTATTCGCCGCGCACGTAGACATAGGCGACGTTGGCGCCCATCCCGAAGCCGGCGAGCAGGCAGCCCTCCACCAGCGTGTGCGGATCGTTGCGCAGGATTTCGCGATCCTTGCAGGTGCCCGGCTCCGATTCGTCGGCGTTGACGACGAGATAATGCGGGCGTTTGGGATCGACGACCTTGGGCATGAACGACCACTTCAAGCCCGTCGGAAAGCCCGCCCCGCCGCGGCCGCGCAGGCCCGAGGCCTTCATCTCGTTGACGATCCAATCGCGGCCCTTGTCGATGATCGCCTTGGTCCCGTCCCAGGCGCCGCGCGCGCGCGCGCCCTTCAGGCCGCGATCGCCGAAGCCGTAGAGGTTGGTGAAGATGCGGTCCTTGTCCTCGAGCATCGCTCTCGTTTCCCGATTCACGCCTCGTCCGGCGCCGACGCCGGTCCGCTTCTTCCGTCGGCGCCATAGAGCGTCGTCAGCGTCGTCAGCGGTCCGCCCTCCGGCTCGGAGGAGACCCGCCCGGTCTGCGAGCCCGTCTTCACCGGCCGCCCGGCGACCAGGTCGTCGATGAGCTTAGCGAAATTCTCTGGCGTCAGGTCTTCGTAATAGTCATCGTTGATCTGCGCCATCGGCGCGTTGCAGCAGGCGCCCAGGCACTCGACCTCGACCCAGGACAAGGCGCCGTCGGCGCTGACGCGCCCCTCCGCCCCGATGCGCTTCTTGCAGACGTTCTTGAGTTCCTCGGCGCCGCGCAATTGGCACGGCGTCGTGCCGCAGAGCTGCACATAAAGGCGCCCGACCGGCTCGAGATTGAACATGGTGTAGAAGGTCGCGACTTCGAGCGCGCGGATAGTGGGCATGGCGAGAATCTCGGCGACCTTCTCGATCGCCGCGCGCGGCAGCCAGCCGCCGCTCTGCCGCTGCGCGCGCCACAGCAGGGAAAGGATCGCCGAGGCCTGGCGGCCGGGCGGATACTTGGCGATCTCTTTTTCCGCCCACGCGCGGTTTTCCGGCGTGAAGGCGAAGCTCTCGGGCTGGACCTCGGCGAGACGGCGAACGGACATTGAACGCAACCTCAGTTTCTTGATCGCGGCGGGGCTGAAAGGCGAGCGACGCTCATCGGTCGACCTCGCCGAACACGATGTCGATCGACCCCAAGATCGCGCTGACGTCCGCCAGCATGTGCTTGCGGCACAGGAAGTCCATCGCCTGCAGATGGGCGAAGCCCGGCGCGCGCAGCTTCACCCGATAGGGCTTGTTGGTTCCGTCGGAGACCAGATAGACGCCGAACTCGCCCTTGGGCGCCTCGACCGCCGCGTAGACCTCGCCGGCGGGAACCTTATAGCCCTCGGTGTAGAGCTTGAAATGGTGGATCAGCGCCTCCATCGAGCGCTTCATCTCGCCGCGCCGCGGCGGAACGATCTTGCCGTCGTCGGTCGCAACCGGCCCCTCGCCGCCCGCCGCGTTCAACTTTTCGCAGCACTGCTTGATGATCTTCGCCGACTGGCGCATCTCCTCCATGCGGATGCAATAACGGTCGTAGCAGTCGCCGTTCTTGCCGACGGGAATGTCGAAATCCATTTCCTCGTAGCACTCGTAGGGCTGCGCCTTGCGCAGGTCCCAGGGCGCGCCCGAGCCGCGCACCATCACGCCTGAGAAGCCCCAGGCCCAGGCGTCGGCGAGCTTGACGACGCCGATGTCGACGTTGCGCTGCTTGAAGATGCGGTTTTCCGTCAGCAGGGTCTCGATGTCGTCGCAGACTTTGACGAACGGATCGCAGAAGGCGTGAATGTCGTCGACGAGCTTGGGCGGAATGTCCTGGTGCACGCCGCCAGGACGGAAGTAGGCCGCGTGGAAGCGCGCGCCGCTCGCCCGCTCGTAGAACACGCACATCTTTTCGCGTTCCTCGAAGCCCCACAGCAGCGGCGTCATCGCGCCGACGTCGTTGGCGAACGTGGTGATGCTGAGCATGTGCGAGAGAAGGCGGCCGATCTCGCTGTAGAGCACGCGGATGAGCTGGGCGCGGCGCGGAACCGTGACGCCGAGCAGGCGCTCCACCGCCAGCGCATAGGCATGTTCCTGGTTCATCGGCGCGACGTAATCGAGCCGGTCGAGATAGGGCACATTCTGCAGATAGGTGCGCGCCTCCATCAGCTTCTCGGTGCCGCGGTGCAGCAGGCCGATATGCGGATCGACGCGCTCGACGACTTCGCCGTCGAGCTCCAGCACCAGGCGCAGCACGCCGTGCGCCGCCGGATGCTGCGGGCCCCAGTTGATCGAGAAGTTGCGGAGGTTCTGCTCGGTCATGGGAGCGGCTCCGCCGCCAGGGGGCAGTAGGCAGTAGGCAGTAGGCAGAAGGGCGGCGCGTTACAAGCCATGTCGTTGGTCCTTCAAGTCGAAAGGCGACACAGCGGGGTTGGCGCCGATCCCTGTAGCCAGCCACTCGACGCTAATTTTTAGCGGGTCGGCAAGAGCCACCAAAGTTGCGGTGGATATACCCTCACGCGAGCCAGACTCGACCGCGCGGCGTAGTTTGCGGATCGCATCCGGTTTACCCGCGGCCAGCGAAACCGCATTTGCAGTAAGATTCAATTGTTGGAGCCGACGTTCAATCCTGCCCAGGATCATCGACAGGTCCACGGCTCCCGAAGTTTCCCTGCGTTCCCCGGATTTGCGCACTCCTCGCGCCAACGAAAGAAGCATTCGACCAACGGATTCACATTGGGAAAGCAGCACGCCTGCTTTGTCCGTCGCCCCGAAACCAAGTCGTTGAGACAGCAACAGATGCGTCTCCAATTCTTTCAAAGAGCCCTGAGCGACACGTAAGAAATTGACATAAGCTCCCGCGCTATTCCGTCCATAGCCTTCAGCGATGTTGGCAGGAATCGATACGGCGGCGCGACGAATTTGGTCGGTCAAACCGTATAATTCTTCCCGAGGAAACTCTCCGGTGAAGCGATAGCATCCTTCCGTCAACGTCATCGCATCCTGCCAAACCTTGAGATCACGATATGAATTGATCTCGCCCATACGTACGGCCCACCTACTGCCTACTGCCTACTGCCCCTTCCCCGCCTTCTCATCCCCCGGCAACGGAGCCCCCTCCCAGGGGCTGAGAAAATCGAACTGGCGGAACTCCTGGTTGAGCCGCACCGGCTCGTAGCGCACGCGCTTTTCCTCGTCGTCGTAGCGGACTTCGAGGAAGCCGGTCATCGGAAAATCCTTGCGCAGCGGGTGGCCGTCGAACCCGTAGTCGGTCAGGATGCGCCTGAGGTCCGGATGGCCTTCGAACAGCACGCCGAAGAGGTCGTAGACTTCGCGCTCGTACCAATTGGCGGCCGGGAACGCCGCAACGGCCGAAGGGACCGGCGTCGTCTCGTCGGTCTCGATCCTGACCCGGACGCGCCGATTGAGCTTGGGCGACAGCAGGTGATAGACGATCTCGAAGCGCCTCTCGCGCTCGGGGTAGTCGGCGCCGCTGATGTCGATGAAGGCGACGAACTGAAACTCGACGTCGTCGCGCAGGAAGGTCAGCGCGTCGACGATGCGCGAAGGCTCCGCCGTCAGCGTCAATTCGCCGTAGGCGAACTTGGCGCTCGTCAGCGCGCCGGGCAGAGCGGCGAGCGCCTTGTCGCCGAGAGATTGCAACGCCTCGTCCATGGCCCTTCGACATCCGATGCGTCGCGTGCGGCCCCCTCTCCCGCTTGCGGGAGAGGGCTGGGGTGAGGGCTCCTCGCGACAAACAAACCCTCATCCGGCCCGACTTCGTCGGGCTGCCTTCTCCCGCGAACGGGAGAAGGATTCAGCGTTCGATCGTTCCGGTCCGCCTTATCTTCTTTTGCAGCATCAGCACGCCGTAGAGCAGCGCCTCCGCGGTCGGCGGACAACCGGGAACGTAGATGTCGACGGGAACGATGCGGTCGCAGCCGCGCACCACCGAATAGGAATAGTGGTAGTAGCCGCCGCCGTTGGCGCACGACCCCATCGAGATCACGTAGCGCGGCTCGGGCATCTGGTCGTAGACCTTGCGCAGCGCCGGCGCCATCTTGTTGGTCAGCGTGCCCGCCACGATCATCACGTCGGACTGGCGCGGGCTGCCGCGCGGCGCGAAGCCGAAGCGCTCGCAGTCGTAACGCGGCATGACGATATGCATCATCTCCACCGCGCAGCAGGCGAGGCCGAAGGTCATCCACATCAGCGAGCCGGTGCGCGCCCATTGGATGAGTTCGTCGGTCGAGGTGACGAGGAAGCCCTTGTCCGCGAGTTGGTCGTTCATCGCGCCGAAAAACGGCTCGGCGGCGCCGACCGGCTTTCCCGTCGCCGGATCGAGGACGGCGCGCGGCGCCGCAGGGAGATTGGGGTCGGCGGTCAATCCCATTCCAGCGCCCCCTTTCTCCATTCGTAGACGAAGCCGATGGTCAGCACCGCGAAGAACAGCATCATCGACCAGAAGCCCAGCGCGCCGACGTCATGGAACGCCACCGCCCAGGGAAACAGAAACGCCACTTCGAGATCGAAGATGATGAACAGCAGCGACACCAGGTAGAAGCGCATGTCGAACTTCATTCGCGCGTCGTCGAACGGGTTGAAGCCGCATTCGTAAGCCGACAGCTTTTCCGGGTCCGGGTTCTTGTAGGCGACGATGAACGGCGCGATCAGCAAGGCGCCGCCGATCAGCGCGGCGAGCGCGATGAAGACGACGAGCGGCAGGTAGTCGGCGATCAGACTCGGCACGCGGCCTCCGCTGGACTTTTCGATCGGCGGCGAGCCGCCCGGCCTGGACGCGGCGTGCCCGGCCACCGTCCCGCTCCGGGCGCGAAGCGAACTGGCGCAGGCCTATCGCAGCGCCGCGCGCCGCGCAAGACGAAACCCGCCTCGGGCGGGCGATCTTCGTGCTCAAAATGCAATCGCCGGAAATGAATGGGACAATTGCGCGAACGCGCCGCGACGATTTCGATCAGGGGGAAAAATGGCGAGAGAGACGGGACTTGAACCCGCGACCTCCGGCGTGACAGGCCGGCGCTCTAACCAACTGAGCTACTCCCCCTTTTGAGGCGTCGAGCCGATAGGACACGGCGCTGCGCAAGTCAAGGGCGACGCGCGCGCCGCGGCGAGGCGAACTCGAGTCGACAGAAGCGCGGGGCCAGCGACACGGCGCGCCGTCGCCTCGCCGATGCGTTCGCGTCGACCCGACTCGGCGCTCCCCGAAGCGCCGGATCCTCACAATCGCTCCGCGCCCAGACGCCAGCGCGCGATCTCCTGCGCGCTGAGGATATGGAGCACGCCGGGCGAAAGCGATTCCGCGCTCCACACCAGGGCGGGGTCGACGCCCATGCGCGCCGCGTATCTGGCCACCACGGCGACGAGATGAGGGTCGGCCAAGGCGCGCCCGATCGACGCTGGGCCGCGCGCGCCCTGCACGGGCAGAGGGATCCCCATGCGATGCAGTCCGACCCGGCTCGCGCTCGGCACGACGCGGCGAAACGCGCCCATCAGCGCATAGACGCAGGCGGATAGGCATTGCCCGGCCACCGGTCCGGAATGTTGGCCCTGCGAGGCGAAGCCGGCGACGATGGCGGCCGAGCGCAGGCGGCGAAAGGCGATTCCGAGCTCCATCGAGGCCACGACGTTGCCGCCGGGCGAATTGAGGAAGACGACGCTTCGCAGCTTCTGCGACAGCGACGCCCCCTTGGCGAAATCGATGAACGCTTGCGGCGTGTCCTGTTCGATCACGCCGTCGGCGACCACGACCTCCGGACACTTGGCGCCGCAGTCGGGCGTCCCGAGGCTGACCGCGCGGAACGTCATCGGCGCTTGTTCGGCGCGCGAGGCGTCGGCGCCCGCGATCGCGGCGGCCGCCGCGAACGCGAGCCCAGTGGCGACCCGCAGCCATTTTCGCGCCGCCGCGGCGAGGGCCGCCTCGTCGCGACGCCGACCGGTGGGCGGTGACGGGCTCGAACCGCCGACCCTCTCGGTGTAAACGAGATGCTCTGCCAACTGAGCTAACCGCCCTTGAATTTCGCGGCGCGGCGCGGCGCGGCGCGCAGCCTACACAGTCGCGCTTCGCAGGCCAAGTCCGATCCGGCGTCGGCTCGGCGTTCCGAAGCCGAGTCGACGAACGCTCAGAGCCGTTGACGCAGCGCGCCATCGCATCGCCGGAGCGCCCGCGTCAACCCGGATTTGCCGCCTTGGGATATCGGCCCGATCCGACGTCACGGCGACCAACGAAGAGGGCGGCCCGCGGCCGCCCTCCAAATCCCGCCGATGGCGCCGCTCATCGGCCGCGCCGGCCTCGCGCCTATTTCTTGAGGACCTTCTTGTTCAGGTTCGCCTTGAGCGCGGCGCCGGCCTTGAAGCGGGCGTTCTTCGAGGCCTGAATCTTGATTTCCTTGCCGGTCGCCGGGTTGCGGCCCTTGCCGGCGGCGCGTTCGCGCACCGAGAACGTGCCGAAGCCGACCAGGCGCACTTCCTCGCCCTTCTTGAGCGACTTGACGATGCCGTCGAGCGTCGCGTCGAGCGCCGCAGCGGCGCTCACCTTGGTCAAGTCCGTTTCCGTCGCGATGTGCTCGACGAGCTCGAGTTTGTTCATGTGGCCTCTCCTATCCTGTTTCGACGTGACGGCGACGTCGCGCGCTTTGTTCCACCGATCGCCCCAAGCCAGCCGTCGCCCGCTTCGGCGAATCGACGCCCGAAGTCGCTCCATTGCTCGCCAATTGGTTCTGCAAAAGCAAGGCTCTGGCGCGGTTCAACCCACAAAAATATAGGTCTCCCCGGCGATTCGAAGCGTCGACGGGCGAAAAAAGCCGCGAATCCCCCGGATTCGCGGCCTTTTTCCTAACCGGCGCCGCATCGGCGCCGCGCGCTTCGAGGCTAGTGCGCGAGGATTCCCGCGCCCTCGTCGTCGGCCGGCGGCGGCGCGGCGGCGGCGGCGCTCTCTTCCCACGCGATGGCCTGCGGCAGGCGCACCAGCGCATTGGCCAACACTTCCTCCATCCGCGACACCGGAACGATCTCCAGACCGTTCTTCACCGAGTTGGGGATTTCCGCGAGGTCCTTGGCGTTGTCTTCGGGGATCAACACCTTCTTGATGCCGCCGCGCAGCGCCGCCAGCAGTTTTTCCTTCAATCCGCCGATCGGCAGCACCCGGCCGCGCAACGTGATCTCGCCGGTCATCGCGACGTCGCGCCGAACCGGAATGCCGGTGAGCATCGAAACGATCACCGTCGCCATCGCCACGCCCGCCGAAGGCCCGTCCTTCGGGGTCGCGCCTTCGGGAACGTGGACGTGGATGTCGCGCCGATCGAACAGCGGCGGCTCGATGCCGAAATCGACCGACCGCGAGCGCACGTAAGAGGCCGCCGCGGAAATCGACTCCTTCATCACGTCCTTCAAATTGCCGGTCACGGTCATGCGTCCCTTGCCCGGCATCATCACGCCTTCGACCGTCAGCAGCTCGCCGCCGACTTCCGTCCAGGCCAGGCCGGTCACCAGGCCGACCTGGTCGTCCGCCTCGATCTCGCCGTAACGATATCTCGGCGGGCCGAGATATTCGGCGACGGTCTCCGCGGAGACCACGATCTTCTTCTTCTTGTTGGTGAGGATGTCCTTGACCGCCTTGCGCGCGAGATTGGAGATCTCGCGTTCGAGGTTGCGCACCCCCGCCTCGCGCGTGTAGCGGCGCACCAGCTCCATCAGGGCGCTTTCCTCCACCACCCATTCCTTCGCGTCGAGGCCGTGCTTGATCATCGAATTGGGAAGCAAGTGCCGCGTGGCGATCTCGATTTTCTCGTCCTCCGTGTAGCCGGCGATGCGGATGATCTCCATGCGGTCCATCAACGCCGGCGGGATGTTGAGCGTGTTGGCGGTGGTCACGAACATCACGCCGGAAAGATCGTAGTCGACCTCGAGATAATGGTCGTTGAAGGCGTGGTTCTGCTCGGGATCGAGCACCTCGAGCAACGCCGACGAGGGGTCGCCGCGAAAATCCATCCCCATCTTGTCGACTTCGTCGAGCAGGAACAGCGGGTTGGAGGCCTTCGCCTTGCGCATCGACTGGATGACCTTGCCGGGCATCGAGCCGATGTAGGTGCGCCGATGGCCGCGAATCTCCGCTTCGTCGCGCACGCCGCCGAGCGACATGCGCACGAATTCGCGTCCCGTCGCCCTGGCGATCGATTTGCCCAGCGAGGTCTTGCCGACGCCCGGAGGGCCGACGAGACACAGAATCGGCCCGGTCAGCTTGTTGGCGCGCTGCTGCACCGCCAGATATTCGACGATGCGCTCCTTGACCTTGTCGAGGCCGAAATGGTCGGCGTCGAGGATCGCCTGCGCGGCCGGCAGGTCCTTCTTGATCTTCGATTTCTTCTGCCACGGGATCGACAGCAGCCAATCGAGATAGTTGCGCACCACCGTCGCCTCGGCGGACATCGGCGACATCTGACGCAGCTTCTTGACTTCGCCGAGCGCCTTCTCGCGCGCCTCCTTGCTGAGCCTGGTCTTCTTGATGCGATCCTCGAGCTCGGACATTTCGTCCTTGCCGTCTTCGTCGCCGAGCTCCTTCTGGATCGCCTTCATCTGCTCGTTGAGATAATATTCGCGCTGCGTCTTCTCCATCTGGCGCTTGACGCGGGTGCGGATGCGCTTCTCCACCTGCAGGACCGAGATTTCGCTCTCCATCAGGCCCAGGCACTTTTCGAAACGCTTGGCGATCGAATGGATCTCCAGGATCGCCTGCTTGTCGGCGAGCTTGACCGCCAGATGCGAGGCGATGGTGTCGGCGAGCTTGCCGTAATCCTCGATCTGGGTGACGGCGGCGACGACCTCGGGCGAGATTTTCTTGTTGAGCTTCACGTAATTCTCGAACTCGGACACCACCGAGCGCGACAGCGCCTCCGCCTCGATCGGATCGATCGGGTCGTCCGCCACCGCCTCGGCTTCCGCCTCGTAATAGCCGGCGGTCGGCAGATAGGATCGGATTCGCGCGCGCGATTCGCCTTCGACCAGAACCTTCACGGTGCCGTCGGGCAGCTTCAGCAATTGCAGCACTTTCGCCAACGTGCCGGTGGCGAAGATCGCGTCGGTGGCGGGATCGTCGTCGGCGGCGTTCATCTGCGTGGCCAGCAGAATCGGCTTGTCCGCCCGCATCACTTCCTCGAGGGCGCGAATCGACTTCTCGCGCCCGACGAACAGCGGCACGATCATATGCGGGAACACGACGATGTCGCGCAGCGGCAGGATCGGATAGGTCCCGAGCGAACCGGGGGCGGGCGTCTTACGGGTGCTGGTCATGGTCGATCCTGCTTCCTTGTGACCCGAGCGCGGCCGATCGGTCGCCCCGAGCATGAAACGCCGATCGGCCGACGAGTCCCGGCCCAGATCAAAAAGGCGCCGGATTTCGCCGCCGTACGTCGGCCGGGATCAACAACCCCCACCCACGCTTCGACGCTTAACAGAGTTCACATCGCTCGACCGACGCGAAAACGGTCGCCAGACAAGATGGCGGTCCGCCGCGCGAGTTTCAAGCGGCGAAGGCGCCGACCGGCGGCGCGGACGGTCGGTTCAGCCGGCCTTCTCGGCGCGCTCGGCGCGCTCGGAATAGATGTAGAGCGGCCTCGCCTTGCCGTCGACCACTTCGGGCCCGATCACCACCTGCTCGACCCCGTCAAGGCCGGGAAGATCGAACATCGTGTCGAGCAGAATGCCCTCCATGATCGAGCGCAATCCGCGCGCGCCGGTGCGCCGATCGATCGCCTTCTTGGCGACGACGCTCAGCGCCTCCTCCTGGAAGGTGAGGTCGGTGTTCTCCATCTCGAACAAGCGCTGATATTGCTTGACCAGCGCGTTCTTCGGTTCGGTCAGGATTCTCTTCAGCGCGTCCTCGTCGAGATCCTCGAGCGTCGCGATGACCGGCAGGCGGCCGACGAATTCCGGGATCAGGCCGAACTTGAGCAGATCCTCGGGCTCGACGAGGCGGAACACCTCGCCGGTGCGCCGATCGTCCGGCGCCTGGACCTTGGCGGCGAAGCCGATTGACGTGCCCCGGCCGCGCGCCGCGATGATGCGCTCCAGGCCGGAAAACGCGCCGCCGCAGATGAACAGGATGTTGGTGGTGTCGACCTGCAGGAACTCCTGCTGGGGATGCTTGCGCCCGCCCTGGGGAGGCACGCTGGCGATCGT
>Ga0326727_10021089_pt1 | contig 12821 bp, 10 predicted proteins | sample MB2enrmetagenome_FD_207643 | JGI IMG/M metagenome (GOLD analysis project Ga0326727, IMG submission 207643) | Lab enriched peat soil microbial communities from McLean, Ithaca, NY, United States - MB29MY | ecosystem: Environmental > Terrestrial > Soil > Wetlands > Peat | place: USA: New York...
CTCTGTCCGCCAGCCGTTGGATCGGGGCACGAGTGCGCTGCGCCTGGCTGACCATCTGCACGATCTGTGCCAGCATGGTCTCGCTGCCTACGCGCTCGGCGCGCATCACTAGAGATCCGTTGCCGTTTACGGTCGCGCCAATCACATGCGAGGCCGCCGTTTTCCGCACGGGAATGGATTCGCCCGTGATCATGGACTCGTCCACTACACTCGAGCCGTCGAGTACCACGCCATCGACCGGAATTTTTTCTCCCGGACGCACGCGCAGGCGATCGCCCGGCTTCACCTCTTCGAGCGGAATGTCGCGCTCAGTTTCAGAGCCGTCTTCGCTACCATTTTTGCTGGCATCTTTGCTCATGAGGCGCGCCATCTTCGGACTTAAATCGAGCAGCCCGCGGATCGCGCTCGACGTCTGGCTGCGGGCGCGCAGCTCCAGCACCTGCCCCAGCAATACGAGCGTGACGATCGCCGCTGCAGCCTCAAAGTAAACGTCGGGGTGGTCACCCATGCTGCGGCCCATACCGCGGAACGACGCGGGGAATATCCACGGGAACAACGTTGCTACTACGCTGTAGAGGTAGGCGACGCCCGTGCCCATCGCAATCAGCGTGAACATGTTGGTGCTGCGATTTACCACCGATGCCCAGCCGCGCTGGAAGAACGGCCAGCCGCACCAAAGGACGACGGGCGTGGCCAGGAGGAGTTCGAACCACGGCAAGAGCGAATTCGAAGTGATGAGTCTTACATTGCCCCCTGAAACGTACACGTAGAAGACGTAACCCAGTCCCATGAAAGCGTGCGGCCACAACATGCTGCCCATGGCAATCGCAAGCAATGGCGCGGTCAGAGCCAGGCTGATCCAAAAACGCCGCGTCATGTTGCGCAGTTCGGGATTGTCTTCTTCTACGGTCACTGTGCGCGGCTCCAATGCCATGCCGCAGATCGGACAATTCCCCGGCTCGGCTCGCATGATTTCCGGATGCATCGGGCAGGTGTACTCGCGCTTAGTCGCGGGGAACGCAGGGGACTCGGGCTCGAGCGCCATTCCACACTTGGGACAGGGGCCCGGCCCGGTCTGCCGCACCTCCGGGCACATCGGACAAACATAGGCTCGCCTGTCTTTTCTGGACGCGCCCGCCAACGGAGCAACAGGAGGTGTGGCCGGTTTGCCCAGCGTTGGCATTACCAAGGCTGGACCACTCAGAGACACCAGTCCCGATCCCATCGGCTTGGGCGGGGACGACAGAATCTTCTCGGGATTCGCCTGGAACTTCGCAAGGCAACCGGCACAGCAGAAGAAATACTCCTTGCTCTGGTGCAGTGTCTTGAAGCGAGCGGTTGCAGGATTCACATCCATCCCGCAGACAGGGTCTTTCTGCTTGGTGGAGGATGATGCGACGTTCGGGGTGTCCACAGGGTCAAGGTGGTCCATAGTTGGTTGCCAGAAGTCTATATCGAATCCAGAGTTCGCAGTGACCGCCGATAGCAGCCCAGCTTCGCTCGGCTTGGACGGGTGAGACGCTCGTCCCTCCACGAACTGGTTGCCAGATCGCGCTTGGCGGAATCCGGCCCTTATTAGATACTCAAAGAGTAAACCTCGAACCTTGTTCCTTGGGAGAAATGAAATGACGTATCTCGAAGTCGTCTACCGCTACCAGACTCCGCCCGGAGAAGCTGAGCTGCGGGCCGTTGACAGTGTCCGTGAGGTCTATGGGATTCAACGCATCCAGTTCAATGAGAAAGAGCGGACGGTGCGGGTGCGGTTCGACGCCTCGCGATTGAAGGGCGACGCGGTCGCCAAGTTGCTGCGCGAGGCCGGCATCGACGTGCGGGAGCAACTGGTTCTCGCCTGAAGTTGTGGAAGAGACCGTCTTTCCAGACAGAAATCAAAAGAGAAGGGATCAAAGGGCACTCCGCCCGTTTCCCCGCTAATCCTCAACTTCCAGGAGGAAAGCTTGGGGGAGGGCTGCCGGGAAACTGGGCGGAGTGCACCTTGGGGCAGCAAACGGAGTTTGCAAGGGGCATTCGGAAAGACCTCTGGCCGAAGTGATTTCCCAAATGCCCCGTTGCGCGCCACTTCGTCTGCTCCAAGGAGAAGCATGTCGGGTGCCATCGCTAACGCATTGCCAACATGCATTCGTAGAACGCTGGGGCGGGTAGGTTTTGCGCTGGGGCGGAAACTTTTACTCAAATTTACAAATCTTCCCTTTTGGCAAGGCCGCGATTTCCACAGCCGGCGCGGGATTTGGCGCGAATCGAAAGGCGAATCCAACTCACCTCTGGGCTTTTTCGGCGAGCGTATCCGGCGACTGGGTTGGGCGAAACCATTCTGTTTCCGTTATAATTCAGGGACACAATTTTCATCAGGATGCGCCCGTAGCTCAATTGGATAGAGTGCATGGCTACGAACCATGAGGTTGGGAGTTCGATTCTCTCCGGGCGCACCATCCTACCTGCTGAACGGATTTTCGATCCGAATCCCCGCGATCATTTGTCCCGCATTTAGATCTTCGGAGAGAATCCGACTTGCACCACACTTGGCTGCGGACGCAACAATGAGGGCATCCCAAAATCCGATTCGGGATTCGTCCTCTATTCGAAACGCCAATGAGATTTCTGCCGGAGTAGTTTCCATGCACCAGATTGCGTAACTGTTCACCACCATGCGCGCCACATCTTTGGAAAGCGGAAACGCAATCTTGCGGGTCACATTGACATAAAATTCCTGCAGCACCTGCATGCTGAGAACACCCGTCCGCTGGCTCCAAAGCTCGCCGAGAACACTCTTGGCCAACGCATGCTTCGATTTCGCATCGGCATCGTGCGCGTAAATCAAAATGTTCGTGTCTACAAAGGTCCTATCGCTCATGCAATTCGTCTCGACTGACCCGAATCACGCCGCCCATGTGAAACCCCTGATCTAGCAGCGCCATGGCCTGTCGCTGCGCACGCTCGTACGCTTCCTCCTCCCCCACAAGGATTTCAACTTGCTCGGCAAGGAGACCACTGATCGACGTAGCACGGCGGGCGGCGAGAACTCTGATCTTCTGGAGCGTTTGCCGAGTTAGGCTTATTGTCACGTTCTGCTTGGATGTATTCATTAGATCACGTATTATACGTGTAGCACGTATAATACGTGTTGTCAAGCATTTTAGCCTTTTCTGCGTTTAGATTCAGTAGGTTGGGAGTGGATTGCGCGTCTCTCCGCTGTCAACTGGAGAAAAATTGCTGCAATCTTAGCTAGCCGCCACCGCAGTCAGCACCGTGCTGATAACTTGCCTGAAGGCTTCCGAAGCGGGATCGATCAGCTCAAAATGGCCGGCATTGGGAATCTCGATCAACTGAACCGACTCGCCCTTCTTTTTCTTCTGCTCGACATAATCGCGGCTGAACTGCGGCGGCACCGTGTCATCTTCGCTGCCGTGGAGTAGCCACTGATGCGCTTGCGGAATGCTGAGTTCCATCGGATCCGCATCCCGGTAGTGGCTCGGCACCACGTCCGGGCTGCCGCCCAGAAACTCCGCAACCGCGTCACGGCTTAGATGCAAGGCGAAGGCTCGCTTCAGATCGACTACTCCGGCCAGCGAAATTGCGCGGCGGAGCGAGGTTTCGTGCGCCGCCAAACACAGCGCCAGTTGCCCGCCCGCCGAATGCCCCATCACCACCAGGCGGTCCAGATCAAGATGGAATCGGGAATGCTCCTGCCGAACAAAGCTGTAGGCGGACTGGACGTCCTCGAACGTCTGCGGCCACCCGCCACCGTCGCTGTTACTGTCATTGCCCACGCGCCGGTATTCGATGTTGAAGGTGGCGATGCCTGCCGCTCGCAGCGCTTCGCAGAGGTGTCCGGCATGCCCGAGGTCATACTTCGCCCGCCAATAGCCGCCGTGGATGTTCAACAGAGCGGAGTGCGGCCCCTTCGTCGGCGGCAGACGCACCTCGAGAAACTGATCCGGGTTGACGCCATAGGCTACGCGCTCGTCAGGTTGCGGCGGCGGCTGGGTGAGCATGTCTTCAGCGGACACAGATCGCTCCCCACGCTGATCTAACTCTCTTTTAGCTTTAGCTTGCCCTTGTTTTCTTCAATAAAAACCTTAAGGTCGGGGACGGCGTTGAGCAGCTTGGTCCATTGTTCGTAGTAGAGCGTCACCGGAAAACGGCCCAGTCCGTACACGCTGACGCCGCCCTTCTCACTCACGCGGAACTCGATGGCGCCGCTTCTCTTCTTCGTTTCCACCTGCTTTTCCAGATCGGCCAGGCGAGCTTTCAATTCTTCATAAGTTGGTTCTGTCATCAATGCACCTCGAATGATTCTTTTTTATCTTTTTATCATAGGGCGGCATGGGGCGGCACGCATCTCTCGTCGAGGCGGGTCTTTGCAATTCAATGGAGCGCGGGAGTCTCGCCCGTCCTGCAGTACGGCCGGGTCAAAACGCCGCGCTCTCCATCCGCTTGTCTCAAAAGAACCGGCCCACCTCGAAGAAGAACTTGCGATGCTGGCTATCGCCGAGGCTCCCGCCAAAGAACATGGGCCCGAACAGCGTCTGGAGCAGAACTCCCACGGTAGCGTCCTGCGCGACCTTGGCGGCGTCTGCCGGTTGGCCGTAAGCCTTTCCCGCTTCGTACATCGTGAGCAGATAAATATTCTGCTTCAACAGCGGCGAGATTTCCCACAACCTGTAGAGAAAGGCCGGCTGCAGCAGAAAATACTGGTTCGTCAACAACTCGTTCGTGCCATACGCCGACAGGCGCAACGGGCCGCCGAGGCTGAAGGGCGGGAATCCAGTGTCCCTGGTCGAGAAAGAGGTGCCTCCCGAAGCGAAGAGCAGCACCGACGATTTTTCGCTCGTCCGCTCGGCCAGGCCCCAGCGCAGTTCCTCCGTCGGCACCACGTCGGGAGTTCCCGGAGCAGTGTCATAGAACTTAAAGGTCGCCTCCAGGCGCGCTCCCCGCCGCGGAATCACCGGATCGTCAAAGTGTTCGAGCCGGTAACGGACCGAGGTCATTCCGAGGCGCCCGCGGACCTCGGGCACGACTGGAGTACCCACATCCGCATTGATTTTTTGATATCCGGCCTCATAGCCCACGCGCAGTTCCGCACCGCGTCCAAATGTGTAACCCAGATCCAGACCTCCGCCCATTAAGCGGTTGCGGTAGTCGGCAAGAAGCTTGTTGCGCTGATAGATGAAAAATGGGCTGCTGTCGGCGGTCCCATGCGCGGCCACGAACCAGCCCGTGCTGGATGTGAAGGGATGAAAGTATTCTGTTTTCAGGCCGTACTCGGAGCCCGCGATAAAATCGTTACGCCACTCCGACCCGAAACCACCGAGATCAAGGAAGGTGATGCGCCCTCCAACCATGAATTGCACATTCTTGTAGTCCGCCCCGTCGATGACCAGTGCGGGATGCACGGTAGGCGGCGCATAGTCTTTCTCTTCGACTGCGACTTTAACCGCCAACCCAGGCTGCCCGTTCCGCTCCGCGGCGCGATACCCTGCCCGGTCGAAGCGGCCCAACCCGGTGATCTCCATCATCTTATCGTCCAGTTCCTGAGGATCGATCGGTGCGCCCGCCAGGCCCGACAATTCGTGCTGAAGACCCTTAAGCACGTCCCCTTTGGCGCCGATGACTTCCACGAACTCGGGCACGGGTACGGTCCGGCGCTTTCGATTTCGTGCGGCGACGATTCGCTGCCACTCGTCTTCGTCAACTCGAAGGCGGTTGAGTAGTGCGCTTTTCGCCTGGGCGGCTTTGTATCCTTCGGGCTCGATCTGGTCGAACTGGGTGTAATCGCTGGTATCGAATCGCTCCACGTCCGCCGTCAGCAGGATGTCCGCTTCCTCGATGCTACGCAGTTCGTTGGCCGCGATGGCCACACTTGCCGAGCGCGCTAGAACGCCCACCGTCGAGAGCGGAATCTTCGGATTGAATGGCGCATCCTTCAAATAAACTGCGATCACAATGTCGGCGCCCATCTGCCGCGCTACGTCCACCGGCAAGTTGTCCAGCAGTCCACCGTCAACCAGCACGCGACTGCCATCATGCACCGGAGTAAAAAATGCCGGTAATGACATCGAAGCGCGCATCGCCTTCGCCAGCGAGCCGCGGTCGAACACGTAGGGTTTTTCTGACGCGAGATCGGTCGCCACACAGCGGAATGGAATCGGCAAATCGTCAAAGCTTTTCATCTCCGAATAGGGCAAGCCGATCCGGTCGAGAATCAATCCCACCTGCTGTCCGGAATTGAAGCCACTCGGAAACTGTGCGCCGTGCTTCAACCCGAATTCGAACGCATTCGGATAGTCCCGTTTGTCTTCTTTCCGGCGAAACGATAAGTCACGATAGGGCGTGGCGCCTCGCAGCACTTCGTTCCACTTGATGCCGCGGATCAAAGCGGCAATCTGATCGGGCGATTCTCCGCTGGCATAGATTCCTCCGATCAGGCCGCCCATGCTGGTGCCGGCGATCACGTCCACTGGTATGCGGTTCTCTTCCAGCCACCTGATCACCCCGGCATGCGCCAACCCGAGGGCGCCACCGCCCTCAAGCACCAGGCCAATGCGCGGCCGTCGACTACCGGACGCCGCTGCCGTGTTCTTAACTTCAGGTTGATCGACGCCGCCAGGAACCGACTGCGCCCATAGGCTCGACAAAAGCAACACGCAAACAGCGAAGCTGCTAGGTTTCATGGCATCTCCAAGAAAGATGAAATCTAAAGATGCCACGCCAGCTCACAAAAAAACAGACGGGTGGCCGCCAACCGCCAACCCGTCTATTTCGGAGCAGCTCCCGAGGCAGCTTCCGTTTAGATGAAAAACTTTTCACTATAGTCCCTCGCAACGAGCCCTGCCCCGCCATCCCTCGCTACTACGGTCTCTTCCGGTCCCTATTCTGGGCTGGGAATGGAAGAGCAAATGCTAATATGAGTTGGGTACGAAATTCCAAATGGAGAACACAGAATGGCGAAATTGAGGAAGAAGGCTTCACTTCTTGAGAGCATACCCGTGCTGATACTACTGGGGCTGCTCGCTGGCGCCGTGGGAGGCCTGGGAATCGGCGCGTTCCAGTTGCATCAAATGGCGTCCGCAGCTTCGAGCGCTGCTGGCAAGTAAGTTCTCATCTCCGCGAGAATCAGCCAAATCCGCTTCCTCGGAAGAAAGCAGCTTCCCTGCCCAGAGCCTGTGATCCCTAGCAGCAACCCATCTTCACCTCGCCGGCAGCGGTGAGCGGAGGACCGAAGGCCTCCTGGGGCACGGGAGTACCGTGCAGCGTCAGGTACCAACGCCGCGCCGCCTCGAATACAACGACGATTACGCCCACGATAAAGACGGCCATAAGGATTGAATCCAGGTAGCCGACAAATACCAGACCGGGCTTGGAGGTCAATGGCCAAAAGATGTTCTTGATCGACAGCACTCCCGCCGTAAGCGTAATACCCCCTACGAGGCACATCGGAACTCCTGTAATCCAGGCATATTTCTGCTTGCCCATGTTAATCAGAAAGGTGGTCGTCACCGCCAGCGCGATAGTGGCCAGCAACTGGTTGCCGGTTCCGAACAACGGCCATATCGTGGAAATGCTTCCGGTGTAGATCATGTATCCCCAGGCCAGAACCACAAAGAAGCTGGTGAACAGATTTCCGGGCAGCCAGGCAGTGTTGCCGAAGGGCTTGTGCACTTTGCCCATGAGTTCCTGCAGGATGTAGCGGGCCACGCGCGTTCCGGTGTCGACCGTGGTCAGGATGAAAAGGGCCTCAAACATGATGGCGTAGTGATACCAGTACCCCATCAAACGATCCATCCCGGGCAGGCCGCGGAAGATCTGCGCCATGCCGATAGCGAGCGAGACCGCGCCCCCTGTCCGCCCCGCCAGTCTCTCCCCGACTTCGCGGGAGAACATATCCAGATTGACCGTGTTCAAGCCCAGATGGGCAAAGACCTGGGGCGGGGTGTTGATGGCAAAGTAGTCGCCCGGATAGAGAGAGCAGGCCGCAATCAAAGCCAGCACACCCACCAGCGATTCCGCAATCATGGCGCCATATCCGATGAAGCGGGCGTCAGTTTCCTTGTCAAGCATTTTCGGCGTTGTACCGGAGGCGATCAGGGAGTGAAAGCCCGAGATCGCGCCGCAAGCAATGGTCACGAAAAGAAACGGGAACAGGCTGCCTTTGATGATCGGGCCGCCACCATGAATGAACTGCGTGACGTTGGGGAATCTGATGTTGGGATGAACCACGAAGACGCCGATGACCAGGACGGCAATCGTGCCCAGCTTAACATAAGTGGAGAGGTAGTCGCGCGGTTCCAGCACCAGCCAGACGGGAAGGACCGAAGCCACCAGACCATAGATGGCGATGAGGATCGTGATCTCGTGGGGCGTGAAAGTAAGCGCCGCTGCAGCTCCGCTCTGAGCCACCCAGTGCCCCGCGATCACGCCGCCGATCAAACAGACGACGCCAAAGATACTGGGACCGGTGACTGTAATCGTCCCGGCATGGCTCTTGAACATCCACAACCCCATGATGACGGCGATGGGGATGGTCATGCCGATGGTGAAGACGCCCCACGGGCTGCTCGAAAGCGCGTTGACCACTACGATGCCCAGGCCGGCGAGTGTGACCAGAAGAATAAAGAGCACGGCGACCATCGCCACAAAGCCGGCAAAGTGACTGATCTCGGTGCGGGCAATATCCGCTAAGGAGCGGCCGCGGTGACGTATGGAAGCCACCAGCACGGTGAAGTCCTGCACGCACCCGGCCAGGACGGCGCCGATCAGCAGCCAAAGGAAGCCGGGAGCAAACCCGAACTGCGCCGCCAGAGTCGGCCCCACCAGCGGCCCGGCTCCGGCGATGGCCGCGAAGTGATGTCCGAAGAGCACCCATCGTGGTGAAGCGACATAGTTATGCCCGTCGGCGTAGGTGTGTCCCGGAGTAATGCGGCGATCGTCGAGCGCCAGAGCCTTCGCGGCAATAAACGCACTGTAGTAACGATAGAAAAGGGCGTACACGCACAACGCACCCAGCAATACGGGGAGGGTATTCATGCCTCGCTCCAGATCAAGCAGTAGTGGCCGATCCCGCCGGCCCAATCGAAAGCATCCTACACCCATCGTGGAAAACGGCACAACGACTTCCCTGCTCCGGCGCGCGAGTCTCTGCGATGTCACGACAGTCACGCTGCGGAGTGATTCGCGTCACAGCCTGCCCGGCTCTGCGGCCCTACCGTTGACCTGTCGTAGCGCGCGATTGGCAATGCGGTTGGATTTTTCGTTCGAAATTGAGTAATATCCGCACCGCTGGTGCGCAGGGCCTGGCGGATGGCAAGTCTTGAAGAAACTAGCTGTCAGGCTTAGCCCAGCAGATCGGGTGAAAACTTATGGCAACTCCCATCACACCGGTAAAGACGCCGCCTCCTCCTCCAGCGAACCTCTTTGCTTTCGCGGCTGTCATCATCATTGCGGTGATCGCCGCCATCGCGATCCTCAGAATTCCTCCTTTGTCATCTCCGTGGGCTCAGGGCTACGATCCGACCGGGCACTGGTGGCTTTCGACGATCGTGGCCGCGCTGCCGATTATCGTGTTGCTCGGCGGCATCGCACTCGGACACGTAAAGGCGCACTACGCGGCGCTGGCCGGCCTGGCGACCGCACTGCTCGTCGCCATCTTTGGCTTCCATATGCCGGCGCGTATGGCCGGGGCGACGGCCGTCTATGGCGCCGCTTACGGTCTCTTCCCGATTGGCTGGATCGTGCTCAACGTCATCTTCATGTACCAGCTCACGGTCGAGGCCGGACGGTTCAACGTATTGCAGCACAGCCTGACGGGCATCACGCAGGACCGCCGCCTGCAGTTGCTGCTGATCGCATTCTGCTTCGGCTCGTTCTTTGAGGGCGCGGCGGGTTTCGGCACACCGGTGGCGGTGACCGCCGCGCTGCTGATCGGGCTCGGATTCAAACCGCTGCAAGCTTCCGGCCTGTCGCTGATCGCGAATACCGCGCCCGTGGCCTTCGGCGCACTGGGCACGCCGATCATTGCACTGGCGAAGGTGACAGGATTCAGCGAGATCACGCTGGGTGCGATGGCGGGACGCATCCTGTGCCCGTTCTGCGTCCTGGTGCCCTTCTGGCTGATTTGCGCGTTCGCCGGGTGGGGCGCAATGCTGGAAGTATGGCCGGCCGTCCTCGTAGCTGGTGTCTCGTTCGCGATACCGGAATTGCTCATGTCGAATCTGCATGGCCCGTGGGTGGTCAACATCGTTGCCGCGATTGTCTCCATGGCCTGCCTGATCGGCTTCCTCTTTATCTGGCATCCCAAGCGGGTCTGGACGTTCGAAGGCGAAGCGACCAAGACGGACCACCACGCTGCTCACGGCTTCACTCGTTCCGAAGTCGCGCGATCCTGGTTGCCGTGGATCATCCTGAGCGTGATCGTCTTCATGTGGGGCACACAAACCGGCAAGGACCTGATGAACACGCCGGAGAAGGTATTCCACTCGATGGCAAGTTGGAGCACGCCACCGAGCAAGATCACCAACCCACAGTTTCCAGTCAATGGGCTCAACAATATGGTGCTTCGCGTGCCGCCGGTGGTGCTCAAGCCGACCAAGGAACCTGCGGTCTTCGGATTGAACTGGTTGAGCGCGACCGGCACCAGCATTCTGCTGGCGGCCATTCTGTCGGGCATGGTGATGGGGCTCAGCTTCCGACAAATTATTTCCGTGTACGGACGAACCATCGTGAAGGTGCGCTTCTCTCTGCTGACCATAGCCGCCATGCTGGCCATAGGAGTGTTGACCCGCTACTCCGGACTGGACGCGACCATGGGACTGGCGTTCGCGCGCACCGGCCATCTCTATCCGTTTTTCGGAACCCTGCTGGGCTGGCTGGGCGTGGCGCTAACCGGGTCGGATACCTCGTCGAATGTGCTGTTCGGCAGCCTGCAGAAGATCTCCGCACAACAGGTCAATGTCTCTCCCGTGCTGATGTCAGCCGCCAACTCTACCGGCGGCGTGATGGGCAAGATGATTGACGCGCAGAGCATCGTCGTCGCCAGTACAGCAACGCAGTGGTATGGGCACGAAGGCGCAATTCTGCGCTACGTCTTCTGGCACAGCATTGCGCTGGCCGCGCTGGTCGGTATCTTTGTCTTTCTCATCGCCTATGTATATCCGTTCACACATATCGTGGTGCGATAAGTAGGTGCGATAACTGGGCGCGATAAGAAGGGCAATAAGAAGTGCGGAGAAAAGTGCGACTCATGAAAGGCATGACGTATGGATGCCGTCTTTGACACCTTCAAACTCCGCGCCGAAGCGGTGAGCGCGGAAGTTCACCGCTTTCCCCACAAGAACGAGGCTCTGGACTTCATACTTCACTATTTGCGCGACGCCGGAGTAAGCGATGCGCCGCAGGCGTACGCGGTGTGGGCATCGTGTCCTTTCCTCGATGGCGTCGACCAGAAGCAACTTTCCACCGCGATGCCCGGCTTGATTTTCGACGTGAATCGCGAAGTCTCTGCCGCTGCGAAAGTGGGAATCAGCCAACTCGACTGGGCGATCGCGAACACCGGAACGCTGGTGCAGGACGCCGCGCGCGTCGACCAGAGGCTCGTTTCCACGCTTCCCCTGATTCACATTGCGCTGATTCGGAGCGATCGCATCGTGCCGGACTTGCCGTCGGCCCTGGCGAAGATACGGCCGGAGCAGACGAATTACATTTCCTTCATTACCGGGCCCAGCCGCACGGCGGATATCGAGCGCGTGCTCACCATCGGCGTGCACGGCCCGGAGAAGCTCATCATCGTCTTTTACGATGTCTTGCTCGATGAACCGGGAAGCGTGAACTAATGGAAACAAAATTTCGCGAGTCTATCAATAAGGCGCTGCACAATCCCAACCTTACCGGGGCACTGGGACGATTCTCCGAGGCCTACCGGATCAGCCGCCAGAAGGCTTACGAAGGCTATGACTTTGAGGCGCTGCGAACCCAGATTGCCGAACGAAAATCCTATGCGGCGTCGCATCTCGACGAACTTGCAGACCTCTTCACAAAGAACGCCGAAGCCCGCGGGACGAAGGTATTCCGTACCAACGATCCCGCCAAGGTGCGCGAGTACATTCTGAATCTCGCCCGAGAGAACGGCGTCAAGAGCGTCGTGAAATCTAAGTCCATGGCCTCGGAAGAGATTCATCTCAATAAGCATCTCGAAGCTGCCGGCATCGAGGTGGGAGAAACCGACCTGGGAGAGTGGATTGTTCAACTCGCGGGACAAACGCCGTCGCACATGGTCATGCCCGCAATCCACATGTCCAAAGAAGAAGTCACCACGGTTTTCAACGAGCAGGTTGAAGAAGGCCAGAAGCCGGACATCCCGAAACTGGTCAAGTTCGCGCGCGGCAAGCTGCGAGCCAAGTTTCTCAATGCCGAGATGGGGATTACCGGCGCCAATATCGCAGTGGCGGAGACGGGAACGCTGGTCATCGTCACGAATGAAGGAAATGCCCGGCTGGTGACGACTCTGCCGAAACTTCACGTAGCCATCGTCGGCATCGAGAAGTTGATGGAAAAGTTCGATGACGTCGTGCCGGTTCTTACCGCGCTGCCTAAGAGCGCCACGGCGCAGTTGATGACCAGTTACGTTTCTATGATTAGCGGCCCCGTGCCCAACACCGACGGAACGCCCAAGCAACTGCACATCATCCTGATGGACAACCGGCGTACCGAGATGTCGCAGGACCCGAAGTTCAAGCAGGCGATGCAATGCATCCGCTGTGCTTCGTGCCTGAACGTTTGTCCGGTTTTCCGTCTCGTAGGCGGGCACGTGT
>Ga0326727_10021090_pt1 | contig 12821 bp, 9 predicted proteins | sample MB2enrmetagenome_FD_207643 | JGI IMG/M metagenome (GOLD analysis project Ga0326727, IMG submission 207643) | Lab enriched peat soil microbial communities from McLean, Ithaca, NY, United States - MB29MY | ecosystem: Environmental > Terrestrial > Soil > Wetlands > Peat | place: USA: New York...
CCGTGTGCCACGGTCGCCTCACTCTCCCGTGTCGGCGGCCTGCACCATCGCTATGAGTGGCGGGAGGCCGCTTGAGCAAGGCAGATGGAGTTTTGGCGATGCACAGCTCTAGGTTTTATGATGAAGCTCATTCCCGAGCGAACGTTGATGTGGGTAACAGGCAATGAGGGAGGCAACCCCATGACGAAGAGCGGCGGTAGGCGCATCGTGAGCACCTCGTCGATCATCGGGCGCCGCAGGTCGCGGCTCGTGATGCAGCTGCGTCTACTGGGCGCCGTGCTCGCCTTCGCGGCGAAGGCATTTGGGGGCTCGGCGCCACCTGCGCTCTCCGCCGACAACAGCCCGGTGAATCTCAGCTCGAAGTACGGCAGCGGCCATTTCGGGTCCTGGTTCGTCGACGGCTTCGGCCTGCCAGCGTTCCGTTACCAGATCGACGAGCAATCCGACCCGCGCGCGCAGCAGCCGGAGCTCGCCGGTGGTACCGAGGCGCAGCACCAGGTCGGCAACGACCACATCGTCGCCGCGGCATTCAACCACGGGTACACGGAGCTCTGGAGCCAGGACCGGCTGATGCAGTGGGCGAACCTCTACCAACCGCAGAGCCAGCACTACGCGGGTGGCTACGGGTACCTGAACACGGACGGCGCCGTGTTCAGCACGCTCTGGCTGGACCGCCCGCCGGGCGCGTCCCTCGAGCGCGACTTCGGCGTCGGCTACTTCGGCAAGGTGCTCAAGGCGGCGGGCGTCACCGTACAACAGGTGATCTACGCGCCGTTCGGTGACGACCCTCTGCTGCTCGACGACGTGACGATTTCCAACCGGACCAGTGCACCCAAGCGGGTGTCGTGGTTCGAGTACTGGGACGTCAATCCGTACGACCAGACCGGCCAGCTCAACCGTGGCGTCGGGCAGCCAGCGTGGGACAGCTCGACAATGACGCTGTCGGTGTCGCAGTCCGGTGGCGCCGCCGATGACACGGCGCCACTCAGCATCTTCGCCGCCGTGCTCGCGGGACCGCTGGATGGCTACGAGACGTCGGTCGAGACGTTCTTCGGCAGCGGCACGCGGGCGTCGCCGGCAGGTGCCCCGGGGGCCGCGCTCTTCGCGTTCCGCGCGCCGCTCACGCTGGCACCGAAGCAGACGGTGACACTCCGCTACGCGTACGGGATGGCGCACGCCGATCAAATCGCCGGCCTGATTGCAAAGTACGGCGCCCAGCCTGGCCCGTTCGCAGCGAGCGAGCAGTCTTGGCAGAGTTGGCTGCCGAAGGCGGATTTCGGCGTCAGTCGGCGGTGGGTTGCGCGGGAACTCGCGTGGGACGCCTACCTCCTGCGCTCGGCCTCCGTCTACGAGGAGGTCAGCGGCAACCACACGATTACCCAAGGCGGCTACTACCAATACTTCACCGGCCTGAACTGGGGCACGCGCAGCTGGCCGCATTACATGCTGCCGATGGTGTACGCGGACCCTGAGCTGGCGCGCGAGATCCTGCGTTACACGATCTCGCTCCAGCCGCAGGTCGGCGGGCAGCTTCCGTACGGCACGGGCCCGCTTTACACCTGTCCCTCCCGAGAATTAGTGCTGGTGCATTCTCGCGGTGTCCAGCACGATGATCGTGGCACCGTTGGCCGCGGCGAGGCTCGGCCGCAAGCAGTGATATAGACACCACAGGTCCCGGTACTCTGGCGCAGTTACATGCCGAAGGGAAACTGCTCGCCAGTCAGCCACGTATGGAGTTTTCGGAAGGGACCGGTTGCCCACGATCGCTCGCGATCAGATTGGCGGTTTTGGCAGGCTCTTGAGGCGGCTCGCGACCAGCTTGAGCGAGGGCCCCGAGCGCAGGATGCGCGGAAGGGTCGCCAGGGAGATCTCGTCGATGCCCAGGCTCGCCTTGAGGTTCGCGACGAAGACCCGCACGTCGTAGGCCGGTTCGTAGACCGGGATCATGGGCTTCCGCAGGCCGGTCAGGCCCCAAACTGCCATCAGTGCGGTGCGTACCGACGTCTCGACGGTGAAGACGACATCCAGCGGCAGCTCGACGAACTGACCGATGAACGCCAGGTTGACGCAGCCCTCCGGGATCACCTTCGGCCGATCGCTGATCTTGCGCGGCATGAACTGGGATGTGATGTACGGCATCATCGCGGTCGACACCTTCGAGTGCGCCATGATGCCGTCCATCTTGTCCTTCAGGCCGCAGTGATAGAGCAGCTCGGCGAACATCTCCGCGCCCGTGCATTCCTGCATGGGCTTCTTGATGAAGTCACCCGGCACATTGCTGCACTGCCCGTATGCCCAGAAGACATTCACGTTGTCAGGCTGATTCTGGAAGTACTTGCTGTAGAGGACGAAGCCGAGTTTCCAGCTGGAGTCGACGACCGTCATGGCGCCACCGGTCCCTGCTTTGTCACCGGTCTTTGCTTCCATGAAGTCGTAGAAGGAGCGATTGCCCTTGATGGTTGGGAAGAACGAAATCCAGTTCGTCTTGTCGATGTTCGAGAGGAAGGCTGCCGGATTGCCGAACTTGGGGTTCCGGGCGGCGAGCTTCTCCCACAGGGTGAAGCAGCCGCGGTCGCGGGTATCGCGATTCATCTTCGCGACCGTGTTCGTGTCTCCCATGGTCGCGTTTTGCGTCAGCGACCCGTTGGTAAAGAACACGAGGTCGTCGCGGGTGAGTTCGACCCGGCGCTCTCCATTCGAATCGCGCAGCACGAGGCCAGCGACGATGGTTTCGCCCCCCTTTTCCACGATGTCCATGTCGACGACAGTCGTCCCGGTTTGGAAGCGGACGCCCAGCGACTGCAGCCAAACGAGCATCGGCTTGATGATCGAGTCGTACTCGTTGTACTCGGTGTGCAGGATGCCAGCGAGGTGCGTGATGCCGCTGGCGTACATCATGAAGCGCGCGAGATACCGCCGCACCTCGATGAGGGAGTGGAAATCCCGAAACGCGAGCATCGAGCTCCAGCAGTACCAGAAGACCGACTTCGTGAACTCGGGGCTGAACCAGTCGGCGGCCGACAGGCCCTCGAGCTGCTCCTCCGGCGTGAGGAGCAGCTCCGCCATGCGCTTCGTGTCGTGCAGCGACATGAGGGGGCCGGTGGAGTCATAGAGCTGCCCCTGGTTGTGCATCAGCCGGAAGTGGGAGTGGATCGGCTCTCGGATGTTCGTATAGTATGTTTCGTCGAGGATCGTCATGCCCGGCGTCTGCAGCGACGGTACCTTGCTGCACACGTACCAGAGGCACTCCATGCGCGCTTCGAGCTCCCGCTCGCCGCGGCTGGTGAAACCGCGCTCCGCGTCGCCGCCGGCATCCATCGCGCCGCCGACTAGTGGCAGTGACTCATAGATCGTCACGTTGCCCGCGGGCATGTGCGCGTCCGTCACCAGGGAGATCGCCGCCGAGAGCCCGGCGATGCCGCTGCCGATGATGTGCGCGTGCTTCTGGTCGATGTTTTTCGGAGCCGGGGCATTGATTCGGTCATAGTTCCTCATGTCCTCTCCTTTCCCGCACGTCACCTACACGGCGGATCGATGCGTCCATGTCCATATTTGGCTCGACAAAGGCCCGAATCGCAGTCAAGCCCTGCTCGCCTTGAAAGCCTCGTCCAGCAAACCGTAGATGCGGTTCAGCCAGCACTCGTGCTCCGGCTTCATCAGCACCGAACGAAGACAAAGGATGTTCTCCTGTTCGGGTTTCAGCTCCGGCCAATTCCGGGCGAAGAACGTCGCCGGCAGTTGCGCCAGTGCGAGATGAAGATTGCGCCGCGCGGCCTCATCGAAGATCTTGTGCGCCAGCGCCGAGGATGCGCTCAAAGATTCTGCCTTTACCGCCCACACGACAATGTCCAACTCCGGCGTAAAGGGAAGAACAAAGCGCTGGTCCGCTTCGAGACGCTTAGCCAGAGCCAGAGCCGCGCGGCGCGAGGCGGCCAGTCCGGCGGAAAATTCTCCTCCGCGCACGGGTGGCAGCAGTTGGTGTGTCGCCCACAACGCCACTGCCGACGCGCCCGCGCGCGAGCACTCCAGGCTGATCTCGCCCAGATGCAGCTCATGGGACGAGAAATATGTATAGGGCGAGTCGTGCTTGTAGAAGCGCCCCACGGCGGGGTCGCGGAAAAGGATGCAGCCGCATCCGTACGGCTGTAGGCCGTGCTTGTGCGGATCGATTACGACCGAATCCACTTCGCCCAGATGCGCGTAGGCCACCTGCGCTTCCTCGGCGAGATTGTCCACCAGCTGGAAATACCCCCCATAAGCGGCATCGGCATGAACTCGGAATCCGTACTTCTTGCTAAGGCGCAGGATCTCCGGCAACCGGTCAACGGCGCCGACGGCCGTCGTGCCGATTGTGGCCACCACGCAGCCCAACTCGCCCGTACGGGCGAGCTCTTCCAGAGCCGCGCAATCCATGCGGCCGCGCGCGTCCACCGGCAGCTGGTGAAACGGCAGGTGCAGTACGCCGCTGATGCGCTCATGCGTGTAGTGAGCCTGCGAGGAGGCGGCGATCTTCTTGCCGGGATTCAGCTGCCCCGCCACCCATAATGCTTCCAAATTGGCGAAGGTACCGCCGCTGGTCAGGTGTCCGAGGTGCTGAGGCCAGCCGAAGATCGCCGCCAACTGGGCGACGGCCTCCTTCTCCATGGCCGAACTGGCGCGCCCGCCGTCGAGCGCATGGTTGTTGGGATTGATCCACGTCGCCAGGGCGTAGGCGGCGCGCGCCACCGGATGCGGCGGCTTCAACATCTGTCCGGCGTAGAGGGGATGAAAGTACGGATAATTGTCGGCCAGGCGCCGCGCGACTTCCGCCAGCACCTGCGGCATGCGGTCCAGCCCCGGGGCGCACGATTCGAATTCCGGCAAGGACGACAAACCGCGCTCCAGTTGCTCCAGCGCATCGGGAAGCAGACGCAGCGTCTCTTCTTCCAGCAACATGAGTCTCCTCTCTGACCCGAGACCGTGATGAAGAACGCGTTTCGCTTGCACTGTCAAGGTTGCCAGAAGCTCCCTGGCGTAGCTGCTGTTTCGCCGCACTCGATCACCTCTTCGCGCGGCTCGAACAGAAAGATTGGCAACAAAATGGCTACAAGAGCACCGGAAACAGTGTTCTTGAGAACGATAATGATTCTTGTAACCTCTTGGAATCAGAAGAAGAAGTGGAGTGGTCGCACGTGCACGTGGACTCGAACCACGAGTTCTACTCACATCGGGATCTCCGGCTCGAACACGATACGATCGATGCCGCGTGACAGGAGATTCTCCGGTATCTCACTATTGCGCACGAACTTCGTGTTGCCCTTGCTGAATAGGGGCGCGGGCATGGCCGGGTGGTGCAGCGTGAATGTGTACTTCCGGCATTCCTTCTTGCACTCAAGAATACCCACCTCATCCTCCATCCCGGCGTCTTCACACGCACTCGCCTGACAGAATCTCGTCGTGGTCACGAACGCATAGGGGACATAAATGGATGCGCGCAAGGCTGAGTCGTGGAGGTCCAGACCGATACCCTGGAAAACGTTGTCCAACTCAGCCCGCCTGATGCCGCTCTCCTGCAAAAACCTCTGGTAATGCGGCGTCTCCAGACTGCAGGACCTGAGATACTCCTTTGTTTCAAGGGGCGTGAAACCGAGAAAACGCATCAGCCGCGGTCCGCGTTTCATCTTATTCAGCAACCTGCCGAGTACCGGCCTCAATCCGGGATAGCTCTTGCGGATCAGGCGGAAGACTCCCCAGTCGTTGAACACAACCTCACTTCCAACAGACCTCTCGCTTAATCGATCGAGCAGCTTCTGTACTCCGGTCATGCCATCATTGGTGACGTAGGGGGTCAACAAGGTGAAGCCCAGCCCCTTGGACTCGGCGAAACCCACCGCAATATCCAGTTCCTTCGCTCCAGGTATCAGACGCTGGCAGAACTCATTTCCGAAATACAGCCTGCTGTATCTCGGCTCGTAATGATCGAGGCCGTCGGCTCTGGTCACATATAGTGCGTTCTCAACCGGATCTGGCATCAGTGCATTCCTCCCGGTCGGCAGCGATGAGCATTTCGGGGTAATAGCAGTTCGTGCTGTCGCAGGTTTTTCGGTAATTGGCCCGGTAGAGATCGCGCGCATACTTCCTGAAGTCGTCGCGCCCCAGCTCTCCGCCATCGAGCAATGAGATGAGCATCTTGAGAAATCCAACATCGCCGATCTTTCGCTTGGTGGGGTTGCCCCGGCCTACTATCTTGACGGCGGAGACACCCATTTTGTGGAAATCGAAGAGCGCGCACGCGCCACAGGGGATGTTGTCGATATGGTGCCGGCTCCAGAGCGTTTGCCGTGCAATGGCGCTTTGCGTTTTCTCTTTCGCGTCAGCTGAAGCTGACGGCGCAGCCTCCACATTCGCCACGTACGGGAGCATACAGCACCCGGTGGCAAATATGTCTTTCGAGAGGACGCCTTCGGGATACCCTCGCAATGCGCCTTCCCCAAGGAATTTGACGGGGTCCGGGCACTTCAGGGGGCTATGATCGAAGGTGCAGAAGCCGTCGATGTTGGCGCATCTCGAGTTCATGATGAACACGGCCGTCTCGAGCTCGGGAAGAGCTTCGATAAGCGTCCGCATTTCCGCGAGCTTGAGGTGCCGCGGAATCGTGATCCTGCTGACACCCAGTTCCTGGTAGAAGGCTGCCGCCCCGGTGTTGAATACCGTTCCGCCGGTGCTGAGGTGGAGCGGTATTTTACTTCCCTTCTCGTTGAGAGCGATGATCAGCGCCGGATCGGAAACGATGAAGGCATCGGTTCCTGCGTCTATCGACTTGGCAATGTAATCCAGAAGATATGGGTACTGTGCATTTGTATAGTAATGCTCATTGATGGTGAGGCCCACAGGGATGCCGTAGGAGTGGGCGAGATCTGTGGCCTTTTTCAGGTCGGCGAAGCTGTGTAGGTTCGAAAACAACTCCACCCGGCGGTTGATGCCCACGACGGGATACTTCCTGAGCCATTCCTCTTCGATGACGCCGCAGTACAGTTCGTCAGCACCGGTTTCGGCAAGGTCGTTGATCTCGTCGACGGTGTTGAAGGGCGCCATGATCTTGAGATTCATGATTCCGCCTCACGCCTGTCAGGCACGCGATGCAGGGCCTTCACCAGGGACCTCCATTCCACGGGATCAGGCCCCGCATTGTCCTATGAGATGAGCGGCTATCCTTGCAGCGCCTTGACTCCCTTGAACACCTTGTCCCTGGCGTTCTGTCTGTCCATGGTCGCCCAGATATGCGGGCCGTAGAACATCAGCCCGCCAAAGAGAGAGAACCCCGACCAGTCTGAACGGCTCTCGGTCATGATCAGCTGCATCTTGCCCCTGCAGTAGAAGTCGAGGAAGTCAGGTACCACGAGCCTGCCTTCGGCAAGGACGGAATCGACGAATGCCAGAATATCTCTGAAGAGGAACCTGAGGCCGAAGCCATCAGGCTCACGGTCCTTGACGGTGAATTCGAAATAGGGAAGCTTATCCCTGGCCGACATCTCATATCCGTAGGCTTTCCCGTCATCACCGATGAATTCGAGATACAAGGGGTGCTTCGCACCTTTGAACCGGGGCAGGAGATCCTTTCTGATCTCCTCGTCCTTCAGCACCTCGGCGATGGCCTCCGCGAGCGGGGACATGACGAGCGGGAGCAGAGGCAAGAACGTCTTGACCTGCGCTTCCAACGGCAATGCCCGTATCTTCTGAAGAAGCTCCTTGCCGGCACCAATTGCTTCCTTGTCAAATTCAATTCCAACGTTTTCCCAATCGGGTCTTGTTCCTGCAGCCATGTCGTGCCTCCAATCTATTAGCGCGCTGGAAGTCAGTCGTCCTCGCGCGGCAGCGCATAGAGCATGCTCCCGAAGATGTTCTTCGGATCGAACGCCTTTTTGATTTTGCACCGGTACTCATATTGGACGGATGCCGGACCTCCGAGGAGCGCCCCGAAATGGCCGACGTGCATGCCCCAGAACGGCGTCAAGCCGCGGTCGAGCCACGGCTTGCAGGCTTTGAAGAAGAGATCGTTGGCACCCAGGATCGATTCCAGATCGCTGGCGTCCCCTTGCCAGATGGTTTCGGTGTGCAGTCCGCCTAGGGTGCCGCCCTCGTAATAGGCCGCCCAATTGCTCTCGCCGCCGTCATTAAAAAGGAGCCCGCGCTCTTCGTATTCTTTCTTGATCTCTCCGAACAGGATGCTTCCGTCCGAGCAGACGTCGGTGGTGTCCATGTAGGAGATGCCTACATAGAACGTTCCTGCAGCCTTGAAGACGCCCTGCGCCGTTCCCGTATTCCAGGCGCAGTGGTAGTAGCCTTGCTCCGCGAGCTTCGGCAGGGACTGTGACAACTCCTCATTCATGCTTGCCCCACACCGTCTGAAGATCTCCAAGGCAACCTTTTCTTGGTACTCGATCTCTCGGTCCGAGAAGGCGCCGATGGCAAAGGACACGGTAACCTTGGGCTGGCCGAATGCCGCGTCCATTACGCCGGAACTCAACAGTTGGTAAACCTCATCGTTAGAATCTAGGGTGAAGAAGGCTCCCGCAGCCGGAGGATTCTTGTCCAATGCATATCCGATATGTGCCTTGTTGATCATGTACATGGCCTCGGTCATGCGATCCATATCCGGAAATGTCAGAATGTATGCTTTCAGGCGTTTCGGCCAGGCCTTTACATGGATGCTCGGGGGGACGCCTTCTAGCTCCTCCCCCTGGCCGGCCCACGGGTAGATCTTGATGGCGCACTTGGTGAACACGCCCAGGCCGCCCAGGGGCCCCATACCGCCCCTCAAGGCTCCGAAGAAGCTCGTGCCGGGAGCGTCGGGATAGAACCAGCCCGGCGCGCCGATGCTCATGATTTCGCCCTTAGGTGAGACCCATTCGCCGCCGAGGAAGTTCCTTCCGCTCCAGCCCATGAAGATGGAGTCGAAGCCCATCCCCCAGCCTTGGGTGGTCGTGGCCAGCGGTGAAATTGTGGGACCGGGACCCGTGCAGTGACAGGTGTACCCGATCTTGTGCAGCTCGCCATTGAGCTGGGCGACGGTGACGAACGGCTCGACCACCACGCGCTGGTTCCTCTCGTCGATTTCGAGGATGCGGTTCATGCGCCGCAGGTCCATGTAGAGCATGTCCTTCGTGGTGATCCCGCCCCAGAGAGGCGGCGCGCCGTAGTTGGTGGAGATCGGGCAGCACTTGATGCGGCTGCGGTCCATAACCCTCATTATGGCCGCAACTTCTTCGGTGCTCCCGGGCAAGATGACAGCGGGCGGCGCGATGACGGTGCCGACGCCCAACACCTGTCCTACGGTGAAATTGTGGTAGCCATCAATGATCCCCGGATCCTCGGTGAAATTGTCGGCACCCACGATGCTGCGCAAGGCGGCCGCAACTTCCGGGTCGAGCTTGTGTCTCTTCGGCTTTATGGTCGGCAGCTGATCCCGCACGCGGTCGGTCTTTGTGCTCGGTATCGTTTTTGTCATCTCTCACCTCCAAAGACGTTGCTAGAGGGCCCTCAGGACCAGATCGATGATGTCATGGACTTCGATTGCATGGCCGTCGCCGTTCATCGCATCGCGGAAGTTCCGGATGCACCACGGGCAAGCGGTCACGAGCGCCTGGGCGCCGGTGTCGCGAGCTTCTTCGATCCGGGAAAGAGCCGTGGAACGGGCATAGTCCGGGTTCGACACGCTCACGCCGCCGCCGGCGCCACAGCAGAATGCCCATGACTTGATCCGCTCCATCTCCGTAAATCGGATCCCGGGGATACTGCTGATGATCTCCCTGGGCTGATCGTAGATGCCGTTCGCGCCCCGGCGCCACAGCTTCGGTGTTTCATAGACACAGCAGATGCCCTTGACCTCAGCCAGCGGCCGTTCATCCATGATGTAGGGCTTGCCGGGAGAGCTGTACTGGTATGCCTCGGACAGCCTGCCGAGGTGACACGGGTCATGATACGTGACGTGGAGGGGTACTTCCTTCGTGAATTTGATCTGTCCCTCCCTGATCAGTTTATGGATGTATTCGGTGACGTGGTACACTTCTGCGTGGTTGTCAAACCGCGAGTACCATGCCTTGAAGCAAGCGTAGCAGTCCGAGCATGCCGTCAGCACCGTCCGAACCCCGGCGTTCTTCCACGCATCGAGATTACTATCCTTGAAGGTGACGAACTCACCCTGGAAGCCCATTTCATAGACTCGCCCGCCGCAGCAGTTCTCCTCTTTGCCGAATATGCCGATGTCCGCGCCAACTTTCTTGAGCAACTGGACGGCGCCCCGTATCGTCGGCCACAGTTCCTTGTCGTAGGAGTACCGGCATCCGGCATGGAAGCAGATCTCGGCTTTCTCCTTTGCCAAGTCCTTCACGTCGAGGCCGTCGGCCCATTTCCCCCTGTCGGCTTTGGACTCCAGCATGGTGTTGTTCTCGTTCTTCATGCTTTCCACGATCTCCATGACAGCACCGGGGAATTGCCCGTCTTCCACGGCGCGGATGCGCCGCTCGATGATCGTTTCCAGCACTTCCAAGTCCCGGACCGCCTTGCAGGCGATGTCGCAACCGCCGCATACCTGGCAGTTGTAGATGAAATTCACCAAGTCGTCCGAGTAATCATGGCGTCCTCTGAGGAAGCCGAGGGCTTCAAAGAGCCTGCCCGCACCGGAGAAGGTGTGGAAATTGAACCGCTTGATGGACGGACAGACCTCCGAGTACTTCTGACTCCTGTGCCGCATGAGCGGAACGAACTTGCATACGGAATCTTTCTCACATCGCATACAGTCGACTTTGTAGTCTTCTAACGCCATTGTGTACCTCCATTAGGTGGAAACTGCCCTAAAAGCAGACCTTGCCCGGATTCAGGATGCCGTTAGGATCGAATATCTTCTTCACCTGCTTGAGAGCCGCATACTCTTCACCGCTGGTCCTGGCGTAGGCGATGCTCCTCCAGCTGCCATACGGCCGATAGAAGTAGGCATTTTTCTGCGCGAGCATGCTCGCCCCCTGGTTCACGAGAGTCGTGACCTTCTCCGTCTCTCGTAGGCTGTCGGGCGAGTAGGGAAGGATGAACTCGCAGTGGCAGCTGGTCCCCTGAACCATGGGTTGGATATAGATGCCGATATCCTGCGCTGGGTAGCCGTTCTGGACGGCGAAGGCGTACATCTCTTTGAGGTAGTCAGGAGAACGGTCCAGCGTCGTGGCAAAGAAGACGTCGCTGAAAGCACCCTTCTGTCGCATCTTCCAATAGGTGCCTTTCGCAGGGGTGTAGAGGGCTCGGGCCATGACCTCGCCGCTAAGGCCGGGAATGGCGTTCTCCATCCGCATGCCGTAGCGTTCGACGGTTTCCCTTATGTCGACTTCCTGTACGGCGACCCGTTCCTCGGGGAAGAACTCGGGGAACCCTGCAATGCCCACGATTAGGACAAATGCCGGGAAGACATCGCGAAGCTCCGCTACGTCCTCGCCTTTGTCCGCCAGCAGGGACGCCAGGGCTTGATTGTTGAGGATGAAGAGCTCCTCACCCCAGCGGAAGCGCAGCAAGGTATAGGCGATGTCGATGAGAGGCTCTGCCTTGGTCGCCGGGACGAAGAATATCTTGTGAATTTTGGGCAAGAGCGCGCACTTGATCCCCGACCACGTCAGCACACTGATCGTGCCCTGGGAGGCTTGGGAGATCTTCACGATGTCGTATGATTCCGAACACCACCATTTCTGTGCTTTCTTCTGCCTCCATTCCTCCTCGAGGGACCACAATCCCTTGCTCGATCCGGTCTGGAAGAGGTCGCCGCTTCCGACGATCAGCTGGCATGTCAGCAGCGGGTCGATGGGGCACCAGTGGTGGCGCGGTTGCAGGATGGGGTCCTTTTCGAGATAGCTCGCCAGGACCGATTTCGTCTCCCGCGGGACCAGGGGCATGTGCGGGCGCAGCCCTTCCTTTTCCAGCTCGGGGGTCAGTTGGGCGAATGTCACCCCCGGTTCCACCAGAGCCAGCTGTTCCCGGTAGCTGACGCGGATGATCTTCTTCATCCCGCTCATGTCCATGACGACCACCCCGCCGGTGGTGGGCACCGTGTCGCCCCGGAAGTGCGGTGCCCCCGAGCTTACGGGGATGAGCGGCGTCCTGGTCTCGTTCGCCCATTGGATGACCGCCTTGACCTTTTCGGCACTGTCCACTCCCACCACACACATCGGCCGCATTGGTGGAGCGAAGCTGTGATCCTTGGAGAACTGATCCAGAGTCTCGACATCCTCGCGGACATGCTTCTGCCCCACAATCTTCTGGAGCTGTATCACTTTTGACATAACCTCCCTCCTCTAATCACTGATTCTGTTTTCATTCTCTTACTGCTGAACGATCTTGTACGCCGCGAGCAGAGCCGCCAGGCGTTCTCCTGCCTCCTGCGGGGTGGCGCCTTCGATGAACCTGCACTGCCGCTGTCTCACCTGCGATGCGGCCACCGCGGCGACTACGATCTTCCGCTCCCCCGGCTCAGGAAGGCTGAGGTCGCGGCTGTTCCACGACAGGACGGGTTTGGCGTTCGCATTCTTTCGCTGAATCACGGTTGGATATCGAAGCTCACCCATTTCGTTGGTCACCATGACGACGGCCGGCAAGCGCGATTCGGCGACCTCCCAGCCATGCTGCAGCGCTCGCGCGACCCGGAGCGTGTTTCCGACGATCGCGATCTGCTTGGCGAGCGTGATGATCGGGATCTTCAGGAGTGCGGCGAGCACAAACGCGGTCTGGCCGCTGTTCCAATCGGATGACTGCCGTCCGAGTAACAGCAGGTCATACTGGCCTATTTTTCTGACAGCCGCCGCCAG
>Ga0326727_10021091_pt1 | contig 12820 bp, 13 predicted proteins | sample MB2enrmetagenome_FD_207643 | JGI IMG/M metagenome (GOLD analysis project Ga0326727, IMG submission 207643) | Lab enriched peat soil microbial communities from McLean, Ithaca, NY, United States - MB29MY | ecosystem: Environmental > Terrestrial > Soil > Wetlands > Peat | place: USA: New York...
CGCCCTTCAGCCATGCCGCCGGGATTGCGCACGACATCGGCTGGAGTCCGGAGTTGGCGCAGAGCGATGCAAAGGCGTTCGCGCAGTTCCGGCAGAAACTGCTGGACAAGGGATTGCGCGACGAGGTAGCCGCGGACCGCGAAGAAGTGCGCGCGGCGGAAGCGCGACGCAAACAACTGGAGCTCTGCGGCACGGCGCAGGCCGCGCCGGCTTGCCAAGTCGAGGTGCGCTACATCTGGCAGGTGCTGCGCGACCTTCCGCCCGAGCAGGTTTTCGCACAAACCCTGCTGGGGTTTGAGACGGCCGAAGCCAGCATCGACGCGCAAGAGGACACGTGGGTCGGGATTAACTTCGTGCGGCCCGAAGACGATTATGTCGCCATGCGCGACTACATGCAGCAGATGAAGATGGTCGGCTATCTTCACTCGGTCTATCCGCGCGTCCGCATTTCGCTGCACGCGGGCGAACTGACGCTGGGCCTCGTGCCACCGGAGGGACTGCGCTTCCACATCCGCCAGGCAGTGGAACTGGCCCACGCGGAGCGGATCGGCCACGGCGTGGACGTGATGCACGAGGACGACGCATCGGGCTTGCTGAAGGAGCTGGCCGCGCAGCACGTGATGGTCGAAATCAACCTGAGCTCGAATGAGGCGATTCTGGGCGTGAAGGGCGCGGAGCATCCGTTCCCGGTCTATCGCGCGGCGCATGTGCCGGTGGCGCTCTCGACCGACGACGAGGGCGTGAGCCGCATCGACCTGACGCATGAATATGTGAGGGCGGCGCTCGACTACCACCTGAGCTACGCGGACCTGAAACAACTGGCGCGGACGGGCATGGAGCATGACTTTTTGCCTGGCGCGAGTTTGTGGGCCAGGCCGGACGATTTCAGCGCTCCCGTGGACGCGTGCAAGGGCCAGGCGCTGGGTGGCGAGAAGCCTTCGGCGGAGTGCAAGGCGTTTCTTGACAAGAGCGAAAGGGCTGCGGCTCAGTGGGAGCTGGAGCGGAGATTCCGGGCCTTTGAAACGAGGTGGTGATGGACAACGAGCGAATTCGCGAGATCTGTCTCAAGCTGCCGCATGTTGCGGAGACCCTGAACTGGGGGCATCACCTGGTGTATTGGGTGGGCGACCGCGACATTGGAGGAAAGATGTTTGCCATGACCGACCTCGACGGCACGGGGATCGGCGTGCTGTGGTTCCATTGCGGAGCGGAGCGGTTTCACGAGCTGATCGAACGCGACGGCATTATTGCCTCGCCCTACCTGGCCAAGGCGCATTGGGTGACGGTGGAGCGATGGAGCGCGCTGCGGCCGCGGGAGATCGAAGACGAGTTGAGCCGGGCGCATGCGCTCATTTACGAAAAGCTGCCAAAGCGAACCAGGGCCGTGCTGGCGCTGCCGGAAAAAGAGCGCGCGAAGGTGATTCGCGAGCGCAAGAAGACGCTCGCGGCCAGGGCGAGGACGAAGCGGAAATGACGGATTGAACCTTGCCGCGCCCATTTGCGTAGATTAAGATTGACTGCGATCAGGCAGGCATTCTCTGGCGAGGCGTTGAAGCGATGGTAAAGTTTCTTCTCTTTTGCATTCTTCTGGTCTTGTGCTGGCCCCTGGCGCTGCTGGCCCTGGTGCTCTACCCGCTTGTTTGGCTGCTGCTGTTGCCGTTCCGTGTGGTGGGCATCGCCGTGGGCGGCGTGCTGGAACTGGTGAAATCCATCATCCTGCTGCCGGCACGCGTGCTGCGGGCGGTGTGAGGCTGCAAGCCGTCTCGACATCCTCTCCGATAATCGATTAGCGTGGGCCTATGGCGTTCGCGCTGAATCTCGATGGCAAGGTTGCGCTCGTGACCGGCGGGTCGCGCGGCATTGGCGCGGAGACGGTGCGCCTGTTGCGCGCGGCCGGGGCGCGGCTGGCCTTCAGCTACCACAAAGCGCGGACGCAGGCCGACGCGTTGCTGGCAGAGTGCCGGGGGACGGGCGAGGCGGCCGCGCCGCAGTGTGTGGCTTTCGAACAGGAGCTCAGCTCGCCGGCCGACGGGCGCAGGCTGGTGGAGAGCGCCGTGGCCACGTTGGGCCGGCTGGATATTCTGGTGGCCAATCACGGCGTTTGGGAGGCCGAGGACGTGCCGATTGCTCAAATGGACGAGGCGCAATGGCGGCACACGCTGGCGGTAAACCTGGACGCGGTCTTCGGGCTGGTGCAGGCGGCCGTGGCGCAGATGTTAGGGCAATCGGAGGTCGCTGCGCCTGGTGCGGACCTGGAGACCAACACAACAGCCGGCGCTACAGGGTTCGGCGGCGTGCGGGGACACATCGTGCTGGTCAGCTCCACAGCGGGGCAGCGCGGCGAGGCGTACCATGCCGACTACGCCGTGACCAAAGGCGCTCTGATCAGTCTTACCAAGAGCCTCTCGACGGAACTCGCACCCAGGGGAATCCGTGTGAACTGCGTGGCTCCGGGGTGGGTGTCGACCGATATGACGGCAGCCACGCTCGCCGATCCAGCAACGGGCGAGAAGATTGCCGCCGCGATTCCCTTGGGACGCGTGGCGACCGCGCGGGAGATTGCCGGCCCGATTGTTTTTCTTTGCACGCCGCTGGCCGGATTCATCTCGGGCGAAGTGCTGAACGTGAACGGTGGAGCGGTGCTGGTGGGGTGAACGACAGTGGTTAGTGGTTAGTGGTTAGTGGTTAGCTTGGCTGGCGAGTCTTTGCGAGGGTTTCTGAACACTGATCGCGAATCACTATTCACTATGCACGAATCGCTTTTCGAGGGGACGATGAGATTCAGAAAACTCGCATCGATGCTGCTTGCGGCAATGGCGCTCGTGGCGCCGCATGCGGCGCGCACGCAAGCCACCGACGACGCCGCGCAGAAAAACGCGCGCCAGGCGCGCGAGGCGCTGGACGCCATGGTGAAGGCGCTGGGCGGCCGGGCATGGCTCAATATGCAGAACCAGATGCAGCAGGGGCACATTGCCGCGTTCTTCCAGGGCAATCCCGACCTGGGAACCGAGGAGCTCTTCGAGTTTCACGAGTGGCCCGATCACGACCGCATTGAAGTGACCAAGCATCGCGACGTGGTGGAGTTTTTTGTGGGCCAGCAGGGCTGGGAAGTGACCTACCGCGGCAAAAAGCCGCTCGACAAGGACATTGTGGACGACTTCCTGCGGCGCCGCGACCATTCGATCGAGGTCGCGATCAAGGTGTGGCTGAAGGACCCGAATACCATCCTGATCTACGAGGGCGAGCACACCGCCGAGCGGCACCTGGCGGAACAAGTGACCTTGATTTCGCCGCAGAACGAGGCCATCACCATCCTCATCGACGTGCAGACCCATCTGCCGCTGCAGCGTATCTTCGAGTGGCGCGATCCGGTCTACCACGACAAGAACACCGAGACCGAGGAGTACGACGATTACCACGTCATCGATGGCTTCCCTACCCCGTTCACCGTCACGCGGCTCAAGAATGGCGACACCGTCCGCCAGTTCTACGTGACGCACGTGATCTATAACCAGAACCTGCCCGCGGATTTCTGGGATCCCGACGCCGAGGCGCGCAAAGTGAAGAAGTAGCGGCGGGCGATTAGTTCGCGAGGTGCCCGCCGCAGAGTTTTACAGCCTGAGTGAGTGTTTCGAAAGTGCGGACGGCGAGAGTCGCGTCGGTGAAATCGAATTCGTCGTACGATTTGTTTCGCAGCACGCTTACCGATTTGATCGGCGGACTGACCGACATGACGACGAAGGGGGGGGTACCCCTGTTCAGGGACTGGATTCCCGGCTCGACGATAACGCTGGTCACCTCTTGCAACGGAAACCAGTGGTCCTGGTCCACGGTGGGCTGGCCCTGGCCATTCGCCCACTCCTTCGAGTTGTAAGAGACGCGACATTGGGTCGGGTCGGCCACGACGTTGCTGACTCGCTCGACAATGGTCGCGTAGAAGGTCCTGCCGTCAATCTTGCTCCGGCTAAAGGCACTAAAGCTGACGGTGCCGATGCTGCTCAGCTCGTCTTGAAGAGTCTTCATCGTGTCTCGCAGCAAGGTCGCATTGTCCGCAGCGGCTCCTGGGCTCGCTCCGCCGGGAATCGCAGCCACTGAAGGACCCGGCTTCACCGGCGATGCTGTTTGCGTTGGACCGGTCTTGGGAATGGGCGCCGGCCCTGCTGGAATGCCCGCGTGCGGAGGCGTGGAAGCCGGATTCGGCGCAGCAGCCGGCGGCGCGACGGGCTTCGCAGATTTTGAAGGAGCCGGTGTCACCGGCGCCGCCCCGCCCGGCCCGGCTGTGCTAGGGTTGCTCTGCGCTGGCGGTGGAACAGCCCCCGGCGAAACTACCGGGGCCGGATGCGAGGTGAAATGTACCCCAACAAACACTGCAACCAGCAGGAAAGCCGCAACGGTTCCGGCGGCCCATGTCCATGCCCGGGCACTCCAGAAGTGGCGGGGGGCTGTTGCTCCTTCGCGCCCGCCTCCTTTTTCGGGAGTTCCTTCCTCTGCGCGATGAGCGCTGCTGGACGGCGGCTTCTCCTCCTTCGGAAGCGTTAGCGATGCGCCCGGCTCGGTGCGCGCCAGCACAATCTTGATCGTTCCGGCGAGGTTCTTAAGATGGGCCTCGAACGGCGGCGTCAAAGCATCCAGCCAGTGCACGTTCCCTATGAAATACTCGAGAGATTTTCCGGGAAGCACGTCCTCCATGCGCAGCGGCAGGATGGCGACGCCTCGGTTGACGGCCCGTTCCACCTCCCTGCGAATCTGCGGCGAGTCATTGGCATTGGCCGTAAAGACCAGCACCATGATCCGGCACTGCTCGATGGCGTCGATGATGGCCTCGCCCCATTCCATGCTGGGGAGCACATCGCGCGGAGCGATCCAGCAGCGGATTCCGTTCGACTCCAGCATGGCGCAGACAGCGTCTGCGGTGGCCTTGTCCTTCGCGGAATGGCTGATGAAGACGTCGTGCGCCATGTGTCTGTCCAATCGATTGCGGGGACGGGGAATGCAGCTAGCGATAATATAACCCAGCTGACCCGATGAGCAGTGAAGAACGAATTTGGCCGGCGTACGCGCCAAGCCGCCGCTCGCGGAATTGGATGCGCGCGCTTATTTATAATCGCAACGAGCGTATAACACTCCACATCACCGCGCTTTAGGAGCCGCAGCATGAAGTTGACCATCCAGGAAATCATGGATTTCCTGCCCCACCGCTACCCCTTTCTCCTGATCGACCGCATTGTTGAGTTCGAGCGCGCCAAGCGCGTGGTCGCCATCAAGAACGTGACTATGAACGAGCCGTTTTTCCAAGGCCACTTCCCCGGCCATCCGCTCATGCCCGGCGTATTGATCGTTGAAGCCATGGCGCAGGCCGGCGCGGTGCTGCTGCTGTCGGAGATGGAGGACCGGCACTCGAAGCTGGCGGTCTTCACCGGCATCGACGGAGCCAAGTTCCGCCGCTCGGTGACGCCGGGCGATCAGCTTCGCATTGAAGTGGACGTGGTGAGCTTCCGCTCGCGCGCGGGAAAGATGGCAGGCAAGGCATACGTAGACGGCAAGCTGGCCTGCGAGGCCACGCTCACCTGCATGATCGTGCCGCGCGCCCCAGAAACGAAACAGGAAGCGAAGGCGGAAGCGGGTTCTTCCGACGCGGCCCTATCATCGGAGACAGCGTGAGCATCCATCCCAGCGCGGTGATCGCAGAAGGCGCGCGCATCCCAGCCTCGTGCACCATCGGGCCGTATTGCACCATTGGGCCGGAGGTGGAACTGGGCGAGGAGTGCACGCTCATTTCGCATGTGGTCATCGACGGCCGCACGCGCATCGGGGCGCGCAACACCTTCTATCCCTTTTGCTCCATCGGCGTGCCGCCCCAGGACCTGAAGTACAAGGGCGAGCCCACCGAGACCGTGATCGGCGACGGCAACACCATTCGCGAGTGCGTCACCATCAGCCGCGGCACGGCGGGCGGCGGCGGGGTAACGCGGCTGGGCTCTGGCAACCTGCTGATGGCCTACGCGCACATTGGCCACGACAGCCAGGTGGGCAGCCGCTGCATCCTGGCCAACTCCGCCACGCTGGCCGGCCACGTGACTATTGAGGACGATGTGACGCTGGGCGCGTTTTGCCCGGTGCACCAGCACTGCGTGTTGGGCGCACATGCGTTCGTCGGCGGCGGCACTATCGTCACGCAGGACGTGCTGCCGTTTTCGCTCACCTCGGCACGGCGCGAGAACAAGGCCTTCGGGATTAATAAAATCGGCCTGGAGCGCAAGGGCTTTTCACCGGAGCGGCTGCAGCGGCTGCAGAAGGCTTTCCGTTACCTGCTGGCCGCCAAGCTGAACACCACGCAGGCGCTCGAAAAGATGCGCGCCTTGGAAGGCGAAGACGTGGCGCTGCTGGTGCGGTTCATCGAGCGCAGCGAGCGCGGAGTGATTAAGTAGGGGAACAGTTCGGCGGATCGCGAGAAGCAAATGACAAACCCATTCAAGATCGGTGACCGGGTCCAGTTCGAGCCCAATGACCATGCGCGCGGTTGGAGTTGGCCGACGTTTGAGCGGGTACGTTTGAAACCAGGGGATACGGGTCTCATCACGCGGATTAGCCAGGAGAATTACCTGTACCTCGACGATGACCGTGGAGGCTTCCATTGGGAGTGCTTCAAGAAGGTGTGAGATAAGTTGCCTTTGATGCGCGATGGAATCGTCCCGGAGGGACGAAACGAGAATAGCCCAGGGTGGAGTCCGCCGCGGCGGACGGAACCCTGGGTCAGCGTCCGTAGAATGTGCGCGCCGCCCTGGAGGGCCGCTCGAAACTCAACCCCACACGTAACGCGGATCGAAATCAATGCGATGTTTCTTCAAGAACGCGAGGAACTCGGCTTGGAAATCGCGCCTTCGATGGTGCTCCTCTTGATGCGCAATATACGCGACCGTGGGGTTGACCTGCGCCCAGCCGATGGAGAATGCTCCGTAACCCTCCTGCCATTCGAAGTCTCTTCTCTGTCCCAATTGGTGCATCCACAGAGACGATGCGCTCTTGATTTCTCGCATGGCTTTTGCGATTGGAACCGAGGATGGCAGCGAAAGCAGAATGTGAACGTGATCCTCGGTACCGCCAACGGCCAGAGCCTTGAAGCCGTGTTCTCTCGCAATCCCGCCCACGTACGCCCAAAGGCGAGGCTGGACCTCCTGCGAGATCGTCCTGCGCCGCTCCTTTGTGGAAAAGACGCAATGAAACAGCGCGCAACAATAGGTGTGTGACATGGTAGGACCGTATCGTATCGCATTTCACGCGAAATGGTTCGAACGCCCCTCCGGGGCGTTATCTTCTCTGCGAATAGCCCAGGGTTTCCCCTTCGCTGCGCTCAGGGTCCACCCTGGGCTATTCTCGTCCCTCCCTCCGGGAGGATTTTCGCGAAGATCCTCGGAATCCCAATCATCCAGCATGGCTCAACCTGCAAACCTTCCAGACTGGCGGACATTATGAAACTCGGCCTCATCGCCGGTAACGGCCGCTTCCCTTTCCTGCTGCTCGATGCGGCGCGGGCCGAAGGGCTCGAGGTGGTTGTCGCGGCCATCAAGGAAGAGACCGACCCGGAGATCGACCGGCGCGCCGCGGCCGGCCCGGGCGTGACCGTGCACTGGCTCTCGCTGGGCGAGCTTTCGCGGCTCATCGAGACCTTCAAGAAGGAAGGGGTCGAGAAGGCCGTGATGGCGGGCCAGGTGAAGCACAAGCAGATTTTCTCGAGCATCCGGCCCGACTGGCGTCTGGCGAAACTGCTGCTGAACCTGCGCTCGCGCTCCACTGACGCGCTGATCGGTGCCGTCGCGAAGGTCCTTGAAGACGAAGGCATCGAACTGATGAGCTCGACGGCGTTTCTGGAGCCGCTGCTGGCCGCCGAAGGCGTGCTCACAGAGCGCGCGCCGGATGAAGACGAGTGCAAGAACATTGAATATGGCCTGGGCGTGGCCGGAGCGCTGGCCGGGTTCGACATCGGGCAGACAGTGGTGGTGGCGGCACAGGCGTGCGTGGCCGTGGAAGCCATGGAGGGCACCGACGCCACGATCGAGCGCGCGGGCCGGCTGATGGCGACCCTTGAGGCCGAAGCTTCAACTCTGGAGCGCAGATTAACCGTGGTAAAGGTGGCTAAACCCAGGCAGGACATGCGCTTCGACGTTCCGGTCGTCGGACCATCGACGGTGGAGACGATGCTCCGCGCGGGGGCAAGCTGCCTTTCCATCGAAGCCGGAAAGACGTTGCTGCTCGACCGCGACGCCCTGCTGGAGCGCGCCAGCAAGGCAGGCATTACCATTGTGGCCGCGCAGCGGTGATATACAGGTGTCAGGGTTCAGGTTTCAGGGTTCAGCAAAAGATTCCCCGGAGCCCGCCGTTTTTCTGACTCCTGAAACCTGATCCCTCATCCCAGGAGGTTTCTCGTGAATAAGTTTCTTCTCTTAGGTCTCGTAGTCGCGGTTGTCGCCGTTGTGGCCGCAGTGCCCCTTTTCACTGCCCGCGCGGCCAATGACACCATGCCCGCCGTGGGCCAGGACGCGCCCACCTTTACCCTTCCTTCGCAGGACGGCACGCCCGTCTCGCTCGAGCAATACCGAGGCAAGTGGGTGGTGCTTTACTTCTATCCCAAGGACATGACCACCGGCTGCACCATCGAGGCCCACAAGTTCCAGGATGCGCTGCCGCAGTTCGATGCCAAGAATGCTGTGATTCTGGGCGTGAGCGTGGATACTGTCGACAGCCACAAGCAGTTTTGCACCAAGGATAGCCTGACCTTCCATCTGCTTGCGGACCCCGAGCACAAGGTCGTGAGCGCATATGGATCGCTGGGCGCATTTGGGCCCATGACGATTGCCCAGCGCAACACCTTCCTCATCGATCCCCAGGGCAAGATCGCCAAGGTGTGGGTCAAGGTGACGCCGGCCAACGCGGCCTCGGACGTACTGGCGGCGCTGCCCTAAGGTCTCGCGGACTGCGCATAACAGCGGTTCTCCAATTGGTGTAGGGCGAAGCCGATACGTTCAAGTGGCGCTTTCCCCTAAAAAACGCCACGTCGCACGATCTAAAAACTCCGCTGGAATTGGAGAGCCGCCGCAGAAAAGGCCCGGCGACGAACCGGGCCTTTTGATTTTTCGGACGCACAGCCACAGACGGCCAAGCGCACCCGGCACAAGGAGCCAGGCGCTTGGAGCGCTTGCACGGCAGACGCCGATTTTACTTCTTCGCCTTCTTCTTCGCGGCCTTCTTTGCGGCCTTCTTCGCCGCCTTCTTGCCAACCTTCTTCGCTACCTTCTTGGCCTGCGTCTTCTTCGCTGCCTTTTTGGCGGCTTTCTTGGCCGGGGCCTTCTTCTTTGCAACCTTCTTGGGCTGCGCCTTCTTCGCTGCCTTCTTGGCCGCCTTCTTGGCCGGCGCCTTCTTTGCAGCTTTCTTGGCGGGTGCTTTCTCGGCCGCCTTCTTCTTGGCGGGAGCCTTCTTCGCGGGAGCCTTCTTCGCGGGAGCCTTCTTCGGCGCCGGCGTTCCCGCTACCACGACCACGGTCTCTTCTGCCACCACCTCATCATCGTCTGAGGAGGTGAGGATGCCGGCGGTTTCCAACTCATCTTCCTCGTCGGCAAAGGCTTCGACCTGCTCGCGGTCCAGGTCACTGGGCTTCCCAAGGGGATCGCCGTCACTCATTGCGTACATCCTGAACACTTCATCCATCCCATTGCCTCCAGCGGATTGCCGCTGCTCATGATTTCGTTTGCCTTTTCGCACAGCAGATGGAGTCATCTTGCTTGCGCAAGCGATTGTAGCTTTTACTTGTACACAAAGACAAGAAAAACACAAGCGCGGAATGGAGATTTGCGACGGTTTTTCTTACTGCTGCGGCGGCTTGGCACGGCTTCTGGACTTGTGCGTAGCGCCTTTGGTCGCGTGGGCGGGGGCGTTTGAGGCCCGGCGATGAGCCGAGTCCGGAGCGGAACCGGTAGGCTTATGCGCGGGCGCGGCCGCGCCGGATCCGTTGCCGGACTTTGTCGTGGTGGTTCCGGTCTGCGCGCTCGACCTCTTGCGGCGGTGGGTCGAGGAGGTTTGAACGGGCGCGGGCTCGGCCACGTGCAGGCGCTTGCCGGGTTCCACCCGGATGCCGGAGGGGATGCCGTTCCAGCGGCGTAGCTGGCTTAAAGAAACGCCGAAACGGTCGGCGATGGTGACCAGCGTATCGCCGCGGCGGACGGTGTAAAGCCGGGTGCGCGCCAGCGGTTCGGCGGCAAGGGGAACAGGCACCACGAGGGCGTCCACTCCGGCCAGCCCTTCGCTTGAGGTGAGCTGATTGACCGAGGCCAGTTCGGCCACGGGAACACGATACTCCTGCGCCACAGAGGCCAGCGTGTCTCCGGCCGCGACGGGGTGGTAGCGCCAGGAGTTGCGACGGGCCTCGGGAATGAGCGCGGCGCGCTGCTCAAAGAGCGTGGCTGTACCCGCGGGTAAGTGCAGGTCAAATGGGGCATCGGGCGGCGTCACCCTGCGCAGCAGGCTCGGGTTCAGCGCCTCGATCTCGTCGACCGGCGCGCCCACCAGGTCAGAGACGAGGCGAAGATCGATGGAGTAGTCGATGGTGACAGTATCGGTGAGCACCGGGGGATCGAGGGTCACGTCGTCGAAGCCGTACTGCTGTGGATGGTTGGCAATGATGATGGCGGCCAGGATTTCGGGTACGTAGTTTTGGGTTTCGCGGGGCAGCTCATTGCGTTTGTAAAGCTCCCAGAAATCGGCGTAGCCCGTCCTTTGGACCTCGCGCTGGATATTGCCCGCGCCATGGTCGTAGGCGGCCATGGCCAGGTACCAGTCGCCCAGCTCGTCATAGAGAAACTTCATGTAGCGGCCATAGGCCCGCGTAGATTTCTCCGGATCGAAGCGCTCGTCGACGTAGGGATTGCGGGTCAGGCCGTAGTAGGGGCCGGGCATGAACTGCCACATGCCGCCGGCCTTGGATTTGCGATCGATGGCGCGCGGCTGGAAGCCTGATTCGGCCACGGCCAGGTAGATCAGGTCCTGCGGCACGCCTTCTTCGGCCAGTACGCGCTGGATCATCGCCTTGTACCGGCCGGAACGCTCAAAGGAATGCTCCAGCGTGTTGTGGCCCTTTTGCGTGTTGGCGAAGAAGTTGATGAAGGCGGCTACGTAGTCGTTCATCACCAGCGGCAGGTCCGATTTAGTCGTGGCCAGATCGGCCGTGGCCTTGGCCACCAGGTTGGGATCGACGGCAAAGGTTACGTCGCTGGCGGCTTCTGCGGGAGTGATCTCCTCTTTGGGCACAAAGCCGTTGCCCTGCTTCAGCGCCTCCATTTCGAGGCCGTTCACCTGGTCGACGATCTTGTTGAACTCGTCTTCGAGTTGCGGGTCGGCCTTGATGTTGAGGCCGCTCGAAAGCATCAGATCCACGGCGCGATCGAATTGAATCTTGGCTTCGGCGAGCATTCCCTTGCGGTAGTCGGCGTCGCCGGCGGCATATGCGGCTTCAACCTGCGCGATGAGCTGGCGCACGCGTTGCTGCTCCACGGTGGCGCGTGGGGGCTGGGCAGGCGGCGCGGGCGGCGGCGCGACAGGCGCGGCAACAGGCGGCGCGGTGGCCTGCACGGGCTGGCGAGCTGGCCCTGCGGTGGTGTCTGTCGGCGTGCAGCCGGCGATTGTCAGCGCCAGCAGCGCGCAAGTCGCCAGCAGGAGTACGCGACGCATCCATAAACACGACCAGCACGGCCTCGATGGGGTCAATTTGGGCACTATGCCGATGATAAGCCATCAGCTGGAGGAAGCCGCGCAGAGAGCCCGCCACTGCACGCTAACTTCTTTCTTTTGAAAGCAGAATGGACGCCGGCTAGAGGCGAAAATGGGCCGTGATGAGGTTCTCTGGTTTAATGAGTTCTTAGGACGGTTTGCGGGTGGGGATGCAGGCTCTTTGGCTTGTATCCAAGCAGGGGACTCTCTATCAAATGCCAGGAAAGGGCGGCGTAGCCAATCGCTAGCGCGAGCGCGAGGGCAGCACCCGCGGCCCCGTGGAGGCGGGGCGCGATGAGCATGATAATGCCCAGGTGGACGAGGTACATTGTATAGCTGATCTGACCGATATACCGCAGAGGCCGCAGCCGCAGCCAACCCACACGCCACCCGCTCAGCGCATAGAACATGAATCCTAAACAAATAAAGAGCGCAAATTCGTAGACAAAGACATTGCCAATTCTGCTGTTGCCGTAGGCTGAGATGTGCAGATGTTCGAGCAGTCCCAGTCCCGCAAATCCGAGCATGGCGAGGACTGCGCCAATTTTAGCGCCCCACCGTTCGATGCCGGCGCGATTGCGCTGCCATTCCAGCCAAAGGAGAGCTCCCGCCGAGAGAAGATCCATACGGAATGGCGTCAGCGTATAGATGGGCCAATGCTCTTGGAAATGAATCACGCCGCGAAGCACCGGCGCCAGTACGATGAGCAGAATCGAGAGGTTGCGGAGCTGGCGCTCGTTCAGAAAGTACACCGCAAAGGGCCAAGCCAGGTAGAACTGCTCCTCCACCGCAAGCGACCAGAGAGGATCAAGAGGTATGGGGTGCGGAATGTGCAAGGGCATGATGAAGTTGGTGAGCAGTATATATAGATACCAGTGCCGCATCCAAGACACACCATAGAGAAAACTTGCAACGACCAGCGTGAGCACATAGGGTACCAGAATTCTGCGTGCGCGCCGTGCATAGAAGTGTGCGAAAAAGCCGCTGAGTGAGTGGTGTTTTGCGCTGACCAATAGGCCGGTAATCAGAAAGCCGGAAAGAACGAAGAAGAGGTCGACCCCCA
>Ga0326727_10021092_pt1 | contig 12820 bp, 12 predicted proteins | sample MB2enrmetagenome_FD_207643 | JGI IMG/M metagenome (GOLD analysis project Ga0326727, IMG submission 207643) | Lab enriched peat soil microbial communities from McLean, Ithaca, NY, United States - MB29MY | ecosystem: Environmental > Terrestrial > Soil > Wetlands > Peat | place: USA: New York...
AACTTTTGACCACCCCGCCCAAAAAGAGGAACCCAGGTGAAGACTTAACATCGGTGTGGTGACCGTCTTCTTCATCGTCAACGCGCTGCGGGTGGCGGAATGGCCTCGGCCATGTCGGCGCTGGTCAAGGACATGCTGTCGTTCCGTCTGCAGGCCGGCAATGGAACCCGGCCGTTGCCGATGCCGCTCAGTCCTCGGCGACCGAAATCTTCCCCTCTAGGGCGTGCGCGACTTCGGCGGCGATCTCATACGACCGCAGCCTGGCGCGATGGTCGAAGATATGACCGGTCATCATGACTTCGTCGGCGCCGGATCGCTCGAGGAATTCGATCAGACCGCGCCTGATCGTCGAGGGCGAGCCGACCACCCGGCAAGCCAACGCACGATCGAGCGTGACCCGTTCGACCGCCGACAGCTCGAGATGCCGACTTGGGGGTGGCAACTGGGCCGGCAGGCCGCGGCGTAGATTGAGGAAGGCCTGCTGCTGCGAGGTAAACAGCAGCCGAGCCTCGTCGTCGCTGTCCGCAGCGATGACATTGAGCCCCAGCATCACATGGGGCGTGGCGGCATGTTCCGATGGCTGGAATGTTTCGCGGTAGAGGCGGACCGCTTCCATCATCTGCTCCGGCGCGAAATGGGACGCGAAGGCGTAAGGCAGACCAAGGGCGGCAGCCAATTGCGCGCCGTAAAGGCTCGATCCCAGGATCCAGATCGGTACCTGCAGACCGGCGCCCGGCACGGCCCGCACCGGCTGGTCCGGCTCGACCGGCTGGAAGTAACGGATCAACTCCAGGACCTCACGCGGGAAGTCATCGACGTCACTGGAAAGGGTCCGTCGCAGCGCCCGTGCGGTTAATTGATCCGTTCCCGGGGCGCGGCCCAGCCCGAGATCGATCCGCCCCGGATACAGCGATTCAAGCGTGCCGAACTGTTCGGCAATAATCAGCGGCGCATGATTGGGCAGCATGATGCCGCCCGCACCCACGCGAATCCGCGTCGTACCGCCGGCAATATGGCCGATCACCACCGCCGTCGCCGCGCTGGCGATTCCCGGCATATTGTGATGTTCGGCCACCCAATAGCGTCGAAAACCCCAGTCTTCGGCGTGGCGAGCGAGATCGAGAGAATTGCGCAGGGCAACCGATGCGGTGCTGCCCTGTGGGATCGGCGACAAGTCGAGCAGGGAATAATAGGCCATAGCCTATCAGATAGGTTGGACCGCCGGGATTGTACAGCCCATCTCTTGTCTCGTTCCCGCGACAGGACATGAGGCATACGGGCTTTGGCCAATTCTCGGTGATCGGAACCGATCACCGAGCCCTTATCGGTCACTATGGTTCGATGGCCGCGTTCAACCGGTCGATGATGGCAGCCGGCACCGCCTTGCTGCACAACAGATAGCGCTGATTGCCTTCCGGGATATCCTTGAAGGACAGCAGTTCAACCGTCTTGACGTCCACTTTCGCCGCCTCTGCCAACGCCTGATATTCCTCAGCATCGGCAAACATGTAGTCGATGTGACCGGCGGCCAGCATCGACACCAGCAAGGCCGGCGTGACGTTGGCGTTTTCTTTCTTTCCGGCCATCTTGGCGACCATGTCATCGATGGTCTTGCCATAGGAAAATCCGGTGACCATGCCAAGATTGAGATCTTGGGCACTCAGCAGATCGGCCAAGGTGGAGTATTTGGCGAATTTTGCCTTTTGGGCACTTGAGACCAAAACACCGATCGGCTTGTTCTTGTAGATCGGTTTGGTGAACGTGGCAAATTCCTCGCGTTCCGGGTTCTTGAATAGTCCAAGGAGACAGAAATCCGGGGTCTTGTCCTTGAGAGCCTTGATCGCGCGTCCCTGCGGCAGGGCCTGGAAAGAAAATTCCAGTCCGGCCCTGGACGCGATCTTCCTGGCAATGTCGATCATGAAGCCCTTCGCCGTGCCATTTTCATCAAAGGAATAGCCGGCACGATCGACGAAGGCCACTGTCAGTTGTTCTGCACGTGCCGAAGATGAGAATGCGACAGATGCAATAAAAATTGCCGACACGAGATGAGATGACCATCTAATATTTATCATCTTTCCCCCCATCATTTTCGACACCCGGCCTGCTGAATGCCATGATACTCCCCACTCACCTCCCACTTCAATTGCCGTCGAGACGCCATCGGGAGAGAGTCATCGCCTGGCAATATCAACCTGTGGGAACGCGGTGGTTGGCACGACGCCCAGGCCGTTCACCTGACCGAGACTCATTCGGCCCTTGGCCACCGCCAATGGATCGGCCACATTCTCGGCCAGCCATGCCGACGTCGCCAGCCCATGGGCCAGACCGGTCGACCCGGCGGCGGCGGCCAGATGAGCGGCCGCGGCGACACCGACGGCGGAATCCAGGGCCGAGGTGACCACCACCCCCATCCCGGCCGCGACGGCCTGCCCGGCCAGCCGGCAGCCGGCGACAAGACCGCCCACCGTCGCCGCCTTCATCACCAGCCGTCGCACCGCCCCCGCCCCCACCACGGCGTCGGCGCCGAAGCGGGGAAGACTTTCGTCGATGGCAAGATCGATGGCGGTCCGTCCCTGCAAGGCCGCCAGGGTCTCCAGGGTCGGGTCTGCGAGCGGTTCTTCCAGACCGTCGATCGGCAGGTCGGCAATGCCATCAAGGAATCGGCAGGCCTGATCCCAGGTCCAGGCCTGGTTGGCGTCCAGCCGCAGGCGCACCCCCGCGGGCAGGCATTGCCGGTGCAACTGGACAACCTCCTCCTCCACGGTGCCCAGGCCGACCTTCATTTTGATGATGGCAAAACCGGCCGCCAGGGCAGCAGACGGATCGCCGAGCGGCGCCACACCGTTGACGGCGACGCTGTCGGCCGCCCCTGATGCCAGCCGCCGGGCCAGGCACAGGCCTTGGCGGCGCGCATCCAGGTCCAGCAGGGCACATTCCACCGCCCACAGGGGCGACGCCAGGTCGCCAAGTCGGGTCAGGGCGTCATCCAGGGCAAGCCCTGGCAACCGGGCCGCGGCGTCCGCCAGCAGCCGGGCCTCGCCGACCGGCCCGGGCTGGGTCGGTGGCAGGACATAGTCGCCGAAGCCCTGTCCGCCGTCCCGGTCGGTGACCCGCACCAGCCAGCCCCGGCAACGCGCAGCCACACCGCCGGCGGTACGCCAGGGCTGCGCCAGAGCCAGGTCGTAGGGGACAACCCGGGCCTCGGCGATCAGTCCCTTAGGACCTGTGGTCATCGGCGTCCCCTGTGGCATCGGCGTCCCTACCGGTGTTCGACGAGGCCAAAAATGAGCAATTCCGCCGCTCCGCGGCGGACACCGGCTGGGACGCCGGTGCCACTCAACAACAGTTTTCCACGGCGCCAGACGATCTAAGGCCGACGGACGAACTTGCTGAAATCGGGGTCGCGCTTGTCGAGGAAGGCGTTGCGACCCTCCTGCCCTTCTTCGGTCATGTAGAACAGGGCGGTGGCATTGCCGGCCAACTCCTGGATCCCGGCGGCCCCATCGGCATCGGCGTTGAAGGCGGCTTTCAGCACCCGGAGCGCCGTCGGCGACAGGGTCAGCATCTGCCGGCACCAGGCCAGCGTCTCGTCCTCCAGCTTTTCCAACGGAACCACCGTGTTGATCCAGCCCATCTCCAGGGCCTGCTCGGCGGTGTACTGGCGGCACAGGAACCACACTTCCTTGGCCTTCTTGAGGCCGATGGTGCGGGCCAACAGGCTTGAGCCCCAACCGGCATCGAAGCTGCCGACCCGCGGGCCGGTCTGGCCGAACCGGGCATTGTCGGCGGCGATGGTCAGGTCGCACAGCAGCTGCAGGACATTGCCGCCGCCGATCGACCAGCCGGCGACCATGGCCACCACCGGCTTCGGACAGGTGCGGATCTCGCGCTGCAGGTCGAGCGCGTTCAGGTGATGAACCCCGGCCTCGTCCTTATAGCCGCCGTTGTCGCCGCGCACTTTCTGGTCGCCGCCGGAACAGAACGCCTTGTCGCCGACGCCGGTCAGGATGATCACCCCGATGTCGGCGTCGAATCGGGCATGGCGCAGGGCCTGCATGATCTCGACCAGGGTTTCGGGCCGGAAGGCGTTGTGCACATGGGGGCGATTGATGGAAATCTTGGCGATTCCCTCGGTGCGCTCATAAAGAATGTCGGTGAACGACAGTCCGTCGACGGCGGTCCAAACGGTCATGAATGATCTCCTCAAACTTTGCCTCGATGGCCGGCGGCGGTTCGCCTAGCCCAGTTTCACGGCCCGCGCCGCCGCCGCAAGGTCGCGGTGCGCGGCAATGCTGGCATCCCGATCGATGGTCAGATGGACGATGGCAACCCCGGCGGAGGTCTGCGCCAGGACGCTGTCGAGGTCCGCGACCGTCGCTTTCCGGTAGGAATGGCCCCAGACCGCCGCCGCCGCCGCCAGATCGGCCGTTTGCGGGGTCAGCCATCCGGCCTCGAACTCCGGCAGGACGGCCTGGGGCAGGTGGCCGAAGATGGCGCCGCCGCCGTTGTCGACGACGATGATGGTCGCCTGCAGCCCCTGCCCGGCGGCCAGGCCACCCAGGTCATGCAGGAAGGTCAGGTCGCCCACCAGGGCCACCGCCCGGGCATGGCGCCCCGAGGCCACGGCGCCGAAAAAGCTGGCCAGATTGCCGTCGATGCCGCTGGTGCCACGGTTGCACAGCAGGGTCAGCCGCCGGGACGAGGTTCCGGAAAAACTGTCGACGTCACGGACCGGCATGGAATTACCGACGAACAACAGACCGTCGTCGGGCAGCTGGCGCACCAGGGCTTCGACGACCTGTCGCTCGACCACCGGCGCGTCGGCGATCAAAGCTTCCGCCGTCTGCTCGGCGACGCGGAACGCAGCCATCCAACCTTGGGGCGCCGGCAGCGCCACCCGGTCGGCGACGGCATCGGCCAAAACCTCGGGATCGGCATGCAGCACCATCCGGGCCCGCCGCCCGGGATCGGGCCAACGGCAATCGGCGCTGACCACCACCTCGACGGCATGGGCCGCCGCCAGCCAGGTCTCGGTGGCCTTGGAGACCGGAGGAGCGCCGAAGCGCAGGATCCGCTCCGGCGCCGGACAGGCGCCGCGCAGAAAGGTGTCGGCGCGGGCCAGGATATGGGTCCGATCATGCGGCCCGAATCGCAACAGCGACAGGGGATCGGCCAGGATCGGCCAGTCGAGGGCGGCCGCCAGGCGGGCCAGCGCCGCCGCGGGGAGGGCTTCGGCGCCGGCGACGATGACGCCGCGGCGGCCCGACAACACCCCAACCAGGTCATCGATCTGATTGGAGGCCGGCAACAGCCTCGGCAGGGCGACCCGGGGCCCGGATGCCAGGCCCGGCTCGGGCAGGGGCGTCGCTCCCAGCAGGGGTTCGCGGAAGGGAACATTGATCTGCACCGGTCCGGGCAAAGGCCAAAGGCTTTGCGACACCGCGCGGGCGGCAAGGCTGGCCAGCCAGGCGGCTGACGGTTCGGCCGGCGGCAGGGCGTGGCTGGCGCGCAGCTGCGGACCGAACAGGCCGGGCTGTGCCAAAGTCTGGTTGGCCCCGCAGTCCTGCAGCTCGGGCGGACGATCGGCGGTCAACAGGATCAGGGGAATGCGCCCCATGTCGGCTTCCGCCACGGCGGGATGCCAGTTGGCAACGGCGGACCCGGACGTGCAGATCAGCACCACCGGCGTCTTCGTCGCCTTGGCCAGCCCCAGGGCATAGAACGCCGCCACCCGCTCGTCCAGCAGAACACGGCAGGCGAGGCCGGGATGACGCAGACAGACCAGGGCCAGCGGCGTCGACCGCGACCCTGGCGAAATCACCACATGGGCGACGCCGGCAGACGCCAGCCCGCCGATCAGCGCCGACGCCCAACGGCCATTGATGTCACCCTGGGTTTCCACGTCACGCCACCTGCAAGGCGTCCAGCATGGTCTGCAGCTTGAGCTCGGTCTCGGCGAACTCGGCCTCCGGCTGCGAGGCGCCAACGATGCCGCCGCCCGCCGACAGTTCGGCCAGATAGCCGTTCAACAGGGCGCATCGCAGCACCACGGCCAACTCGCCGTCGCCGGACCGATCAATCCAGCCCATCGCCCCGGTATACCAACCCGAGCGGGTTTCGCCCAGATCGGCCAGCAGCGACCGGGCGGCCGCCAGCGGCAAACCGGCCACCGCCGGGGTCGGATGCAGGCGGTAAGCCGCCTCCAGCAAGCCGGCACCAGGCCGCAGAACACCCGAAATCGGCGTCCACAGATGTTGCAGCTTGCCCAGCGCCATGCGCCGCGGCTCGACAGGAACATCCAGGCTGTCGCACAGGCCGCGCAAGGCCTCTTCGATCCAACCGACCACCAGGCGATGTTCGTGGCGGTCCTTGGTGCTGCACAACAGCCGGCCACCCAGGAAGGGATCGCCGGAATCGCAGCGGGCAGTGCCGGCCAAGGCATAGCTTTCGACCCGCCGGTCCTCGCAGGCGACCAGCCGCTCGGGACTGGCGGCAACCAGAATGCGCGCGCCGAACGAGGCGGTGAGTATTGCGCAACTGGGATGCTGGTCGATCAGCGCCGCCGCCAGCCGGGCGGGAATGAACGGTCGGCTGCCCGCCACCACGACGCGGCGCGACAGGACGACCTTTTCCACCGACCCGGCGGCGATGGCGGCGGTAACCGCCTCGACGCGCCGCTTGAACTCATCGGCCCGGGGACTTTCCGACAGACGCACCAGAACATTCTCGGACAGCGTCGGCACCGGCGTCTGCAAGGCCAGGAGCAGGCGATCGGCGCCATCCAGCCAGGACTGGCGGACCGCATCCGGATCGCCGTCGCCGGCATGGCTGAAGACCATCTGGCAACGGCCCTTGCGGCTACGCAGCAACAGGCGCGGCACGCGCAGCAAGCCCCCCGGCAGTCCGGTCGGATCATCGCCACCGAACCCATGCCCCAGGAACGCCACCGGCTGGCCATCGCCCCCCAGATGGCGCCAATCGAGGCCCGCCACCGCCGCAGCCAGAGCTTCGGGGCCGGCGACCTCGCGGGACAGGGCGGTGCCCACGCCAATCAGGGTCAACCCTTCCGACGGACGGGTCCAGGACCAAACGTCGGGCATATGCAGCGGCGAGCTGTTGATAGGCAGATCCGGCAATTCGACGGTTGCGCTGATGACGGCACCGGCGACGGGGACAACCGGCGGCAAGGCCTGCGCCATCTCGGCCAGCAGTCGTTGGCGATCAAACGGCAGCGGATCGGGAGAGAAGGAAGCCGGAATCATCCCCGAACCAGCAACAGCCGCGTCAATGATAAGGGCTCAGGGGAGAAGCAACCCATGTCTGCCTTGGGCCTTTCGGAAAATACGCCACCGCCCGGCCGGTGTGCCCCGGCCGCGGACAACGGCGGAAAACAAGGATCGCCAGACATAGCCGCTTGGGATGCATTGGTCAAGATTGCGCGATTTCGCCCGCCGGACATAACGCCGCCCCGGCCAGGACGTCGGCCAGTACCGCCGGTGGCAGGCCGGCGGCCGCCAGCCCTTCGATCTGCGGGGCGATCGCCAGCGCCGGGCTGTCGGTGCCGAACAACAGTCGATCGGCACCCAGGGTCGCTGCCGCCAGGCCGATGCCGGCGGCGCCGAACGACGCGGTGTCGACGACCGTGCGCCGCAACCGGCGCCCCGCCATTTCGGCGGGCAGTCCCATGCGCTGGGCGGTCATGGCGATCCGATCGGCCAGCAGGGCCAGGGTGCCGCCCAGGTTGGCCAGATGGATCACGGCACGGGGAAAGGGATCGAGAAAGGCCGTGAACTCGAAGGTCACCGCGGCGGCGGTCATTTGCTCCTGAAAGGCGACCGCGCGACGGCGGATCATCCGTTCCGGATCGTCGTCGGGCGGTACCGGCCGGGTTCCCGGCAGCGGACCGGGATGAATGAACAGATGGGCGCCCAGGCGGTCGGCCGCATCGAACAGCGCAGCATAGGCCTCGGCCGAACGCCGGCTGGCGAAAGCCTCGGCCGGCAGGATCGCCCCCAGCAGGCCCTGCTCGTTCACCGCCACCTCCAGAACCTCCGCCATCCGCTCCGGATGGCCGATCGGCAGTGCCGCCAAGCCGGAAAAGCGATCGCCCCGCTGGCGGACAAGGCGGGCCAGGCCGCGGTTGTTGGCCGCAACCAGGTCCTCTTCGAGATCGGCCGGCAGGCTGCCCAGGAAGGTCCCCAACACCACGGCCAGGGACAGCACCTGTCGATCGACGCCGCAGCGGTCCATTTCGGCCAGCCGTCCATCGATATCCAGCTGATGTTCCTTGACCGGCTGACGCAATCCCGGCGCCGGATGAAACCACCGGCCGTCGCGGTCCTCACGAACGAACGGCGCGGCCTGGCGGGCGGCCAGGAACGCAACCAGCTCCGGCGGCACCCAATGGGCATGCCAGTCGACGACCTTGCCGCGGCAGCCGGCCGCCGCAATCCGACTCGTCACGGAACCCGTCACTGGGCCGGCGGAGGTTGGACCTGACGCCAGGGAGTGCCGCAGGTCGAAACGTAGGGATAGTATCCCTGCGGGTTGTCGCAGTAGTACCATACGGCCGGTTGAGGCGGGGGCGGAGCCGACGGGGTGACATAGACGGTCGGCGGCGGGGCCACCACCACGGTCGGCGGCGGCGCGTAGACGACGGCCGGAGGCGGAGCGTAGACATAGGGCGGGGGCCCATACCACCCCGGCCCCGGAAATCCGATTCCGACCGAGACGAAGGTCCTGGCCCCGGCCGGCAGGCAAAGAAGCCCGACCGCCGCGCCGACCGCGAAGACCAAGCCGATCCTGCGACCACCGAATTTGCACATTTTATCGTTCTCCGTTGCGAGCATCGTCTTGGCGAAACGCGAGTCTCTTTTTTGGCCCGGATTACGCCGAAAGTATAGCACCGATCGGCGATCTGGAGGCCTTTTCCCGGACTGCGGATGGTGCAAAATGGCCGTCCGGGTGACGTTCGTCACAGAAATGCGGGCCATCGATGGCCTATGGTGCAACCAGAGTTCCGATCGATTTCCCAGTTCGTAAATCGTTTGGGCCAGCTCTCGCGAACTTCGGAATCGGGACACGAGCTATTGAGAAGGAGTTCCTTCCGCCATGTCGGGAGCAGCCGCCACCATGGACGACAATGAGGCGATCAGCCGCATCAACGGAGTGTTGCGCGGCCCCGTGACCGAGGTGCTTCAGGACCTGGTCCCGGAATTGCGCATGACCACGCGGCGCGACGCCTACGAGCGGATCATGAACAATCCCCCCCTGGCCGCCCAGTGCTTCCACCAATTCAGGACCAAGCCGGACCGCTTCCGCTTCCTCCTGACCGCCGAAGATTCGGTGCCGGTGGAGTCGGATGAACAGGTTCTATCCTGCGGACGCACCTTGGCCCAGGTCATCGCCCTGGTCGTCAGGGCCGTGGCGAAACGGCACTTCCGCCACCGCTTGGGCTTCATTCCCAAGACGGCGGCAAAACCGAAGAAACTGGGCCTGTTCCAAGTGGTGTTCGGCGGTTTCAACCCGCCGCCGCCGCCGCCGAAGCGCAAGGAATACTCCCGCGCCGACGCGCTGTACCAGGCCATGCGGGCTTTCCTGTTGTTCGAATGGCAGGTCGGACTGATCCCCCATTACGTCCATCTTCCGATTGCCCTGGTGCGCGATCTGGGCCCGCGCCTGCTGGAATTTCGCGATGCCGACGCGATCAAGACCCTGGTTCGCAGCGGACAGGTCCCGCCGGCGCCGGCAGTGGCACCGGCGCCGGCGTCGGTCCGGTCCGAGGCCGGACGGTTGCCGTTCGTCGCGCCGAAGCTGAAGATCGACGCCTTGTGGACCTTCAGCCTGCGCTATGGTCTGCCGGCGGCGTTCGGTTCGGACGACCGCGCCATGCGCCGCCTGGTTGGCGTCGTGCAGGATGCCGGCGGTCCCATCCTGACCGCCCTGGCCCAGGCCGGCCTGCATCCCCCCGAAGCCGCCGTCACCGCCATCTGCGTGGTCCATCGACTGGGTGGCGAACGTTTCGAACGGCTGATGCATTCCGACCGCTCGGTGTTATTCCTGCGCGAGTTCGCCAGGGGCGCCAAGGAGCGGGACATTCGCTCCATGGGCAATGGCGAAGACATCCGCAAGACCGTCAACGTCATCCTGTCGGAAACCATGCCGCATATCGGCAGGACCTGACCGCACCGGGTCGCCAGCGCCCCCGGGCCTGAGACGAGCCCGACCGGCCGACGGTCGCCGCCGACATCGCGGGAAGGATACCCTCCCCGGTTCCCAGGTTAGACGGACGGTTCATGGCCGCCCCCCGGCGGCCGACCGCGCCGCGACGACCACCCCATCGGCCACGGGCGAAGAGACGGCATCGGTCGCCGGCGCAAAGGCGTCGAAGTGGCGATCCGGCGCGCCGATCCCCAACCGGTCAGCCAACGCCATCCCGGCCTGGACCATCGCCGGCGGACCGGCGATGTAAAGCTTGCCCCCGGCAAAGGCGACCACGTCCTCCGCCACCCGATCGATGACCCGTCCGGTGCGCCATGCCCGGCCATCCCCCTGTTCGGCGACCGGAACGAAACGAACATTGGGATGGGTCTTTGCCAACCAGCGAAAGTCTTCAAGATCGTAAAACTGCTGCCACCGGCGCACACCGAAATAAACGTCAATGCGACGCCGGCCATCCAACGCCAGGGCGGTGCGGACGATGGACTTGACGGGTGCCAGGCCGGTGCCGGCGGCAATGGCCAGGATCGGCCCCGGATGATCGGCCCGCAGCCAGGCGTCGCCGAAGGGACCTTTGACGACAAGACGATCCCCCGCGGCCAGGACATCATGGATGGGTCCGCTGACCGCCCCGTCCGGCCAGCGCCGGACATGAAACTCCAAGACCTGCTCGTCCGGCCGGTTGGCCATCGAATAGGCGCGCTCGGCCCCATCGGCCAGGCAGATGCGCGCGAACTGCCCCGCCTTGAAGGGAAGGCTGCGCCCCAATTCCGGTTGGACCCGCAAGACGGCGACGTCCTCGGTGGGATGGTCGATGGCGACGACCCGGCAAGACAGGGCATGCTGATCGACGACGTCCTGATGGGCCAGGCGGATCGCGGTCGGCCCCCGCAACACGGCGCAGCAGGCAAGGATCCGGCCGCGTGCCATTTCCCGCGGCGACAACGCCAGCGATGCCTGGGCACGCATCTCCAGGCTCGGCCCGGCGACCAGCTCGCATTTGCAGACGCCGCACTCGCCGCTGCGGCAGCCGAAGGGGAAGCGGATGCCCGCCGCCAAAGCCGCCTCCAGGATCGTCTCGCCGTCGCGGGCGGCAATCTCGAGAGCGCGGCCGCCGGTCCAAATGGTCAGGGTCATGACCGCCCTCCCGGCAGGACAGCCATCGGATGGATTGCGGCGACGAACTCGGGCGGAACGGGCTCGGGCAATGACAGCCGAACGACCTCCTCGCCCCCCAGGATATGACTGGTGAAAATCTCCTCGATATCCTCGATCCCGTTGTAGGTGTACCAGACCCCTTCCGGATAGATCACCAGGGTCGGACCGGGCAGGCATCGTCCCAGGCATCCAGCGCGGCTGACCCGAACCGATCCGCCGGCCAGGCCGGCCTTGCGCACCAGGGCCTTCAGATGATCGCCCATGGCATCGGCCGCATGATTGCCGCAGCATGCCTTCGGCGCCTCGCGCTTGTTTCCGCAGAAAAAGACGTGCTTTTCGAAATAGCTCATTGTCCCCTCCTCGATGCCGACGATGGCGCCGCCATCCAGGCCATGGCGCCATCCCGAAGGCCCCCGTCACGCCGCTTCGGTTTGCCAGGGAATTGCCGAAACGCTTCCGAACCCCCGCGCGGCAAACACCTCCCGCAGCCGGCGTCCGTTGTGGTCGCTGGTCAGGAACAGACTGCGCCGTCCCGTCCCGGCCGACACCCGCCCCCTCGATCCTTTGCCTGTGCCGGCGGATCCGCTCGCTGCAGGCCGAATAGGCAGGCGGGCCAGTGTCGCCAGCGATGCCTCGCGGGCCGGATCCACCCAGGCGCGGGCGTTGGGAAAGGCGTGCATAAGTTCGGTTTTCAGCAGCGGAAAATGGGTGCACCCCAGGATTACCACATCGATCCCGGCACGCACCGCCGCCGGCAGTTGCCCGTCGATCGCCGCGCTGACCTGATGGGGGCCCACCAGGACGCCGGCCATCTTCTGCTCGGCCAGATCCACCAGGGCCAGGGACCCGACGCAATGAACCTGGCCCGGTCGGGCATGGGTTGCAATCAGGTCCCCGACCACGCGCCGGCTCAAGGTTCCGGGTGTGGCCAAGAGGGCGATGCGCCCGGTTCGTGACTGGGCGATCGCCGCCGCGATGGGGGGCAGAACGCCGATGACGGGAATGGACCCATCCCCCACCAGGCGATCGGTGATGGCGGTCGAGGCGGTGTTGCAGGCAACCAGGATGGCCGCCGGCATCACCTGGCTGGCCAGGCTGTCCAGCAGATGATGGACACGCCGGACCAACGCCCCCTCCCCCTTGTTGCCGTAGGGAAACCAGCCATTGTCGGCCAGGTAGACAAGATCGCGCGACGGGCACATCTGCCCGAAGTGGCGAGCCACCGACAGTCCCCCCACGCCGGAGTCGTAGATGACCACCGGCGCGTCGTTCTCCCCATCACTGTCGACCGCCTGGCGGCGGGCGGCGGGATCGGCCCAGAAAGCGTCCTCCGCCACGTAAAAGGGTCCGTTCCGCATGATGCCCTCCCATTTGTCAAAAAGAGGCAGAGTCGGCTTCTTGGTCGGATCGCGGCGTGTTTCGACCGAAGCCGTCCGGCTTTATG
>Ga0326727_10021093_pt1 | contig 12820 bp, 10 predicted proteins | sample MB2enrmetagenome_FD_207643 | JGI IMG/M metagenome (GOLD analysis project Ga0326727, IMG submission 207643) | Lab enriched peat soil microbial communities from McLean, Ithaca, NY, United States - MB29MY | ecosystem: Environmental > Terrestrial > Soil > Wetlands > Peat | place: USA: New York...
TATCGGGGACTTTTACTGGACCCCCGTGGAGATTTTCACCCAAACCTTTCCGGACCTTTGGATCACGCCGGATCAGCTCACGGTCATCGCCTGGATACTGCCTCAAACAAAGAACACAAAAGCGGATAACCGGAAGGAGAGACTCTATGGTTCGGAGCGCTGGACCCGGTCGAGGAAGTTTGGAGAGGAGTTCAACGCGAAGCTGCGGGACTACCTGGTGACCCGGCTGACCGAAGCGGGCTATCAGGCCGTCGCACCGCAACGATCGCCGGCCTGGAGCCAGAAGACCTCTCCCCGCTACGGCCTGTCCTCTACCTGGTCGGAGCGCCATGCGGCGCACATATCGGGCCTCGGCACCTTCGGCCTTTGTGACGGCCTCATCACCCCTGCCGGCAAAGCCGTGCGGTGCGGCTCGGTGGTCGCGCGCGTCTCCATCCCGCCCACACCGAGACCCTATGACGGCCACCACGCTTATTGTCTCTTCTTTTCCCACGGCACCTGCGGCAAATGTATGGGCCGCTGTCCCGCCGGGGCCATCACGCCCGAAGGCCACGACAAGGTGAAGTGTCGGGAATACCTGGAGACGGCAATAGTGACCCACGCGAAAGAAGTGTACGGCCTGGAGACTTACGGCTGCGGCCTGTGCCAGACAAAGGTCCCCTGCGAATCCCGCATACCTTCGGTGAAGGCGAAAGGCGGAGCGGATTGACGGGAGTAATTGCCGGCCGGTCCAGAAGAGGAGCCGATGAAGGACATCGCCGTGACCCCGGCAGACGCTCCCCCGGTAAACATGCTCACGAGAAGAGACCCATCTGGGTGCCCCCCTTCTTCTTGACCCCGTCGGCCACCCTCTCCTGACGCATGAGTTGCCGCGGTATCTCCGCCAGGAACGGGGAAGGGAGCCCCGAACCCTGCCTCCCGTACAGAAAGCGCCTTCTCGCATGGAGGAGAAAAAGCTCATCCCTCGCCCGGGTCATGCCGACGAAAAAGAGCCTCCGCTCCTCCTCGATGTCGGAGCCCTCCGCGGCGAAAGTGAAGGGAATCAGCCCCTCTTCGACACCGGCCACGAAGACGCACTTGAACTCCAGACCTTTTGCCGCATGGAGGGTCATCAGAGCAACTGCTTCGGCCCTCGCATCGAAGACATCTGCCGTGGTAAAAAGCATCAATTCATTGATGACCTCAGCGAGCGCGTCCCGGGGCGAGAGGTCTTGATAGGCCAGCGCGAGGTTGCGGAGAAATCCCCAGTCCTCATCCGGGAAAGACCCCTTTTCGCGCAGACCCCTCCAGAAGGCGTCCATGCCCTGGTGGTCCGGCAGGGTGTCGAGCTGTCCGCGCAGCTCCTCGATGAGCGCCCTTCCCCCGAAGGGCCCTTTCCCGCCCACTACCTGGAAGGGTATGCCCCTTTCCGTGAAGGCCTCCCTGAAGGCCCTGGCCTGGGCATTGGTCCGGTAGAGCACGGCAAAATCGGCAAACGAGCAGGACCTTTCCGAAAAATCAACGGAGGTCTTCGCCCGGTCGAGCATGAAATGGCTCGACGGGCCCATACGCGCCTCTATCTCCAGGACCACCGTCTCGGCTTCCGCCCGCTCATCGGGCACGGAGCGCACAACGATCGGCGTGCCCTCCTCCCTGACCGCACACAGCTCCTTTTCTATCCTCTGCCGGTTGTTTCCTACGACACTGCACGCTGCTTTGACGATCATGCCTGTGGATCGATAGTTTTCCTTCAACGCTACGGTGCCCGCCCCCGGAAAGGCTTTCCCGAAGAAAAGGAAGTTCCGGACGTCTGCGCCCCTGAAGGCGTAGATGGCCTGGTCCGGATCGCCTACGGCACAGATACGTGCCCCTCCGCCGACCAGCTGCCCCAGGAGCTTCTGCTGGACGGGGCTGATATCCTGATACTCATCGACGATAATATGCTGAAATCGGCCCGCGTATGCTGCCGGAACCCGACCTGTCTCAAGCATACGGGCGGGAATGGCGATGAGGTCGTCGAAGTCGCACAGCCCCTGCGCCTGGAGCAGACCCTGGTAGGCCTCGACAAGACGCGCGGTCTCCGCATCCGGCGCCTCGAGCAGGTTCTTCACCCTCGATATGCGCTCGGCCGCCAGCTGGGCCGCCCTGGAAGAGCCGGTGACCGACCTCAGGAAACGCACCTGCTCGTCCCTGGTGCAGAGACGGACTGCCGCTCCGGCGGCGCGCATTATTTTCAAACCGAGCAGGTGAAGGGTGGCAACGAACACACGGGCGGCCTCCGGACCCAGGAAGGCCCGCATCCTCTCCCGCATCTCCCTTGCGGCCCTATTGGTAAAGGTAACAGCGAGGATCTCCTCGGGGCCGACGCCCTGCCCCAAGAGGTGGGCGCATCTGCGCACGATGGTCATGGTCTTGCCCGTTCCCGGCCCCGCCGCGACGAGCAGGTGGCCCTCCGTCTCCACTACGGCCCGCCTCTGCGATGCGTTCAGGCCGTCGGTCACGTCATTCACGGTCCAAGAGCCTCCTTCGTTCGAACCGGACCCGAAGCGCTGCTCCCGTGCTAGAGCAGCCTCCCCTGCCCCCCTCTCTCTGCCCTCTCCCCATTCTCGAATATCTTTATCCGGCCGTACTCTCCGTCGTAACCGGGCCTGACATGGACTTTTCCCCGGCGCATCCTGCCTATCGCCTCCGCAGCGAGGGGGCTTGCCGCCCGTTCAATGTCGGCAAGGGGCACCTCCAGGAGGATGGAAAACTCATTGCCCAGCACGGCGAGGAGCCTCATATACTCGTCCTGCACCATCTTGCTGGCCCCGCCCACGCCCCCCACCTCGGCAAGGATCTCGGTCAGGGGGACCGCCGAGCGAAAGGGCAGTGCCGCACCCGGCCTGAAGCCCTCATTCCTGTCGGACAGGAGCTCAACCCGGTGGGCCACACCTATGGTCAACCGCTTGCCGCAGGCCGGGCAGAGATAGTGGTGCCCCACGGTCTCGCGGGGAGAGCAGGAGACACTGCACTGCCGATGTCCGTCGTAGTGGTATTTCCCCTCCTCCGGGAAGAATTCGACGGTGCCGAGAAAGGCCCTCCGCGTCTTGACTGCCCCGATGATCGCGCCGTAAGCGATATCCGTCCCGAAGAGGTTTGCCTCTCTTCCTATTTTTGCGGGGGAATGGGCATCCGAGTTGGAGACGAGGCTTACGCGGTCGAGGGCGGAGAGGCGCCAATTCATGGGCGGATCGGAGGAAAGGCCCGTTTCTATCGCATAAATGTGGGTCGTGAGGTCATCGAAGCACTCCTCCATCGAGTCGAATCCGGAGGCAGCGCCGAACACGGAGAAATGGGGGGTCCAGGCGTGCGCCGGGATCAGCAGGGCATCCGGGGAGACGTCGAGGGTGATCTTGAGCAGCTCTCTGGCGTCGAGACCGAGAATCGGCCTGCCGTCCGAGACGATATTGCCTATCCTGGAAAGGGCAAGGCTGAGCTTTGCGGCACTTCCAAGGTCGGGGACCAAGATGAGGCAATGGACCTTCCGCGTCCTGCCGTTCTTGCGGTAGATGCAGCTTATCTCCACGGAGAGGAGAAAAAAGACCTCCGCCCTGCAGGAGACGGGCACGCCTTCTCCGGACCGGTACGCCCTCTTGAGCTGAAAAAGACCGTTGCCCGAGGGCTCCAGCTTCTCCGTCAGCTCCTTGAACCATGCGGGATGGGTAAAATCTCCCGTTCCCACCACGGTGATGCCTTTGAGCTGGGCCCACTTCCAGATGCCCTCGGGCATCATCTCCCTGCTCGTCGCCCTGGAATAGCGCGAATGAATGTGGAGGTCGGCGAGGAAAGGCATGACGGATTATAGCAGAAATAAATTTGCCTTGCCACTTTGTCGGTTTGTTGATTGCCGGCGGACGACGGCATGTTCCGGAAAGCCCCTCTCATTGAGAAGATCAAGCCCAAGCTCGCCTATCCCGAGCCTTCCTGCAATTTCGGTATTGACGAGAATGATCACTTCTGGTATGGTCGGATTCAACGATGCCGTTAGGGAGGACACCAATGACCGAACTCACACGCCGTCAGATGCTCTTCGGCACCGCCGCGGCGGCGTTCGCCGCAGCCGTTCCGTTTGCCCCGTCCTCGCCGGTGGGCGCTGCCGCGCCGGCCGCCGGCAGGCAGGCGCCCGGTTTCTACCGCTACAAGGTCGGCACCATCGAGGTGACCGTGGTCACCGACGGCGTAATTCGGTTCCCCGTCACCGATGGCCTGGTCCTCAATGCCAGGAAGGACGAGGTCAATGCCGCGCTTGCCGCCGCGTTCATGGAGAAGGACGTATACGTCACTCCCTTCAATCCGATCGTCGTCAACACCGGCGCGAAGCTCGCGGTTATCGACACCGGGACCGGCGAGGCCGCGTACAGGGACAGCCAGGGCGCCAACGGCCAGTTTCTTACCAATCTGGCGGCGGCGGGCATCGACGCCACCAGGGTCGATGCCGTGATCATCTCGCACTACCACGTGGACCACATTAGCGGCCTGCTCAAGATTGACGATTCGCTCGCTTTCCCCAATGCGGAGATTCTGGTGCCGGAGCTCGAACACAAGTACTGGATGGACGACGGCGAGATGAGTCGAGCCTCCACGCCTCGCATCGAAGGCGTGTTCAAGAATGTACGCCGTGTGATGCGCGGTGAGGTGCTCAAGCGGCTACGCACTTACACCTGGGACCGGGAGGTCATCCCCGGTGTCGTCGCCACCGGCACGCCCGGTCACACTCCGGGTCACACGTGCCACATCGTGACATCCGGCGCAAACAAGGTCTACGTCCAGGGCGACCTGACCCATGCACCGTTTCTGTTTGTGCGCAATCCCGGCTGGCATCCCTTCGTCGATCACGATCCGGTCCAGGCGGAGGCCACACGCCGTAAGGTCTACGACATGCTGGTGGCCGAGAAGATGCCGGTACAGGGCTTTCACTATCCGTTCCCCGCCCTTGCACATGTCGAAAAGACCGCAACCGGCTATAGGGAGATTCCCGTGGCCTGGAATCCGACAATCTAATCTTTTCGCCTGCCGCGGTTTGTCGAAGCACTCGTTACGGCTGAAACCGAGAGAATAGGGGGGCCGGGGATAGTGGAGCAGGCCCCCGGCAGAACAAAAGGGGGCAGAAGGCCTTTAAGCCTTCTGCCCCAAACGGGAGGTAACGAAAGAAGCGTCCCTTTTACCCGAAGAACCTCTTCCTCAACCCCAGGAGGCCGAGGAGGCCGGGGGCAAAGAACAGGAGGGTCGGCGGGACGGGAACCACCACCGGGGCCTGGACATGGCCGCCACTGAGGGCTACGAAGTTAATGGCAGGGGGGACCCCGGGAAAAATCGGCGTGGCGTAAAATTCAGCCGTGTAACTCCCCGGGAACGGCGATGGTACATATCCGGGCAAGCCGAGCGCGGCCACAACGGCCGGGGCTATAAACGTGCCGAGCAAAGGTCCTGATTGTGAAAGGGCCACTACGCCGGCAGCGGGGAAGACCTGAAGTACCGTGGTGTTCAACATCTCGGCCGAGTAAAGAAGACCCGTGTAAGCCCCGATCGTGCCTGTCACCGTAAAAGCCAGGGGATTGCCGGGAGCACTGGGTCCGAAGGTAAACGTCCCTGTGACAGGATTGAAGGCGATCAAAGGGCCCGTAGTGAAGGAGAGCATCCCGCCCGTTATGGGCACCACGGGTCCGGCGACGTTCTCAATGTGGGTATACTGCACCGGCATGTTCATGCCGATGAGGTCCGGACTCACGAGGGGATTGTAATTGATGCCTTCCCCCGGGAGCGGGGCCCCCGTAGACCCATCGTTAAAGTCTACTATGGTGGGAAGCAAAGGGACGATCGGGACGGCCTTCGCCGTACCCGCTCCGCCGAACAATAAGCCGATTGCCACTACCAGACTGAATAAAAGCAGACCAACCTTTTTCATGATTCCTCCTTTGATACACATGAAACACTTCCGCATATCATCGATCGACGCTGGCCGTTCATGCCACTCTTACAGCCCGTCACATTTTTATCTCAAGGAACGGCCCACCTTAATTTCATCCCGTTGTCCCGACGACACTTTCTCCTTTTCCTTTCGCTCCATCACCTCCTTTCCACTTGCGGGAAACTTCACCCCCTGACACCCCGGCTGTCCGGCCCGGGGTCGGGGAAAAGTACGGTCCGGATACCCCTTGCTTTCCTGTCCCACCCCTCGCGGATGGTTCGACTTTTTCAGGTTCCCTTAATTTTATAATACGGATCAAACCGAATGTCAGGGAAAAAATATAGTGCTCCCGGTTTCGAACGGCATGCTTCACCCGCCGGAGAAGCCCGGGGGCGACGAATTGCAGGTGTCGCGCCGACCGCAAGATGGCCGAGGTTTTCCCGCAATTCCAGATTCCCCTCGCCTCGTCCGGTATTCAATGTTACAATTCGGTTACCATGGGGACAGAACAAGAAGTCCCGGTGAGGGAGGAGAGGGCGGAGGGATTCCGGGATGCGGTGATAGAGTTCTTAAGGCGCTAATCGGGCATATCCCATGGGGTCGGCCCTTCAAAAAAAGAGCTGCCCCACGAGAGGATCGAGGAATCGTGACCAGGGAGGGGATGTCATGAAAATGAAAGCAGCAGTTCTCAGGGAGTACAATCAACCGCTATCCGTTGAAGAAGTTGAATTACTGCCACCCAAGGAAAAGGAAGTTTTGGTGAAAACCGCCTATACAGGTTTTTGCCATACCGACTTCTCGATGATTCGCGGTATTTTCACTCTACCTCTGCCCATGGTGCTCGGGCACGAAGCATCCGGTGTGGTTGAAAGGGTCGGGCCGGGGGTGACAACTCTCAAGGAAGGTGACCATGTGGTCGCGACGTGGATGGTGGCATGCGGCCATTGCCCGGAATGCCGGAAAGGTCTGGGTCACATATGCAGGACGAGCTTCATGCCGCATGACGTGGGCGGGCTCCTTGATATGACATCCAGGTTAGTGGACTCGAAGGGCGCCAGGTTAAATCATCAACAATTTATTTCCGGCTTTGCGGAATATATGGTTGTTCCTGAGCCGGCTGCAATCAAGATAGGGAAAGACGTCTCTCTTGATCAGGCCTGTTTTCTGGGCTGTGCGCTGCCCACGGGCTTTGGCGCCGTGTATAATGCGGCAGGGGTCAAGCCCGGAGATTCTGTGGCCATATGGGGGATGGGCGGCGTCGGCCTCAACGTCGTAAGGGGCGCAAAACTGAGAGGGGCAAACCCCCTAATCGGCGTAGACATCATGGGGAACAAAGAGGCCGTAGCAAGAGAGTTTGGAGTCACCCACTTCATAAACAACAGCAAAGACGACCCCGTGCCGATCATTAAAGAGCTCACGGATGGCGGAGCCAACTTCTGCTTCGAGGCCATCGGTGATGCCGGGGCAATCACACAGGCGTACTGGGCCCTGGGTATGGCGGGCAAGCTGGTGCAGATCGGCATCACGGACGAGCGGGAGATGACAAAACTCCCCCTCTTCTACAATCCACTCCACTGCAAGTCCATAGTAGGAACTCTCTACGGGAACATCGAGACCTACCGCGAGATCCCTGCGCTGGCCGACCTAGCCGCTCGGGGTGATCTCAAGCTCGACAAGCTGATCGGAAAAACGTTCAGGATAGAGGAGATCAATGACGTGGTAAAAGCGATGGAAAGACACGAGATTGTCGGACGATGGGTCTGCGGGTGGGATTAGGATACCCTTTGGGATGCTTGTTCAAGTGAGGATGAACATGGCTCGAAGCCAAGGAAGCCAAAAAACTGACCTGCCGGCCGGGACTGCCTAGAACCACCACCGACTAGAGGTCGCCTTCCCGTTATGTCTCCCGCCGGCGCCTCCCGGGGGCATGAGCCTTTTCTTCAGCCTCGGCATGTGCGCCCTGGCACCCGCCCAGGCTTCCAGCAGCTCGGAGAGCCAGCGCCCCGCCTCCTCGTGCTGCCCGTCCCTGACCAGCTCCGCGCAATACCGGTAGATGCGCAGGAACCCGGTGGCAGCGGCCTCGTCAGGACCGAAGTCGAGGGTTCCCTCCAGCATTGCGAGGGCCTGTACGGCCCGCACCGAATCACCCCTGCGGCACGCGCCAACGGCCACCTCATAGACCATGATGAGCAGGTCGAGAGGTCCGGCGCCGGCAAGACGGCCCCTGGTATATGCCTTTCTTGCCTCTCCCAAGGTCGTCATGCCGGCTCACCCTGCCGGGGGGAGCAGGGAAAGGAGGCCTCCCCCTCCCCGTCGAGCCTGTGTGCTTTGCAGCGGCCGCCCACGGCTTGTCACTCAAACAGGCCGGCCACCTGTTGAGGTGTGACGTGGGCCTGGGTGAGCAGGGCCGTTTCCGGCTCCCGGACCACCAGGGCCTTGCTCGCCGCCACTTGCTCCAGAGCCACGGTCGCGCTGGTGATGGGATCGAAGGACTCTTTGATCTTGGCCGCGACCGACGGGGCCTGTGCCTTGCCCGGACCCTCGGCCTGGGCGGCCCGGCCGTCCCCGTCCTCCCCCGGAAGGGAGGCCGGCACCCCGGCCAAGCCGGATGGCGGACCGCCAGGATTCGACCTTCGGCGGACCTCCTCCGCCCCTTCGGAAGCAGGGGACTTGGGGCCGCCCGTGTCTCCTCCCTCCGTTATCGCGTGCACGCCCGCAACGCCCATGAGTACCTCCTTCACCTTGAGGTAGCCGTTGGCCTTTCGCCTCATAGAGGTCGAAGCTCCGCTTTTCCTTCGGGAAGGGTGCGCTCGTGGGGAGCGCCGGCACGGCTCACGGGGATGAGCCGGGCGGTCGATGTGACAAGAGGGGTTATGCGTTCACCAGTCGGCAACCCTGCTACCATACTCCTCCCTTAGGATTCAGGCCAGCGGCTTTGCGTCCCATCCTTTCGGATGGTTTGCCTTTTTCAAACCGGTGCTGCTCTTCCGGAACTATTATCGACACTGCCCTCTTTTTTCTTAAGCATTTTTGCCCGACCTTGTGAGACCTTCCCTCGGCCTCCGTGGACGGACGGAGCGGCGGACCGCCGGGGCCCCTCCTCCCTTCAGGAAGGGCGAGCCCGCATGGTGGGGGCCCGGAGCATAGGATAAAGGCAGGGGGAAAACTGGGGCGGAGGGTCTTCCGTCTCTTTTAGCTCGACGACCTGATGTACTTCAGCCTCACCTCGCAGAGCACGTTGTCGATGAGGTCCTCCTCATCAGTGGTGAGGTTCCCTCTCGTCTTCTCCTTCAGCATCTCGATAATGCCGATCGTCTGCTTCGCGAGCTGCAGGTTTATCTCTTTCTTGTTGGTGATGGGGTCGGGCAGCTCGCCCAGGTTGACCAGGGCCGAGGTGGAGAGCGACAGGATGAAGGTGGAAAAACCGAATTCATAGAGAAGCTCGCGGTCGGTCAGGCGCTCCTCCTCGCTCCTCGTCTTCTTCCTGCCGCCCCCCCCTTTGGGCCTGTCCTTTGCGGCTTTTGCGGCATGGATATCTTCTTCCGCTTCCATCAGCCCTCCTAGAGTAACGTATCGAGCTTTATCGGGAGGAAAAACAGGTTGTCGTTTCTCTTCACCTGGTAGAGAATATAATTCTTTCTCAGGCCCTCTACCATGAGCGCTTCGAAGCGGCGCTTGTCCGCCACCTCTCCGTTGTTGATCCTGATGATCACATCGCCGGGTCTAAGGCCGTACCGCTCGCCCAGGCCGCCCTTGAAGACCTTGGTCACTACCACGCCCTTGGTCTGTCTCAGCTTGAACTTGAGCCGCACGTACCCTGCGATATCGGAGACGCGGACCCCGCACAGGCGCTCGTCCAGGGGGGCGGGCACATAGGGCTTGCCCTCCTGCAGGTCGATGGTGAAGGTTTCGTGCCCCCTTACCACCTCTACCTCGGTCTTGCCGCTCAGCCCGGCCTTCCGGAGGACGTTCTGGAACTTCATCCCCTCCCTGATCTTTTTGTGGTCGAGCTCGATGATCCTGTCGCCCACCTTCATGCCGGACTCTTCAGCGGGACTTCCCGGGATCACCCCGGCCACGGAGAGGTATTGACGGTCGTCTTCTTTTCCCCTATCGATGAAAATGCCGAATATGGGGCGTCTGCCCGCGTGTTCGAGGAACTCGGAGAGCATGGTCATTACGTCGTCGATGGGGATGGCGAATCCGATGCCTTTGCCTTCCTCGTATACGGCGGTGACGATGCCGAGGAGCGTTCCGTCCCCGTCGAGGAGGGCGCCGCCCGAGTTGCCGGGGTTGATGGCCGCATCCGTCTGGATGAGGGTGCTGTAAACACGGTCGTTGATCTTCACGTTCCGTCTGAAGGCGCTCACCACGCCCGTGGTGACCGTGCCGGAGAGGCCGTAAGGATTGCCGATCACGATTGCCCGCTCTCCAACCATCACGGTCTTCTTCACTACCTTGAGGAAGGGAAAGTCGCTGTCGTTCTTATGCTCCACCTGGAGGAGGGCCACATCGAGCTCCGGGTCCGCGGCGATCACGTGGGCCTCGTACTCCTGCCGGTTGATGAATTTCACGCGGATCGTCATTGCCCTGGAGATGAGGTGCTCGTTGGTGACGATAATCCCCTTGGGGTCGAGGACCACCCCCGAGCCGATGTTCTCGACCGCGTCTACCTCCTCTTCGGGCTCGGCGGAAAAAAAACGCTTGAAGAGACCGTGGTTTCTGTTCTCACTGCCCCCTTTCACCGCCTCCTCGGTCCTTATGTTGACGATCGCCCTGCTCGCGACGTCGACCACGTCGACCAGGCGCTCCTCTCTCGCGGGCAGGGATACAGGCCAGAGACCGAGGAGGATGAGTGCGGGGATAAGCAGTCTCTTCATCACAAACTATCGGGGCAGGTAGTCTTCAGTACCAATCGTCCTCGATCCGCCTCTTCCTCTTGAGCACCTTCTTCACCTCGTCCAGTATGATGACGGCGATCTCTTCCTTTGAAAGCCTGGGCACGTGGCGCGCCGAGCCCGTCGGGTCGATGAGGGTGACCTCATTGTTGTCGGAGCCGAATCCTATGCCGCTCTTTGACACGTCGTTCGCCACGACGAGATCGAGGTTCTTCCTCTTCAGCTTATCGAAGGCGTGGTCGATCAGATGGTCCGTCTCCGCGGCGAAGCCGACGAGCACCCGGTCTCCGCCCATACGGCCCAACTCCTCGAGGATATCGGGGTTCTTCACCAGGGAGAGGCTCATCTCTTCCTGGCCGTCCCTTTTCTTGATTTTCTCGCAGCTTTCGTTCTTGCACCGGTAATCGGCCACGGCCGCCGCCTTGATGATCACCGAGCAGCGCTTCTGCTCCTCCATCACCGCCGCCCTCATCTGCTCGGCGGTGAGCACGTTGATGACCCTGATATCGTCCCTCGGCGGCGGAAGGGCCGTATTTCCCGTGATAAGGATTACCTCGGCCCCTCTCCTCCTCGCGATCCTGGCTATGGCATAGCCCATCTTGCCTGAAGAGCGGTTGGTGATGCACCGCACGGGGTCTATGAACTCGAAGGTGGGACCTGCGGTGACGAGGACCCTCTCGTCGACGAGGTCCTTCTCCGTGAAAATGTCCTCCATCTTCTCCACGATCTCTTCAAGGGGAGGCAGCCTCCCCTTCCCCTGCCACCCGCAGGCCAGATCGCCCGTGGCGGGCTCCATGAACTGGTACCCGTTCTCCCGGAGCTTCTCTATGTTCCCCTGGACGATGCTGCTCTCCCACATCTTCGTGTTCATCGAGGGCACGAAGAGGACCGGGACCGTGGTGGCCATGACCATGGTGCTGAGAAAATCGTCGGCGACGCCGTTCGCGATCTTTCCTATGATGTTGGCCGTTGCCGGGGCTATCACCATCTGGTCCGCAATGTCCGACAGGGCTATATGGCCGATCTTGCCCCCCGTGACGAGCTGGAACATGTCATGGGTAACGGGATTGCCGGAGATGGTCTGAAACGTCAGGGGCGTGACGAACTCCATGGCGTTCTTCGTCATCACCACGTGGACGTTCGCCCCCTTCTTGGTCAACGCCCGCACCAGCTCGGCTATCTTGTAAGCGGCGATGCCCCCGGTGACGCCTACGATGACATCCCTGTTCTGGAGCATGGTGAACATATCGAAAGGGCTCCGCTAAAGGTTGAGGCCCGTCTTTCGCACGATCCTGGTGAACAGGTTCGCTTTCGGCACGTACACGGGAGAGACGATGTCCACTTTCCCCACGACCTCGTTCTCCATCTGGAAAACGAGCTCCCCAAGCTTCTGCCCTTCCCGCACCTCACCCTTCACACTCGGCGGCAGGTTGCACACTTTCTTTATCGCCTTCGTCCTCGTCCGGAGCACGGGGAGGCTGAAATCGGCTGCTGCAACGCCCTTCAGCTTCCTGTACTTGCCGTCATCCAGCACCACCTCTTTCTCCACCGGCTCTCCCTTCCTGGCGAGATTGATCACGGTGTACTCCGCGAAATAGGTCTTCAGCTTCTCCAGGGCCAGGTTGTCCCGCGCCCTTGAGGTGGGGCTCCCCATGACCACCACGATGAACCTCAGGTCGCCCTTATGGCCCGTGACCGTCACATTATAGCCCGTGCTCCGGTAGAAGCCCGTCTTCAGCCCGTCCACCTCCGCCATTCTGGAGAGGAGCTTGTTATGGTTGTTGAGGGTGAAGGAGCCGCTCCTGAATTCGCCCGTCTTGGTCGACGTCCATTCGATGATCTTCGGGTACTTGAGAATGGCCCGCCCGAGGACCGCCATGTCGTAGCAGGAGGTGAGGTCTTCCTTCTGCCCCTCCGAAGGCGGCAGGCCGTGAACCGAACTGAACTCCGTATCGCCCATGCCCAGGGCCTTCGCCTGCTCGTTCATGAGGCC